>Ga0183099_1000292_pt1 | contig 40339 bp, 35 predicted proteins | sample Biomet1_FD_127788 | JGI IMG/M metagenome (GOLD analysis project Ga0183099, IMG submission 127788) | Microbial communities from bioreactor (seeded with anoxic lake sediment) at LBNL, California, USA - Biofuel metagenome 1 | ecosystem: Engineered > Bioreactor > Anaerobic > Unclassified ... | reverse complement strand
GACGATTAATTATAATGGAACAATAAAGACGAAGAAGACGGCAGTGCCGATTGCCGGTGTGAACTGTGAACGTTCAGAAAACAGCGCAGTCCTCTACAATGAATATTATGACGATACTACGGGAACCAATGAATATGGAAAAGAATACGTAGTGAAAGACAATAAAGTCATTGCGATCAATACGTCTAATTCGCCGCTTGCCAAGGGAACGGTTGTCGTTTCTGTTCATGGAACAGCAGCAGATGCCCTGGCTGATGTAAAAGTGGGAGATTCGATGCAGATCACGGAAGATGTCGGCGATCCATGGAACAAGGCCACGCAGATCATGGGTGTTGGGCCTCGCTTGGTCGCGGCAGGGCAAATCAATGTTACGGCAGACCAGGAACAATTCGGCGGCGATGTCGCCGGTGGCCGGGCACCGCGTACAGGCGTCGGGATTTTGCCGAACAAGCATGTCGTGCTGGCTGTCGTCGATGGACGCCAAGAACAGAGCATCGGGTGCACTTTGACAGAATTTGCGCAGCTTCTCAAGAACTTCGGCGTGGTCGATGCAGTGAATTTTGATGGCGGAGGATCTTCCGAGCTTGTCGTTGGCGGCAAGGTCATCAATAACCCTTCGGATGGCTCTGAACGCAGTGTTGGCAGTGCACTTATTGTTTGTAACAAATGATTTTGTCGTGCGGGAAGGTCTTGCTATTGCCCGTGTATAGGGTATAATGAAAGTAGAAATCGATTCAAAATTTCTGTTTTTTATTATAAATAGTATGAGGGGGAGCGAACATGAAGCGGAAACTTTTAATAACAACGCTCTTTGTTTGCCTTATGGCTGGTGGCATTCATTTAGCTATTGCTGGCAGCCTTACGGATGTAAGGTCCATTTTAGGCGGAACAGTTGCTTGGACGGTTCCTGTTGGGACACGTGTAGAAGAGGGCAGTGAGATCATTCGGATTTCCACGTTGACGGGTACGACTGCTGCTGCTAGAGCGAGTGTTGCCGGAACGGTTCAACAGGTTCTGGTTGGCGAGGGCGATACGGTACAAAAGGGCACTGTTGTCGCAAAAATTGGTCAAGACTAGAAAACAATATAAAATAAGGGAACTTTAAAGAGGTGAAGTTTTTGCATAAATTGATGATGCGTATAATAGCGATAAGCTTACTGGTAGCATGCTTGCCGTTTGGAACGGTTTTAGCTATGCCCCAAATAATGACTACGGCTGAGTTGCAGCCGGGAATGGTCGGAGTCGCAAAAACAGTGATGAAAGGTTCCGATATCGTCACGTTTGATGTAGAGATTTTAGGCGTTGAAGCAAATGGAAAAGGTGCGCATGAACAGATCCTCGCAAAAGCTTCGGGTCCGATCGTAGATGAGACCGGCGGTGTCATCCATGGGATGAGCGGCAGTCCGGTTTATGTGGACGGGCGTCTCGTCGGGGCAGTAGCCCGCGGCATTGCGGCAGAAACAGATCCTCACGTTTTTTATATCACACCAATTGAGGATATGCTGCAGATTTGGAATATGCCGGATACAAAAAATCAGCGCAAGCTCAATCAAGTCGATTTGAAGGCGCCTTTGGCGATCAATGTTCCTGTGTCTGCTGACGCAAAGAGCAAGACCGAAAAGGAAGAAAAAACGGTAGCTGCCAAATCAGATAAAAAAGAAAAGTCGGGCAAAAAGGCTTTTGTGTCTGCTCCGGTCCAGGCTGCCTCGGCAGTCAGTGAAGCGAAGCCGGCTTCCGGGCAAAAAGCAGCCTATGCTGTGTCTTCGCCGCTTTTGGTATCGGGATTTTCCGATGCCAGTCTGAATTTCTTACGGGAAGGCTTAGCACCGTTTTCTTTGGTACCCTATGAAGGTGCTGTCGTTGGCTCGAGTGCAGCCAAGGTTCAACGTGATGCTACGCTTGAACCGGGCAATAGCGTAGCTGCTGCTTTGGTTTTTGGTGATTTCACCGTTGGCGCTACGGGGACGGTTACTGCTGTCGACGGCAGTCGTATCGTAGCTTTTGGACATCCATATACCTATAGAGGAAATGTGAATTATTTCATGATGGATGCCGATGTCATAGGTTCAGCTGGATCTTTGACCAATGGAACTAAAATCGCTACGTTCGGCAATGTAATTGGTAGAATCAACCAGGATCGATATTCAGGAATCAGCGGCATATTGGGAAGCTTTCCCAGTGTCGTGCCGATAGAAGTGGTTGTATCTGATGCACAAACGGGTAAGAAAACATCGTATAGCTCTCGGATTGCCTATGATGAAGATTTATTGCCGACCATCAGTTCGGCTATAGCGTATGCTTCCATTGATAAAACAATCGACCGGCAGGGTGACGGCTCGGCTGCGGTCGATTTCGAAATCACGACGAATGCAGTCGATGGAGGAAAACTCAAACGCAGCAATATGTATTACAATGCTGCCGATGTGGGTCCTTTGGCTGTTTCGGAGCTGGGGCAGGCCTTGGCTTTGGTTTGTTCTAATGATGAGACCGAATCAGATGTTCTTGGCATAAAAATCAATATAGCTATAGATGAAACGCGCCAGACGGCGTCGTTGATCGAAGCAGTTCCGGATAAGACAAAAGTGATGCCGGGTGATACGGTACATTTGAAAGTAAAGCTCAAGCCATATCGTCGTGCGGTTGAAACACTTGATATCCCTTATGCGGTCTCGAAAACGCAGCTTACAGGCCCGCTCAATCTTGAATTGCGCGGCGGCGGACTCATTCCGGTGACACAGCTGCTCCAGCAACAAGGATTGGTCATGGGCGCTGAGCTCGAAGGCAGAGTGCCGCAATCGGAAAAAATAAAGGGCTTCTTGGCTGCCAATAAGAACAATGAGATCATCATTGCTCCGGCAGCAACGCCGCTTTTGACCGAAAAAGATCAGATGCAGGCTTTGCAACAGGTTCTTGAGCAGCCGCAACCGGAAGCAAATGGAAAGTCGGTGGCAGAACAAGACCTTTTGGCTCATTTTCCAACAAAATATATCATTGATAACTTGACACATGTTTCTCTGCAAGTGGAAAAAAAGAAATGATGTGTGAACAAAGGACTTGCCGCGATTTGCGGCAGTCCTTTGTTCTGTTTCAAGCGGATTGAAAGGACAAAATATCTGTACATTTATAAGGCAAATAGTGCTAGGTCGCAGGTCCTTTTTTGCGTTGTGTTAAAAAAAGAATTGAATATTATTCTAAAAAATAGTAAACTAATATTTACTATTGGATGTATGTTTTGTAGATAAAAAGCTGATGCTGGATTTGGCAAAAGGGGCGAAACGGATGTTTATCCGCTATTTGGAGAGAATCGGACAATCGGTCATCAATGCTTTAGAAACCTTTGGTGCGGTCATATTGCTCATTGGACAGACCATAGAACAACTTCGTCATTGGCCTCGTTGCCGGCATGTTTTGGTGCAGATGGCTCATCTTGGTGTAGATTCGTTGCCGATTGTACTATTGACGATGTTGTTCACGGGGATGGTCATCACCTTACAGGTAGCACATGAATTTATTCGCTTTGGGGCACAATCGACGATTGGCGGTGTGATTTCGATTGCCGTTGGTCGCGAACTGGCTCCGGTATTGACAGGAGTTGTGGCGGCTGGGCGCGTTGGTTCAGCGATTACGGCTGAAATCAGCACGATGAAAGTCACGGAACAGATCGACGCCCTTAAAGTCATGGCGACAAATCCTGTAGGTTATTTGGTTGTGCCGCGCCTTCTGGCCTGTATGATCATGGTTCCTTTGCTGGTAGTCTTTGGTGATGCCATAGGAACCTTTGGCGGTTGGCTGATATCGACGTATTATGCAGGAATAAATTCGTTTACCTTCATCCAGTCGATTTATAGTTTTACGGTAGTCCACGATGTTACCGGCGGACTTGTCAAGGCGGTTTTCTTTGGTGCGGTCATTGCGATCATTGGCTGCTATCAAGGGCTCAATGCACCCGATGGAGCCGAGGGCGTTGGCAAAGCGACGACTCGTTCTGTCGTGGGGTCGATTGTCGTGATATTTATTTCGAACTGCTTTATGTCCTTACTCTTGTATCGTTGAGGTGGCTGCATGATAAAATTAGTAGATATCAATAAAGAGTTCAAGGGACGACAGGTCCTAAAAAATATCAATCTTGAAATTCATGAAGGCGAAACGGTTGCTATCATCGGTTCAAGCGGTTCGGGCAAGAGTACGCTGCTTCGATTGATGATTGGGCTCTTGCCGCCGACAAGTGGTGAAATATGGATCAATGACAATGAGATTTCCAAGCTTTCCGAACGAAGGCTCGATCAGATTCGTCTTACGATGGGGATGGTTTTCCAGTATTCGGCATTGTTCGATTCAATGACGGTTGGCGATAATGTCGCGTTTGGTCTTAGAGAGCACACGAAATTATCGGAAGAGGAGATCAGCCGTATCGTCGATGAAAAACTTCGATTGGTCGATTTAGCCGGTTTTGAGAAAATGATGCCAAATGAGCTCTCAGGCGGCATGAAAAAAAGAGTCAGCCTTGCCAGGGCAGTTGCTTTTGGTCCGGAAATCATTCTGTATGATGAACCGAGCTCAGGACTTGATCCGATTATGGCGGCGAAAATCGATTCCTTGATTGTCCACACACAGGAAGTCATGAATGTCACCTCTGTCGTTGTCACGCACGATATGCGGAGTGCTTTTTATATAGCGGATCGGATTGCCATGATCTATGAGGGCGAAATCATTGCCATTGATACTGTGGCGAACATAAAAAAATCAACCGACCTCAGGGTACAAGAATTTCTTCGAGGCGGAGACCGAGGTAGAGGGGAGACGAAAAAATGACAACCGAAGCAAAAGTCGGCGCATTTACGATAATCGCCTTGTTCGTATTAGGCGTTATTGTCGTTCACCTGAGTGGGTTCAGTTTCAGCGGCAGCAAGGCCTATGCCATTGATGTCTTGTTCGATCAGGTCAATGGACTGCGGCAGGGCGGCGCGGTTCGCTACGCGGGGGTCGAAGTCGGTACAGTGCAATCTGTTACGGCAGATGGGCACGGCGCTAAGGCTTCACTCAAAATTGACAGTGAGGTCAAGATTCCGCGGCAGTCTGCTTTTTCTGTCAGCAGTGATGGAGTCATGGGAGAAAAGTTCATCAGTATAACACCTTCAAGTGATGCTGCCGATGATTTCCTGCAAGCTGGCGATGTTGTGCAAGGATCGGGTGAGCAGGGAATAGAGCGCATGATGGGTAAAGCGACGCAAACCATGGATGAGATGCAAAAACTTATGAAATCCATTAACGATGTCCTTGGCAACCAGGATGTAAAAGACTCAATGATCCAATCCGCGGTCAATATCAAGGAACTGACGGGGAATCTCAGCCAGATGACACTGGTCATGCAGCGAATGGCTGTCAATAACGAACAGGACTTACGTGGGTTTGTCAGTAACCTCAATGCGATGTCGTCAAGTATGGTCCATGCAGCTGATGGCATCGATCAAATGATCACGGACTTTTCCGGAAATGGACAAACAGCAGGTAATCTGCGGCAGGCTGTACAAAACCTGACGATTACCAGTGCTCGCGTCGAGCGTATGGCGGCCAATGTTGAGCCGCTCGTATCGGATCCGCAGACGATGTCTGATCTAAAAGAGATCTTGCGCAACACAAGAAATGTAACCGCGCGTGCAGATTCTATGCTGGGAAAAGTCAGTTCGATAAAAACGGAGGGTGGAGCTGATTTTCTCTATAGCGGTGGTAAATCAGACTGGAAAGCCAATGCGGATTTTCGGATTTATCCCAATCCCGATACTTTTTTGCTCTTAGGCGTCGATGATATCGGCGAGGGAAACCAATCGAATGTACAGCTTGGGGCAGTCGCAAACGGCTATACGACCCGTGCCGGAATGTTTGATGATAAGTTTGGTTTGGGCTTTGATGTTAAGCCGCTCGATGCCTTGAAGCTTTCTTTCGAGGCGCGGGATCCCGACGATTTGAGCGTTCGCGTCAGAGCGCAGTACCAGATAGCACCGGATCTGTATCTATTGAGTCAGACCGATAATATAAACAAAAAAAGTGAACGAGCATCTTATTTTGGCATACGTCACACTTTTTAGGATAAATACAAATAGTTTCATTTGAATAATCAAGAAGAATTTTGGGAGGTTTTATTATGAAGAAAACAAGTTTGCATAAAAAATTGACGATGCTGGTCTTAGGCGGTATCATGGCGTTGTCGGTTACCAGTGCTCCGGCATTGGCCGCAGAACATAAATCACTGACACTGGATGAAAGTATCCAGATGGCGCTTGAAAACAACCGTACGATCAAGCAGTCCGCCGCGGATATGGATACAGCGCAGTGGACATTAAAAGAAGCTTAAAAGCGGTACAGGTCCGACACTTGCCTGGAGTTCAACGGCAGAAAAGGTTGGGGGCTCTTATTATAGTGCTTCCGGCAGAGATCGTGATTTTACCAATAAACTCACGGCATCCTTGCCAATCTATACGGGTGGAAAACTGGAAAATACAATAAAAAAAGCAGAACTCGGCATTGATGTCAGCAATCTGTCCTTAGAGGAAAGCAAGCAGTCGGTCAAGCTGAAGGCAACCAAGGCATATTACTCGATTTTGCAGTACCGCAATTTGGTGCAGGTTGATAAAGAATCCGTCGATAAGCTGCAGGAACATTTGCAAAACGTAACAGCGCAGTACAATGCGGGAACCGTAGCGAAGCTCGATATACTGACATCGCAGGTCAATCTCGTAAATGCCCAGCAGTCTTTGGTGACGGCACAAAACAATTACGATGTAGCGGTGTCTACCTTCAATAATATCGTGGGCTTGCCAACAGATACCGTGGTTGACGTCCAGGAAGAACTTAAATATGAAAAATATGCACTGGTACTGCCGGATTGCATCGATTATGCCTTGCAGCATCGTCCGGAAAGCGTTTCCGATGACATTGCGGTAAAACAGGCTGATGCGGCGATTGCAGCGGCAAAAGCGGGCAACATGCCGCAGGTATCGCTAACAGCTTCAGACACCCTTGACGGCAATGATCCATTCAAAAAAGATGTAACGGATCAATGGGGCGTAGGCCTTTCAGCATCCTGGAACCTCTTTGATAACAACGTTACCAAAGCACAGGTAAAACAGGCAGAAGCAGCCAAGCGCAAAGCTGAAGAAGTGACTGCTCAGCAAAAAGAAACCATCCAGCTCGATGTTCGCAGTGCCTATTTGACTATGGTTGCGGCAGAAAAAAATATCCAAACGACCAAGACAGCTGTAGAACAAGCACAAGAAGCATACAAGATCGCGCAAGTCCGTTATAGCTCCGGTGTGGGCACAAATGTCGATGTACTTGATGAACAGGTCGCGTTGACAACGGCTCAGACCAACTATATCCAAGCACTCTACGACTATAATACAGGCAAAGCATCCCTTGACAATGCGATGGGTGTTCCGGTTGATTTGGATGCCAGTCAATATGTTTTGAACCAAGCTGCCAAATAAAAAATGATGCTGTTTTTTCGCGAAAACATCATCTGAATCAAAAGCCAACAACAAAATGGTGAACATGATTTTGTTGTTGGCTTTTTCTCTTTGTTCAGGATATTTACAAAATGAAGGTTTACAAATTTTTTTCCAAGAAATATAATCTATAATAGTAAAGCACTGAAAATGTTATAGAATTATTGATTTTGTTGCAATAAAATGAATTTTTAGGGGGTGGAGATCCGTGAAATATAAGCCGTTTTTTTTGAAGCTGGCATTACCGCTCACTATATTACTGGTAGTTCTCGTTGGCGGCTGGTATATAAAATCACAGACCTTCACACAATTAATGGCCGATTTGGCGGCACAGAAGGCTGGCCAGATTTTAGCCACAGATATAAAAATAGGTGCCGTACATATAGAATCTTTCAATTCAATACGAATCGATGACGTCGTTCTCTATGATGCCAAAGGCGCGCCTTTACTGCAAGCGCAAACAGCTCTTGTGCATTTTAGCCCGCTTGCGATCTGGCAAACCGGCTCGCCGGTCAAAGCCGTTGATCGAGTCGCCGTGGACAGCCCGAATGTTTTTTTGGCACAGCGTCCCGATGGAACCTGGAACTACAATGATATTTTACCGGAGCAGCAAAAAGAAAGCGTCGATTTTTCTGGTCGGATCGAGGTCAAAAATGGACATGTGACTGCTTTGGTGAAAGGTCAAGAATTGTCGCTTGATGACCTAGATGCAATGGTTGATTTTGCCCATTATCCATCCTTACAGCTCAAAGCTTCATTCAAGCATGGGGATGCGGAATTTGAAATTTCCGGCATAGCCGGCGGCAATCGTCAGGCTTTGAGCCTTGACGGTGAGAACATCGATTTGACGAAATATCTGGATTTCATTCCGAAGAATATGCTTGGCGATGTCACGATAAAAAGCGGGGTTATTAAGAAAGTCAAAGCGACTTTTATGCAAAATGAGACAGATGGGCTTAAAATCGATGGGCAGGCCGAGCTTGAAAATGGCGGAGCCGTTTTTATGGGGAAAACGGCCAGTGATATAGAGGCATTGCTGGTTTTTAATGAAAAAGAAGTACAGATATTCAGCCGTGCGACGTTAGAGGACCAGCCAATTACAATCCATGGGAAGCTGCGTTTTGATACGGGTCCGATGTTTATGAATCTCGTAGCGCAGTCCACGGCATTCGATCCGACGCGTATACTCGATGGTATTCCCTATCAAGGATTGGTCGCTTTTACGGCAAATATCAGTGGGACTCTCGATAACCCTACCGTCGAAGGCGATTTTAGCGTGAAGTCCGGCGAAGTATACGGGTATGCTTTTCAAAATGCCAAAGCGAAGCTGAAATACAGTCAGAATGTCTTATTTGTCGATAAACTTACGGCTGAAATCTTCGGCGGAACGATAGACGCAAATGGGCAGTTGGTTACGCCGACGCTCAACTATAATTTCAATGTGAAGGCAGACAATCTTGATGCTGCTGCATTTAGTGGTTTTTTGCCGGATTTAGAAGGCCGTATCAGTGCCGATGTCGCGATTGCCGGGCAGGGACTTGATTTGACGCAGGCGCAAATCTATGGCAGCGGCACGATTTCGGCAGGATCATATCGCTCAATCGCGTTTCAAGGAGCCAATGTGTCATTCAGTAAAAATGGCTCTTTGATTACGATCGATTCGCTCAGTGCAAACATGCTGGGTGGTGGTGCACTGAGCTTGGATGGGACCATCGACGGTGATGCGATCGAACTTGGTTTCCAAGGAGTCAACGTCGACTTGTCGCTGCTTACGCAAATCAATGCTTCGGCTGATGCCAGCGGTTTGGCTGATTTCAATGGACGTGTGCGTGGCAGTAAGGAAAATCCTGAAGTGCGAGTGGATTTCTCAGCGGTCAATGGGCATTTGTTCGGGCAGCCGTATCATCAGCTGCGTGGCAGTGGCGCAGGCAGCCTCAATGGCGTTTATATCCATGATTTTACTATGGAAAATGGTGGAAAAATAACACATACTGCCAGTGGTATCATTGGTTTTAGCGGCGAGCGCCGAATCGACTTGAATGTCGAGACCAGAGGTGCCCGGATGGAAGATCTGAAGCTGCTGTTGATGGCGGACCAGCCGATAACCGGCAATGTTGACAATAGCGTTCATCTGACGGGAACTTTGGATAATATTGAAGCACAAGGCCATATCCACTTTTATGAAGGCAGTTATCGAGGTGTTTTGCTAACCGGAGCAGATGGCTACTATCAACGGAAGAACGGCATTACGCAGTTAACCGACTTTGATATCGAATCGCCGCTCATTAAGCTCAAGCTCAGCGGCACGATGGACTCCGGTGAAAATCTCGATTTTTCAGTTAAAGCAGACGATATCCAGCTGGAAAAGCTTCAGATGCATTTACCTTATCCGATAAGCGGTATAGCAAAATTCTCGGGAAAAGTGCAAGGGACCTTTGATTCGCCTATTTTTAATGGGGCATTGCAATCTGATGAAATGCAGCTCAATGGGCAGAAGATAGAAAAGGCCAGTGGGACTTTGACCTATAAAGACAGCACAATAGGATTGCAGAATTTTGGTTTTAGTCAAAATGATGGCACCTATGCCCTCGATGAACACCTTAATATCCAGACGCATGCAGTGACTGGGCGATTGCAGGTCAAAAACGCAGATGTCAATGCGGTCTTGGCTGTAGCGAATTATAAAAATGATACGATTACCGGACGTCTCGACGGAACCATCGACCTAGGCGGAACCATCGAGAATCCAACAGCGAGCGTTGAAGGATTCATTGCAAGCGGCACCCTAAAAGGATATCCGCTCAGTAAGATTACGATTGATGCGACATTGAACAATCATGTCGTGACCTTGCATAAGTTTTATGGAGAGCAGGGACTCGGTAAGCTGGCGGCGGAAGGAACGGTGGATTTGAATGGACCGATCAATGCACGCATGTCAGCGCAGGACATCGATGCGGGGCTATTGACACATCTGTTTGACAGCAAGATTGACATGAAAGGCCAGTTAAATGTCGATGCCCAATTTGGCGGCACGATACAAAATCCGGAAGCAGACGTCTCGATCGATGTTGAGCATGGCGGTGTGGGCAGTGCCGTGTTCGATTCGATGACAGGCTTGATGAACTTGAAAAATGGTACGATAACGGTCAACCAGCTCTTGCTCAAAAAAGGACCATACAAGGCAACTGCCTATGGGATTATACCGCTTAAAGCAATAGGCTCGAAGCCGTGGGAAATGCCCGATGATTATGAGCAGATCAAGCTCAAGGTTTCGCTCGATCAAGCGGATCTGAGCATCTTGCCGATGCTTTCAGACCAAGTTGACTGGGCGATCGGACCATTGGCTGGTGGCGTGACGATCACGGGAACGCTGGCGCATCCATTTATCAATGGATCGGTCAAGACGATGAATGGTGCGATGAAGCTCAAAGCACTTAAAAATCCTGTGCAGAATATCCAAATGGATATTGATTTTCAAAATGAAAAAATGACAGTGAATAAATTTACCGGTAACATGGGGGGCGGCAGCTATTCCTTGACCGGTTCTACATTGATTACCGGCGGTGGATTCGATCTTTATAATTTCAATTTAAATTTGGATAAGCTTGGCATCGATAGCGATTTTTATCAAGGCCCGATATCGGGAGACTTCACCTTGACAACCGGTGAAATTTTTGGGCATAAGATGCCGAAGCTATCGGGAAACCTTTTGATAGAAAAAGCGACGATAACGATTCCATCATTACCGGATACGCAAAGTGAGTTACCGAATATGATAATCGATATTGGCTTGAATTTGGGAGATAAGGTAAGGCTCTACAGTTCATTTCTCTATGATTTGAGTCTCAAAGGGTCCGCGCACTTCGGTGGCGTGACGCACCATCCGCAGCCATCCGGGGAGATTTCAGTTATTCGCGGCACGGTAAGTTATTTGAAGACCGTGTTTAAAGTAAGAGAGGGGTCGGCATATTTCAACCAGGTAGATTCGTTCTTGCCAACCGTCCATTTGGAGGCGGACACGAAGCTCAACCGTACTAAGATTTATTTAGGTGTAGATGGTCCTGCCAGCAACATGGCGATAAAACTTAGCTCGGATTCGGACATGAGCCAAAATGAGCTCTTACAGCTTCTGACGCTGCGCAGCTCGTATCAATCGGGGGCTAGTACAGATTCTTCCCAGTTATCAGAACTCCTCGATGTCAGTTTGCGCATGAGCTTTTTGAGCGAAGTCGATACGATTGTCCGCAATGCCCTGCAGGTCGATGAATTCAATATTGTGAGAGATACTTTGTCCTCGACCGAAGCTAGTAACAGCAGCAAATCTGACAAAGAAGTTTACAATGTTGAAATAGGTAAGTACCTAAGTGATAAATTTATGTTAAAATATATAAAAGGCATTGGTTATGACAAAAATAAGCTAGGCCTTCAATATGATTTGAATGATCGCATCAGTTTGACGAGTACATTTGCCACAGATAACGAATACACTGTCGGCGTTGAAGCAAGACTCAAATTTTAGGCAGGGAAATGAGGGAAGATGATGGAACTCAAAGAGTATATGGTTGAACTCAATAAAATAGAAGTGTTGCTGCCTGAACAGGAAAAAAAGCTGTGGCAGGCTTATAAGGATAGACACGATATGGAATCTCGGCGAAGCTTGATCGAGTCATATCAGCCTTTGGTATTTAAGCAAGCGATGCGATTTCGTTTTTTTGAGAATATTATGGATGTGATCCAGGAGGGAACTGTTGGCTTGATTGAAGCTGTAGAAAATTACGATTACGAGCTTGGAGCCGCATTCAGCCTCTATGCCGTGCATCGAATCCGCGGCAGGATGCTCAATTTCCTGAAAAAGGAAGGCAATTGTGATATTGCCACCTTGGATGCCTTGATTGGCAGCGAGGATGGCGGGACGGCAGTCGATACGCTCATCGATACAGCTGCGGCTGTACCTGAGCAGGCTGAAAAAAGTTTTCTGGCTGAGCAGCTGCAAAAAGCACTGGAACGTTTGCCGCAGAAAGAACGTGAAGTTTTAAGCGGCGTTTACCTTGAGAGCCGGGAGCCCCGTGAAATGGCGGAATCTATGGATGTGAGTACTTCCCATATTTACCGGTTGCAAAAAACAGGGATTCGCCGAGTTCGCGGCATGCTCTCCAAGCTCATGCAGCATTGGTGAAAATGCACGAGGACGAAAACAAGCTGTTTTTGCCTGTAAAACATTGAAAAACAATAAAATACCATAAAATCGGCAGATTTTGCAGGAATACAGACTGTGGTAAATCGAAACAGGAAATGGATTATATCTATTGAATGACATGCCGAAAGGAGGGGTTACCATGCCGGCGGGAAAAAATCGCTTAAAACGACATATTTCAGCTGCCAAAGAGTGGCTTGGCCGCGCAGAAAAATCCCTTGATCAAGACAATGAAGTGAAGGGCGACCTGAACTTGATGCTCGCACAAGCTGAATTGCAGCGGGCAAAGGAAGAAAAACACGGACGGAAAAAAGGTTTTGTGCCTTGGCGCCATATTGCCTCTGCTTTGGTTGCCGTGCTGCTAGTGTGGGGCGCTTCGGGACTCTGGACTTTGCCAGGAAGTAATCCTCTGCAGCAGCCAAAGACCATGGTCGAGGAAAAACCGGCAATACAGGGGATTCCAGTTGACCAGGTCAAGCCCAAACCGTCTCTGGAAAATAAAAGCTCAACGGACATCATTTCGTCGCAGGCCGTAAGCGCAGCGGCGAAGGAAGAACGGCAACTGCCGTCTCAAATTGCTGAAACAAAGGCCAAGACCTCGGCTGCACCCGTGGTCTCGGAGCAAACAGCAGCAGCCCCCCCGGTGGAAATGCAAAAACTCATGAGAACAGCGGGTAAAACGCTGCGTTCTCAGTAGAAAAACTTAACCGGATTTTCCGGATAGCAGATTTGCTGAAATTTAGGAGGTTTTCTTTTGAACAAACGGAAATACAAATCGCTTGCCTGCGCTTTTGCTTTGGCAACGAGTTTTGCCACGATAAACTTTTCTCCGGCGTATGCCGCAGCTGAAGATGAAACGAGCACGACGGAAGCTTCGGCAGAAGATGCCGGCGTGACGACAACAGCAACGGATACAGATACTCCGGCTGCGACAGAAGCCACAACAGAAGCAGCTTCGCCGGCACAGCCGGCAGCACAAACAGACACGGCAGCTTCGACTGCAGATACAAAAGTACCGGTATCGAAAGAAGCGAGTGCACAGGCCAATAAAATCGAAGCCTGGCGTGCTGTTCGCCCCGAAGAAGCCACGATAAAACAAGCTGGACAGAATTATGTGGGACAGACTGTAGTTTCGGTAGATGCTCAAGGCTCGGACTTTTCATCAAAAGCCATGGCTGCTGTCAAGCTCAAAGCAGGTGACGTTCTTGGCGCAGAGAGTGTTTCGGCGGATCGCCAAGCAATCTATGAAACAGGACTTTTCTATGATGTATATCCAAGCTTTGTGGCAGTTCCGGAAGGTGTCAAGATTACATATCATGTGATGGAGAACCCCGTATTGAAATCCATTGAAATCGTCGGCAACAAAGCACTTGATACAAAAACAATTAAAGGCATGATCACTGTACCGGAAGGTCAGATTTTAAACAGTAAGGCACTTAATGCCAACATAAGTGAAATCGAAGCGCGTTATCGCAAAGATGGTTTCATTTTGTCAAAGATCAGTGACATCAACATGAGCAACGAAGGTGTTTTGCGCCTGACCTTCAATGAAGGAATACTTGAAGGTTATGCAGTCAAAGGCAATGAAAAGACAAAATCCAATGTCATCATTCGTGAAATGCGCATGAAACCGGGTGAAGCCTTCAACGTCAAGAAAGCTCGCCGCAGTATGCAGCGCGTTTATAATCTTGGTTTTTTTGAAGATGTAAATATGAAACTCAATCCGGGACGTGATCCGAACTCCATCGTCCTCGAAGTCGACGTTGTGGAAAAACGTACGGGTAATTTTGCCGTTGGTGCCGGTTATAGCAGCTCCGATGGGATTATTGGCATGGTTTCAATCGGTGACAAGAATTTCCGCGGCACGGGTGATTCGGTTAATTTGAGCTATGAGTTCAGTGGCGATTCAACAGACAACAAGGGTTATGTGTTTACCTATACGCGCCCTTGGCTCGATAAAAAAGAAACGACGGGAACCATCCGTGTCTATAATCGTACATATCAATACGATGACTACGGTACAGACGGCAACTTAAAAGAAGAATATCATAAGAAATATTCTGGTGGTGAAATCACCCTGGGAAGACCAGTTAGCGAATATTCGACAAACTACATCACACTTCGCAATCGAACCGATGAATATATCAGCCATGTTGATGATGAAGGTGTTGATAGAAGCACACCGGCTTATGCTGATTGGCGCGAATCGAATTTTGGCTTGACCCGCAGCCTCACACTGCAGCATGTCACGGATACCCGCGACAATGTCTACAATCCTATGTCAGGTGGCAGAGTGAGCCTTAAGACCGAGTTTGCTGGTTTTGGCGGCGATTTCAATTATCAGAAATACACGATAGAAGACAATCGCTATATCAAGGTCGGACATGCGCAGGTTATCGCTTTGCGTGGACAGTATGGTCGCGGCAATGGCTCGATTCCGGAATCCGCTCAGTATCAATTGGGCGGCCAGGACAGCCTGCGTGGTTATCGCGACGATCAGTTCAAGGGCAATAATATGTTATCCGGAACGATAGAATATCGTTTCCCAATCGTTAGCAAAGTCCAGGGCGCGCTCTTCACTGATTTTGGTAATGCTTGGAATGAGAGCAAGTGGTCGCCGGGAACGATTCATCATAGCATCGGTGTCGGCTTGCAGTTAGAAACGCCGATCGGACCGATTCGCTTTGATGTCGGCCATGGTGAAGATGGCAACAGGACAGACTTCAGTGTAGGCGGAACTTTCTAAGAAGTTTATGCGGCAGGGAAGGGAGATACGTATGCTGATGAAATGTCTGCTTTTGACACTGCTCGTATGCTTGCTCAATGTTTTGCCGGTACAGGCGATGACGGTTCTTGTAGATGATGTGGCGGTTCGTGTGGAAGAGCCCACGGGTTCGTTGCCGCCGCTCATCCAAAAACGCATGCAGGCCAGCGTGGCGTCTATTGCCGATCAGCTTCTGACGGGACGAAGGGTCGATAATGTCCAAGCGGATTATCAGCAATACGAAAAAATCATCCATGATGTTTTTGATAAGATTTTGGTTGGCTACACGGTCACCAAAGTGGATGTAATTCCGGCGCAGACAACTGAAATCGTAGTCCAGCTCACGCCGTGGGCAGAAGTCATTGGAAAAGTGGATGTCGATATGGATGTCCAGGGGATGCCACCGGAAATTCAGGCGTTGGCATTGAAAGACCTGGAGAATATCACTGATGTCTTTAGCCAGACGTTGTCAGGCTTGCCAGTCGATGCGACGGATTGGTCCAATGGCATATTGAAAAGAAGCTTGAATGAATTCATGGAAGCGCATCTTCCGGAATTTTGGGCTGATTTTGATATAGACCCGGGAACGACGACCAAAATAAAACTGCAGATTTATCCTAAAGGGCCGGTTATCCGTAATATCGACTTGAGCATGCGCTCTGACACCATGCCCAACATGCTGCTTTTGAATTCGCGCCCGAAGATCCAGAAACGGGCGGATATCATGCTCGGGGTGCCGATTGCCTTTGTTAATCGGCATAAGGACTATTTTAGCCGCGTTCTGCAGGAATCGCTCGATGCGTCGACCTCGTTCAAATCCCTGAAGCTGCATACACAGATCGAGTTAAAGCCGGGGGCCAGGACGAGCGTCATGAGCCGCTCGAATACAGATAAATATCGCTTGCGAATAGAAGGCCGGCTCGATGTTGGACATAGTGCGGATAATGCCGACAGTACTTCGTTCAGTGTCCATATGGGTGAGTTTTTCTCACCTAAAGATGAAGTGTTCACGCAGCTGGAATTTTATCCTCAGAAAGTCCAGTCAACCTGGTATCTTGGCTATAGTCGTTTAGTAGCTAAGGATGCTGAATTATTTGTCAAATACAATACAGATGAAGATGCTTTTGTTTGGGGTGCAGATAAAAAAATCAACAGGTTTTGGCAGATTCGTTATGAATATGCACAAGCAACCAGCCTTGGAGAATTCGGTTTGCGCTATAAACTCCACGACTTTGTCAGTCTCGAATATATTCATAATAACGATGACAGTTGGATCAGGCTTATAGGAAACTTCTAAATTGCTTGAATATGAAAAAAGAGTTTGTTATAATGAAAATGCTTTTGAAATAAAGTTTTACGTGCGCTAGAGGCCAGATTGCTTTAGTTGCGATTAAGAAAACCCTTAAAGGGCAAAGGAGAAAAAACATGATTAAATTCGAAAAGAAACAAGTGAAAATCATCAGCGTGGCTATTGCTTTGGTATTTGTTTTCAGTGTTGTGGCAATTGCGTTATCACAGTCTGGCTCAGGTATCGTATCAGCAGCGGCATCCTCAAACGTAGGAAAAATCGATTATCGTCAGGTTATGTCACAGCATCCGGATCTTGCTGCTGCCAATGATGAAATGCAGAAAGCTTATCAAGAAGCACAGGATGATTTCAAAACAAAGACTGCTGACATGAACGACCAGCAGAAACAGGATTATTATCAGCAGACACAACAGCGTCTCATGAACAAAGAAAAAGAATTGACCGATCCAATCAAAGCCAAAGTACAGGATGCAGTCAAGAGCGTTTCTGAAGCAAAAGGCTTATCGGTTGTTTTAGATAGCAACAGCGTTGTTTATGGTGGACAGGACATTACGCAGGACGTTGTCAAGAAAATCGCGAAATAAAACGATTATAGTCATTTTTAGTACCGAGCCAGCATGACTGTGCTCGGTACTTTGTTGAAGGAGTGATTGTGTGCCGGAACGGAAGAAAAAAATCATTCTTGGCGGTATTGTCTGTTTGGTTTTGGCTTTGTTCGCCGTGATCTACATAAAAGAGCATGCTGCAAAACAGCCCGATCTCGCACCATCCTCCCAATCGTCAATTGGTGTCATCAATCTCAAGCAGGCGATGAAGGAACATCCTCGTTATGCAGATCTGGAAAAGTTGCGACAAGAGAGAGCTTTGTTGGCCGCTTCTGCGGCGGTGACGGCTGACTTTGATTTTGCCGGGAACGTTCCGACTGCAGAGGATCGATCCTTTACGGATGCGGCGAATCAAAAAGCGACTTTGGAAAAAAATAAGATGATCATGGATTATCAGCAAAAGCTGCAAGATCGCGAGCAAATCGTGCGAGCCGGTTATGCGGGAAAAAAAGAAGCTGAGAAAAAGTCGGTAAGCGAATCGTATCTCAATGCGATTTTCAATTACAATTTAAAAATCGATACGGCAGCAAGCTTACACCTCACGGAGCAGCAACAAGATGAATTGAAAGTTGCCGTCGAGAAGTTAAAAGAAGAACGAGGCAATCGCCTTCGTGCCATCGATATGCAGTACGAAAAAAAAGTTGCGGCACAAATAGAACCAATACGCCAACAATATGCCAAAGAGTTACAGGAAAAATCAGGAAAAGCATACGATGAAGCCAGTGCGGCTTTAGCCGCAAAACATACCGAAGCGCAAATGCGCAATGCTTCGTCCATGCAAGATGGCATAGAGAATATGACATCGAACTTTGCAGCTGTTGCGAAAAAAAAGCAGGATTTAAAAGCCAAGGATCAGGAAGTTACAGCCTTAGAAGAATCAATTATTGCAGATGTTGCGAGTAAGGCAGCTAAATTTGCGATTTTGCACCATTTGGAATACATTTTTGCTGACCCATTTGTCAATGTCAATGCTATCGATATTACAGATGAGGTCTTGGAAGAACTCAAAACGAATAAAAAATAAATTGGGATAGACAAAGAGAGTGGGGAAAAATATGAAGTTGAATAGGAAATCAATCTGCGCGCTGATGATGGCTTTTGTCATTGCTATATTGGTCAGCGGCTGTTCTGATACAAGGATGGGGTATGTCGATTGGGAACGAGTATTAAAAGAAAGTCCGCAAGTTCAATCCATTGCTAAAGCGGCAGATGATGCTTATCAGAAGAAAAGCCAAGAGTTGTCTGCTAAATTAGAGAAAGATAAGGCGTCTATGTCGGAGGATGACTTTAAAAAAGACGTAAATCAAGCTAGAAGTGAATTGTCAGCAGTACAGGCTACATATTTTTCACAAATGAAAACACTGCGAGATAAAGCGATGAGCGAAGTTGCCGCCGATAAAAAATTATCAGCGATTGTTTACAAAAATCAGATTAGCAATGACCAATTCGGTCAGGCACAACAGTCGGAAAATGTGATCCAGGGCGGAATCGACGTAACCGATGATGTAATTCAAAAGCTGCAATAAAGGAAGTGTGAACGTGCAGAAAACGTTAGAAGAAATCGCTGGAATCGTAGGCGGCAAAATCATTGGCGATAAGTCGATTGCGATTACCGGTGTTACAAATATTGCTTTGGCTAAGGCAAGCGACATAACTTTTGCCGTCGAACCTCATTTGGCCGAAGCGGAAGCTTGTCAGGCAGGAGCGGTGATCATCCCTGATGATGCTGAGGCTTTTGGAAAAAATGCGATTCTTGTCAAAGATCCAAGAACCGCATTTTCAAAGCTTATGGAGCTCTTTACGCCGGCACTTGAAATCGAGCGCGGCATCAGTGACCGCGCTCATATCGGCAAAGACGTAAAAATCGGTAAGAATGTTGCAATCATGGCGTTTGCCGTAATCGATGATCATGCAGAAATCGGTGATGATGTCACCCTTTATCCGCATACCTATATTGGTCAGCATGCAACAGTTGGAGCAGAGACCTTGATTTATCCCAATGTCACCGTTCGTGAGTTTTGTAAGATCGGACAGCGCGTTATCCTTCACAGCTCTACCGTCATCGGGGCGGATGGCTTCGGCTTCATTACCAAAGACGGCGTCCATACCAAAGTACCGCAAGTGGGCAATGTCATTGTGGAAGACGATGTGGAAATCGGTGCACATGTGGGCATCGATCGTGCGACAATGGGCTCGACGATTATCGGGCATGGCACAAAGATCGACAATTTGGTCCATATCGGGCATAATTGTGAGATCGGCGCCAATAACCTCATCGTAGCACAGACCGGGATCGCCGGTTCGACGATTGTCGGACATAACGTCATCTTTGGCGGACAGACCGGTGTCGTCGGACACATCCATATCGGCAGCAATACAGTGCTGGCCGCGCGCTCCGGTCCAATTGCTGACATTCCGGAAAATGGCTTTTATGCCGGATTTCCGGCTCGTCCGCATCAAGAATGGCTTCGTTCAGAAGCTGCAGCGAAGAAGCTGCCGGAAATGCGCAAGCAAATGAAAGCTTTGGAAAAACGTCTCCAAAAATTAGAAGATAAACGATAAATTGAAGGAAAAGAGGCAAAGCGCATCGTGTTTTTTGCCTCTTTTTTTGTAGGAGAAAATGAAATGAAACAAAATATGCTTTTTGTGATTTTTTCTTTTTGCCTGCTGATGGGTTTATCTCCGTTAGCTTCAGCAGCACCTTCAATGCAGGGCAGTACGGGCAATATAAATACCCCTGCGGCGGATGTCTTGCGTCCGGGGCAGTTTGATGTGGGATACTATCATTTGGATGGTGTGCAGGACATTTCCTTTGCCACGAACCTGGCAAAAAACTGGGAGCTTAGCGCAGTCGGCCGTAAGTCAGACAAAGGGGATGCGGCGGGACAAGTTAATTTGAAATATGCAGTGAAGCAGGAAGGCGTCCTTACGCCGGGTCTGGCTGTTGGTGTCGAAGACTTGGCAGGTGAGGAAAAACGCTCGGTCTATGCAGTTGCCAGCAAGGGACTGCCTCTGGGGTTTCGGCTGCATGTCGGACTTGGCAACGGTCGCTATGATGGGGCTTTTGCTGCCGTTGAAAAACGATTGGTTCCTTTGGCGCGAGGCGGTGTATTTCCCGATATGTCCATAATAGTCGAAAATGATGGGCACCATATGAATTATGGCTTGCGCATGGCAGTTGCTGCAGGACTGAAGGCATCTGCAGGCTGGATGGACGGAAAACCCTTCGTAGGTATCACGTACAATTATTATTAAGAGGATGGTCAAGAAGATGTATCATATCATGAAAATTTTAAGTCGGGTGATATGCTGCCTGCCTTTGAATGTTTGTCGTATAATAGGAACTTTCCTCGGTGAAATCACGTGGATTTTGGTTCCGCCAAAACGCAAGCAGCTAGCAGTCGACAATATCATAAAATGCCTCAAACTGCCGCTGAAAGATGCGAAAGTTATGGCAAAGAAAAGCTGGACGCGTTTTGGTTATATGATCATAGAAGTCTTGCGCTTTCCGAAGATGAAAGAAGATATAAATCGTTATGTTCGCATCGAAGGCAAAGAGCATATGGAAAAAGCTCTGGCTTTAGGTAAAGGCGCCGTTATGGCAACTGCACATAGCGGTAATTGGGAACTCCTTGGCGGGGCACTCGCCTTGAATGGTTTTCCGATTGTCGGCGTCGCACAGAAGCAAAAAAACAGTGCATTCGATCGTTTCATCAATGAATATCGCGCGATGATCGGCATGCATATCACGTATAAATCCGGCGTCAAGGAAATGTTCAAGATGATCGGCGAAGGCTGGGTCATCGGCTTGTTGATGGATCAGGATGCCGGGGCGAGAAACGGGATTATTTTGGACTTTTTTGGCAGAGATACGTCCTGTGTAACCGGACCGGCGGCGATAGCGCGCTTTCAGGGTGCGCCGATTCTACCGGTTTTCATCTCGCAAAACGCGGATGGCACGCATTTGGTGCAAATTTACGAAGCGGTCTTTGTCGAAAAAACAAAAGACAAGCATGAAGATATGAAAAAAACAACAGCGCTGCTCACGCAAATCATCGAGCAGCATATCCGTTCCTGCCCAAATGAATGGTTTTGGCTGCATGATCGATGGAAATCAGTTGAAAAACGCAGCTGACAAAAAACTTGCAGGAACCTTGAATGTTTTGTACAATAGATAAAGGTGTGAGAGTCAGGGGGATATTTTTTTTATGCAATATCAAAACACAATAACAAAAGCTGTGACGTATACCGGGATCGGCTTGCATTCGGGGCTTGAGGTCTGTATTACGATGAAGCCGGCACCGGTAGATACCGGGATTGTCTTCATTCGCGTCGACCTTGAAGGAAGGCCTCAGATTGCGGCTGCTTCGGAGAACGTCACATCGACGATACGAGCGACGACGATTGGGAATGAAGAGGTCAAAGTCTTCACCATCGAGCATCTGCTTTCGGCTCTGCATGCCCTATGCATTGATAACTGTTTCATTGAAATCAATGCGGAAGAGCCGCCGGTAGCAGATGGAAGTTCGCTCATCTTTTTTGAGTTGATCCAATCCGTCGGTATCGAAGTACAGACGAAGCTGCGCGAAGAAATCATCATTGATAAAGTCTACCGCATCGACGATGGGGAACGCTTTATCATGATTTTGCCGTACGACGGCTTCCGCGTGAGCTTTACCTCACTCAATCCGCATAGATTGATTGGCATACAATATGGTGACTATGACATCGAGCAGGAGACTTATTATAAAGAAGTCGCTCCGGCTCGTACCATCGCTTATGAGGCTGAAATCGAGGCACTCAAAAAAATGGGTCTCGGTCTTGGCGGTACCTTTGAAAACGTCATCGTTTATAACGACGAAGGCTGGCTTAACAAACTGCGCTTCGAAGACGAGCTGGTACGTCATAAGATATTGGATGTTGTCGGGGATCTGCGTTTGGCGGGAATTGTTCGCGGCCATGTAATCGCCGTTAAATCAGGGCATGAGCTCAATGTACAGCTCGCTAAAAAAATTACAGATGCTTTTAAAAAATAAATTTTAGTTGAAAGAAGGGTCATTAGCATGATTTTAGATATAAACGAAATTCAGAGGATTTTACCGCATCGCCCACCATTTTTACTGGTAGATCGAATTATTGAACTGGATCCGCTTAAAAGTGCTACCGGCATAAAGAACGTTACGATGATGGAACCGCATTTTCAAGGCCATTTTCCTGGCAGCCCTATTATGCCCGGCGTATTGATCTTGGAAGCTATGGCACAAGTCGGCGGCATTGCTATGCTGTATCCGGAAGAAAATCGCGGGAAACTCGCTCTGTTTGGTGCTATGGAGAACATTAAATTCAAGCGCCAAGTCGTTCCGGGCGATCAGCTTATTATGAAGGCTGAGCTTATAAAAGTACGGGGTTCTTTTGGCAAGCTGAAAGCACATGCCTATGTTGAAGATCAGCTGACCGCACAGGCAGAATTTACCTTTGCGTTAAAAAAACCCGGAAAAGAGTAAAAATAAGCGGATATTTACTGCAATCATGCAATAAATAGTGATTTTACATAAAAATGACAGAATATGGCGAGATTTCGGATGTTGGTTTTATGCAGAAGCACGGATTATATAGATAGAATGAGAAATTAAAGGGAATGCCGTGCAGGCGTGAGGAGTTGGAAATATAATGAAAGCAGACAACCGGGTTGTTGCATATATACACGAAACCGCTGTAGTCCATCCAGGAGCTCGGATTGGCAAGAACGTTGAAATCGGGCCTTATGCTGTAATCGGTGAAAATGTCGAGATCGGTGAAGGCACGAAGATCGGCGCTCATGTATTGGTCGACGGTTGGACCAGTATAGGCAAGGAATGTGTGATTTATCATGCTGCTACGATTGGCGAAGAACCTCAGGATTTAAAATTTGCGGGGGAAAAGTCATATGTATTCATTGGCGATCGCACTAAAATAAGAGAATGTGCTACGGTGCATAGAGCCACAGGCGAGGGCGAAGAAACCAGGATTGGCAATGATTGCTTGATGATGGCGTATACGCATGTTGCGCATAATTGCATCGTTGGCAATAATGTCATCATGTCCAATGCCGCGACGCTGGCAGGGCATGTCGTCGTCGAAGACAGAGCCGTCATTGGCGGACTGACAGGCGTGCATCAGTTTGTTAAGATTGGCCGCAATGCGATGGTCGGCGGAGCATCGAAGATTGTTCAAGATGTGGTTCCATACACGATGGTGGCCGGGCATCCGGCAAAAGTTGCGGGGCTCAACAGTGTGGGGATTTCTCGGGCGGGGATTGCAGTCGATTCGCGCCGTAACATCAAGCAGGCTTATAAATTATTATATCGTTCGGGACTTTCCTTGGCGCAGGCGATTTCACTGATTGAACAAGAAGTTGATTCGTGTGCGGAAGTCGAACACTTACTGCGCTTTTTGCGCAATGCGGAACGCGGGATTTGTCGTGGACGCCGCGATAATGACTGATTGAACTCATATTTATAAATTGAATGCTGCCCGGCAAGCGGTTCTTTACTAGATCCGCTTGCCGTTATAATACGATTTCGGAGGATGTTATGGAAAAATTAGGACTACTAGCTGGCTTGGGAAAATTGCCGGTGGAATTTTCTAAAGCAGCGAAAAACATGGGCTTTGAAGTCTTTGCGATTGCACTGGTGGATGGCGTAGATGGTGAGCTGCAGGAAAATACGACGGATTTGCAGAAAATCAATATAGCTCGTCTCGATACGATTCTTGAGCATTTGAAGAGCAATGAAGTTACAAAAGTGACGATGATCGGTAAAATCACGAAGGAAATCCTGTTCAGCGGCGAACACGAAATGCCGGATGCGCACATGTTGAAAGTTTTGGCATCTTTACCGGATCGCAGCGATGATACGATGATGATGGCTTTTGTAAAAGAGCTCGCTTTAGCAGGTATCCAGGTGTTTGACCAGACGGCTTTGCTCCGTACATTGATGCCTTCAGCCGGCGTACTTACCGCAAGAAAGCCGACCGAAGAAGAAGTCAAGGATATGGAATTCGGTTTTAAGATTGCCAAAGAAATCGGTGGACTTGATATAGGACAGACAGTTGTCGTCAAGCATTTGGCGGTTATGGCAGTGGAAGCAATCGAGGGTACGGATGCTTGTGTTCGTCGTGGCGGTAAACTGGCTCGCGGCAATGCAGTTGTGGCCAAGGTTGCCAAGCCAAAGCAGGACAATCGTTTTGACATGCCGGCAGTCGGCTTGCAAACGATTGAGTCCATGATTGAATCGGGTGCAAAAGCCCTGGTCATGGAAGCTGGCAAAACATTGCTCGTCGAGAGAGAAAAAGTGATAACGTTGGCAGATGCCAATGGCATTGCAATCATGGCTATGTAATCACGATTTATAGGACGCGGCGGATACTTTGCAAAAAGCGTATCCACGCGTCTTTTTCTGCTTGGATGGAGAGGGAAACAGGAGGGGAACAAATGCACAAAATCATGTTTTCGGCTGGGGAAGTGTCCGGCGATATGCATGGCGCGAGCATTGCAAGGGCAATAAAAAAACGCGAGCCGGGGGCAAGGCTCTTTGGCTTTGGCGGACCGCAGATGGAAGCTGCTGGTGTAGAAATATGCTGCAATATGCAGGATTATAACGTTATGGGTTTTTGGGAAGTCATCAAAAATCTGCGGCGCATGTTCAAGCTTCGCGATCATTTGATCGATGTCATGGTCAAGGAAAAACCGGATATCTTGGTGCTCATCGACTATCCGGATTTCAACTGGCGTTTAGCGGCAAAGGCCAAAAAGCTTGGGATTCCGATTTTCTCCTATATTCCTCCTTCTGCGTGGGCTTGGCGCAAAGGCAGAGCCAAGCCTGTGGCCCGTCTGGCAGATCAGATCGCGGCGATTTTTCCCTTTGAGACACAGGTATATGAAGACGCAGGAGCCACTATCCAATTTGTTGGCAACCCTCTTATCGATACCGTCAAGCCGTCGATGACTCGAGTTGAGGCCGCACAATACTTTGCTATGGATTTATCCCGCAATAACGTTTTGTTGCTGCCTGGCAGCCGCAAACAAGAAATTGAGATTATTTTACCGGAAATCCTAAAGGCTGCTGTTGAATTGTCGCAGCGACATAAAAATATGGATTTTTACTTGCCGGTTGCCTCAGGAATCTCAGAAACAAGGTTACAAGAAATCATCAGCGAATTTGATGTTGATGTGCAGATAAAAAAAGACCATACGTATGATTTGATGAATGTTTGCGATTTTGCTATCGCTACCTCGGGTACAGTCACATTAGAGGCTGCCCTTTTGGAATTGCCATCGGTCATTTTGTATAAAATGTCACCGATTTCTTATTGTATCGGAAAATTATTGATTCATTTGCCCAACTTTAGTTTGCCGAATATCATTGCTGGCGAAAGGATTCTGCCAGAACTTTTACAGGCGGAAATTTCGACAGAAAGGATTGTGCAAGAGGCAGAAAAAATGTTCAAGGATACTGCAACGGCTGTGGCGACGAAACAACGCTTGCGAAAGATTCGCCAGTCTTTGGGTGAGCCGGATGCAGCAGATCGGGTTGCCGCGCTTATCTTAAAAACAGCAGATCGGTGTGTAAAAAAAAGTCTTCCCCAGGAAGGCTGTTCAAATTGAAATCAAAAACGGTTAGGTTCGTCTCTTTTTGAAGAGAGGGTCTTTCGGTTTATTACTGAATAAAATTTTATTGGAGGACCAGGAATGACAAATTACAAGCGCTTGCTGGTATTTATAAAGCCGTATTTGCCTAAGCTCGGAGCTGCGGTTATCTGTATTATCATGGCAGCAGCAGCTAATCTTTATGTACCATGGATCATCAAGGATATCATCGATGATGTCCTGGCAAAACGCGATATGGTGATGCTTAATACCATTGCCATCGGTATCGTCGTTATTTTCTTTTTACGCGGGCTGTTTTATTATGGACAGACGTATTTGGTATCTTATATCGGTCAGCGCGTCATCATCGATGTGCGTGAGGTCCTCTATATAAAATTCCAAAAGCTGCAATTGGCTTATTATGAAAAAAGACAGACCGGAACGATTATGAGCTACATCACGAACGATGTGGCAGCGTTACAGTCAGCTCTGATTGACAGTCTTATTGAACTCGTGACTGAAGGGTCAGTGCTCATCGGGTCAATCGTCACGATGTTTTATTTGGACTGGAAGCTCAGTTTGCTGACATTCATCACAGTTCCGTTGATCGCACAGGCGATGAATGTCTTTGGCCGCAAGCTCAAAACGAGTGGTGCTTTGATCCAGGAAAGGACAGCGGACATTACATCTTTGCTGCAAGAAGCTATTTCAGCTGTGCGGATCGTCAAATCTTTTGTGCGGGAAGCCTACGAGATCGATCGCTTCAGAAAGCAAAATGACTTGAATTTTCGGGCACAGATGAAAAACGTCCAACTCATGTCACTCCTTACGCCAACGGTAGAATTCCTTTCCGCTGTGGCAGTTACCCTTATTGTTTGGTTTGGCGGTTACGAAGTGGTCAACGGGACAATGACAGCAGGTTCCTTGATTGCGTTTCTCACCTATGCGGTCAATTTATCAAATCCGGTAAAACGAATTAGTCGTGTATATGGAAACATTCAAAAAGCTATGGCAGCGGCGGACCGCGTTTTTGGTGTTCTTGACATCGAAGAGAAAATCAAGGATAAAGAAGCTGCACTGGATTTGCCATGTATAGAAGGCAAAGTTACCTTTGATCATGTGTCCTTTGCCTATAAAAAAGACCATATGGCCTTGAAAGATTTGACACTGGAGGCTAGACCCGGTGAGATGATTGCTCTTGTCGGTCCGAGCGGCGCCGGCAAATCAACGGTTGCCAACCTTTTGCCACGCTTTTACGATGTGACAGAAGGCAGTGTGAAAATCGATGATATCGATGTTCGCGACGTCAGGCTGGATTCTTTGCGGGAGCAAATCGGCATTGTGCCACAGGAGACCGTCTTGTTTAGCGGTACAGTTGCCTTTAATATAAGGTATGGCCGCCTTGATGCTACCGATGAAGAAATCGTTGCGGCGGCAAAGGCAGCTAATGCGCATGAATTCATCATGGAAATGCCAAATGGTTACGAAACACAGATCAGTGAACGTGGCTCGAATCTTTCCGGGGGGCAGCGCCAGCGCATCTCTATTGCCCGGGCAATACTCAAGAACCCTCGGGTATTGATCTTGGATGAAGCGACGTCTGCATTGGATACGGAAAGCGAAAAAGTCGTACAGGCAGCACTTGATAAGCTGATGATTGGCAGGACCTCATTTGTCATCGCCCATCGTCTTTCGACGATTCTAAAAGCAGACAAGATCGTGGTTTTGGAAAATGGAAGTGTCAGAGAATGTGGCACACATGAAGAGCTCCTGGCTCTTGGCGGACTCTATACCAATCTGTACAATATTCAGTTCAATCAACAGAACGTGTAAATAAAAGGTGGAAAAAGTATGCAGATACTATACAATATAGCGGGAGTCTTGCTGGTGATTTTAATCATCCCGGTTTTTATAATGCGTTCTATTCGGGAAAAAGGTTTTGTTGAACGCATTAAACAAAGTTTGGGCTTTTTGCCAGCACATGCACTCGATTCGGTAGCGCAGAAACAATGCATCTGGGTGCATGCAGCTTCTGTCGGGGAAATCGTTGCAGCCAGCCCGCTGATCAAGGAGTTCCGCAAGGAATTCCCCGAGTCGCCCATTCTCGTCTCTGTCGTGACAAACAGTGGCTATGCAATGGCGAACCGGATCATAAAGGATGCCGACAGCATCATTTATTTTCCGCTCGACTTGCCATTTTTGGCAGAATACATTGTCAGCAAAGTTCGGCCGAAGGTTTTTTTGCCGGTAGAAACAGAGCTTTGGCCTAATTTCCTTAAAGCGGCACGTCGCTTTAAGATTCCGGTCATGATGGTCAATGGAAGAATCAGCGATAAGAGCGTGAAGCGTTATCATCATCTGCATAATTTGCTGGATGATATGATCGGCACAGTCAACTTATTTGCGATGCAGTCTGAACTCGATGCAAAATATATCGGTCATCTTGGCGCCAAACCGGAACTCGTTACGGTTACGGGCAATACAAAGTTTGACCAAACCTATACAGATGTAGACGAATGTGAAAAGCAAAAACTTATTGAAGAAATGGGGTTATTGCAGGCAAAGGGAATCTTCCTTGCCGGCAGTACACATAAAGGCGAAGAAAAATACGTCTTAGAGGCATTCTCTAAGCTTCGCCAAATCTCACCAGAAGCGAAACTGGTGATTGCTCCGCGCGATATTATGCGCAAAGAAGAAATCCAGCTGCTTTGCAGTGAGTATGGGTTTAGTACAAAATCAAGGACAGCCCTGCAGGCACAGCCGGAAACGGGCCATGATGTCATCATTTTGGATACGATCGGTGAACTCGGTAAAGTTTATAGCGTGGGTGATGTTATTTATGTCGGGGGCAGCTTGATTCCGCATGGCGGTCACAATATCCTTGAACCGGCGGCTCATGGCAAAGCGATCATTGTCGGTTATCATATGTTTAACTTCAAGGACAGCCATGTCCTCTTTAGCAAGCGTCGTGCTTGCATTACCGTCAATGATCAAGCTGGTTTTTCTGAGGCAGTCTGCGAGCTTTTCAGCAATGAGAAAGAGCGGCAGCGCATGGAAGCGGAGACATTGGCAATTATTTCCGAGAACAAGGGCGCATCACGCAGATCTGCTGTTTTGCTGCGAGAGCTCCTCGAACGATATGCAAAGAAACAAGGCACACAGGCGATAAAATCGACAGAAAAAATCGAGAACTTTCAAACATATTTGTTCCAATTGGTTCATGGCAGTCAAAAACACGGACCTTTGGCTAATATTGTTATTTTACTTTTATATGCCTTTTCTTTTATCTATGGAATGCTCGTCAATTGTAAGCTGCGACTTTATCGTTATGGTGTTTTAAAACGCACAAGACTCGATTGCCATGTAATCAGCTTGGGCAATATCACTGTCGGCGGAACGGGCAAAACACCTACAGCGCAGCGTTTGGCGCGTGATATCCGCGATATGGGGTATCGCGTCGTCATCTTGAACAGAGGATACCGGGCAAAATGGAAAGGTGAAGTCGGCGTTGTTTCCGATGGGGAAAAACTGTACATGTCAGCAGCGGAAGCTGGAGATGAAGCGTTTTTGATGGCAAAGAAGCTGCCGAACGTTCCGGTTTTGATCGGTCCGGAAAGAGCTATCACCGGTCGTTATGCGGTGGAACATTTCCAAGCAGAAGTTGCTATCCTTGACGATGGTTATCAACACTGGCAGCTTGTCAGAGACCTCGATATCCTATTGATCGATGCGATAAACTTATTTGGTAACGGTTATATACTGCCTCGCGGCACGCTGCGCGAACCGGTAAGTCATTTGGACCGTGCGGATGTTTGCTTGCTGACGAAGGTCGATCAGGCAGCTGAGGGTGCCTGTGAGCAGATTCGTACGACGATCGGTGAGAGCAACAATCATGCTTTAGTTGTTGAAAGCATACATTTACCAAGATGCTTCATTGAAATCGGCGATTGGTATAAAACGATCGCCAATGATGGGTTGGATGTAGATTACATGAAAGGCAAGAAGATCATGGCAATCTCAGCCATCGGCAATCCGGCATCTTTTGAGCAGACCATTCATGATATTGGAGCCGTAATCGTCGAAAGTTTGCGTTTCCCGGATCATCATGATTATACAAAAGAAGAAATCTTCGATGCCTTGAGCCAGGCTCAAGAGTTAGGTGCAGAAGCTATCATCATTACAGAAAAAGACGCGGTGAAGATACCGAGCAGTATTATTGCAGCTGAGCGGTTGATCCCAATCTATGTAATCAGTATAGATGTCACTTTTCAAAAGGGTTCGGATGAACTCCATGATTTATTGCGTAAAAGTTTGGCAGAAAAGATTAAAAGAGGTGTTCAAAAATGAAGTTTTTATGTGTTATTCCGGCAAGATTCGCTTCCACGCGCTTGCCTGGCAAGCCTTTAGCCGATATTGCCGGCAAGCCGATGATCCAGCGCGTTTATGAAAGAGCGATGAAGGCGAAGCGCCCTGCATCAGTTCTTGTCGCAACCGATGATGATCGCGTATTTCAAGCGATGCAAAGCTGTAACGGCAAAGCGATGATGACGGCAGCAGACCACCCGACCGGAACCGACCGTTTGGCTGAAGTTGCGGCAGCCTATGAAGACATAGATGTCATCATCAATGTACAAGGCGACGAACCTCTTATCGATCCGGAAGTCATCGATAATCTTGCAGCTGCCTTCGATGAAGATGCAGATCTCCAAATGGCTACGGTCATGACGAAGATGGATGAAGAAGAAAAAAACAATCCGAATAACGTGAAGGTTGTCACCGACAAAAAAGGCTACGCTTTGTATTTTTCGCGCTCGCTTGTGCCATATCCGCGAGTGGATACAGGTGTTGATACCTATAAACACATTGGCATCTATGCTTATAAAAGAGAATTCCTGCTCAATTATGCAAAAATGGAACCAACGATTCTCGAGCAGACGGAATCCCTCGAACAATTGCGTGTCTTAGAAAATGGCTACAAAATCAAAGTCATCGAGACCGACTGCAAGTTTGTCGGGGTAGACACAGCAGAAGACTTAGAAAAAGTGAATGAAGTATATCGAAATCTTGGCGAATGAAGTTAAAAACGTGCGATAGAAAGATCTGTTGCACATTTTGGTTGTTTTAAAGCCGTCGTGTATCGGCGTAGGAAGGCGATACACGAGATCTTGACAAGATAAATAAATTTTAGACTGAGGAATGGGAAGGTAGTAACTAGATGAATACAGTATCAATTGGCAATTTTAAAGTTGGTGAGGGGCAGCCACTGGTCCTGTTTGCCGGACCGTGTGTTCTTGAAGGTCTTGAACGAAGTCTCCTTATTGGTCGCAGAGTCAAAGAAATCACAGAAAAACTCGGTATACCTTATGTTTTTAAGGCTTCTTTTGACAAGGCGAACCGCTCTTCATATAATGGCTTTCGCGGTCCTGGAATCAAAAAAGGACTAGAGATGCTGCAAGCAATCAAGGATGAGCTGAAGGTTCCGGTTATCAGCGACATCCACAATGAAAGCCAGGTTGCAGCTGCAGCCAAGGTTTTGGATGTCATTCAGATTCCGGCATTTTTATGCCGCCAAACGGATCTGCTTTATAAAGCAGCCAAATCCGGTAAGACAATCAATGTAAAAAAAGGGCAGTTCATGGCACCGAACGATATGCGAAATGTCGTCGATAAGCTTCATGAAGCGGGCTGTTCTGATATACTGCTGACAGAACGCGGAGCTTCTTTTGGCTATAACAATCTCGTCGTGGATATGCGATCATTTCCCATCATGCGTTCCTTTGGCTATCCTGTCGTATTCGATGCGACGCATAGCGTCCAGCTTCCGGGTGGTGCTGGTACAGCTTCGGCAGGTAATCGCGAATATGTTGAATATCTCACAAGAGCTGCTGTAGGCGCCGGAGTAGATGCGCTCTTCATGGAAGTCCATGATGCACCGGATGAGGCCCTTTGTGATGGACCGAATATGGTCTGCTTGGATAACTTGGAAAGCATCCTTAAAGATGCTTTGGCGATCAATGCCATCGTAAAAAAACAATAAAATGTTTTTCGTGATCAAACGATAACATTCTTTTCTTATGGAAAATAAGAGCTGACGGTGTCAACCTTCAGCCTGATAAAAAATAGAAATCGCAGCGAAGCGAGACCGTATTTTTATTGCGGTCTCTAGAAGACTGTGCCGGGGGTTGAACAACAGATGCAGTTTGTACAAACAGCGATAGAGAGAGCCAAAAAGATAAAACTTATTATCTTTGATGTAGACGGTGTTCTCACAGATGGCAATATTCATGTCAATGAGCGCGGGGAAGTTTTTAAAAGCTTCAATTGTCAAGATGGGCTGGGGATCAGCCTGGCCAAAAAAGCTGGCATGAAGACAGCGATCATAACAGGCAGAAAATCTAAGATCGTTGAATTTCGCGCTAATGAACTCAAAATCGATGAAATTTACCAGGGAAAACAAAACAAGCTCGAAGCTTTTGTTTTTATCCAGAAAAAATATAATTTAGAGGCAGAAGAGATTGCCTATATCGGGGATGATTTCCTCGACCTGCCTATTTTAGTGCGGGTCGGTTTTGCCGCAGCGGTAGCGAATTCCGTAGATGAAGTCAAAGAACGGGCTCATTTTGTTGCGGATCGCTGCGGTGGCGATGGCGCAGTGCGCCAAATCATGGAATTCATGCTCAAAGCTCAAGGCCATTGGGAAAGACTCGTATCGAGCTATATCGAAGCAGAAATGGACATTCCGACAAAACACTTCGAAAATATAGAGCAATGACATGAATTGTGTTATGATATAAGGAAATATTCTCTTTAACGGGGGAAAAAAAATGCAATATAAAATGTTCAAATTCATAAGCTGGGTTCTTTGCCGTTTGCCGCATTCGGTAGTTTTATGGCTTGGAAGCCATCTGGGTAAGCTTTATTATAGAGTTGTTGCTAAGCAGCGTTGCCGGGCAATCAAGCAAATGCAAGAATCTTTGCAAATCAGTGAAGCAGAAGCCAGGAAGTTGGTCAAGGAATCCTTTGTCAACATAGGCAAGAACTTCTTGGAAATCATGTACATGCCTTGCCTTCATAAAGAAAACTTTAAAGAATACATGGAAATCGATCATATAGAACGAATGCATGAGGCTCTGGCAGAAGGGCGCGGCGTCGTTATTTTAACGGCGCATGTGGGCAACTGGGAATGGTTGTCGGCGGCGCTTACTTTTTCAGGCTTGCCGGTTACGGCAATCATAAAGCCCCAGCCAAACGCACAGCATACAAGGATACTCAATGAATATCGCGAAATGGTCGGGGTAGAGATCTTTTCGCGAGGGACCAGCGAGCTGATCGGTGCAACCCGTGCCTTGAAAAAAGGCAAGTGTCTGGGATTCCTGGTGGATCAGGACGGCGGTCCGGGAGGGCTCTTCATCGACTTTTTGGGCCGGATGGCATCGACGCCGATGGGGGCTGCTGTTTTTTCTAAGAAATTTTTGGCGCCAGTTGTGCCTGCTTTTATTTTGCGGCAACCGGATGGGAAGCACCGCGTAGTCATCGGTGAGATCCTTCACTTTGAAGACCATGGCGATACAGATAAGGACTTGGCTGACTTTACGACTAAGATGACGCGGATCGTCGAAAAAATCATTCAGGATAATCCGACGCAGTGGATTTGGTTCCAAAAACGCTGGAATACTCCGCCGGAAGAGCAGAAGAAAAAACACCATACGGTGAAAACGCAGGTGGTGAACCATGAAGAATAAAGCAAAGCTTGTTATCCTCGTCTTTGCAGCCTTGTTTGCCGGGCTTATTTTCTGGGCGGTGAAGACCGTGCCGCAGGGGCCGGAGACAGTCGATGCCCCAACAGAATCCAAGGCAATGAAATACACGAACAACACCATGCATGAAGACAAAAATGGCGTCAAGGTCTGGGAAATGACTGCAGAAGAAATCAATGTGGATCCGGACACCAACAATGTCATTTTAAAAAATATCTCAGGTAAGTTTTATCAAGAGAACGGTACGGTCATAACCTTGAAGGCGCCGCAGGCATTTTACGAGACAGAAGCCAAGAACATCAATATCGATGGCGGCGTCACAGCAAAGAGCTCCGATGGAACGGACATAAGCGCGCAAAAATTTTCTTGGGATGGGTCTAGTGCAACTTTTCAAGGGACGGGTGACGTCAAAATCACCAAAGAAGATCTCGTTGCGGTAGGAGATAAGATCGAAAGCAAGGATGGCTTCCAAAACTTTAAACTTATGGGGAATGCCCATTTGACAAAAGGAAGGGCACAATGATGAATTACTATACAAAAACAATAAAAACAGCATTGCTGACAGCGGGGCTGTGCGCTTTGCTCGGTGGCACGTTATCGGCGGCATCGAATGACAAACCGATCGATTTGACGGCAGATACCGTCGAATATAATGGGCAGAGCGGCATGGTCACGGCATCGGGCAACGTTACGATGCTGCAAGATGGGGCCAAGATTACAGGAGCGCAGGCTGAGTACAATGCAAAGACCCAGGCTGGTACAGTGACCGGCGGCGTCGTTGCCGACAAGGACGATATGCACATGACCGCAGACACGGTCAAAACGGCTGGCGCTAACCATATGGTCGCTACAGGCAATGTCGTTGCCGTAAAGGCAGATAAGACGCTGACAGGGCCGATGGTGGACTATTATTCTGACCAGAACTACGTAGTCGTACCATCGAACGCGAAGGTAGTTATGGCCGATGGCACGATGACGGCGGATAAACTCGAAGCTTATTTGACAGAAAATCATCTGATTGGAACAGGCAATGTCCATATTTTGAGCCAAACGAGAAATATGGAAGCCTTTGGCAACCAGGCAGATTACTATGGGCAGGACCAAGGCAAGGTCATTCTTACAGGCAATGCTTTAGCCATCCAAGACAATAATACAATCAAGAGCAATCGTCTGACGCTGTATCTGGCTGATAATGGCCAGGCTAAGGCATCGGAATGATGGAGGTGTGACCCCCTTTTGTTTATAGAAGCGAAAAATTTAGTAAAGACCTATAAAAACCGCAATGTAGTCGATGACGTCTCTTTGCGCGTGGAAAAAGGTGAGATCGTAGGGCTGTTAGGGCCTAATGGTGCGGGAAAGACGACGACTTTTTATATGATCGTAGGTCTCGAAACGCCTACCGCGGGAAAGGTCTACCTTTCCGATGTTAAAATAACGAATTTGCCGATGTGTGAAAGAGCAGATCTGGGCATCAGCTATTTGGCGCAGGAAGCGTCGATTTTTCGTAAACTTACCGTTGAGGAAAATCTACAGGCCATTTTGGAAACGACGACTTTATCCGCAAAAGAACGGGCGGATAAAGTCGATGCTTTATTGGCGGAATTCCATATCGGTCACGTAAAAATGCGCAAGGGATCAGAACTTTCCGGCGGAGAACGCCGCCGTGTCGAGATCGCTCGCTGCCTGGCAATCGAGCCGCAGTTCATTTTGCTCGATGAGCCCTTTGCCGGTGTCGATCCGATTGCGGTAGCGGATATTCAGGGCATCATAGAATATCTGCGGAAACGTGGCATGGGCATCTTGATTACAGACCATAATGTTCGTGAGACTTTACACATCGTCGATCGCGCGTATATTTTGAACGAGGGTAAGATTTTGCTTGAAGGTGACAGCCAAACGATAGCCAACAGTGAAATCGCCAAGAAATTCTATCTTGGCGATAACTTTACCTTATAGGAGAAATGCAATGAGAATTTTAGATAAATATATTTTGAAAGAAACTTTCCTGACCTTTTTGTTTGGGATCTTTGCATTTTCTGCTGTATTTGTTGGCTCGGGAACATTGTTTCGCATTGCCAATTTTATAACACAATATGGTGCTTCGGTCACTGCGGTCATTCGCCTTTTCGTCTTCAGCATGCCAAGCATCATCGTCTGGACTTTCCCGATGTCGATGCTTCTCGCGACGCTGATGACCTTTGGGCGCCTTTCTGGCTCGAGTGAGATAACGGCGATGAAATCGTGTGGAATCGGCTTTCGACGGATTGCCACGCCGGTTATTGTCATGTCCTTTTTTGTGAGCCTTTTTGCCATTGCCTTCAGTGAATATGTCGTGCCTTGGGCAAATGCGGCTTATAATAATACGGTGCGTTATGAAATACAGGGCAATACCTCGCCAAAATCGCAGGATCATATTATTTTAAAAGAAATACAAGACGGCGTAATTCAGCGCATTGTCTATGCGCGCCGTTATGATGCGGAGACAAATACGATGCAGGGCGTATCCATGCAGGACTTTGTCGATGGTAAGCTCTATCATGTAGAAAATGCTGAGTACGCAGAGTGGAAATCGGATCAATGGACGATGCATAATGGTATTTTATATGATGTATCCGATGGCGAAACTGAGCGGACGATTCGCTTTGACCAACAGATACTGCCAATCCAGAAAAATCCAAAACAAGTCATTCGCGAGCAAAAAGATGCGGAAGAACTCACGATGAAAGAGCTGCGAGCGGAAATCGATGTCATGCGGTCGCAGTATGTCGATACCAAAAAGCTCGAGACCACGTTATATCAGCGTATAACCATTCCGATGGCGAGCCTTATCTTTGCCATGGTGGGAATCCCGCTTGGTATGCAGCCAAACCGCAACAGCTCCTCGATAGGCTTTGGTCTCAGTATCATCATTATTTTCATTTATTACACGATTATGACGCTTTCAAGTGCCATTGGTCAGGGCGGAATGCTTCAACCGGCTTATGCGGTTTGGATTCCGAATATCATTGGCTTTGTTGTGGGGATGCTTCTTTTAAATAGAGCTTCCAAGTAATTACAGAAAACTTGTGGAATGGGATATGATTTTCAGACGAAATAGGGTAAAATAATTCTAAACAAACAAAACATGAAGGCGGAGGTCTTGACAATGTATGGAGTGGTACTTATCTTGGTCTTGGTCATCACGGGCGGTGCTATTGCCTTTATCGGCGATCGTCTGGGAACCAAGATTGGCAAGAAAAAATTGTCCATTTTTGGTCTGCGGCCGCGTCATACCTCGATTGTCATAACCATTATCACGGGAATCCTGATTACGACGCTGACCTTTATTGTCTTAGCGGCTGCTTCAGAAAATGTGCGGCTTGCTCTTTTCGGCATGGAAAAGCTCAACAATGAGATGCACCAAGCGCAGACGAATCTGGCGCAAGCATCGTCAGACCTTGTTACGGCGAATGCTGCCAAAGATAAGGCAAAGGCCGATTTACTCGTGACCAAAGAGAATCTAGAGGAACTTCAGACGAAGCAAACAGAGCTCTTGCAGCGAAACGATCAGCTCGAAGCCGGCAATAAGGCTTTAGAGGTGAACAATGAACAGCTCCTTGCCAGCAATCGCGATCTCGAAACTGCCAAAGGCGCTTTACAGGCCCAAAATGCCGGTCTAGAGCAAAGCAATACTGAGTTAAATGAAAATAATGGTAAGCTCAATGCCGCCAATACAACCTTGGAAGAGCGCAATAAGACGCTCGGAGAAGGCTTGCAGATGATCCGGGAAGGCGATATCGTCTACCAGGCAGGCGAGATCATCTCGAGCGGCGTTATTGCTAAAGGCAAAGACAAACAGTCTGTCGCGGCAGAAATGGCGAGCTTGGTTTACTTGGCAAATCGCAATGTGACGGAAAAGACCGGCATACACAAAGAGGATGGCGGAATCTGGATTTACCAAAAAGAGTATGAACAAGCCATAGAAACCCTGGAAAAAGCCAATATGGACATGATTGTCCGCATCGTAGCAGCAGGAAACCTTGTCAGAGGTGAGCCGGTGCGAACGCATGTAGAGCTCTATCCAAACCGCACGATTTATCATAAAGATGAATTTGTGTTTTCACAAAAGTTCACTTTGCTCGGTAAAGCGGACAATGAAGGCGAACGCACGGTCATTGCCTTCTTGAAAAATGTCAATGCGACAGCCGTGCAAAAAGGTATTTTGGCGGACCCAATCAAGGGATCTGTCGGCGTGATCGGCGGCACACAGTTCTATGACGTCGTCAACAGCCTTGTGTCGGTTCATGGCGATATTTTATTATCTGCCTATGCCGCGCAGCCTACCGACGCTGAGGGACCGTTGCGCCTGCGCCTGAAAGTTGAACAATTTAAATAAAAGGATGATTGCTTTATGAATATTATTGCAGTAGATCCTGGCCGCGAAAAATGCGGAATTGCCGTCATGCAAAATGACGGCAATATTTTTTATCAGCAGGTTATTGCAACGGCTGATCTCGCACAAACGGTCAGAGATTGCTATGAGAAGTACGAACCGGAGTGCTTGGTAATAGGTAACGGGACGACGAGCAAAAGCGCCCAAACGATGATTAAGAAGGCTGTAGATGAGCTTAGGTTATGCGTTGTCGATGAGTACCGAACGACGGATGCAGCAAAGCTCAGATATTGGCAGGAAAACCCTCCAAAAGGCTGGCGCAAAATTTTACCGATTACCATGCAAGTGCCTCCAGTACCAGTGGATGACTATGTAGCCGTAATTTTGGCTGAGCGGTATTTATTCCAAGAAAATGAGCAATAAATAGGGAATTTGACGGATTTTTATTATATTTAACGGAAAATTAACAAAAACTTAATCTCAGACTCTAAAAAAAACTTGAAATAGTCTGACGTTTTATGGTATTATGAAAAAAGGCTGAAAACCATACAGAAAGAATATGCTTTTATGAGGAAACGTGGAAACTCAAAAAAGACTCTTCCTGCAGGTTGATCGGCTAGAAAATTTTTAGGAGGAGTTCTTAATGAAAAAGACTCTTGTAACTGCAATCACTACGGCACTCGTAGTAGGTGCTGCCAGCACAACTTTTGCTGCAGCTAATCCTTTCAGCGATGTACCTCGCGACAACTGGGCATATGATGCTGTGACCAAACTCGCTCAAGATGGCGTAGTAAACGGCTATGGCGACGGATCTTTCCGTGGCGACACTACCATCACTCGTTATGAAATGGCTCAGATCGTAGCAAAAGCTATGGCAAAAACCGATGTATCTGCAGCTGATAAAGCTACTATCGACAAATTGGCAGCAGAATATGCTGACGAACTCAACAACCTCGGTGTTCGCGTTGACAACCTCGAAAAGAAAGTTGACAATGTGAAATTCACTGGTGAAGCTCGTTACCGTTATACAAGCACTAGAATTGAAGGCAGAAATAACGCCAATGTCAATGCTATGTTGTTCCGTTTGGAACCAACGGCGCGCATCAATGATAACTGGGTAGCAAAAGCTCGTTTGGATTGGACATCAAATCTAGCACAAGATACGAATGCAACAAATTCGGTTGACCGCGTTTATGTACAGGGTAATGTAAATGGAGCTACGGTTAAAGCCGGTAAACTTCCGGTATACAGCACACAGGGGATTTTGATCGATGATAGAATCAGCGGTGCTCAAGTTGCTTTTGGCAGCAAAGTGTTTACGACAACGATTTCCGGTGGTAAATACAGTGTAGATACAGCTACAGGGATTGACCAAAATAATGTTGGCGATGTTGGAATCGTTCAGTTTGATTATAAAGTCTCGCCTAAATTAGGTTTGACTGCTGGTTATGCAGAATTTAAAAATGATAATTTGAAAACTGCATATGCGAGACAGTCTGTGACGAATACTGCATGGACAGCAGCAGGTCAATATGGCGATGACAAGCTCAGCATTTGGAATGTTGGCGGTACGTATGCATTTGATAAAAATGTAAACATTGCTGGTCTTTATTCCAAAAACACTAAAGGTGATTTCAGCAACAATAACTTGAACAGAGCCTATAATGCACAGATCAACTACAAAGGCGCAATTGCGGCAAAACCTGGTTCTTGGGGCGCATGGGCAGCATATCGTTGCCTCGGCAGCACAGCAGTGCTTGCACCAACAGCAGATAGCTCGATTGCCGGCCAAAAAGGTTACGAACTTGGCGCAACGTATACCTTCGATAAAAATGTCGTAACGACTCTTAAGTATTTCAACGGTTCGGATATCGTCAGCGATAAAGATGTTTCCAAACTCTTTGGTCAGGTTGAATTCTTCTTCTGATCTTAAGAAATAGAGATAAAACCTCCGATTTTTGTCGGGGGTTTTATTTTTTTTTGTAAAAATTTTTTATTTTACTTATATGGAATTGATTTCTTGGAAGGTGCTGCTATATGTAAAGAACACAATAAATATTTTATCCTTTAAATATAAGGCTGTATCTAACTTTTTTTTCAATAATAAAAATAATTACAATATTTTAATAATATAAGAAAAATAGAGTTGATTTGTAAATTAAAAGTAAATTTTTAGTCATTTATAAGATATTTTGGAGTGACAAAATCTT
>Ga0183099_1000291_pt1 | contig 40427 bp, 34 predicted proteins | sample Biomet1_FD_127788 | JGI IMG/M metagenome (GOLD analysis project Ga0183099, IMG submission 127788) | Microbial communities from bioreactor (seeded with anoxic lake sediment) at LBNL, California, USA - Biofuel metagenome 1 | ecosystem: Engineered > Bioreactor > Anaerobic > Unclassified ... | reverse complement strand
TAAGCCTGCTATTTTTATTTTGTTTACTTCATCTTTCCCAATATCTAATTTAGTTGCAAGTAACTCACATAGTGCGCTTACTCTTTTCGAGTGAAGCATTTCACGATTATTTTTTTCGTAAAGAGTATTTATAATCAAATCAATCGTCTTGTTTCTAGCGCTTTTGCTTTCATATAGTTTATGCCTATACATATGATCTTCGGCATTCTTTGATATTGTATCAATATCCTCAATTTCATAATTCTTTGTTTCGTATCCAAAAGACACCGAAACGTCAAACGCTCCTATTCTTTCTTCAGAAAACAGGTCTTTCATTCGTTTTACAACTTTTTCTGCTTCATTTAAACTGGTTTTAGGTAGTATAAGTGCAAACTCATCCCCGCCATTTCTTGATATGATATCATCTGCTCTACATCCTGTTTTAATTATTTTTGCTACCTTTTTAAGAAGTTCATCACCAAAATCGTGACCAAATGAATCATTAGCTAACTTTAAGCCATTAACATCACAGAATGCAATAGACAATGGTAGATTTCTAGCTGTATCAAGCCTTGAAAGTTCTTTTGAAATATCAGTGAATTGTGTTACTGTTTCAATAAAAAATTGATCGTAAAACTGATATACCATATCTTTTAACCCTTCTTTGCCATATTCATTCAAGTCAAATCATTATGAAATGAACCCTTTTATTAAAAATTTTAATACAAGTAATTATGGATGTAAATGTATACTTGTTTGATTTTTATGTTTTCTGCATTTGCATCAACAAATATCGACAGCATATAGGTGTGGGAAAAAATAGAAGATCTGGTATAATGTTTGGTAAATTTTAATATAGTTTCATAATAATATCACCGACTTAAAGTTAAATTGTATTAAGGAGGTAATTATGGAGGGCTATGGATTTCTTAGCGTATTACCGGTTCTGACAATATTGGTCATCGCGGTATCCACCAAACGTACCCTTTTTGCCATGGTATGCGGCTTATCTGTAGGTGCACTGATTCTTGCAAAGGGAATTTCCGGTTTTGTAAGCACATGGTTTAACTACTTGTATGTTTCGATGGCAAATGAGACCCTGCAATGGCTGCTGCTTGTCATTGCAATGTTTGGGATGCTCATTATGCTGTTCGAACGATCTCACGCCGTACAGGATTTCGGATACTGGGCAGGAGAATACATACACACAAAAAAGCAGGCATTATTAGGCACAGTTTTTCTTGGTATCGTCGTTTTTCTCGACGACTATCTGAATAATCTGGCAGTCGGCACAACAATGAAGGGCATTACAGACAGATTAAAAATTCCCCGAACACAATTGGCGTATGCTGTAAACAGTGTGGCGGCTCCGGTTTGTGTTCTGGTGCCATTATCCTCCTGGGCTGTTTATTTTGGAGCACTATTGGAAAATGAAGGGATTGTCGGCGCTGACGGAACGGGTATTTCAGCCTATACTTCCGCAATTCCGATCGTTTTTTACGGTTGGCTTGCTGTTCTTGTTGTAATTCTGCAGGTTCTTGGTATTATTCCAAGGCTTGGTTCGATCAAAAATGACACGATCCGGGCAGAGCTTACCGGAGAGGTTTTTCCGGAAGGTACGGATCTGTCTCTGATCCAGTCATCAAAAGAATACGAGCTCCCAGAGGGGAAAAAAGCATATCCATGGGCTTTTCTCATTCCACTGGCTATCATGATCGCAGTAACACTGTATTGCGGCTCAGATGTACTTACCGGTGCACTTGCCGGCGTCGTCTCGGCTGCTGTTCTGTACGGTGTACAGAGGAGATTGACTTTCAAAGAGTTGCTCACCGGTTGTTATGATGGTGTGATCAGCATGGGTTTTGTCATGATATTATCGGTTCTGGCGTTTGCAGTACAATCCACAAATGCCGACCTTAAGCTGGCAGACTATGTTATTTCCGTTACTGAGCCTATTATGCAGGGCGGCTTCCTACCGGCTGCAGTATTTCTTGTATGTGCGGTGTATGCGTATACCACCGGATGCTTCTGGGATCTAGCAGCGATCATCACACCAATCGTTGTACCGCTTGCAAATGCAATGGGCGTCGATCCGCTGCTAGCTTGTGCCGCTATTTTCTCCGGTGCAGCCTTCGGAAGCAACACCTGCTTATATGGTGATGGCGTAATTTTGTGCTCGCAGGGCTGCCAGATCAGGCCGATCGAACTGATGATGGCTACTCTGCCATATGCTTTGATTGCAGGAGGCGGTTCGCTGATTTTATATCTCATTGCGGGATTTATTATGTAAAAGGAAGGATGAAAAATGATCAAAGATTCTTTATTGAAAAGTCTTTTCAGTCTTGATAATGCTTTTGGTGTGTCAGGAGATGAGGTGGAAGTGGCCGAAGTATTGAAAAAAGAGATGGAAGGCTTATATGACGAGACCCTGGAAGACCCCCTCGGCAATCAGTTTTTTATAAAATACGGTAAAAATAAAGATAAACGTGTTCTCATTTCCGCACATATGGATGAAATCGGATTTATCGTGAATTATATCGAAGACAACGGTCTGCTGAGATTTCTGCCGGTCGGATATCACGATGACCGGACTGCCGTCAACCAGGATATGGTCATCAAAAACGGACAGTGGGGAAAAAGTCTATGGGGTGACAGGATCCAAACCTGCACACATCATGACCCATGAGGATCATGAAAAAGTCATAAAGATCGAGGATCTGTTTGTGGATATTGGTACGGAAAGCCGTGAAGAAACATTGGCATTGGGCGTTCAGGTTGGAGACTATATGGGATTCAACCGGCAGGGTAGCCTCCTGAATAACAGAAAATATTATTCAGGCAAATCGGTCGATAATCGTTCCGGCTGCGCGGCCATGGTAGAAATCATGAGGAGGATACAGGGGCTCGATATCGAACCGACTGTCTGCATGGTGGGAAGCGTACAGGAAGAGGTCGGTTTAAGGTCGGGAGGCCCGATCGTCAATCGTTTCAAGCCGGAATTGATGATTGCTTTGGATGTTACATTAACAGGCGGTACACCGGGAGTTAATGAGCACCAATGCTCTGAAGTAATGGGAGACGGTCCCGGAATCAAGTATTACGATTGGGATCCTATTCTTGGCGCCACTGGAAACAATGTTCCGAGAAAACTGACAAAAAGGCTGATTTCTGTCGCCGAAAAATATGAGATCCCTTATCAGCGTGAGGTTATGATTGGCGGCGGTACCGACGCCTGGTCTGCAGCCATGGCCGGAGAGGGGGTATTGGCCGGAGGTGTATGTATACCGCAGAGATACATGCATACGCCTGTCGGTACTATAAACCTGGATGATCTGGAGGAGACAGTAAGACTGATGGTTCATTTTCTTGAAGATTATCAGACAATATAGTACAGCTTCTATAAACAACACAAAAATATCCTGTTAAATGACAGGATATTTTTTAATATCTGCACCAGTAAGCAATTCTTTATCAATCTATTTTGTGACAGCTCTTTTTTTATTATCATTCATAATGTCGACAGTATAGCTTACAAACTCCAAAGCTCCTCTTCCGTTGGCACATGATTATCCTTCATATAGTAAGCGATCCTCGAAATATTGATCAGGTGCTGATAGTTCAGATTTTCCGAAATACTGTTGTTTCCCCAGGAACCACAGCCCAGCGTATTGGTTGGTGCCAATCCGTTGTAAAAGCTTCCGCCGGCACTGGTCGCACAAGTCTGGTTGATGACGAAACGGCTGACGCAGAGTTCCTTTCCTGCATACTCAATATGTTCTTTCGTATTGGAATGGATGGAAACACTATGCCCCTTCCCTTCCTCTTCAAGGTTGGCTCTTGCAATCTCCACACCTTCTTCAAATGTCTTATATTTAAAAGCTCCCAATACTGGGCACATCTTTTCCCTAGCCAGGATATCCGTTTTCCCGCTGCCGTCCGCTTCCACGATGATGACTTTCTTATCTTCAGGAATTTCCATTTTGGCAAGCTTGGCAATGGTCTGAACCGATTGACCCACAGCATGGCGGCTCATGGCACCATCCACAAACATTGCTTCACGGATGGCTTCCTTGCCTTTTGCATCCGATATGACATAAGCGCCGTTTTTTTCAAATTCCTTTATCATTTCATCGTACTTTGCCTCCGGCATGATAATGGATTGTTCTCCTGAGCAGATGATCCCGTTGTCAAAAATTCTACCGGCAATGATCTGAGGAGCTGAAGTTTTTATATCCGCATCCAGATCAATGATACACTGCACATTGCCGGCGCCAACACCAAGAGCAGGCTTTCCGCTGCTGTAAGCGGCCTTGACCATTCCCATTCCGCCTGTTGCAATAACAACATCAGCGCTGGAAATCAGATTTTGCGTATTTTCTCTTGACTGCTGGTCCAGTATCTGAATCAAATGTTCCGGCGCTCTAAGCTTTTTCAGTTCTTCATTGATCATTTCAACTGCCTTGGTGCTGCATTTGATGGATTTATGATGCGGTGTTATTATGATTGCATTTCCGCCTTTCAACGCAAACATGGCATTGCTCATCGGTGTCACGATCGGGTTGGTACAAGGGGTGATCGCTGCAACGATGCCTATCGGCTTGGCGACCTTAGTGATGCCGGTCACTTCATCTCTTTCAATGATGCCGACTGATTTTTTCCCCTTCAGGCTATTCCAGATGATTTTTGCTTTTCCCTGATTTTTAGCGGTCTTATCTGCGACAACTCCCATTCCGGTCTCATCGACCGAGATTTCAGCAAGATATTCCGCATGATCATAGACTACCTTGGCAATGGTCATGACGACCTCATCAATCTGCTCCTGTGAGAACTTCTCGTATTTCTTCTGGGCTTTCCGCGCTCTCTCCATATACATTTCAATATAAGCCTTGCTGTCCATTTCTTTTTCCATTTTTCTTTCCTCCCGGTAATTACACCATCTTCGATGGGTCTACGATCTCGTCAAATTTTTCTTCCGTCAATATGCCCAGCTCAACCGCAGCCTGCTTCAGGGTCAGGCCCTTCTGATGAGCCGTCTTAGCGATTCTGGCAGCATTTTCATACCCGATATGCGGGTTGAGTGCCGTTACCAGCATAAGTGATGAATCAAGGTATTCTTTTATTTTATCTTCATTTGGCAAAATGCCTTTTGCACAATTTTTATTAAATGATCTCATTGCATCAGCCAGAAGCCGGATCGACTGAAGCACATTATAAATCAGGACAGGCATATAAACATTCAGTTCAAAATTTCCCTGGGATGCTGCAAATCCAACAGCAGTATCATTGGCCATGACCTGACAGCAAACCATAGACAGTGCTTCGCATTGTGTTGGATTCACCTTACCCGGCATGATGGAGCTGCCCGGTTCATTCTCCGGAATAACCAGTTCCCCGATTCCGCATCTCGGACCGCTGGCAAGCCAGCGAACATCATTGGCGATCTTCATCAGATTCGCAGCAAGCGCTTTCAAGGCGCCGTGAGTATAAACAAGGGCATCCTTGCTGGTCAATGCGTGGAATTTATTGGAAGCCGTTTCGAATTCCAATCCGGTGAGATTGGATATTTTATCTGCAACTCTTTTCCCGAATTCAGGATGAGTATTCAGTCCCGTTCCCACTGCCGTGCCACCCAAAGCGATTTCCATCACATAACCAAGGCTGCCTCTGATCATACTCTCTGCATTATCCAGCATGGCAAGCCATCCGCTTATTTCCTGGCCGAGAGTCAAAGGCGTTGCATCCTGCAAATGTGTCCTACCGATCTTGATGATATCCTTATATTTTTGCGACAGGCTCCGAAGGGTCTCTTCAAGCTCAAAAATCGCTGGAAAAAGCCGTTCCTCGATTTCAACAGCCGCCGCGATATGCATGGCTGTCGGAAATGTATCGTTTGAGCTTTGTGCTTTATTGACATGGTCGTTTGGATGGAGCTTCTTTTCGCCGAGAAGCTGATTCCCGCGGTTTGCGATGACCTCATTCACATTCATATTTGACTGGGTCCCGCTTCCTGTCTGCCAAACCACAAGAGGAAACTGGGAGTCCCACTTTCCGTCTGAGATCTCATTACAGGCAACAACGATAGCATCCGCCAGACTTTCCTCCAGCTGACCAAGCTCTAAGTTCACTAGTGCTGCCGCCTTTTTTAAAATGGCAAATGCTCTGATGATTTCCAACGGCATTTTCTCGGTACCAATTTCGAAATTTTCAAGGCTTCTCTGAGTTTGTGCACCCCACAGTTTATCTGCCTCAACTTTAATTTCTCCCATCGAATCGTGTTCTATCCGAAAGGCTTTCTCTTCCATCATTTTTACTTATCGTTCCTTTCCAGCCATGCAGCACCTGCTGCTTTTGCTACTGCATCCGCCACGCCAGGATGAAATGCGCTTGGTATGATATAGTCTTCCCGCAACTCATCTTCCGGTATGATCCCTGCCACCGCATATGCCGCTGCCACCTTCATCTCCTCTGTTATCCTTTTTGCCCTGACAGATAAAGCTCCTTTGAAGATTCCGGGAAATACCAGCACATTGTTGATTTGGTTCGGAAAATCAGAACGCCCCGTTCCGACGATTCTGGCACCGGCTTTCTTTGCAAGATCAGGCATGATCTCAGGTTCTGGATTAGCCATAGCAAAGATAATTGGATCACGCGCCATGGTTTTTACCATTTCTTCCGTCAGCATTTTAGGGCCGGAGACTCCAACAAAAAGATCCCGGCCGCGCAGTGCATCCGTCAATGTTCCGGTTATGCCTTCAAGATTTGTAAATTCAGCAAGCTCTCTCATGTTTTCATTCAGAGCACCGGAAGTTTTAGAGATGATGCCTTGTTTATCACAAACAATAATATTCTTTATCCCCAATGCAATCAACATTTTAATAATAGCTGTTCCTGCGGAACCGGCTCCATTGATCACCACTTTGATTTCGCCAAACTTTTTCCCCGTCAGCTTCAGTGAGTTGATCACTGCTGCTGATACAACGATGGCTGTCCCATGCTGGTCATCATGGAAAACCGGAATATCAACGAGCTCCTGCAGTCTTCTCTCAATTTCAAAGCACCTTGGAGCAGAGATATCTTCCAGATTGATTCCTCCGAGAGTAGGCGCAATATTTTTCGCGATCAGAATGATTTCATCTGTATCCTGTGTTTCAATACAGATCGGGATCGCATCAATATCGGCAAATGATTTAAACAGAACAGCCTTCCCTTCCATAACAGGGATAGAGGCCTTGGCGCCGATATTTCCAAGGCCGAGAACTGCGGATCCATCACTAATGACCGCTACGGTATTGCTTTTTGCAGTATATTTATATACCAAATCAGGGTCCTTATGGATTTCCTTACAAGGCTCCGCAACACCCGGGGTGTATGCGGTACTTAAATCGTCCTTATTCTTTAACGGTACTTTGCATGCAACTGCCAATTTCCCTTTATTTTCTTCATGCAGCTTGAGTGATTCTTTGTAGTAATCCATAATTCCTCCTAATAATAGTGATCTATCTGTTTTCAACTGACAAAAGTGCCACCCAGTAAAAGCAGCACTTTTATTCTATAACTCTTTATTTTTTCCACGAACTCTTTAAATCAACGATCTGGTTAAATACCTTTTCATCCCCGGTCGTTAAGATCTCGTCTGCAATGTAGTAGCCATGTCTGAAAAATTGGAACCGTTCCCCCGCCTTTGCCTCGATAACGGAAGGTTCGGCGAACGCTTCATAAACCTTTACAGAATTCGGATTCATGATGGTTTCACCCTTTTCATTCTCAATCATCAGATAGTCATAAGACCTGATCTTGATTTTTACTGCAGTCTTTGCATCGACCCAATGTATGGTTCCTTTTACTTTTCTTGCGTCAAACCCACTGCCGCTTTTGGTTGCAGGGTCATAAGTGCATCGCAGTTCGATAACGTTTCCGTCCTCATCCTTGATCACATCCTGACAGGTAATAAAATACGCTCCCTTGAAGCGAACCTCATTTCCAGGGAAGAGACGGAAATATTTCTTCTCAGGAATCTCCATAAAGTCATCCCGGTCTACATAAAGCTCTTTGGAAAAGCTGACTTTTCTGGTACCCTTGGACTCATCTTCTTTACTATTTTCAATGTTTAAATTCTCGATCTGATCATCCGGATAATTCGTGATCACGACCTTGATCGGATCATTGACGACCATACGTGTTTCCACCTTGGTTTTCAGGTCTTCCCGGATACAATGCTCAAGCAGTGCAATATCAACCAGACTGTTTGCCTTGGAAACGCCGATCCTCTCACAGAAATCACGAATGGCTTCCGGCGTATAACCTCTTCTCCTGAGGCCGGCAATGGTAGGCATTCTTGGATCATCCCATCCTTCCACATCACCGTTGTCAACAAGTGCTTTTAAATACCTCTTGCTCATAACCGTATTGGAAAGGTTCAATCGGGCAAACTCGATCTGTTGTGGAGGTGCTATCCAGTCCAGCTCCTTCAATACCCAGTCATAAAGAGGTCTGTGGTCCTCAAATTCAAGAGTACAAATGGAGTGGGTAATTCCTTCGATGGCGTCCTCAATCGGATGTGCATAATCGTACATCGGATAGATGCACCATTTATTTCCTGTATTATGGTGTTCTACATGAGCGATTCTATAGATAACAGGATCTCTCATATTGATGTTTGGAGAAGCCATGTCGATTTTTGCTCTCAGCACCTTTTCCCCATCCTGATACATCCCTTTTTTCATATTTTCAAACAGTTCCAGATTCTCTTCGATGGTCCTGTTTCTATAAGGGCTTTCCTTGCCCGTTTCTGTCAAAGTTCCTCTATGCTGCTTGATTTCTTCTGCGCTTAGATCGCAGACATAAGCTTTTCCTTTTTTGATTAAGGTCACAGCATATTCATACATCTGATCAAAATAGTCGGAAGCAAACAGCAGTTTTTCCCATTCAAAGCCGAGCCATCTGACGTCTGCCTCGATAGATTCCACATATTCGGTATCCTCTTTTACCGGATTGGTATCATCAAAACGGAGATTGCATTTTCCGTTGTATTTCTGAGCTGTTGAGAAATTAAGACAAATTGATTTTGCATGTCCTATATGAAGATATCCGTTTGGTTCTGGAGGAAATCTTGTATAAACCCTGTCTCCATACGTTTGATTTTCCAGGTCCTTGTCTATAATATTATGAATAAAATTTGAAGCAGTCTGTTCGCTGGCAGCTTCAACCTTTTCTATTTCTGCCATATTTTCTTCCTCCTTAAAAAATTACGCTCTAATTATATCATTGAATGGTATTATGTGCAAAAATATATTTTCTTTATTAATGAAAAAGGCTCTTCAGAAGATTTTGAAAATTTATTAGCGTGAATTAAAAATTTTCACTTGATTCTTTACTTTATAATTGCTAAAATAGAGAAGAAAAAAGGGTGGTGATTTGAATGGACGCAATAGATTCAAAAATATTAGAGGTTTTACAAGATAATTCAAGAGTCTCCATCTCTGATTTGAGCAAACAGGTAAACCTGTCCCTGTCCGCAGTCAGCGAAAGATTGAAAAAACTTGAAGCCTCAAGCGTAATAGAAAAGTATACCGTTATATTAAATTCGAAATCTCTTGGCCAGGAGTTGTCTGTATTTATGAACATCAGTCTGGAGAATCCACGCAACACAAGTGAATTTTTCGAAATTATCCGTCAGGAAAGCGAAATATTAGAGTGTCATTATGTAACCGGTGAATATGATTATATATTGAAAATCACGACAAAGAATACTGCCACACTTGAGTCTCTCATGAATCGGATCAAGGAAATACCCGGGATCAAAAGGACGCAGACAAATGTAGTTTTGTCCAGTCTGAAACATTTATACAGCGTTACTCCTTCGTCCGACAAATAAAAACAGCATTCCATATTCTATTTTCATACAAATTTCATACGAGCATTGAGTAAAACAAAGAGCCTAACTTAAAAGTTAGGCTCTTTGTTTTGTATTTCATGTTTTAAGATCATGATATTCTATTATTATCTTTCCACGATCAGAGCAGTTCCCTGGCCGCCGCCGATGCAAAGAGTTGCAAGACCTAACTTGGAATCTCTCTTCGTCATTTCGTAAATCAGAGAGATGAGGATTCTTGCTCCAGATGCTCCGATAGGATGTCCTAATGCAATCGCTCCGCCGTTTACGTTCAGCTTAGCAGAATCGATTCCAAGTTCTCTTCCAACTGCTACGGACTGTGCGGCAAAAGCTTCATTTGCTTCGATCAGATCCATGTCGGAAATCTTTAATCCAGCCTTATCCAATGCTTTTTTGGATGCTGGAACAGGACCGATACCCATGATAGCAGGGTCAACTCCGGCTGATGCATAGGACTTAATCTTGCACAGATATTTCAGTCCAAGCTTGTCTGCCTTTTCCTTCGACATTACGATCAATGCAGCTCCGCTATCGTTGATTCCGGAAGCATTAGCCGCAGTAACAACGCCGTCCTTCTTGAATGCCGGCTTTAATTTGGCAATACCTTCAGCAGTTGTTCCGAACTTAGGGAATTCATCAGTATCAAACAGAATAGGATCACCCTTCTTCTGAGGGATTTCTACTGGAGCGATCTCATCCTTGAATTTACCTGCTTTGATTGCAGCTTCTGCCTTGTTCTGTGAAGCAGCAGAAAACTGGTCTAATTCTTCTCTTGTAATTCCCCACTGCTCAGCAACATTCTCTGCAGTGATACCCATATGATAGTTATTGAATGCATCTGTAAGTCCGTCATGTACCATCATGTCGATCATTTTAGTATCGCCCATTCTGGCTCCCCATCTAGCTGATGGCGTAACATAGCCAGCCATGCTCATGCTTTCTGCTCCACCTGCCAAAACACAGTCTGCATCTCCAGCTTTGATGATCTGTGCAGCAAGAGCAACGGATCTCAGACCCGAACCGCATACCTTATTAATGGTCAATGCAGGAACTTCTTTCGGAATTCCAGCAGCCATAGCAATCTGTCTGGCAACATTCTGTCCCAAACCACCCTGAAGTACATTTCCTAAAATAACTTCTTCAATCATAGCAGGATCAATACCGGCTCTCTTTATCGCTTCCTTTACTGCTACAGCACCCAGAGTTACTGCTGGCTGGTTCTTTAATGTTCCGCCAAAGCTTCCTATTGGTGTTCTGGCAGCGCTTACGATTACAACTTCTTTCATGTTCAACCTCCTTAAATTATAACAAAATCTTTCGATTATATTGAAACAATCTTAAATATACAGTATACACCTACATGGCACATACTGTACAAATCACCACTTACATCATAACATTAATCTCGAAAAATACAAGACCCTAACAAAAAGTCAAAAAATTCTAATTTGAGCAATAAATTATAGCTAAATAGAGTTTTAGGGGTAATTATTTCTTGAAAACCCCAATTCATCCCTTAATTTTAGTTATTTTTTTCACAAAAGAATCCTGTTTTTTTGTGCACGGCGCGATATTATTTGCCATTATTATATGTTCTCTTCACTTTTTAAACAAATATGGTGTATTGCGATTAAATATTACGTTACAAATAAATCAGAACAGATGCTCTGATTATTTATCTTTTTCCATAAATAAGTATGGATATTAAAGATCGGTTTTAAAAATTGCGATATGGCTTTCAACCATTTTTACCGGCTTATAAGATAACTTGGCCTTTCTTAGATTAGGTATCCCCATATCCTCTTCCCGGTTGACATATTTTATCAAAGGGCCTACATGTCTGCTGAACTCGTTATTGATCAGCGGATAAAGTCCTCTGTAAAAAATATTCGCTTTCTCAACATGAACCGTAACCGTATTCCGGTTCAAACGTCCCCCTATGGTAAGCGCCTCTATTTTACCGTCGATCCTGATCGCCCCCGTCAGATATCCGACCGATTCAAGATGATAGAATACGTCGCTCATGGCACGCTCTTCCATCTTCAGAAGCTTCATCTCGTAATCAGGGAGATTCTTCCTTTCATTAAACTCATGGATGAACTGCATTGCCTCATCCGCCATTGCAGAGGTCAGTGCTGTATATTTATACTGATAATTATTCAGGAAATAATTCAGATGATTCTTCTTGCTGTGATAATCGCGGCCTTTCAGTTCGATCAGATCCTGGGTCCGGTAAACATAGTCATAGTTTGGTCTGTCATCAAAAAACCGCAATTCTCCCGGGCAGGCAGCCTCTAGTATATCCATCATATGAAACGGCATCAGCCGGATGCTGAAGGTATAGCCTTTGACTTCAAATATTTTTTTCGCCTGCATGATCGTCCTTCTAAGGGATTCCGGATCATAAGACCCTGTTTTCGTCAGCGGCGGAAACAGAAACGGCTGCTCCTCATCCAGTTCCAAGTGGCTTAGACCCGCAATACAAAGATAGTCACCAATGATCTGCCAGCTGAAGTTGTTGATATTTCTCCACATATAGAGAGATGTAAAAGAAAGACCTGAAGAGCAATACTCAAAGCCCCTCAGGTATTCTTCCAAAATCGGCCGCTCTTCAATTGTTATTCTGTTTTCAAGCATGAACATTATTTTACCTTTCTATTTCACCAACGCCGAAATCTGCTTAAATCCAGGTTCCTTTGCTCCCCGTAAAAGTTCAAACAGGATGGATTCGCAGGTGGTTCCAATTGCTCCTGTATCGCCCATTCTGCGTTGTGAATACTTTTTATCATTGTTACTTCTGGATGCAATGCAATCATTTGCAATAAAAACATGGTACCCTTTTTCCAGTAAATCAATCACCGTCTGCTGCACACATACATGAGCTTCAATTCCTGCAATGATTACCGACTTCTTCCCCAGCTTCTCAAGCCGTTCCACAAAAGAAGGCTCGCCCATAGCGCTGAAGCTTGTCTTTTCAATCGGTACAAATTCTGCAGCGGGAATATCCTCACTCAGAGGGTCCGTCAATGCTGATGCAATAGACGGAATGGTTGCACCAAGACCCTTTGTATATTGCTGCGTCATAATCACAGGAACCCCAAGGATTCTGCAGCCTTTGATCAATTTAACAGCCGCAAGCTCCAGTTCCTCCTTATTTTTCATTGCAGGCATCAGTCTTTCCTGAAAATCAATCCCGATTAATACCGCATCTTCTTTTTTTATCTTTAAAACTTGATTTTCCATGTTTTAACCTCCTCGAGTAGTTTATAGCTGGTCAGATCATAATGCAGCGGTGTAATGGAAGCATACCCGTTCTGCATCGAAACAACATCGATATCCTCTGGCAAATCGTTATAGATGATCGGTGTTCCGGAATACCAGTATTCGACTTCGTCGTTTTCATTTTTTCTCGGTTCAAACCACTCCTCATATTCTCTGGCACCGAGCCTCGTAATTCTGATTCCTTTGATCTCCTCTGCAGGAAGATTCGGCACATTGATGTTCAGAACCGTATTAGAATCAATTTTTCCCACGGAAGCCTTGACTGTTTTCAGTGCCAATTCGCATGCTACGTTAAAGTATTTCGGATGATGATCATTGATGGATACCGCCAAAGCAGGCAATCCGCAAATGCAGCCTTCGATCGCTGCAGATACGGTACCGGAATAAAGGGTGTCGGTACCCAGGTTTCCGCCATGATTGATTCCGGAACACACCATATGGATCTTGATTCCCTCCCCATCGAGCATTTTTAATCCAAGTTTCACACAATCGGCCGGTGTTCCCGATATTTCCCATGCTCTTTTTGCATTAGGGAACTCGACTTCCTTCATGGTAATCGGCTTGCCGATTGTGATTCCATGTCCGCAGGCGCTTCTTTGGATGTGAGGTGCACATACATATATATTTGCAACTTGCGAAAGGGCTCTGGTAAGTTCTTTAATTCCTTTTGCGTTGATACCATCGTCGTTTGCAATTAAAATATTCATAATAACCTCCTTTTTCCTATCCTTTCTATTATACCACCTGAACTCCGATTTTAAAAGCAGATAAGAAACCCTTGTTATTAATGCTGAAAATCTGATAGACTAGCCAGATTAGCAAGGGCGTAATAAAAATATGCGTGCTTTGAAATAAACTGAATTGTAAATTGAAATAGGTGCTATGCGCAGCATATCTTGAGGGATTTATTACTTTCAAATTTTATGAGTAGGGTTTATAGTTATAAAAAAGCACTGGATAAGTTGAAAGTTTGCTTTTTTATCTATGAACCATGAATAAAATTTAGGAAAGTTAAAATTCCGAAAGCAAATGATGCGAATATCACCTATTACATTTCTTAATAATAAACTATTTTGAGGCGCCGCCTTTTTTCTATTTTATGATATTGGTAACCGCACCGATTTCCCCGATCATGCAGCAGACTTCATCACTCCGCTTCATATATTTCGGAGGATCAAAACCCATACCGACTCCTGCAGGTGTTCCTGTCAGTATAATATCTCCGGGCTGCAGCTCAAATCCACGGGAAAGATTGCTGATGATGGTCGGAATATCGAAAATCAGCTGATTCGTATTGGAATTCTGCCTGAGTTCCTGATTGATATAGGATTTTATATCTAGTGCCATAGGCAAAGGAAGCACACTTTTATAAACGATCCAGGGTCCCATCGGGCAATGGGTCGTCAGGCTTTTCCCTTTAAACCACTGTCCTCCGTGACCGCTTTGGAGATCTCTGGCGGATACATCATTGGCAATGGTATAACCGAAAATATGATCCTCTGCATGTTCCGGCTTGATATCAATCCCGCCCTTTCCAATGATCACAGCCAGTTCTACTTCATAATCGAGCTGCTCTGTAACATCCTCATGTGCCAGAATAGGTTCTCCCGGGCCAATGACAGTATGCGTCGCTTTTGTAAAATAGATTGGAGCCTCAGGTACCTTTCCTGGTTCGCCTGTCTTTCTTTTGATTTCTTTCGCATGATCCGCATAATTTTTCCCGAGGCAGATCAGATTTCTGCGGGGATCAGGGATCGGAGCCAGAAGTTTTACGTCTTCAAGGCCGATCCCGAGGTCGGGATTGCTTCCGAAGAACAGCGCCATGTCATCGATCCACTGCTCATCAAATCCGGCAATCAACTGATTCATCGTTTGCGGGATTTCTTTAACTTTATTGCTGACAACACACAAATCACTTAAATCACGATTGAAGAAGTCCTTCATAAGAAATACTCTGTTTCCCACTTTGTCGATGCAGCTGATCTGTTGTTCATTCTCATATTTAATGGTTGCGAATATCATTGATTTCCTCCTTAAAAGCCTAAAACCTCACCGATCGGTTCGTGGATCACAAGATTTGCACGATCGTCGAATTGAGTTACCGATTTATTGATCAAAACCAGTTTTTTCCCCCGAAAATACTGGATCAGCCCTGCTGCGGGATAGACCATTAGGGAAGTGCCTCCGACAATGAGCAAATCGGCCGATGAAATGGCGCTGACGGCATTGTTCAGGACATCCTGATCCAGCGCCTCTTCATAGAGCACCACATCAGGCTTTATGATCCCGCCGCATTTTTCGCATCGCGGGATATTGCTTTCCGTACCGTCTTTTGTTTTGCAATGTTCCAGGTCCATAATATAATCCAATGGATAGAAGGTCCTGCATTTCATGCAGTAGTTCCGCAGAACAGATCCATGAAGCTCATACACTTTTTTGCTGCCCGCAAGCTGATGAAGGCCGTCGATATTCTGTGTCACCACCGCCTTCAGTTTTCCCTGCTCTTCAAGGCGTGCCAGGGCAATATGTGCCTGATTAGGTTTCACATCGGGATAGATGAGATTTTTCTTATAATAATCGAAAAAGGTTTTCATTTCTCCCATAAAAAATGTATGACTAAGCATCATTTCTGGCGAATAGCCGTATTGCTTCTGTGCGTGATATAGTCCGTTTTCCGATCTGAAATCCGGTACTCCGCTTTCCGTGGAGACGCCTGCTCCTCCAAAGAAAACGATATTATGGCTGTCTTCGATGATCTTTTTCAAATCACTGTTCATCCCGTTATCCTCCCTTATTCGATTATCTGCTGCTTGATTCTATTATCTATTGTAGCATCCTGCAGGGATAATTCAATGATAAATAGCGGCTGCTGAACAAACTAAAATTAACAAAAAGGTTTGTACAGACCGGATAACATCCGGAGAAAGCAGCGAAAAACAGGAATTCAGAAATAGCCGGAGCAGTTGGAATTATGCCTTTTCTGAATTGTTCAGTAAGCTCCAAATAAATGGATATACTGAAATATATAGCCGTTACTATATTATGCATTATAAAAATTCCGTAAGGTTTTTCCAGTATCGGGCCGGCATGCATCTTTTCTGACAGGCGGGATTGATCCGTTCTTTAATGGCAATAGTCTCAAAGTACTTTTTCCAAAGCAGCCGGTAATCCTGCTCTTCTTTCGAAATCTGAGGAAGGTCCTCGTCCCGGAAATCCGTGATGTACCACTCCCCGTTCTGCGCAAAGATCGCCTTCTTTCTTCTTTTGTCATGAATAAGAAAAGGCTCATTGCGGTAACGGTCAGAAAAATGATCAGCCATCAGTTCCAGAACATCATGATCCGGTTCAATACAACAATATAGGATCTCCCCGGGCGACAGCACCGAAAAACGAACAAGCCCCTCCAGCCGATGCACTTCGCAGGACACCTTTCTTTCGCACTGCTGCATATCGAAAACCACCGGGTCGCTGTGGAGTAGGCTGATTTTCGGTCCCAGCCGGAAGCCCAGACGGATATACCTGAGAATCATGTTTTCCTTATTCGGATCGTAAGACAGAAATACACGATAAATCCTTCGCAAATCATCGGCGGATATCTTTTGCTCAATGGCATCGTAAACCCGAACCGTCTTTTCCTCCTCGGTATCGATGATCCGATGTGTAGTAAAAAGATTGGCCTGGTAACGCTCCTTTGGGTAGATACCGGAAGCCTTTTCCTCGTAATAATGATGATAAACACAGGTTAGCAGCCCTTCGAAGGTTCCATCATATAAATAATCCACCATAGCATCATACCCTTCCAGATAAATTCAGCTGTTGATTTCCGACGGATCCCGGCAATACGATCAACGGGTTAAACATAGAGATCTGAATATTATCACTAATTGGCAATATGCTATTCCTGATTTTATCGGAAATCAGTACTTCATTTTTAATAAATTCCGGAGCGATATCCTTTCCTCCGTAATACCTGCCGCAGCAAGTGATAAAATACTTTGCCCTCTTGACTACGACTCCGATTTTTTTCAGATCATCAAACCGGATAGCAGCCAATTTTCTCTGTCTAACGATCCTCATCGCTGAGGTCGTTCCGATTCCCGGTATGCGTAACAGTTCCTCCATGGATGCCTTGTTGATCTCCATCGGAAACTTTTCAATATTTCGAAGTGCCCAGGAAATCTTCGGATCCATATCAAGATCTAGAAAAGGATTTTTTTCATCCAGGATCTCATCTGCTGAAAAGCCGTAAAAACGCAGCAGCCAATCCGCCTGATAAAGCCTGTGTCCTCTCGCCAGTGGCGGCGCGGTGAACGGAGTCGGAAGCAGAGGCGAACTTGTCACCGGAATATAGGCTGAATAATACACTCTTTTCATACTGAACGTACGATAGAGATTTTCTGAAGTTTTCACAATCTGACGATCACTTTCCGGAGTAGCTCCAATAATCATTTGCGTAGTCTGCCCCGCCGGAGCAAATTTTTCCTTGCTCCTCTTCCGTGTCGTACTCAGAGAAAGGTCATTTTTGAACATGTTTCCCGGCCCTTTCAGCAGATTTCTCTCTGCCAGCGTCTGGGTGATCTGTTTCATCGGTGCAAAAATATTCTTGGGTTTTTTCTGCGGTGCCAGCAGGCCCAGGCTCTCTTTCGTAGGCAGTTCGATATTGATACTGAGCCGGTCTGCCAGCAATCCGATCTGATGGACGATTTCCTGCGAAACTCCGGGAATGATTTTCGCATGGATGTACCCGGCAAAACCATACTCTTCTCTCAGCAGCTTCAGACATTTCAGAATGCGCTCCGCTGTATGGTCAGGAGAAATCTGCACGGCAGAACTCAGAAACAGACCCTCGATATAATTCCTGCGATAAAACTCAATGGTAAGCTTGGCAAGCTCTTCCGGTTCAAAGCTTGCCCTTTCAACATCAGCAGATCTACGGTTGACGCAATACTCGCAGTCATAAACACAGTCATTGGTAAATAATATCTTTAACAGGGAAATACATCTCCCGTCTGCCGACCAGGAATGACAGATTCCTGCAGCTGCTGCACTTCCGATTTTACTGTTGTTTTTTCTGTCTGCTCCGCTGGAAGAGCAGGAAACATCGTATTTTGCTCCGTCAGCCAATATCTTTAATTTCTGAAAGGTATTATCCATAACGCGCACCCCTTCGCAATCTGATTAACGAGTTTTAAAGAACCTCTGTTCTTATTATGCATCAAAGTGAACGGCTGTTCAAGTAAAATATTACCCAAAAGTATTTTTTATGGTATAATCGTAATACTAGAATCAGGAGGTAATTATGGCCCCGATCATTTATTGTTTGCTGTTTTTAGCAGGTTTATTTCTTCTAATCAAAGGAAGCGAATGGTTTGTAAACTCTGCTGTATGGACTGCAGAGGTTTTTCGTATTCCTCCGATCATTATCGGCGCCACGATTGTAAGCATCTGCACGACCTTGCCGGAAACCTTCGTATCCGCTACCGCAGCGGTCGGAGGACAGACCGATATGGCGATCGGAAATGCCATCGGCTCCATAGCGGTCAATACCGGTTTGATTCTGGCTACTCTGATCATTTACTTGGTACCTGTAATAGAAAACAGAAAAGAGTTTATTATGAATGGCTGTTTTTTGATCTGCAGTCTCGTTCTGATCTGGTCCATCGTTTACTTTTACAGCGGAATACCGACTTATGTCGGAGTGCTCCTCCTTATCCTGATGCTGTTGTATATCGCAAATAACATACGTCTGGCCAGAGCGTCCATGGATCTGGATATCCATTACGATTTCATTGATGAGGAAAGCGTGAATGCCCAATTTGATCCTGAACAGCCCATGCCGGAAGGCGTCTCTTACGATGAGTCGGAAAATGACTTCGATGTGTCCATTCAGGAAACAATTCACAGAATCATCTTTTTTGTTATCGGAATAGTTTTTGTCATTGCCGGATCCCGTTTGCTCGTTCAAAGCGGGATACAGATTGCCCGTTTACTGCAGGTTCCTGCTTTTTTGATCGCCGTCATCTTTACATCGATCGGAACTTCACTTCCGGAACTGGTCACGGCCATTTCTGCCGTCAAAAAGGGTGTATCGACTCTGGGGATCGGAAATATCATGGGTGCAAATATTTTAAATATTGTTCAGGTCATGGGAATTACAGCGCTGCTATCACCTGTTCCGCTGCAACAGGTGCGTAACATACTTTTTTTTCAGCTGCCATTCATACTAGTCATGATTTTACTTGCTGTGGTGCCGGGGCTCCTTTCCAGAAGGGGTTTCTCTCGTTGGAACGGTGTACTGCTGGTTATCCTGTATCTTATATTTTTAACTGCAAATATATTAAAAGGATCTACTCCTGTTTTGGGACAATATTATTTTTAGAGGAGGAATCAACATGGAGAAGCGGAAAACAGCTTTGGTTCTAGGCGGAGGCGGTTCCAGAGGCGCCTATGAAATAGGGGTCTGGCAGGCTTTAAGAGAACTGGGTATTCCCATCGATATCGTAACCGGAACTTCAGTCGGTGCTATTAATGGCGCCATGATTACCCAGGATGCCTTTGATTTTTCTGTTTCCCTTTGGAAAGAGATCGATACATCCATGGTCTTCGAAACAGATGTCAAGGATATCATTGCAAACTTCGGTATCGGAAACAAAGGTCTCAGATCCTTGCTGGAACAATACATCGATGAGAAGATTGTGAGGCAGTCCACTGTCGAATATGGACTTGTGACGGTTGAGATTCCGTCATTACAGCCCAATTATCTTTGGAAGGAACAGATCCCGCAAGGAAAGCTTATCGATTACATCCTGGCCGGCTCTACCGTATTTCCCGCGATGAAAAGTCTTGAAATCGGGAAATTGCGATACGTTGACGGCGGTTTCACCGATAATCTTCCGGTTGGAATGGCACTTGAACATGGGGCGACACATGTCATTGCAGTAAATTTGGATGCGATCGGCATAATCAGGAAAAAACCTCTGAGTGAAGCAGATTATATAAAGGTAATCCAATGTTCCTGGGATCTCGGAAAAATCCTTGTTTTTAACAGGGATAATTCCAAAAAAATTATGAGGCTGGGATATCTGGACACTATGAAGGCATTTGACGTCTTTGAAGGAACATATTTTTGTTTTGTAAAAGGGGAATTCGATAAAAGAAGCCGGCCTGGCGCTGACATGGCCGGGCACATCTTTGATCTTGATCCGGAAATCATTTATAAGAAATATATTTTTCAGTTTTACCTTAAGAATGCAGTTTCCCTGCATGCCAAAGAAATGGAAGCGGAACTGCAAGGCTTTTCAAGGACACTGAAGAATAAGATTTTAGACAGTTTTATTAAAGCAAAGACAACGTTAAGCCAGAAAACGTTGACCCTGATGATCGCCCGCAGCCTTATGGATAAGCAGGATGAGAGGAATATCTTTCTCACCAGACCGGCAATGAAACTGTTCCGGGACGAAATCATCGCTGCCAACTATTTAATAAAGGAAGGACTTATTTAGTCCTTCCCCATTATTTTTTCTTGCACTTTCTCTATTAATAATTCACATAAATTACGTGCGGCATGTTGTCTTCCATAGATCTCGATGGTTGCCCGAAGATAGGATATCCTGTCCGGATGTCTGAACAGTGAGAAAACTGCCTCATCTAACGGAAATGATTTCGTAGTGTATAGGGCAAGTCCGTTGTTCAGAAGGAATTCTGTATTTCTTTGTTCATGCCCGGGGATCGGATTTGCAATGATCATTGGAAGACCCTTGGCCAATGCCTCGGAGGTCGTGATTCCGCCCGGTTTTGTAATGATGCAATCCGCCGCATCCATCATAACGTCAACATTATCTATATAACCGTAAATATCAAACCGTTTCTTTGTATCGAGCGCTTTTGCCTTCTTATACATCCTGGTATTGCTTCCGCAGACGACCAAGGTCTGGAAGTCTAAATCAAGCCGGTCCAGCTTTTCGATGGAGTCGTTGATCTTTCCATAACCCATGCTGCCGCTCATCAGCAGGATCGTTCTTTTATGCGGTTCCAGTCCCAGCTGCTTTCTCGCCTCAATCTGATCTATCTTCTCGGAAAACTTCTGCTTAATCGGAATTCCGATCGGCAGCATTTTCTCAATTGGCAGGCCTTTTGTCATCATCTGAAACTCCAGAAGTTCGCTCGGTGTCACATAATAATCTAAAAGCCGTGCTTCCTCCCAAAGCGGATGGATCGTAAAGTCTGTTACGATACCAACGGTGATTGCCTTGATCCAATCCTTTTCCAGCATGATATTGACCAGGATCGCAGAGAGGACATGGGTGCATATTATGATATCCGGTTCAAACTCATCGATGTAATGTTTTAAGTCCTTAGCCAATACTGTATTGGTCAGCTTCGGCACTGAGAATTTTGTCACCGGCTTGTTTTTTTTGACCACAATATCATACACCTTGGAGGAAATCCTCTTTGCGTAGGAAGTGGACAGAAGGTACCCTTTTGATACAAGATCTGACAGCAGCGGTTCGATATATTCATAGGCATCCAGAATTTCGCAGGTAACCCCTTTCTCTGCAAAAGCTCTCTCGATCGCCTGTCCGGTCGCATGATGACCCTGTCCGGTTGAAATACTCAATATCAATGCTTTCATAATTATCTCCCCTTTTTTATAATCTCTATCTTACCCTATTAATAAGATACCATATTTTCTTCAGCTGTGGAAGGTATTTGTATGTTGTTCAACCAAACTTAGAAATGATTCCCGTTTACGAAAGTTTAGCTGGAAATCCTTTCGATCGGTGCATAGGCGAAAAACTTTTTGGCCGGTGTTTTGTACAGCATGGCTGCCACGATAGATGCAATCACCAATCCAACCACGAACTGCATGATATTCCAAGGGATGCTGAGAACAGGAGCTGCAAAATTCCCGTAAATAACACCTTCCGCGAAATAATAGCCGATTACCATTTCAAGACCGCCCAGTATCATTCCGATCATCTGGTATACCGGAACTCCGAAGATTTTCTTTCCCTGTCTTTTCATCGAAAGCGATATGAACAGGCCCATAATGACTGCCATCAGCCCCTTCACGCAAAGCGTCCACGGGGCCCAGATGACATAGGACAGAATTACATCTGCCAGTGCTGAACCCACACCTGCTGCAACCGCCCCATATTTCCATCCAAGGATCAATACCGAAAGGAAGATCACCGCATCACCCAGATGCACATAGCCCGGACCAAACGGGATCGGGATCGGAAGGATCGCCGTAACGACGGTGATCATCGCCATCATCAGACCTGTCATTATTATTTTAAGTGTTTTATCTTTACTATTTACCATGTTATCATCTCCTATAATTATTGACGTCGATTTATTTCTATATTATAATACTATTAAATTGTAATTGATTAAATAGTCAATTATATTTATTTATGCATATACAGTTTATAGTATTTTACTATTATTTTGTTTTTTATAGGCAATGCATTGGTATTTTTAGGTTGTTTCGAGATACAGTTATAGCGAGGGAATTATGAAAGCAATTATTCCGGATTTTGACCAGCAATCGACGGTTCCTTATTATCTTCAACTTTATAACTACATTAAGAATTCCATTCTGGACGGAAGCATCCAGCCGCTGGAGAAGCTTCCATCCTTGCGATCACTGTCCAAAAGTCTTCGCCTGAGTCTCACAACGATCGAACTTGCGTACAGCCAGTTGTTGGTGGAGGGCTATATCCAAAGCAAACCGCAATCGGGATATTATGTCAATCAAATTTCTACCGGTATGGGCAGCATCCGCAGAAGCTGGGACACGGGCTTTCAAGAAGGTGCTTTGCAATCCTCCCTGGATTTATTCTCCGATGCCGATCATATGGGTTATTACGATGTTTCCTGCTTTGACTTTATCAAATGGAAAAAATGCATGAATAAAGTGCTTACAGAATATGCCTACCTCCTTTTAAGGGAAGGGGATCCAAAGGGCGAAGCCGCTCTGCGGTATGAGATTTCCAAATATGTTTATCAGTCAAGAGGTGTTATCTGCACTCCGGAACAGATCGTTATCGGTGCAGGAACACAACAGATCATGGGACAGCTTTGCACTCTGCTTACGAAAACCGGTCTGAAGCACGTTGCCTTGGAAGAGCCAGGCTATTTGCCCGTCCGCAATATCTTCCGCGACCGTGATTTCGCCATCACGTATGTTCCTATCGGAAAGGAAGGGGTATCCATTTCCAGGCTGCCGACCAACATCCGTTCCGCAGTCTATGTCAGCCCGTCCAATCAATTCCCGACCGGCTATGTGATGCCGATCGCAAAGCGCTATGAACTACTTGACTGGGCAACCGGAAACAACAGCATCATCATTGAAGATGACTACGACAGCGAACTCAGATACTTTGGAAAACCGATTCCATCTCTTCAGGGGTTGGATATTCATCAAAGGGTCGTTTATCTTGGGTCCTTCTCTTCAACTCTGTTTCCTTCGATCAAGATCAGCTATATGGTACTCCCGCCCACAATGGCGGAGGTATTCGATGAATTCCGCAGGGACTATACTCAAACCTGTTCCAAGACAGAACAGCTGACTCTGGCAATCTACATGTCAAAAGGGCTTTATCAGACCAATATCAAAAAATTGAGGACCCTGTATTCTCAAAAGCTTCAGGCCTGTCTGGCTGCATTGAACAGATTCGGGAACGGCGTGATCCGTCCGCTGAACAGTTCCTCCGGGGTAAATATGCTGATCAACGTGAAAAGCAGGAAGTCACCTGCAAAGCTGTGTCAGGAAGCAAAGGAACTGGGTATCGACACCCTGCCGATCACGACCTTGACGGACGCCCCTTTTGAATCCTTTGTAACCTTGATTTTCTATTATAACCAGATCCCGCTAAAACAAATCGAAGGGGCAATTAAAAATCTCATTGAAAGGTGGAAGACTGAATAATAAAAATCAAATAGAAAGAGGCTGTCCCAAAATAGATTTCAATTTTTATAAATCTATTTTGAGACAGCCTCTTTAGTCTTAATATATAATTTTTTAGTAACCTTTAATGTTTTTTATACGTCGCGAGCATTCCTGCTCCTACCAGGACAGATGCACTTCCCATCTCAGAACACTTCAGCATCGGAACAGCGGCCTCCCTGCTGTAAACCTCCCGATGCATTTTCTCACGGATTGGTTTCAGAAGGTTTTCTCCGAGCTCCGTAATCCCCCCACAGAGAATGATCACTTCAGGCATCAGGATATTTGTATAGTTTATCAGTGCAGCTGCAAGATTATCCACATAGCGGTCAAATACTTCTTTGGCGCTCTGATCGTCAAGAGTCATCGCTTCGTAGGCTGTAGTTTCCGTTACAAGAGAAAGATCATTATTGCAGATTTTCATGATTTGAGAGTCCGGATTTTTTAATGCTGCTTCTTTTGTATCCTCAATCAGTGCCTTTGCCGAGCACACGGTCTCGAAGCATCCCGTTCTTCCGCAGGAACACTTTCTGCCGCTCTTGTCGATGACCATATGTCCAAGAACCGCACCAGCATTGTTCTGCCCGGTATAGAGCCGGTTATCGATAATGATTCCGCCGCTGATTCCCGTTCCGATATTGATGGTTAGTGAATAATCCAGATCTTCTGCTGCACCGGAGGCACTTTCTGATATAGCAGCACAGTGCGCGTCATTTTCAACGAAGATAGGCACATTAAAATGTTTTTTAAACTCATCCTTGATCGGAGCATTGTAAAAACCCAGAATGTAGGTTTTCATAATTTTGCTGTTATCCTCATCCGGTACTCCGGGACTTGCAACGCCGATGCTTTTTACACTTTTTATATCGTAGTCCTTATCTTCCAGAAGGTTAAGAATCAGGTTTGACGCATCGTAAACGATCTGCTCAAAGGATCCGTCGACTTTAGTCGGCACTTTGTCCCTTGCAAGCAATCTTCCATATTTATCAACAATTCCGGCCTTAATAAATTGGGCTCCGATTTCCACCCCAATATTTATTTTCATCCGTCACACCTCTTTGCTTTACTTTTTTTTCAGTGACTCCAGATAAATCTGGTCATCCTTGAGTTGCAGCGGCATCACCGACACAACGATATGTTTGTGCTTCAAGAGTTTTTTCTCGATGTAGATTCTTGTATTGTTATGTAAAAATCTATGCCACCATTTTTTACCACAAATTCGGAAAGTAAAACAGTAATCATATCGCCGGATTGATAATCGTATTCAGAGGATTCGATAAAGCGGAGCAGCGGATCGATTACCTTTCTGTAAGGCGAAAGTTTGATCACCAGCGGTATGTCCGTACCAAGCTTATCATAATTTTTCTGGACCTCTCTTGCATCCTCGTCATTGATGGCAACGCAAAATGCAACGACATTATCGCAGATGGTATTGGCATAGCGCAGCGCACGGACGCTGGATTTATTGACGCTGGCAATCGGAACGATGATCTTGTTCTGATAATTCAGCTTGGAAATTTTGATCCCGTCATATTCGCTTTCAGAGATCTTAAGCTGGTCTTTCACAGAAATATAATGAGTGTGGATCTTGTTGATCATGAATACCATGATTGGAATCAGGACGATTACGATCCATGAACCCTCCAGGAATTTTGCAAATGCTATGATAATTGCAACAATTGCAGTAAGGGAAGCACCAAATCCGTTAATTGCTGCCTTAACTCTCCAGTTCTTATCCTTCTGCTTCACCCATTTTCTGAACATACCAGACTGGGACAGGGTAAATGAGATGAATACGCCGATCGCATAAAGTCCGATCAGGGATGTAACATCAGCTTTGAAGGCTACGATCAGAATGATGGAAACAATAGACAGTACGACAATACCGTTAGTATAGCTCAAACGGTCCCCCCTCATACTCAGTTGTTTAGGAGCATATTTCTCGTCTGCCATAACCGCAATCAGCATCGGAAATCCCGAGTAAGCGGTATTGGCTCCCAATATCAGGATGATAAAGGTGGAAACTGTAATATAGTAATACATGAAAGAGTCGCCGAAAACCTGCTTTGCCATCAGGACAAGCATCGCTCCATTTTTACCGGGAATGACATGGTAGTAATTTGCAACCATCGAAGTTCCCGCAAACAGGACCAATATTATGATTGAAAGCAGCAGGAGTACCATCTTTGCATATTTGGTAGACGGTTGTTTGAAGTTAGGTACAGAATTACTCACCGCCTCCACACCTGTCAATGCAGTACAACCGCTGGCAAATGCCTTCAGCATCAACAACAGTGTAATTGACTGTACCGGAGTTCCGTAATCCGGCTCCGGCGGAATATAGCCCATCATCAGTTTTGCGGATCCAATGATAATCAGCGCCAGAATACCCGCAATAAAGGCATAGGTCGGCACTCCGAATAATTTAGAAGATTCTCTTGTACCTCTGAGATTTCCGATCATCAGGAGCAGGACAAGAAAAACAGCAATCGCTACATTAAATGGTCTTAAAACCTGAAATGCAGATACGATCTGCTCAACACCTGATGAAACGCTTACAGCCACAGTCATGATATACCCTACGGCCAGCGCCGCTCCGGCAACCATCCCCGGGATTTCACCGAGATTTTCCTTGGCAACGACAAATGCACCACCGCCGTTAGGATAACTGTCAATGGTTTGTCTGTAAGAAAGCATCAGGATCGTTAAAAGAACAATAATGCACCATGACAGGATCGTCATCTGTGCATAGGCAGCGATACCAATAGCAGGAATCAAAACAAGAAGCATTTCCTGTCCGGCATATGCCACCGACGATATCGCATCGGAGGATAGGACAGGAAGCCCCCATAAAATTCCTAGTTTTTCACCTTTCAGCGCTGTATTTTTTAACGGTTTTCCGATTAATACTCTTTTAAGCCTTTTTAGCATGTCACTTCCTTTGTCGCAAGAGCAAAGGAAAGCCTCCTATTCGTTCTATAATACAATGTAAATATCTGCAGTTCTAAGGTAAGTATATATACTACACCTATTATATTCGAATAGCAATATCTTTAACATTTTTCTAATTTTCAAACAATATCGATTCTTCCTATATATTAATATGCTTTTCCAAATCCGCAATTCGGATAAGTGCAATCCTTGCAGTTCAGACAAAGTCCGCCATGGGCAAGCTTCTTGATATCTCCTCTGGTCGGAACCTCTCCGGCAAGGATCCTTGGAACGACCAGATCAAATATACTGACTCTGCTGTACATGACACATCCCGGAAGTCCGACTACCGGAACATGTCCTATATAAGCCAGCATAAACATGGCGCCCGGCAATACCGGTGCTCCATATGTAACGATATGTCCACCTGCAGTTCGAATCCCTGTCGGTGTTTTATCGTCAGGATCAACCGACATTCCGCCGGTAACCCCGACCATGTCAACACCTTCCCTGATCAGTTGATTGATGCAGTCTGCAATCATATGTTCATCATCGTCGGCAAACAGCTGCCTTACAACCGTGCTTCCCAATGCGCTGAACTTCTTTTCCAGGACCGGACCAAATGCATCCTTGATCTTACCCGAGTAAACCTCACTGCCAGTGGTTACCAATCCAATTTTCAGTGATCTTAAAGGAAGCACTTCAATCATTGGGCAAAGACACACCTTCTCTGCACCTTTGACAATGCTTTCATTTACAAACAGAGGGATGACGCGGGTGCCCGCCACCTTCTGACCTGCTTTGACCAATTGATTTTCGTGGATCGACGCGAACATGATCTCATCCTGGTCGATCAGCTGATTCAGCATGGCTGTATTTATCTTCAGCAAACCGTCATATTCCGCTATAAGTTCAATTTTACCTTCTCCCGGTGCAACGAGTCTAATCCCTTTTCCGGCAGCGGCCGATGCGATACGCCTCGCGGCTTCATCCTCGTGAATATCGGACTCCTCCTTATCGACCACATACAGATGCTGCTTTCCCATACTTAACAGGACCTCAATATCTTCTTCCCGGATCACATGCCCTTTTTTAAATTTGCTCCCTTTAAATTCTCCTGGAATGATCTGGGTCAGATCGTGTCCCAGAACCTTGCCAACCGCATCATAAACTGAAACTTCTTTCATATCCTTTTCCCTTCTTTGCCTTTCTCTTACTATATTTCGGATAAATCGATCAGTGTGATTCCGCCGTTTGGTATCGTCCTATTAACTTCCTCCGACAGATCCCTTCCGTATAGATTGCTCAGGATTACCTTAATCACACCCGTATGTGCCACTATAACAATATCTTTTAGATATCGCCCGTCCTCCCTTTCCTTCAGCAGCTTTGTTTCATGCACTTCCAGCCGTAAAATCCCTTCAAAGCTTTTGAGAACCCGGTATTGCAGGTCGTAATAATTTTCACTGTCATTTCCATATTTATAGGTAAGAAGATTTTCTCCCCTACGTTTATATTCCTCAGGAAAATGCTCTTTAACCCAGCTGATATATTTGCCGTCCCATTCTCCCAGGGACATTTCTCTCAGGCCTTTATCTTTAAAGCAGTATATTTTACGATCCTTTCGATTACTTAAGACTCCGGCAATGATCTCAGCGGTCTCTGATGCTCTGCACAGATCACTGGTATAGATCCTGTCTGTCGCTGCACTGTAATCTTTCAGCTGCCATCCCGCCTGTTTTGACTGATCTTTTCCTAGATCCGATAACGGGACATCCGTCTGACCCAGAAAAATTTTTTCTTTATGCTGCTCGGTCTGTCCATGCCGTACGAGAAACAATCTTCTGCCGTTCAGTAATTCCTGCCACTGGCTGCTGTTCTTTATTACATTCCGCCCCTTGCGCTGCCTGTCGTAGTAGTCCCTGATTTCCCTGTAACCATCCTGCGTATCCATATCCAAAACAACCGCTTCATCCTGAACATCAAGCCTGATCAAGTGCTCTTCATGCCGGTTGGTTATAGCCTTCAACCCGCCTTCCCCATCATACGCCAGAATTTCATCTGCATAAATAGTCGGGATAAACAGCGGATGTCCTTTTTTTCCACAGAAACAAGGAACGATAAATGCATCCGGAATTTCTTCATGCTTTTTGAGAATCAGTTCCAGCACCTCCGGCGAAACCAGCGGACAATCAACCAGCATGAGGAAAAAGCCGCCGTCCTCATCCCTGATTCCCGATAACGCCTGTCCGATCCCGGCTTTTATTGATGTAAACATTCCCAGATCGTAGTCGCTGTTATATGCCTCTCTGACTTTCCTCTTTTTGAGGATCGGCGATAAGAGATCTCTCTGATAACCTGTTACTGCGACGATATTGTTTACGTTAGCATCTTCCAGTGTCTTTATCACCCGTTCGATTGCCGTCATATCGCCTATTGGCAATAAGGGTTTAAAGGCTCCCATCCTCGAAGAATAGCCCGCGGCAAGAATCAAACCATAGATTCCTTTCGTATTTGGCTGCTTTCTATCTCTTCCCATGTTCCGCCCTTATCTTTATCATCTCCGCAGCGATACTGACCGCGATCTCCTCCGGAGTTTCAGCATCAATGCTGAGTCCGATCGGAGAATGGACTTTGTCGAGCTCTTCCTGTGCAAAACCATCCTCTCTCAGCATTTTATAAAGCTGCGCGACCTTTGCTTTGCTTCCGATCATACCGATATATGCATTGGTTCTAGTCAAGGTTTGCTTCAGTACATCATAATCAGCGCTATGCCCTCTTGTAACGATGATGATATAGCTGTTTTCATCCGTTTCCATACCCTGATAAGCATCAAGAAAGCTGTCGATCACGACGACATCATCCGCATCGGGGAATCGTTCTCTGTTGGCAAAATCAGGCCGGTCGTCGATCACCTTCGTAGCAAAATTTACATATCTTAAAATCGGCTCCAGCGCTTTGCCTACATGACCTGCGCCAAAGATACAGGCAGTGGATTGCACGTCAAAATCAGCGATAAAACTATCCGGATGCTTTGCATCAATGTATTCGATGCTTATGTCCGCATCACCGCCGCATCGCATATCCAGTCCCTGCTGGTCTTTTGGCGTCAGGCGATAATGATAGATTTTGGATTCTTTTGTCTGGAATGCCTGAAGTGCCGCTTTTTCAACTTCCGCTTCCAGCTTTCCGCCGCCTACAGTCCCGTTACGGGTCCCGTCCTTCTGCATGAGAAGCCATGCCCCTTTTTTCCTTGGAGTCGAGCCCTGGGTGTCTACAACCTTGGCGATGACGAAGTCCTCACCTTTTTCAATCAAATCTTTTCCAATATAAACAATTTTACTCATAAACAGCTCCCTTCGAGATTTCTTTTATTCGAAAATGAAAACATCTTAACCCTTAAGAATCAAAAATAATTATATTCATATTATAACGGGAAAAACGAAAAATGAGAAGTCCGCCAATTGATTTTACCTGTCACAGACAGTATAATAAATTTATTGTTTTATCTGTCACCTGTGATAAGGAGGGAAAATAGATGCACGAAGAAATCTTATACACCCCTGAAGAATTAGCTAGCAAGCTTAAGCTTTCCAAATACACTGTTTATGAAATGATCAAGCGGGGAGATATTCAGGCCCATCATATCGGAAGAAGCATCCGGATTTCCGAAACTCAGCTTGAGCTTTATTTCATGAGCACAAGAAGAGCCGAAAATGTATACGATGCAGAAATCATTTCCGACGGTTCCGATCAATACGCTTTGATCAATGGAGTTAAAATCTGTGTATCCACGGAACTTGAAGATAAAGTAAAAGTATCCGTCCGTCCGGAAGACATTATCCTGAGCAAGGGTCCGATCGTCAGCAGTGCAAGAAATATGCTGAAAGGCACCGTGGTCGATTTAATAGCTGATGACAAAAGCGCGAAAGTTCTGCTCGATGTCGGCATTCCAATGACGGTTTTGATTACCAACCGGTCGCTTAAGGATATGAATATTACGAAGGGCGATTCCCTTTATGCGATATTCAAAACCATGGCAGTAAAAGTGATCAAATAAAACATTTGAGATAATCCAACTTCTTTATAACCCACAAGCCGATAAGAAAAGCGGCTTTCTCTTCTTACCGGCTATGGTTAGTGGCAATATGAAATTCTTAATGGAAACAAACTTCTAACCTTAGATTACCATACTGGAGAAAAAAGGAATGTTGGTATGCCAACATTCCGTATAATTAATTTTCGCAAAAATGATTCATTTTTTGCTTTGATTATATTTCTATTTGTTTAGAATCCGATAGGAGTCCTTCTCAAAATAGATAATTCCTTCCCGTTTCATTTGATTCAGTTCATAGGACAATGCGCTTCTATTTACACATAAGTACTGTGCGAATTGCTGCTGGTTCATCAGGATCCGAAAGGTGTCGGAGTCTTTTTTCCTTTGTATGATGGATAAATACGTCATGATGCGTTCTCTTAAAGAACGCTTTGACAAAACTTCCGTTTTATAAATCAGCTTGATATTATCATCTGCCAGAACATGGATCATGTTAAATAGCAGCTTTACGCTGAACTGTTCTTCCAACTGTTCAAAAACACCCCTCATCGGCAGTAACAGGATTTCCGAATCCTCACCCGCAACAAAAGTCAGCGGACTTGTTTCAAAGGTAGATGCAATTGCTTCGACTCCCACAGTTTCTCCAGGTCCGTAGGTTCTCATCAGATGGGTATCTCCCTCATAATAAAGCTTCATGCCAATAAGCTTTCCCCGGAAAATGATGGCGATACTTCTGACCGAATCTCCTTCCTGAATCACAATTTCTCCCTTATTAAACTGCCGCAGATATGGCTGAAGATTCCTATGTAATATCTCACATTGCGTCTTAGAAAATCCATCGAAGACCTTGGATTTCATCATAATTGAAATTTCGAGATTTGCCCGTTCCATCGTTCAGATATCCCAGTCCAACAATTCGGAAATCTTGGTAAAAGTCGCTTCGATCATCATCGGGCACTTTTCCACCTTGATCAGCGGATTGTCATTTGCCAGATCGTCACAGTCGGTATGTTCAAAGGTCTCTTCAAACCATTCGCAGAGCTCTCCCGCATACTTTCCTGCATGCTCCGGATCAGCCAGATAGAAAAGGCAAATCGCTGCAGAGAGAATCCCGCAGGTCTTTCCAAGCCATAATCCGTTGCAAAGTCCGGCCATGGCGGCAACCAAATCCGGATTTTTCTTTCCAGATTTTTGAGTCCCAGTTCCATAATGATCTGGCTGCAGCAGCAGCCTCTCATCTTCAGTTCCATAATATCCTGGTTCATGTTAACCTCCTGTTAAGATTCTGTTTCGCCTTTCATGTTGAGATTTATCCCTATTATCTTGCTTTTTCTGCTGTCAGCATAAAGTAACCTGTTTTGTGTTTATCCTTCGGGTCTAACGCCCCATTGCAGAAACATTGTTCCAGCCCGTCTCCGTTCATAATTTTTTCTGCGACAAAAGTGTCAAGTTCCCGAGAACAATCCTCCCAGTAAATGTTGATGTATCCAATCTCCTCCAGCTGTGCCAGCAGTGGTTCCATTAAAAATCTTCCGCCGGACCGAAAATCAACTGCTCTGTTTTTATGCTCCTCTGCGCAGTCATCACCGCACTCCCCTTCCTTATGGGGTTTGCTTCTCTGCCGCTCCGCCTCAAATGCCAGGACTTTTAAAAATTCCGGCTCGGGATTTTTAATATATAAGTCACTGATGAAAAGCTTTCCTCCCTTTTTCAAGACACAATATGCTTCATGGAGTGCTTCATCCGGTATATTGATCAGAGAAAGTACACATTCCATCATCACTCCGTCAAAGGAGAAGGATGAAAAATCATCCAGGAATTCGCCGTCTCCGTATTTAATATTCAAATTTGGATTTCTGGTTTTTCCTTCCTTTATTATGACCATGGAAAGGTCAATGCCGCTGCCCTGATATCCAAATTCTTTTTCCAGATACTCCAATGATTCTCCGCGTCCGCAGCCAATGTCAAGGACCGCCGCTCCCTTAGGAAGATCCCACTTTTCCATCGCTTTTTTCGTTATTCTGAATTCACCGGGTTTCAAATTGCTCATTTGTTCCCTCCCTGATTCTTTCTTCATACTGTTGACTTACTATATTTCAAGGTCTGTTTTAAGACCGTTCCAAACCGCTTCCAATTCGATCTTCATTCTGTGAGAATAGGCATTGATTAGTTCAATTGTTCCTTCCTCCGTTGTTTCTTTGTATTCCACCCAATAGGTCATGAATCCCTCTTCCCGGTAACCGCTGTAAATTCGGCTTTCCGGATGATATACCCTTCTTCCGGAGTTCTGACAAAAATCGATCACATCAATGATATCCTCTTCCAGAATTTTTTGCCTGTTCAGCTTCTGTGCCAGATCAGAAGAAATATTTACTTTTATATCGCATTTCTTTTTCTGTTCTTCCATTTTCTCGCCCCAATATCGCTTTAGCAAACGCTCCTTCAGTTTCATCCGGTTCTCTCTTCGTTCACTGACCGTGGCAAGCTTCTCCGTTGCTTTTCCGTCACCAAGAATCAAATCCAGTATATGGAGGGCTTCCTTCCCTGCATCCATAAAAATATCACGGCAATTGATACAATATGTGATATATGCGTTTGGGCTTTCGGATATTCTTTTTTGTGTTACAAATTCCGTATAGTCCGGATTGGCAATTCCAGTCTGCCCACCGTAGCCGCAGCAGCGGGCAAAGGCATCATTCTCAGGCAATGGTTCCAGACTGCAGCCGGCTCTTTCCGCCAATTTCCTTACCGCTTCTTTCATTTCGGATTCGTGCCTTGCCGCACAGGGGTCAAACACAGAATATCTCCTGCCTTTGTTTTGATCCGCAGCAGAAGTTGACGGTGCATCAACGCCCCATTCAGCCATTTTTTCATAAAGGGAAACGACAGGAATATCCACCATGTATGTTTTAAATTTCTTTTCACAGGTCGGACAGGCTAAAATCAAAACCGGTTTTCCAAGTTCTGTCCATAGTTTTCTTATTTCAGCAATCTCTTTCTGATGCTTTTCCTCATCTCCGGACCATTCGACAGGTGCACCGCAGCATCTCAGCAAAAGACCAGTATCCGCGTTTTTGCTCAATAAATAATCATAGGTTTTTTCAACCAGCTCCGGATCATTTGCTCCAAGCTGACAGCCGGGAAAAAAAGCATACAATTCTTTTGTATTTTCATCCCTTCCGGAGGGTCCATCATTACTCCCGGAGGGCCCCTCATTCTTCGGCATCCTCGTTACGGCAGCCTGATCACTATTGGCAAAATCCATATCGCGAAGCCAGAAATCATGAAACACCCAAGGGGCTTTCTTCTGCCTGTGCATACTTTTACGTCCCGCCAGGATCAACCCGCCAAGATCGATCGCTTCAGGACAGGTCTCCTTGCAAAGGCCGCACTGGCTGCAGGTGCTCATCAGCCGCTTAGCCGGTGTTGCCTTGATATCCGCCGCGCCGGGCAATGTTGTTGCAAGGATTTCATCTCTGATCCTCAGCGGCCATTTATGAAAGAAATTTGTAAGATCACAATAGGTGCGGCAAAAATCGCATTGGCATTCCAGACATCGTGCCGCTTCCCGCTGTGCTTCCTCTTTATCAAATGTCTCTCCGTTTTTCGGTACGACAGGCTCTTCATATTTCAATTTGGCGTGATCCAGGCACATTCCTGTGGTTTGCACATTCTTTGGATACAGCAGGTTTCCCGTTTTGAGAAAATTATCGATCACCATACCCATATTCAAACCGTTTGCCAGAGCATAAACCGGCTCATCTCCGGTCAGGCCTCCTCCGGCAAACCATCCCGCATTCCCGTATTTTTTGCAGTATTGATCTCCTGTTTCTCCGGCAGCGGAAATCAGGCCAAAATCGATTCCGCCTTGTCCAGTTGCAGCATAGACAGCATCAAAGTCTCCGTCAGCCAGATCCTGCGCAGTTCGGATCATTTTATTTAAATGTAAAGCATATTTTTCATGTTTCAGTTGTTCCTCAATATCGGTCAGAAAAATCTCAGGCTCCAGAAGTTCCCAAAGAGATCCTCCGATCCGGTTTGTTTTCTCATAAATCTCGACTTCATATTTTTTCATACATAAGCGAAGCGCACAGGCAAGCCCGCTTAATCCCGCGCCAATAATTGCAACCTTCTTCTTTTTCATCGGCAGATTATAGTCGACAGGGTTTCGGTCTTCCGTAAACGCAACGCACGCTTTTTCAAGCATCCCCAGTTCAATGGCGCTGTCGCATTCCTTTCTGGGACATACTCCTTTACACGGCTCATGGCAGAGGGTTGATGCAATCAGCGGAAAACCTACCGCATTCCGGTAAGTTTTAAATGCACCTCTGAATCCGCCCCGTTTCATCTTCTCGATAAAATCAAGAAGATCCAGGTGGAAAGGGCACTCCGCAGCGCAATAGGGGATCTCCTTATGCAGGCAGTTTTTAAAGTTGTTTAAGTATTGTTCCATAAGGCACCATCTACTTTATTTTTAAAATAACTCCACCGGCGAATCCGAAGGGTTTTATATATGCAATATCGGCCTGCGGCAAAACGCTGCAGACCGATTTCATTTTACTATATTTTATACCTTAAATCTATACCGGATTTTATGCTTTAAATCTATACCGGATTGTTCCTGATATATTCCATTTCATCATAGAAATCGGAGCCCAGGAAATACTTCTTAGGCGGTTCGGCCTTTTCGCCTCTTGCAAGCTTCTCAAGGCCTTCTTTCACCTTTTGCGGCGTTGCGGGAATCTCATAGATCCTGACTCCGCAGGCATTGTTGATGGCATTGATGACAGCCATATGCCCTGCGGACTGGAAGGCTTCCGATGCTCCCGAAGAACCGAATGGATTCTTTTTACGAGGCGTCACCAGGTGGATCGTATTGAAGTCATCCGGGATATCCTTGATGGTCGGAATTCCGGCTCCAATGATATTATTATGCTTCTTGACATCATCATAGTTTTCGCTGAGCGCAAATCCGATACAATGGGAAAGTCCGCCGAATGCCTGTCCGTTTACGGAATCGATATTGCCGACCACTCCGACATCGTCAACACAGGTGTAGCTGAGTACCGTCGTCTTTCCGGTTTTCGTGTCTACTTCAACCTCGGCCAGGAACATGGCATAGGTGTAGTCAGGTGTTGGATTTCCGACTCCGGTATTCGGATCCAGGTCGCAGAGATCAGGATCACTCGGATTCAGATACTGCGCTTCATATTTCGTTGGAATGCCCTCTGCAACCATTTCGGCATAGGTCCTGTAGGTTCCGTCCGGTTTACTCATCGCGTTGATCAGCATATCTGCAGCCATCTTTGAAGTTTTTCCGTTCATATAATGCTGGCGGGAGGAAGCGGATGATCCTGAGTCCGGGCAATGCTTGCTGTCATTCTGGATCAGTACAACATCGTCGATGGATACGCCAAGCGGCTTCAATGCTTCCAGGGTATTCTGCAGGGAGCCTACGTCTCCGCCCTGTCCCTGATCCTGCCAGGTGTCATATTTTACGAACTTTCCGTCTTCTCTCAGCTCAATGGCAATGGTGCACTGATCGGCGGTGCCCTCTGTTACGTTGTATCCGCCCCATGCGATCCCTACTCCTCTTTTCTTCTCCGGAGTAGATTCTGCCTTTGCACGGGCGACCGCCTTTTCGTAGACCGGCTTCATTGCTTTCATGATTTTTTCCATCGGATAGTCTACGAACGGATAACTGTTGATATTCTGGTCACCAGGACGGGCAATATTTCTCCATCTTAGTTCAAACGGATCCATTCCGATCTTTTCCGCCATCATATCCATCAGTGCTTCGGAAGCGGTGTAAGCCTGAGGAGAGCCATATCCTCTGTATGCACAGCCGTATGCGTGATTGGTACAGGCTACTCTGGGTAGTCCCATTGCGTTTGGAACATTATATGGGAAGAACATGAATCTTGCTGGTCTCCAGGTTAGGTCGTCACCCAGTTCGTTATATGCACCGTGGTCCATACCGCAGTCCCATTCTGCTGCGATGATCTTTCCGTCTTTGTCACAGGCAAGTCTTGCGTTGGTATGGGCTGGCGCTCTCTTTCCGGAATACGCCATAAATTCCGAATAAGTCATGGAGAAGGCAACCGGCATATCATCACAGGCTAGGCATGCAATGGCCGCAAGGGAGTAGGTGGCGCCTGCGGTGCCCCATCCAAAGGTTGCCCCTGTAGGATTCTCGATCACTCTTACCTTTTCTGCGGGAACGCCTGTCGCTTCGGCGATATCGCCGATGTTTGCATAGATGCACATCGCTTTGCAGTGGACGGTCAGCATGCCGTCATCACCCCAGTATGCCTGAACGGTATCGCCTTCGATCGGCATATGTGGTTCTCTTGAAGAATAGAAGCTTCCCTCGGCAACATACGGGGCCTTGTCAAACATGCAGGGCTATCATGTCCGGCACCCTTGATCGTTGGCTGTTCTGACCATACATTCGGATGGTCATCATGGATCCGCATTGCATCCGGCATTGCCGCTTCCAGATAGTTCAGGTATTCCGGAAGCTGTTCGAAATCAACCGTGACTTTCGCGGCAGCAGCTCTGGCATGATCCTTTGTGTCAGCGGCAACTAGTGCCACGATATCTCCGTAATTAAATATTTTTTCTTTTGCAATCAGGATATGTGTCTGCTCTGTTGCAAGGCATCTCGGTGAAAATTGGAAGAAGTTCAATCTGTTCGATCCTTTTACGTCTTTATGGGTGATCACCTTATATACACCTGGCATCTTTTCTGCTTCTTCGGTATGTATTTTTAGAATCTTCGCATGGTGAGCAACCTTAGGTTGTACCATAACGACATGCAAAACATTTTCAGGCATTTTAAGTTCAATATCATCGCCGTAATCGCATACACCACATACCTTGGCCAGCGCTGCAGGACGCACAAGCGGCAGTCCGTGGTATTCCTTGTTCTCAGGAAGCTTGACCTTGATATCCTCAATGCTGCATTCGCCTCGCATTACCTTGGCAGCCGCCATGACCGCATTTACGATCTGCTTGTATCCGGTACATCGGCAAATGTTCCTGTTTTTCTGGAACCAGTCGCGTACTTCTTCTCTTGTCGGGTTTGGATTTTCCTGCAAAAGTCCATAAGCGGATACGATGAACCCCGGTGAGCAGAAGCCGCACTGCACAGCGCCGCAGTTCATAAATGCTACCTGCAGTGGATGCAGGTGGTTTGGAGTGCCAATACCTTCAATGGTCAAAACCGTACTGTACTCGTCAACGTTTTTGATTTTTTTTGTACACGAACGGGTCAATTTGCCGTTCAGGATCAAGGTACACGATCCGCAAACGCCTGTGCCACACCCAACCTTAGTCCCTGTGAGCCCAAGACGTCTGATAACAGTGGCAAGCGTGTCCTTTTCAGGATCACAGATGAACATTCGATCCGCACCGTTGATGTTCAGTGTCATTTTTCGAAGTTTCATAATTTCCTCCATCAAGAATCTCATGCAATAAATTATTAAAAATTAAAAAGGGACTGTTTCAAAATAGATTTACAGAATTGACACAGGTAATATTTACATCATATACTTTCGGAACGTGAACTTTCATAAATTATATTCATAAGTTTACAGATAAAAAATTAAACTTTAATAGTACTTTTTAAACGGTAAACCCTATTCATAAATTTAAAGTTATAAAATTCCTTAAGATATTTTGATTATTACCTACTTTCATTTCGTAGAAATAAAATCTATTTTGAGACAGCCCCTTTGAAGGCTCGAAATCAAAATAATATTCAGTTTTTGCTTTGTTAACAGTTTATCAGCAAAACCTATGCCCTGTCAATTAAATTACACTGGTAAAACAGCACTACTATGCTGTCTTTTCGTATTACTATGCTTTTTTCCGAAACTCATTTGTTATTTTGTTATTAAGTAGCCTTTAAAGGGAAAAAATTTCGTAATCATGTGTCAGAAGGTCGATTGTAAGCAGCCTTCTTTGGAGGATCTCTCCTTTCCCCAGAAGCACCTTTAATACCTCGGCCACCTCAATGGAAGCGATCAGCGACGGAGAAAACGAAGGATTTCCCAATTCCACTTCGCTGCCTTTGTTTTCCCCATGAGGATAAATCTTTTCCAGGGTCTTGTCACCCGGCATGATCGTGGATACCTGCCCATACCAGCCCGCAATCGCCCCATGTATCATCGGTATATTAAGATTCTCACAATGCGTTTCTAATACCTTTCTGAAAGTCATGTTGTCAAGAGCATCGACAACAATATCATGATCTTTGATGATCTCCTCACAGTTTTCATCCGTTAAGAAAGCACAGATCGGCTTCAGCATAATTTCCGAATTGACCTCTTTCATCCTTTGCTCCGCGGTCAGCGCCTTGCTGTTCCCGATGGAAGTTTCCGAGGATAATAGCTGCCGGTTCAGATTGGTTTCATCAAATACATCGCCGTCCACCGCAGTGATGGTCCCGATCCCCAGTCTGCCAAGCAGCTCTATCACGTACCCGCCGAGACCCCCGCATCCGATGACGCAGACCTTAAAATCTCTCAATTTCGCGTTTTCTTCAGGACTCAGCATATTCATATTTCTGTTGTATCGGTCTTTCAGCATCGTTTCACCTTCCATATCCGCCGAGTTCTTTTAATATTATTTCAAACTCTTCACTTCTCAGAATTTCAATAAAATTTTTGATCATCTCTGTTTCCAGATATTTTTCCGGAATTGCAAAATCGTATTCTTCATAACCGATCGAGATAAAATCAAGATCCATGGCCTTTGCTGCAGAATAAACGCCAACTCCCACATCTGCAGTACCGCTCTGTACGGCAGCTGCGACTGCCATATGAGTCGTCATATCGCGGTCATAGCCTTTGATCGCTTTGCTGTCGATCCCGGCTTTCTTCAGAAGATAATCCGTCAGGATCCTTGTGCCGGAGCCCTTCTGTCTGTTGACGAACAGGACATCTTTTCTCGTCAGATCCTCAACGGTTTTAATACCTTTTAAGTTTCCTTTCGCAATCATAAATCCCTGTTCCCGTTTTACACCTTTGATCAGGGCAACTTTTTCCGAGACCAGATATTTCTGCAGATAGGATTTGTTATATTCTCCCGTTTCCTCATCCAGCAGATGGATCGGTGCGATATGGGCCTCCCCTCTTTTCAGAGCCATGATCCCTCCCATACTGCCGACATGGGCAGAAGAAAGCGACTTTCCCTTTCTCGCAAGCAAACTGCCTATGAAATCCATGATCAGATCGTGGCTTCCAATGGAAACAATGGTATTTTCTATCACGCTCAAATCATTGATCAGGCTTACAGAGACCTCCTCACCGGCTTCAAAGCCCTCGCTGTTT
>Ga0183099_1000290_pt1 | contig 40532 bp, 40 predicted proteins | sample Biomet1_FD_127788 | JGI IMG/M metagenome (GOLD analysis project Ga0183099, IMG submission 127788) | Microbial communities from bioreactor (seeded with anoxic lake sediment) at LBNL, California, USA - Biofuel metagenome 1 | ecosystem: Engineered > Bioreactor > Anaerobic > Unclassified ... | reverse complement strand
TCATACAGCGGGGCATCGGCCGGGCTCAGCGTCGTCCCCGTCCCGCGTTTTTTAGCCCGCAGCTGTTCCGGGCTGCGCCAGACGCGATAGACAGCCGCACCGATCGCAAAGGTGAAGTCGACCTCCGTCGCGCTCGCGGCATCGGCCTGATTGCTCCGCAGCATCTTCGCCTCGCGCTTTTCCCCGCTGGCATCGCCGTAAAGGGCAAAACACATCGCATCGAGAATTGTCGTCTTGCCGGCTCCCGTCGGCCCATGGATCAGAAAAAAAGAACGACCCTTAAGGTCGGCAAAATCCAGCACGACCTCTTTCGTATAAGGTCCAAAGGCGCTGAAGGCAAGTTTTAATGGTTTCATGCTTTAACCTCCCTCTGTTCAGCCAACAGTTCATCGAGATTTTTTTCAAAGATCGCCTGCTGCTCCGCCGTGAGTTCCTCTGCCGTCATCTGCCGGAAAAAATCTGCAAAGAGTTCCGTCTCCGATTTCGACCGATAATCCGCCTTTCCCGCCTGCAGCTGGCCACCGGCATTGATGTTGGGCCGCTCTACCTGCATGAGATTCGGGTAAATTTTCTCGAGCTGCCCGCGGATATCGAGAATGGCCTGCGTATCGAGGAGTTCAATAGACATATACGCATCGGTTGCCGGATACAGCTCGCGTTTGTGCAAAATATCGTCAAAATAGCCCCGAACCCGGCAAACGTCTTTTTGCGGCTGCAAGTTCACCTTCTCGACCGCCACCCGGCCGGCGGCATCCAAGTCGACGATGTATACGCCTTTTTCCTGGCCGGCTTCGTCAAACGAGTACTTCAGCAAGGATCCCGCATAGCGAATATTTTCAGCGCCCGCCTGCTGCGGATTGTGCAGATGCCCCAGTGCCGTATAGTTGAACGGCCGAAAATGACTGGCGCTTACGTTGCTCGATCCGCCAACCGACAGCGGCCTTTCTGATTCAGTTTCGCTGCTGCCAGCGATAAAGGCATGCGCCACAGCGACTTTACGGCAGTTTGCCGGCAGGTTCTGCAACCCCTGCTGTACCACACAGCCCATCGCCGCATCGAAATCCGCAATATCCGCACGGTCAAACACCGCCCGCACCAAAGCCGGCTCAGCATAGGTAAACGGCTGAAAATAGACTGGGCCAAATTCATCGGCTAAAACTACCGGCTTGAGATTCGCCGTCAGATTGCCCCGCACGAAAAGCCCCTGTGCTTCCAGCAGCTTACTGGCAAACCCCAGTCGTTCAGCACTGTCATGGTTACCCGCCGTCATGATGACCTTAACTTTGTCTTCGAGCAAAAGCCGATCCAGTGTTTCATTGAGCAGCGCCACCGCTTCCGTCGGCGGCACTGCACGGTCGTATATATCGCCCGAAATCACGACCGCCTCAGCACCGCTCGCTTTCACCACTGCATGGAGCTGGTCAAGTACATAAGCCTGATCCTCGGTCAGATGCTGTCCATGGAACAATCGTCCCAAATGCCAGTCTGCCGTATGTATAAAGCGCAAAACAATCCCTCCCGCAAATGAAAAAAGTGTTACAAAATTTTCATTCTGCAACACTTCGTCAAATTAATTTCCACTCATTTTTCTTTGACAAATGGCGTCAGCATTCGCACGGAAGTCCGGCCGCACTTGCAAGGGTTCTGCTGCAAAATAACCGCCTGCCCCGTACGATAGCGCAATACCGGCATTGCCTGCTGTGCCAAAGCCGTTACGACCAATTCGCCCATTTGTCCATGTTCTACCGGCACATCACTGCCAAAGGTGATGACCTCCGGGTAGAAATAATCCTCCGCGATATGCAGGCCGCCTTTTTCCGGGCAGCCAAACAGCATTCCGGTGCAGCCCAGATCATTCGATACATACAGATCATAAATATCCGCGTTGGTCCGCTTTTTCAGATATTCTTCCAATGGATTCTGCACGGCTTCATTCAGGCAAAAATAGCTCCGTATCGGCAATTCCCTGATGTCTTTGCCCGAAGACTGGGCCATAATAATCAGCTGCAAAATTCGCGTCGGATCACCAATAATTGTATCGACGCCAAATTGTTCAATCAGCCGGAACGACTGGACAAAATCCGCCGCAAATGGCACAACAGTAGCGCCGAGAACTTCGGCGGCATATTGCACATCCAAAATAGCCTCGTCCATATTGCGTCCGACCAAAGCAACCAGCGATCCCCGGCATACCCCGCCGGCAACCAGCCCCCGCGTGACCATTTCGACATTGCGCCCGACATCCTCGCCCGTATAAGCGCGAATAATATTTGACGACTCCTGCATCCGCAGGCGGATCGTCGTGCTGAGCGGCCCGGTCAAAAAATCAAACGGCGGCGTCTGCTGCAATTCCGCCTGCGTCATGAACGGCAATTTTTTAATATCCGCTATTGTTTTTATCGATTCGACATCAAGTCCTGCTTCGTCAAATTTCCGGCGATAAAATGTCGTTTTTTCATAAGCCCATTTCACAATCTTACCAAGCATCTGCCCTTGCAGCTGCTCCATGGATTCTCGCGGCATTGTCTCAGCAAATTGATTTGCGTACATAAACATTCCTCCGCTTCCTCCCCAACCTATTGCAAACCACTACTTTTACATATGATAAATTACAATCGCCTAAGCGATGTATTAATCATATCAATTTGTAGAACTTACACGCTGGGACGGCGGTAAAAAAACGGCTGATAACTTTCAAAGCCCATGCTGCGGAAATTCAAAATGGCCTCAGTCGCACCGACGAACAATATCCCGCCCGGCTTCAATGCTTTGAAGAATTCCCGGTACAGTTGGTCCTTGGCTTCTTCGGTAAAATAGATAACGACATTGCGACATAAAATCAGGTCAAAACCCGTCTCAAAACTGTCTTTTAAAAGGTTATGGCGTTTGAATTCAATCCTCGATTTGATCTCGGGATCCACCTCATACTTTCCGTTGGTTTCCGAAAAATACTTCTTCTTGCGCGAATCTGAAAGGCTCTTCAATTCATTATCCGTATAGATGCCCTGCTTGGCTTTAGTCAGGATTTCGATATCCAAATCCGTAGCCAGTATGCGGTGTCTGACCAAAGGTGTCATATCCTTTAAGATCATCGCCAAAGAATACGGTTCAGCACCGATCGAGCAACCCGCACTCCAGATATTGAGTTTCGGGCTCTTTTTCAAGAGTTCCGGAATGACATCCGTTTCCAATTTAGAAAACTTTTCCGGCGTGCGGAAAAACTCCGACACGTTAATTGTCAAATATTCAATAAAGGACTCGAACGCCTTTTTATCCCCCTCAATGCTGTCAAAAAATTTCGCATACGAAGTGTGCCCGTTGCGCTGCATTAAGTTTCCTATCCGGCGCTGCATCTGCGCCGCCTTATACATATCAAGATCAATGCCGGTCTTGGCTCTCAATTTTTGCTTAAATAAATCCCAATCTCTTTCTTCCACGAAAACTGCCTCCTCGATAAAACTCATTCTGTCCTAAGCTCTTGCTTAAATCACCATCATCCAAACTAAAAATCGTCATTTGTACTTATATATAATTCCTGCACAGACGGCAAAAATCCTGCTACCCGCCATAATATTTCCCGTCCCTTACATTTTAACATATTTTAACAGGTTATGACGGCCGCTTTGCTTAAAATAAAAAAGCATACAGCAAAACGCCCTTGATAAATTTAATTATACATAAAATTTCAGAATATTCAACCTTTTTATTATAGGAAATGCCCCGCCACTAAAAGGTAAAATGGGCGCAGGCAAAGCTGCGCCCCCAAAATTCAATTTTCAATATAATGACTGAAACTGCCGATGACCAAAGCAGGAAAAGCCTGCTGCAGGCGCCTTAAAAATTCGCGCGTGCCGACAGCTTTGCCTTGCGCCTCCGGCATGATTTCCAAAAACGCATCGGGATCAATGTTAAGATTTCTGACCTGGATCATATCGACCGGGGCTTCCCTCAGAAAAGCCTGCCAGCCGGCCAGTTCTTCCTCCCGGTCATTAAGCCCCGGAAAATACAGCATGTTCAATGAAATATAGACGCCCTTTTTCTTCGCGTACTTTATGGACGCCTTGACTGCGGCAAGATCGTAACTGCCACGATAATACGCTTGATAACTCGATTCGAGGCCGCTGATAATGCTCACGCGCATCGTATCGAGTCCGGCATCGACAATTTTCTTAATGCCTTCGGTATAACCGGCATTCGTGTTGATGTTGATCTGCCCGCGATCCGTTTGCCGGCGAATGAGCTTCATACCGGCCGCAATAGCATCCGCCGCCAGAGACGGCTCACCTTCGCAGCCCTGACCAAAACTGATGATGGCTTCCGGCGCCGTTTCAAGATGATAAATGCCGACGGCGGCAATCTCCTCGGGCGTTGGTGAAAATGAAATGCGGCTCTGCGGCGAAGGACAGCACTCGGCCGGCTGCAGGGAAATACAGCCAAAGCAGTTGGCATTGCAGGTCGGTGAGGTCGGTATGCCGGCTTCCCAGCGGCGATAGAAAAGATTCTGCGCCGTGCAGCAGTGCCACTTGAGTGAACAATTGCCGACCTGTTCAACAATGCGGTTGCCTTTGAGTTCCTTGCGCGTCCGGTTGACGAGTTTTTTGAGTTCATGCGTATTGTAGTGAACCGGATCCCACTTCATGTTTTCATCTGTGTAGACTGCGGCAACATAAAGAGCTTCCTTATAGAGGACGACGGCGGCATAACCGTAAAGCGGCAGCTGCGTCGCGCCCTCGGTCCGGTGATACGCCGGCATGTAGATCCGCGTATAGCCGGCCGGCAATATCGCGGCAACAGCCCGGCCCGTAATCGGCATGATTTCACCGTCTTTTTCTCCCATGGCCAGACGGTCTGGCAAAAACATCAGATCCGCGCTTTCCGGCAGCGGAATCAGGTCTTCCTCCCGCAGCAAAACCTGGACAGCGCCGCTGCGCCCCAGGCCGGCAAAACCCGGTGCATCAAATATTTCGCCGCTGTCGTCTGCATATAAAGCTGTTATCATGCTTGTGCCGCCTTTCCGGTGCCAGCTGCGTCACCGGCTGCATTGTCCTCTGCCTTTTTCGGACTTGTCCTGACTTTTTTCGGGTTAAAACGATTCATCGCCAGATCGATGCCATCCGCCGCAATGCATTCCACTGCCGGCAGCAGGGCCTTTATGGTTTCATCGACCAGCTTCTGGTCTTCCGCCGAGAATTTTGCCAGAACGTGGTTGACCACCGTCCAACCCGGCAGCGGCCGACCTACCCCAATGCGCACGCGGGCGAAGTTTTCATCCGGCACATGCGCCAAAATCGACTTGATGCCGTTATGTCCGCCGGAACTGCCTTTCCGGCGCAAGCGCATCGTCCCCACCGCAATGTCCATATCATCGTGGGCCACGATCAGATCTTCCGTTCCTAATTTATACCAACGCAGCAAGGAACCGATCGCCTCACCGCTGTTGTTCATATAGGTTGCGGGCTTGACCAGCAGGACTTTTTCACCGCCGATATGCCCTTCGGCAATTTTTGCCGTAAATTTATCCTGCCATACCTGCAGCGATAAGCGCTCCGCTAAGGCGTCAAGCAGCATAAAACCGACATTATGCCGCGTCTGGCTGTATTCCTGCCCCGGATTGCCGAGGCCTGCAATAATCTTCATAAAAAAAATCCTCCAAAACATAAAAGTTGCTCTGCTCTTTATTTTATCACAGAAAAGCGCTCGCGTAAAAATCCGGCAAAGCAAAAGCCATCGCACAAGGCGATGGCTTTATTGGGACAGCATTATTCAAAATAAAAATAGGCGATGACGATCAAGCCCAAAATGATGCGATACCAGCCAAAAGCTTTGAAATCATTATGCTGGATGTAACGCATCAGGAATTTTATCGACAAAATGGATACGAAAAAGGCGACGATCATCCCCACTGCCATAATTACAACTTCCGCCCCCGTATAATTCCAGCCGAATTTCAGGACTTTTAAAAAGCTGGCGCCAAACATCACGGGAATGGCCAGGAAAAACGTGAATTCCGCAGCAACCTGACGCGATGTGCCGCATAAAATAGCCCCGAGAATCGTCGCCCCGGAACGGGAGGTTCCCGGAACCAAGGACAACACCTGAAACAAGCCGATGATAAACGCCGTCCGGTAATTGAGCTGTTCGAGCGTATTTATGCGGGGCCGGCGGTACTTATTGTAATTTTCCACAACGATGAACAGTATCCCGTATAAAATCAGCGTAAAGGCCACGACATGAGCATTCATGAAATGTTCTTCCATGTATTTATTAAAAGCCAAACCAATCACCGCTGCCGGAATGCAAGCAAATATTACCTTATACCACAGGGAAAATGTCTGCTGTTTTTCCCTTTTTGTCTTCCACGCGGAAAACGGATTGAGTTTTTCAAAATTCAGGACAACCACGGCCAAAATCGCGCCGAGCTGGATCACGACCAGGAACATGTCCATAAATGCTTTTGTTACGTCCAGTTTTATGAACTCATCGACAAGGATCATATGCCCTGTACTGCTGATCGGCAGCCATTCCGTCAAACCTTCGACTATGCCAAGAATGATGGTTTTTATGAGTTCTACTATACTTAAATCCACCCAAAATCCTCCCAACCAAATATACTGCTTTTTAAACGACAAAATTCATTATAACATATCCCCCCAGGTCTTTCATGTAAATTTGCTGATAATCCTCCCCTAAAGGCAAAAGGGTTATTCGCATAAAATGCCGAATACTAGCTGTATAAATGGTGGCCGAAAACAGCTGCATCCGCTCTGCGCAAGACAAATATGTTATGCAATCGAAGGAGGTTTTACTTTGAACATCAAGAAAAAGCTGACCTTATCGCTGATATTGGCCAGTCTCATTCCCTTCGTCATCTTTAACGTCATCAGCCTCAAATACTCCATTCAGTCTGCAAAAGAAAATGCCATGGCAGACAACTTGCAGCGCACTGAAACCATCGAGGCGAATATCGGAAAGTTTATCGACACGAACCTCTATGGCTTAAGAGGTGTCGCCTCAAACCCGCTGCTCGGCACGGACAATGCAACCGATGTCAAGCCCCTGCTGGTCAATGCCGGCAAGGTCTATACCGATATGGTATTTGCCGCTTCCAATGCCAGCGGACAGCACTTTGCAAAAAGCAATGACGAGCCGCTGTCGAAAATCTCCGACCGAAAATTCTACCAGCAGGCCATGGCTGGCCAGGATGAAGTCGTATCAGAAGTTTTGATCAGCAAGGCGACCAACAGACCAATTACCATTTTGGCAACGCCGCGCCATGATCCGGCGACCGGAAAAATTGTCGGTGCTCTGCAGGGCAGCGTAAATTTAGACATCCTAAGCGAGTTTGCCAAAAAATTCTCTTCCAATAATACGACCGTATACATCATCGACCGCGACGGTCATTTGCTGGCTCATCCGACCAAGGATTTAGCCAAAGAACAAAGCAGCGATGAACTCAGCAAACTCGATTTCGTCAAAAAAGCATTGTCCGGGCAAAACGGTTCGGACATGGTCACCATCGACGGCACGGAAATGCTCGTCAGCTACACCCAGAATGCAAAATCCGGCTGGGTCGTCTGCTCCCAAATCCCCTATAAAGTGGCCATCGCCGAAAGCGTCAATAACACGATCTTCATCTCCATCCTCGGCTGCATTATCATTCTGCTGACCGGCGGCTGCGCTTTTTGGATTGCCGGCATAGCCACAAGACCCCTGCACACGTTCGTGGAAGCAGCAAAAAGCATCGCACAGGGCAACTTAGCCATTGAACCGATCGCGGTCAAGAGCAACGACGAGCTTGGCATCCTGGCTTCGGCATTTAACGAGATGGTCAAGAATCTCACGCAATTGATTCTGCAGGTTCAGAGCAATGCTGAAACCGTGGCAGCTGCCTCCGAGCAATTGACAGCCAGCGCCGACCAGTCATCCCAGGCCTCAAACCAGGTCGCCGAATCGATTACGGATGTTGCCGGCAGCGCCGAAAAACAGCGGCACGTCGTCGAAAACACCGCGAAAATCGTCAGCCAGATGTCCGACAGCATCGGCCTTGCCAACCAGCGCGCCCAAACAGTCGCCGAGCAGTCGAACCAAAGCACGCTGACAGCCCGGCAGGGCGGCGAAACAATTCACAAAGCGGTAACGCAGATGAGTGAACTCGAAACCGCCGTGGATGCTTCCGCCAAGGTCGTCATGCAGCTTGGTGAACGCTCCCAAACAATCGGTGAAATCGTCAGCACCATTTCCGGCATAGCCGGCCAGACGAATCTGCTGGCCTTAAACGCCGCGATTGAAGCGGCCCGGGCTGGCGAGCAGGGACGCGGCTTTGCGGTCGTTGCGGAAGAAGTCCGCAAACTGGCGGAGCAGTCCCAGACCGCCGCCAAACAAATCGCCGACCTGATCCAGGATATCCAGGCGGAAACGGCCAACGCTGTCCAGGCGATGGATCGTGGGACAGCCAAAACCCAGCAGGCAACGGCCGTCGTAAACCGCGCGGGCCAGGCCTTCCAGGAAATCGTTGACCGCGTCAGCGAATTGTCGCTGCAAGTGCAGGACATCACGGGAGCCGTACAGGAATTGGGCCAAGGCAGCCAGAAGATCGTGACGAGCGTACGGGAAATCGAAACCCTGACCCATTCGATGACGGATGAATCACAAAACGTTTCTGCCGCCACTGAAGAACAGGCCGCCTCCATGCATGAAATCGCCAGCTCAAGCCAGGCTCTGGCCAAGATGGCGTCGGATCTCCAAACAGAAGTCGGCAAGTTCCGCACCAAATAAAACACGGACAACAACTGCATACAAAAAAAGCTTCCGCTCAACCGGAAGCTTTTTTCTTGTCGAAAAACTGGAATTGTTCGCCGCCTTTTTTACTCCACTGGTGTGTATAGCTATGAAAGTTCCCCCTTTATATAGCCGCGCGCTCAAATCACCTCGATGTCGCACTTACATGAAAATATGTTTTACCACGCGTACCTCACTCACTACATAGACTTTATTCACCTACACCCGTACATTGTCCCATTTTTCGTTTAAAACTATTGATGGGCTTAAAGTTTGCCGCTTTTCCCGATGATCCCGTCAAACTGATATAATGTTTTGTTATTTCTTTTGCTTTTTCTTCAATATGAATCAACAACTCCAAATAATCACCTTGCGGATTTTCCGCTAAGGAACATTGCGTAAAATCGCGACAATAATTAAAAATATCTGTACATACATTCACCTTATTGATTCCCGCAGCAATCGCTTTTCTGATATTATCATCGCCAGACCCTGATCCTCCGTGCAAGGCTAACGGAACATCCGTGAGATTTCTCACTTTTTCGATAATATCAAATCTGATTTTGGGAACAAAGCCCCGCGGATATTTACCATGTGCCGTACCACAGGCAATGGCCAAGCAGTCAACGCCAGAAGCTTCAATAAATGTCAGTGCATCTTCCGGTTTAGTGTATAATTCTTCTTTGCAACCATCCATATCGGCAGCCTGTCCCACATGACCAATTTCCCCCTCTACCGTGACATTTTGCAAATGACATAAATCAACAACGCGCTTCGTGCGTTCAATATTTTCTGCCATAGGATAAGCTGATGAATCAATCATAATAGATGAAAATCCATGACGAAACGTATGAACAATGTATTCCCAATCGCGTCCATGATCTAAGATTAACGCAATTGGCACATTGGTCTCATCTGCCAATGTTTTCAGCATAGGAACCATGACATCTGCGTTGCCGTGTTTCGACATCTGTCCCTGCCCCAAAAGGATAATTAACGGAGCCTGTAATTCATCGGCAGCAGCAATCTCACCGCGCAAAAGCTCCATGTTAACAGCCGCACTGGCAATTACACCGTAATGGTTTTTTACAGCATCGTCTAAAATATGCTTCATCGATGTGTACATAGCAATTTCTCCTCTACTTCAAAAATTCATATTGATATCCTTGTCAGCAATTTCCTTTTCCACCAAAGCAGTAGCCGGATCATTCGACAGTGTCGGCTTCAAAAACGATAAAACACCTGCGGTAACAACGGATCCAATGCTCAAGGCCAGCAAAAACATCAACGGATTTTCCATAATAGGAACCACGAATATCCCTCCATGTGGTACCGTTGAGGTAACGCCCCACATCATGCTTAAGCCACTTGATACAGCTGAACCGATCACCGTTGCCGGAATCACCCGTAACGGATCAGCCAGTGCAAAAGGCAAAACCCCCTCGGTAATAAAGCAGAGTCCTAGAGGCAAGGCTGCTTTACCGGCTTCGATTTCTTCCTGTGAAAATTTTTTATCCCGCCAAATAAATACAGCCAAAGCAACTCCCAGCGGCGGTGTCATGCCGCCAATAATTTTTGCTGCTGTCGGTCCATAATAGTTTTCCACCATCAGCGCATTGCAAAACAATGAAGCTGTCTTATTAATTGGCCCTCCTAAGTCAAATCCCATCATGCCGCCAATCACAGATCCCATTACAAAGCGTGATCCATCCTGCATTCCTTTCATGTAATTCAATATTGTTTCCTGAAGCCATGCAATCGGTATTCCAATGAACACATAGAGAATCAAGCCCACAAACAGTGTCGTCAGTAAAGGGAGAATGACGACGGGCAGAAGTCCTTGCATAGCCTTAGGCATCTTGAGATGTTTCTTTAAAAACAACAATGTATATCCAACTAAGAAGGCCGCTATTATTCCACCGAGAAAACCAGCTTTAATCTGCACGCAAATCGCCCCACAAATAAGGCCCGGGGCAATCCCCAAACGATCAGCGATCGAATATGCAACGTAAGCTGTGATAACGGGCACCACCAAATTCATGCCAATTCCGCCAATATTATTGATATACCATGGTATTGTTCCCTCCGCCTGGCCGACCATAGCCCCGCCCAATATTTTTGCTATAGCCATGCAAAGTCCACTGGCTACCACCAATGGGATCATATAAGAAACGCCCGTTAAAAGATGTTTTTTTACATTTACCCAAACCATTTTTCTACCCACCTACCTTACATATTTTCTGCTCAATTTTTTCCAATAAAACATTGGGAGATTTAATCACAATTGATGTAGCTACATTAACCACTCTTTTCCCTTCAAACCGTTCCAAACCTTTAATGCCGATATCGGCGGCAATGATGACAACATCTGCTGTTTTTATATCATTTACGGTCAATTCATCCTCAATGCCAATCGTTCCCTGCGTTTCAATTTTAACATGATGATTGCGGGCTTCGGCCGCTCGCACTAATTTTTCCTTAGCAATATAAGTATGTGCAATTCCAGCTGTGCAAGCTGTAATTCCTATGATGTTCATTTTGCTCCCACCTTTTACTGAATTCTATTTGATAACAAGCGAATCACTTCGGCTTTATCATTCGTTACTAATAGCTTTGCCAATGTTTCATCATCCGCCAAGGCTACCGCTACCTGTGATAAGAGTTTTAAATGCACTGTCGTCTTGTCTATATTTCTGACTGCAAACAAAATAATGACATGTACAGGCTTATCATCTAGTGATTCCCATTCCAAACCATATTTTGTTCGTCCCACCGCAATCGATGTGGCTTTTACAACATCTGATTTTCCATGGGGAATGGCGATTCCTCCCCCTAATCCCGTTTGGCCTTCTGCTTCACGCTTATAAACATCCTCAATAAAAACATTTGCATTTGTAACATTCCCTTTCTGACTGAGAAGTTCTGTAAGCTCTTGGATAGCCTCCGCTTTCGTTACCGCTTGCAAATCCAAATCAATTAGATCTTCATTTAAAATCTGTCCGATTTCCATAACGCTTCTCCCCTCCTATTGAAGATTGTGCTAAAAACATATTCTTTATCTGCAGCACATCCAGTTCACTAAAAACAGCGCTTACCAAAACAGTGGGAACCTCTTGTTTTTGCAAATGAACCGTAGTTAATATCAAATCTGGTACCTTTTCACTAACAGCAGCTTGAACCTTACTTGCCGATACAATATCTGTAATTTCCCAGTCAGGAAACACCCGTTTTACCCTAGCTCCTAATAAATGAGATGTGCCTATTCCACTGGAACATACAATCAAAATCTTTTTATGCTGCCTTTTTTTTTCTAACGCTGCTTGAAAATAAACTGCAATATAACCAATCTCGTCTTCGCTTATAACAGAAAATTCAGGAAATAATATCTGTTCATGAATTGCTTGGCTGACAGCTTGAAAGATTTCTGGAAATTCTTTTTTTATTTCAGCCAAAAGGGGATTGCAAATGGCAATTTTGTATTGTAACCGTTTTGCTAATGGTTGAATGTGTAACAACAGACTATACTGCAAGTTCTCATCTTCAAAAAAAGGAACCTGTAATTTTTCTGAAAGACTTTTTATCATAGCTGCTGCAAATTTTTCCTCGCTTCGGGAGTTGTTCACCATTTTAATTCCGCTAACTTTATCACCTTCAATTCTTGAAGAAATCAAGTGTTGATAAATATAGAAAACCTCTATAGGCGGAACTTCTGCTTTTAGGTAATCCGCTATTTTTTGAACAACTGTTTTTGCAATTTCCCAAACAACAGAGCTTTCTAATTTCAACCGACCGATTGTAGCAGCTTCATCTGCTAAACTATACTTGCAATGATGTAGGCGTTTGATTAGAATCAGCAGGTGCGTAAAAATATTGATGTAATAAGGTTCTCGAATATCTTCCCCAAGCAGTTGTTCAATTTCACCCAATATATTTTCCACTGACAATATATCGGCTTGCGAAAACGCCTTAAAAAGGCAATTATAAGTGGCTTGGTTTATATGCTCATTTTCCTTGAAAAACTGAAAGGAATTTCCTAATACCTTCATCAAGAGTTTTCTGATATTTTCTTCTGATCCATCAATATAAGTACCTGCATGTGCGTGAACCAATTTCAGCTGACAGTTTTCCAGTTTATCCTTAATGTATTTCAAGTCATTCACAATCGATGTGCTACTTATATAGTAATATTCTGCCAACTGATTTACCGATGTTTTCTTCGGTGCCTCCAATAAAAGAAGCCCCAACAAGTGACAACGCCGCTCTTCCAGTGTCATGTTGAAAAACTTATTGGGCGGCAACAATTCATATGGTGTTTTCTCTGACATCATTTTCTTGTTGAGAAAATAGCCTTTTCCCGGCTGCTTAAAAATCCCAACTTGCCCGGCTAATTTTTTTCTATGGATTGCAAATCACGATAAATGGTCTTATTGGATACCTGTAAATCATTTGCCATCTCATCGGCGGAAACATAACTGCTAGCTTTGAATAGAATCGTCATAATTTCTTTTTCTCTACCTGATAATGCATCCATATGTCTTCCTCCTTTAACTAAGCTCATCATAACATTTTCTGTATTTTTAGAAAATACCAAACAGTGTCCAGAATATACAGACATTTTTTTAGTGACTCCGCTTATGTATTTGTCTGATTTTTTGTTGCGTACTCACTGTTTTCATAAAAAGCGGGGCCGCAAAATATACTATTTTATTTTGCGGCCCCGCTCTTCGCTAGGAACTTTTCTATTCCATATTTAATTACATGCGTGTTACAGTTTGCTGTATTTGTCGAACAACTTGCTCACGGACTGCTGCGTATAGATGCGGCCGATCGCTTCACCGAGAGCATCAGCAATTGACAAGGAAACGATTTTTTCTGTGGCCTTGTCTTTCGGCAACGGAATGGTATCTGTAATAATCAGCTGTTTGATCGGCGATTCATTGATCCGCTGTACCGCCGGATCACTTAAAATCGCATGGGAGCAGCAAGCATACACTTCTTTGACGCCCATCTTTTCCAAGGCTTTCGCCCCTTCGCATAAGGAACCCGCTGTATCAACGATATCGTCGATGATGACAGCCGTTTTCCCCTTGACATCACCGATAAGGTTCATCACTTCAGCGCAGCCCGGTTCCGGACGGCGCTTTTCGATGATGGCGATCGGCGCATTCAGGCGATCAGCTAATATTCTGGCACGGGTTACCCCGCCTAAATCTGGAGACACAACAACGACATTATCCAATTTCTTTTCAATAAAGTACTGCGCCAGAATCGGTGCAGCCGCAAGATGATCCACCGGAATGTTGAAGAACCCCTGAATCTGTCCGGCATGTAAATCCACCGTGATCACGCGATTGACACCAGCCGTAGTCAGCAGATCGGCAACAAGTTTTGCCGAAATAGGTTCGCGGCCACGAGTCTTGCGGTCCTGGCGCGCATAGGCATAATACGGTACCACGGCTGTAATATTGCGAGCCGAAGCGCGTTTGCAGGCATCCACCATGATTAAGAGTTCCATTAAATTGTCATTTACCGGCTGACATGTAGGCTGAATGATGAATACATCTTTACCGCGTACGCTTTCGCTGATCATCACCTGCGTCTCACCATTGTTAAAATGGCCAACCATAGCGTCACACAATTTCACGCCGAGATGCTGCGCAATTTTTTTGGCAAGTTCTGGATTTGCATTACCTGTAAGAATGCATAATTTCCCAGTGTCTAGTGTCATTTTGTTAAAATCCTCCAAATCATTTCCTAAAATTTTGTGCTATATTTTGCGGGTCTGCACCCGAAGGACATTTATATACAGCGGTTTAACCGCATATAGCCTATTTTCGCTTGTCTTTCCAGCCTTCGATATTTTTCTGGCGTTCCCGGGCAATGGCAAGTGCCGCCGCAGGAACGTCCTTCGTGATCGTCGAGCCAGCACCGACATAAGCACCGTCGCCAACCTTCACCGGCGCCACCATATTCGAATTGCAGCCGATAAAAGCATCATTGCCGATCACCGTACGATATTTGTTCTTGCCATCATAGTTTACCGTGATCGTGCCGCAGCCCATATTCACGCCGGATCCCATATCCGTATCACCGATATAGCTTAAATGCGGCAGTTTACTGCCCGTGCCGATATTAGAATTTTTGACTTCGACAAAATTGCCGATTTTCACTTTAGCGGAAATCTCCGTTTGGGGGCGCAGGTGCACATACGGACCCATGACGACATCATCACCGATTTTGCATTCATGCGCATAGGAAAAATGTGCCGTAACGCGATCGCCGATTGCCGCATCTGTGAAGCGGCTGTTCGGACCGATTGCGCAGTTTTCGCCGACAACCGTATTGCCCTCAAGCCAAGTGAACGGATAAATCACCGTATCACGGCCGACAGTGACCGCCATATCGATAAAAGTACTGGCCGGATCCATAATTGTGACCCCGGCATCCATCAGTTCGATATTTTTGCGGCGGCGCAGAATGTTTTCGGCACCCGAAAGCTGCACACGGGAATTGATGCCCAGAGTTTCTTCGTAGTCATCCGCTGCCACAGCCCAGATCTTTTCGCCGTCTTTGCGGAGGATTTCCAGTACATCCGGCAGATAGTATTCACCCTGCGCATTATCACAGCTCACACTGGCCAAAGCCTTGAACAACTCTGCGGACTCAAAGCAATAAATGCCCGAATTCACTTCGTTGACTTTCAGCTCTGCCTCGCTGGCATCTTTGTGTTCAACAATTTTTGCTACCGTTCCCGAAGCCGTGCGAATGATCCGGCCATAACCCGTTGCATCAGGCATTACCGCGGTAAGCACCGTAGCTTTCGCCCCAATCGCTTTGTGTTCTGCATAGAGCTTTTTCAGCAACCCAGCCGTCAACAGCGGCGTATCGCCGCAAAGCACCATAACCGTACCCTCGTGCCCCTTCAACAAACTGCCAGCCTGCAAAACCGCATGCCCTGTACCCAGCTGCTGCTCCTGCACGACAAATTCCGCCTGTGCGCCAATGGCTTCTTTTACCTGCTGCCCGCCAAAGCCGACAACAACAATGCTCCGTTCGGAACCAGCCTCCCTGGCAGCATCCAATACATGCTGCAGCATCGACTTGCCGCCGACCCGGTGCAAAACCTTCGGCAGCGCCGATTTCATACGAGTTCCCTTACCGGCGGCCAAGACAACCGTCACTAATCCTGCCATAAGTAAAATTTCCTCCAATTCGATCTAGACCTGAAATACGAAAGACTCTATGTCGTGTTTCCCATTGACTAGAGTCCTTAATTTCAAACTATTCATCACAAATTAAAAACCGTCTCATACCATACGTAAGCTTTCCCTATCTATTGTAAAAATTATTCTCTGGATTTGCAAGCCTTATTTATGAGATTCTGCACATTTCTAAGGAAGTGTGCGGGATGTATGCAAAAAAAGCATAGGCAGACGCACCTATGCTGAAAAAAACTATTTTTTCCGCTTGGACTGTTTATTTTTCATATCTTCCATACTGATCAGAAGGGTATGTTCCGATTTTTCCATATGATCTTCCGAAGCGTGCTGGGCTTCCAGCACATCCCCCTGCGCAATTGCTTCCACAATCCGGCGGTGCTCCTCGAGAGTTTCCTTTAAACGGCCTGGATAGGCCATAGAAGTGGCGCGAAACCGGGTAAGCTGCTCCCGCAGGTTGAATATAATGCCGACAAGCCTCGTGTTTCGGCTAGCCTGATACAATATGTCATGAAACTCCATATCCGTTTCAACAATTTTTTCCATATCATTTTTTTCGATATGCTCGCCAATCATGACCAAAAGGCGCTGCAGGCGCTCAAGTTCTTCATCAGTTATGCGTTCCGCAGCTAAGCCGCTGGCCAGTGAATCCAAGGACGTCCTGATTTCAAAAACTTCGTTGACATCGCGAATCGACAGGTTAGCCACATATGTACCACGACGAGGCATCATGATGACATAGCCTTCTAATTCGAGCTTGCGAATAGCTTCGCGGACCGGTGTACGGCTTACGCCCAGTTCCTCAGCCAGCTGAATCTCCATCAAGCGCTCACCAGGTTTTAATACACCCTTGCGAATCGCAACCCGCAAAGTTTCACAAACAACCTCGCGCAGCGGCTGATAACTATCCAATCTAATCGGTGCTAATCTATTGTCCATGTCCAACCCCTCAATTCCTGCTAACTGTTTTCGTCACAAACACCTGTGCATCCGTACCGCTTCGCAAATCTGCCGCAATGGCTTCTGCCGTTTTTTCATCCGGTGCCAGGCAAAATACTGTAGAACCGCTGCCTGACATGAGGCTCGCCATCGCCCCGCCTTCGCACATGCGTTTTTTGTATGCGGCAATTTCTGCATACCTTCTAATAGTAACACTTTCCAGCACATTGCACAATAATTTGCTGATGCCACCAAGATCACCAGCCTTCAAGCATTCTACAATAGCTGCTGTCTGCGGATGCGATCCGGCATTTTCCGCCCGGTAATTCTGATACACCCAGGCCGTCGAGACATCCGCTGGCGGCTTTGCCAGCACGACATGGCATTCCGGCATGTCCGGCAAACGCGTGAGCAATTCACCCCGGCCTTCAGCAAGCATTGTGCCGCCGCAAATGCAAAAAGGCACATCCGAGCCAATTTTCTCGCCGAGCGCACAGAGATCCGCCACGGACAGCTGTAAAGAAAATAATTCATTGAGCGCGCGAATCACGGCGGCCGCATCGGCGCTGCCACCGGCCAGGCCGGCGGCAATCGGTATGCGCTTCGTCAATTCAATCGCAACGCCATCCTCTATGCCGCAGCTTTCCATTACCAGCTTGGCCGCCTTATACGCTAAATTGCGTTCATCGCCAGGCAAGCCTGGCAGATCACTGACAAGCTTGATGCCGCTGCCAGCAGACGTTTTGCAAAAGCGCAGGGTATCTGCCAAGCCGATCGACTGCATGACCATCGAAACATCGTGATAGCCGTCCGGGCGTTTGCCCAGAATATCCAGTGTTAAATTGATTTTTGCCTGGGCATTTATTGTTAACATCTTTAACACATCCAGTATCTAAAAATATGTAATAAGTTCCATGTAGAATTTTATCAATTTTTCAGCAAATCAGCAAGTATTTCAGGCAAAGCCGGCCTGATTTTCTCATTTTTTTATTTTCATTGACAAAAAGTCTCCGTTATATGATAATAATTTTCAGACATACCCCGCAGGGGGGTGGGAGGATCACCATGACACATGAACGAGATGCTGCTTTAAAATTGCTAAAAATTGCCCGCGGCCAAGTCGACGGCATTGTCAAAATGATTGAAGACGAACGCTATTGCATCGACATTGCCAACCAAGTGCTTGCCGCGCAGTCACTGCTAAAAAAAGCTGAACTCAATATCCTGCAGGGTCATTTGCGCCACTGCGTAAATGAAGCCTGCACGGCCAGCAATCCCGAAGAGAAAATTGCTGAGCTCAATAAGATATTGGAAAAAATCTTAACCCGATAATTTCTCGCACCGCATGATAAATTTTAATAGGAGGTTTATATATGAAAAAAAAATCATTTAAGATAGAAGGCATGACCTGCGCTGCTTGCGCCAACCGAATTGAACGCGTCAGCAAAAAACTCAACGGCGTCGAGTCCGCCTCGGTAAATTTTGCCGCTGAAACACTGACCGTGGAGATCGACGACGCAACTGTATCTTTCAGTGCTGTCGAACAAGCGGTCGCCAAAGCCGGCTATCAGCTGCGAACCGACACGCCGGAAACGCGAAAAAAAGCAAACGAGGCAGACACCCGCTTCCAGATCCGCCTGCTGGTATCCCTTTTATTCATTCTGCCGTTGCTGGCAATTTCGATGGGACATATGGCCGGACTGACCCTGCCAGATGGCCTTGATGCCGAAAAAAATCCGCAGAACTTCGCCTTGAGTCAGTTGCTGCTGGTGCTGCCGATCATCGTCATCAACTACCGCTTTTATACCGTGGGCTTGCGCAGCTTGTTTCAACTCAGCCCAAATATGGATTCGCTGGTGGCGTTGAGCACTCTGGCCGCCATCGCTTACAGCCTGTTCGGCACCGGAGCCATCTTTTTCGGCAATATCGAGTATGTCCATTCTCTGTACTTTGAGTCCGCCGGCACAATACTGGCACTGATTACCGTCGGCAAATTTTTAGAAGCCGCCGCAAAGAAAAAAACCGCCGGAGCGATCAAATCCCTGCTGAATCTGGTTCCCAAGACGGCTGTCATCTTAGAAAACGGCGAAGAACGCCGCATCCCGGCAGCTGACATTCAGCACGGCGCCATTGTCCTCATCAAGCCCGGCGAAGCCCTGCCCGTAGACGGCGAAGTCATTGAAGGGTACAGCGATATTGACGAATCCATGCTGACCGGTGAATCGCTGCCCGTAGAAAAGAATTTGGGGGATGTAGTCACCGGCGGCTCCATCAACAAAACCGGTTCATTTAAATATCGCGCCACCAAAGTCGGCAAGGAAACCGCGCTGGCCCGCATCGTCAAGCTTGTAGAAGATGCCCAAAGCTCGAAGGCCCCGATTGCCCGCCTAGCCGATAAAATTTCCGCTTACTTCGTCCCCATTGTCATGCTGCTGGCAATCATCGCTGCTGCCGGCTGGCTTATCGCTGGAGAATCGACCACCTTTGCCCTGACAATCTTCATCGCCGTCCTCATCATCGCCTGCCCTTGTGCGCTCGGTTTAGCCACGCCAACGGCAATCATGGTCGCTTCCGGCAAAGGAGCGGAAAACGGCATTTTAATCAAGAGCGGCAGCGCTCTTGAAACCGCTCATCACATCGATACAGTCGTCCTTGATAAGACCGGCACCATCACCGAAGGGCAGCCTTGGGTGACAGATATCATCACGGAAGGCATCCGCCAGGATTCGCTGCTCGCCCTGGCAGCAAGCATTGAAAAAAGATCCGAACACCCCTTGGGAAAAGCCATCGTCCAGGCTGCTCAGGATAAATTTCTGCAGTTTCAGCCGGTGGCCGCTTTTCTTGCCGTGCCAGGAAAGGGAATTGAAGCCCTGATGAATGCACAGGCTCTGCGGGTTGGCACCAAGGACTGGTTTATTGAGGAAAACATCGCCGTCAGTCCGCTATTGCTTGAAAAAGCTGATGAATTGGCGCTGGCCGGAAAAACACCGATGTTTGTCGCACTGGGCCAGACCTGTAAAGGCATCATCGCCGTAGCCGACCGCATCAAAAAGGACAGTGCGCAGGCCATCGCTGACCTCATCACCTTGCATGTCGAAGTCATCATGGTCACCGGCGACAACAAGCAAACCGCTCTGGCTATAGCGCGCGAAGCCGGCATCCGCGAAGTCCGGGCCGGCGTCCTGCCGGAAGAAAAAGCAGCAGAAATTCAAATGCTGCAGGCCCGAGGCCGCACCGTCGCTATGGTCGGCGACGGCATCAACGATGCCCCGGCACTGGTCCAAGCCGATGTCGGCCTGGCCATCGGCTCCGGCACCGATGTGGCCATCGAAAGCGCTGATATCGTATTGATGCACAATGATTTGCGCGATGTCGTCGCCACGATCAAGCTGAGCCAGGCCACCATCAAGAACATCAAAGAAAACCTCTTTTGGGCTTTTGGCTACAATATCATCGGCATACCAGTAGCGATGGGCGCCTTGCATATCTTCGGCGGCCCGCTGCTCAATCCGATGCTGGCCGCGGCGGCCATGAGTCTGAGCTCCGTATCCGTCCTGACAAACGCCCTGCGGTTGCGCAGCTTCAAGCTAAAAAAAGAATACACTTAAAATAAATGAAAGAAGGCAACGATTTCACATGAAAAAAATATACATCGAAGGCATGAGCTGTAATCACTGCACAGCCCATGTGACCGCGGCTCTGGCCAATCTCCCGGGCGTCCTTTCCGTCATCGAAGTGAGCCTGAGCGGTAAATACGCCTTAATTGAAGGCACAGCCAGCGACCAAATCATCAGAGAAGTGATCGACCAAGCCGGCTACGATGTCAGCCGCATTGAATAAAGGTATTTTCCACGAACGCAGCTTAAAAAGCTGCGTTTTTTTTATTTATTTTTCTTTTTTGCCATTCTTTGGTTGAAATCCTCGGCCCAGCGAACTATAATGAATTTATAATAATTAATTTTTTGTATTAGAAAGGAATGATTTTCCATGGACACCGTCTTGCTGTCCCGCTGGCAATTTGCCATCACGACCATTTATCATTTTTTCTTCATCCCGATAACACTGGGCTTATCGATTTTTCTTGCCATTTTAGAAACATATTATGTGCGAACCGGCAGTGAGCGCTGCCGGTCACTCGTGCGCTTTTGGGGCACGCTTTTTATCATCAATTTTGCTATGGGGGTTGTCACCGGCATTGTCCAGGAATTCCACTTTGGCATGAACTGGTCAGAATACGCCCGCTTCATGGGTGATATTTTTGGTGCGCCGCTGGCTCTGGAAGCCCTTACTGCCTTTTTCCTCGAGTCGACCTTCCTCGGCATCTGGATTTTTGGCTGGGACAGGATTTCTCCGAAGCTCCACTGCCTCGCCATCTGGATCGTTGCCTTCGCCAGCAACTTATCGGCCTTCTGGATTCTCGTCGCCAACTCCTTCATGCAGCATCCCGTCGGCTTTGCCCTGCAAAACGGCCGGGCCGAAATGGTTGATTTCTTCGCCCTGATTACCAATCCTTACGTCTTCGGCCAATATGCGCATACATTTTTTTCCGGCGTCGTCACCAGCGGCATTCTGATTGCCGCCGTCAGTGCCTACAAACTTCTCCAACAGAGCCGCAATGAAAAATTCGCTTTTTCCCTCAAACTTGGCATCGCCTATGGGCTTGTCGGCTTGTTTGCCGTCATGGGAACCGGCCATCTGCAGACACAGTATATTGCCAAAGCCCAGCCAATGAAACTCGCCGCCGTCGAAGCCCTCTGGGAACAAAAACCCAGCGCCTTTTTCCCTGGCCGCTTCGATTGACACGGAAAAGCAAATGAATTCCTGGGACCTTGAAGTTCCTTATGCCCTTTCTCTGCTGGTCTACAATGAACCGTACGGTGAAATCAAAGGCATCAAAGAACTGCAACATACCGCGCAGCAAACCTACGGCGCGGGCTCTTATACGCCGGATGTTCCCGGCCTCTTCTGGAGTTTTCGCCTCATGATCGCCCTGGGCGTTGTCATGGTACTCGCACTTTTGAGTTCTGCCTTCCTTCTTTGGAAAAACAAGCTGCAGGACAATCCGTTTGCCTTGAAACTGCTGGTCTTCCTGATTCCGCTGCCCTACATCGCCAACTCGCTGGGCTGGTATATCACCGAGGGCGGCCGGCAGCCGTGGATGGTCGTCGGCCTCCAGAAGGTATCCGCCGCGGTATCCCTGAACATTACCCCGACAGAAGTCATGATCACGATGGTCGGCTTCACTCTGGTTTATTTGTTTTTGGCCATTGCTGCCGTCTACATCGCAGTTAAATTCATTCAAAAAGATCCGGTTGATTCTTTGGAAGGAGGCGGAAAATAATGGACTTGAATATCTTATGGTTTATCCTCATCACGGTGTTATTCACCGGCTTTTTCTTTCTGGAAGGGTTTGACTACGGCGTTGGTATTTTGCTGCCCTTCCTCGGGCATAGCGATATTGAGCGCCGCGTAATCATTCAGACCATCGCCCCGGTTTGGGACGGCAACGAAGTATGGATGATCACCGCTGGCGGCGCGCTGTTTGCCGCATTCCCGCATGCTTATGCGACGATGTTCAGCAGCTTCTATCTGGCGCTGTTTTTGATGCTCCTTGCCTTGATTTTCCGCGGGGCCGCTTTGGAATTCCGCAGTAAAAACGAGGCGCCCGAATGGCGTACAGCCTGCGACTGGCTGATCTTTTTCGGCAGTGCCCTGCCAGCCTTTCTCTGGGGCGTTGCCGTGACAAATCTGCTGCAGGGAATCCCGCTGAATGCGCAGATGACATACACCGGATCATTTTTTGATCTGTTGACGCCTTACACCATCATCGGCGGCATCACTTTTTTCCTCGTCTTCAGCTTTCACGGTGCTGCTTTTTTGACCTTGCGCATCGCATCGGTCGCCAAAATTGAGGAAGTTCGCGCTTGCTCCCGCAAGATCGGCCTGCTCGCCGCCCTTTCCTTTGTCGTCTGCCTGTTTTTAACCTATACAAATACGGATTTATTCGACAAACTGCCGGCGGCCGCTCTGTTGCTCGCCGCTGCGGTCGTTTTCCTTGGGTCTCTTGCCTCCGTATCGGCGAAGAAATATTCCCGGGGCTTTATCCTGAGTTCTTTGGCCATCGTCTTCACCACAGCAGGTTTTTTTGCCGGGTTATTTCCGCGCCTGATGGTTTCCAGTCTCAATCCAGCCTGGAGCCTGAACATTTACAATGCTGCCTCGACCTCGTACACGCTGGGCATTATGACGATTGCCGCCCTCTGCCTTGTACCAGTAGTCTTGATCTACCAAGGCTGGACCTACTGGATTTTCCGCAAACGCGTTTCCGAAAAACATTTGGAGTACTGATATTATGCTAAAAAACCGACTACATGCCGAATTAAAATCACAGCAAAGAACTTTGGCCAAATTGGCTGTTCTGACATTTTTCACAGCTCTTTGTCTGGCCGGTTTTGCTGCAAGCTTTGCCAAGCTGTTCAGTAGCGTCTTTTTTAACGATATGGATTTGCCGAAAGCAGCGCCCCTTTTGGGGGTGCTGCTTTCCTTTGTCTTATTGCGCCATTTGCTGAGCACCATGATCCAGCAAATGGCGAAAAAGCTTTCCCTTCAGGTGCAGGAGCGTTTACGCTGCCAGCTTAGTGCCAAGCTGCTGTCGCTGCCGCCTTTAGCCCGGGGAACCACACAAACCGGGGATTTCATCGCTTTGTCCAGCAGCGCGGTCGATGAAATCGACAGCTATTTCAGCCAATTTATCCCGCAGCTGCTGGCAGCCCTGATCCTGCCGCCGGTGTTTTTTGCCGCCGCCCTGGCCGCTGATCCCTTAACGGCACTTATTTTTTTCATCACAGCACCCTTGATTCCTTTTTTGCTCTACCTTGTCGGCCGCCTTTCCGCCGAGGCAAGTGCCCGGCAATGGCGCACCTTATCGACCTTGAGCCGCAGCTTCTTTGAACTGCTGCAGGGACTGCCAACGCTAAAAATATTCAATCGCAGCCGCGAACAGACGGCTCTGGTGGATGCGCTCAGCGGTGAATTTCGGTCAGCCACGTTGAAAGTCCTGCGCATCGCTTTTTTATCCGCCTTCATTCTGGAACTTACGGCAACCTTGAGCATTGCCCTGGTTGCTGTCAGCATCGGTCTGCGCCTCTTAAACGGTTCCCTGGACTTCACCGCCGCTTTTTTTGCCCTGCTGCTGGCACCGGAATTTTACCAACCGCTGCGCCATTGCGGTTCAGCTTTTCATCAGGCCCTGACCGCGTTGACCGCTGCATCCAAAATCTACGCTTTTCTCGCAGTCCCGGCACAGCAGCAAAAGCAGCCTACCCATACAGAAAAAACCCGCTCGCCTTTTGCCATCCGTTTCGCAGACGTCCATTACCGTTATGAAAACAAGCGTGAACCCGCCCTGCAGGGTGTATCGCTAACGATAAAAGCCGGCACTACTGCCTTTATCGTCGGCAGCAGCGGTGCCGGGAAATCGACGATTTTTCAATTGCTCCTGCAATTTGCGCAGCCCAGCCAGGGGAATATCTTCATCAACGACCTGGATCTCGGCCGCATCGCCCCGGATTTTTGGCGAAGCCGCGTTGCCTATGTGCCGCAGCAACCGCATATATTCCGTGCCTCACTAGCGGAAAATATCGCCCTGGCCAAGCCAACCGCCGACAGAAATGAGATCATCCGCGCTGCCAAGGCCGCCAATCTGCATGAATTCATCGCTGCACTGCCACAGGGCTATGAGACACCGCTGACCGGCAGTCAGTCCCTCAGCGGCGGTCAGATCCAAAGAATTGCTATCGCCCGCGCCTTTTTACAGGACAAGCCACTGATACTGCTTGATGAGCCGACAAGCTCATTGGACGAATCCAATGAGCAGCAGATTGCCGAAACGCTTGCGGCCCTTACCGCCGGCAAAACGACGCTCATCGCTACCCATAAGCTGTCTGCCGTCAACAAGACTGCCATGATTTTTGTCATCGCTGACGGACGCATCATCGAATCCGGCTTGTACGAAGACCTCATACGGCGTCAAGGCGCTTATTTCGAGCTGGCAACAGCACAGGGAGGGATTTTATGAAACCGCTTTTAAAACTGCTACGGGCTGTCAAACTCCCCTTAGTTCTGTCGCTGCTCTGTGCCTGGGCCGGCAGTCTGAGCGCTGCCGGACTTATGGCCGCGGCGGCTTTACATCATCACCAGCGCTGCCCTGCAGCCGCCGCTCTACACCTTAGCCTTGGCCATTACCGCGGTCCGCTTCTGCGGCATCGCCCGCGCCGCCTTCCGTTATCTGGAGCGCTACCTCTCGCATGATGCGGCGTTCCGCTTGCTCGGTGTGCTGCGCGCCTATGCTTATGAACAGATGGAGCAACGCGTGCCGCTGAAGCTGCACCAATACAGCCAAGGAATTTTTCTGAACCGGCTGCTCAACGACATCGATATTCTCAAAGATTTCTATCTGCGCGTCTTCGCTCCGATCAGCAGTGCTTTTCTGATGCTCCTGAGCCTTGCGGCCCTGCTCTCTTTTTACAGCCTTCCAGCCAGCCTGATCCTGCTCGCCGCATTTGCCTTTTGCCTGCTCGTGCCGCTGCTCCAAAACCAACAGCACGCATCCGCCAAACTCGACCAGGTCATTGCCGAATATAAAAATGAATGCATTGATGCTTGGCAGGGGCTCCGCGACATCAAAGCCAACGGCTACGAAAACACCGCGCTGTCAAGGCTAAGCAGCAAGGCAGCAAAAATCACCCACTGCCGCTATCAAAGCGCCAAAACATCCAGTCACATCGATACCCTGGTCAGCGGCGCCGCCAGTATGGCACTGCTCGCACTCTTTGCCTGTCTAATCCCGCTGGTTCGCTCCGGCGAATTGACCGGCATAATCCTAGGCGTCCTGCTGCTGAGCACCCAATCCGGGATGGAATCCTTGCTGGCACTGCCCGAAGCCTACCGCTGCCTGGAAACGGCCCGCCTGACGGCCCGAAACTTCTTTACCGCCCTACCGCCCCAAAACGCTGTAACCACAGCAAAGCAAGCGCAGCATTTCCCCTCATCAGCGCTGTTGACCGCCGAGAACATCTGTTTTTCCTATGAATCCGGGCTACCGATCCTGCAAGATATTTCGTTTTCCATTCAGCCAGGCGAAAGAGTCGCCATTATTGGCACGAGTGGCAGCGGCAAGAGCACGCTGTTCAATCTCCTGCTCCGCCTCTGGGATGCGCAAAGCGGCAGTTTTTCTTGGCAAGGCACGCCCTACAGCGACCTTACAAACCAATTCATCCGCGAAAACATCCGGGCTATCACGCAAAACACCTATATATTCAGCACTACAATTCGTGACAATTTCCAAAAACTTTATCCGGCAGTCACGGATTCTGCGATCAACACGGCAATGACAAAAGCCCAACTGACGGAATTTCTCGCCGCTTTGCCGCTGGGGCTCGACACTTATGTAGGCGAAAACGGTTGCCAGCTCTCCGGCGGGCAGCGGCAGCGCCTGGCAATCGCCAGAGCACTCGTCGAGCCGGCAAAACTCATCCTGCTCGATGAACCGACCACCGGCCTTGACAACAAAACAGCGGAGAAATTTATGCAGACCTTGCTGGCCGCCAACAAAGGAGCCGCACTGCTCTTTATCACGCATGATCTTCGCCTGCTGAACTATATGGACCGCACGCTGCTCCTTAAAGATGGCCACCTCAGCGAGCGATCGGGCAAATCTGCCTTAACAGATTAATACGTTTCACTAGAAAGGCCCGAAATGCAAGCACTTGCATTTCGGGCCTTTCTTTCTGCTACAATTTTCTTTATTCTGCAGGCATTTGCAGCCCGCATTCTTCCATAAGTTTTTTTGCTTCCACATACTGGGCAATTCCCAAGGAAACCTTTTTCGCATCCTTCATGGCCCGCACAACGGTTGCCGGCCCATGAACGACGTCACCGCCGGAAAATATTCCGTGCCGTGTCGTCATGCCATAAGGACGTTCCTTTACCTTTACAAAACCACCGGCATCAATTTCGATGCCTTTTGTCGAGCCGACAATGCGGCCGGCCGGTTTCTGCCCTATCGCAATGATGACCCTATTGGCTGAAAGGATCTGCTTTTTATCCGTATTGACGATTTTGCCTGCCTCGTCGCCTTCGCGCCAAACGCATTGAACCCCGCTAACCTTGCCGTTCTCGGCCAAAAAGCACTGAGAATCGATCAACGAAATGAATTCAACACCTTCATCTTTTGCCAGCTGTACTCCTGATGGCAGCGCCGGAATATCTTCCTCGCGCCCCCGGTTGAGCACTTTCACCGATTTTGCCTTTTGGCGCATGGCCGTCCGCGCCGCATCCAACGCAGTATTGCCGGCTCCGACCACAATGACGTCATCGCCTGCCTGAACCGGCACTTCCTTTTTGTCGATACTACCTTGATTGGCCAGCGATGCCATTTGCAGGAGATAGGTTGCCTGCAAGACGCCCGGCAACGCTGCGCCATCAATCGACAGATTCTTGCCAATTGCGTTGCCCGTGCCGATAAAAATCGCATCGTAGCCTTCTTTAAAGATATCATCCAGCGTCAGTTCTGCGCCGACCATGGCATGCAGGCGAAACTCCACGCCGAGTTTCTCGATTTTGCGGACTTCACGGCGGACAACTTCCTTGGGCAGGCGGAATTCCGGAATCCCGTACATCAATACGCCGCCCGCTTCCCGCTGCGCATCAAACACCGTCACTTTAAAACCTATTTTAGCCAAATCTCCGGCTACGGTAAGTCCGGCTGGGCCGGAACCGATGATGGCCACTTTCCCCTTCACTTCATCAAGCTTAGGCAGCGGCGTAATTTCAAACTCGCCATCCATATCAGCAATAAAACGTTCCAATTTGCCGATTTTTATTCCCCGGCCTTCTTTTTTCAAGGTGCAAGCGCCTTCGCACTGTTTTTCCCGCGGACAAACCCGGCCGCAAACGGCTGGCAGATTACTGCAACGCGCGATGACTGCGCTGGCTGCCCCTAAATTGCCGTTGGCCAATTCCCTGATAAATTCCGGAATTTCATTTTCAATTGGACAACCTTTTCGGCAGTCCTGGCTTTGACAATCCAAACAACGTTTAGCCTCGATAATAGCTTCTTTTAAAGTAAAACCCGTCGTATCATATTCAAAATTTTTTTCTGTCATTGATAATCGCCTCTACTTTCTGCACTATGCCCTTCAAGGAAAAAGTTTTTATTGACGTAATTATATCATCTATCCCTCTGCATAACCAGCCCTTTTATGCATAATAATACAAGTTATTTTGTGAACTTATATTGTGATTTTTTTAACTTTCGCATCCATTAAATCCAGTGAAACCGCACAGTTTCATATTATTCAGTATTTTTCATCTATATGTTTTATGCATCTTTTTCTGTATTTTTATTCGTAAAAATCTATTTATTGCTAGGTTTAACCATCCTTCTATGCACAAAACCTTTCCTTAGCTGTTTTTCCACCCGCCGGGATAAAATAGTTCCCTGAAAAAAGTGGTTTTGAGCCTTTGTGAAATCATTTACAAAATGTCTCTGCTTTTTTCCCCTGGTCTATGCTATAATCTAGTATTATATTTAATTTTTAGGAGTGATCTCTATTGAACAGTGCTGATTTTCATAAATTAGTCCACCTTGTAACCGAATCGCCTTTAAAACCGCCGCATACGCTATTCGACAAAGGTTTTGACGACTGGCATGCCCGGGCCCGTCTGGCTCATTTCCTGGCGATGCCTGATTTCGCTAAAAAAGCCGAAGCCATAGAACTCTTCCGCTCCGTCATTGAAAGTGAAATCGACGACGAAAATCTGGAAGAAACCGAGGAAAAAGTTTTTGCCCTGCAGCGCCTCAGCGGCTGTCTGCGTGAAGACAAAACCGACTTGGATGGTTCGCTGCATTACATCAATCTGGCCATTGAACTTGCCGAGTCCACCGATTTCCTCTATAAATACATTCTGCGCGGCGAGCTTTGGGCCGACCGTTGGATTACCCTGCATCTGCTGCAGCAGACCAGCACTGCTGAAGCTGAAGTTGATGAAAAGATCGATATTTTCCAGCCGCTACCTGTACCGCATAACAGCTATCTCTACTATGGCTATCGCTTCAAAGCCCAAATTGCCGCGGCTCGCGATACGGCTCTCATCGCCAAAGACTTCATGCATATGGCGCTCTCCTTTATGGCCGTCCCTGAAAACAGCAAGGCGGCTCTCGATGCCGCCTTTGCCGCCACCCATGAAAATGCCGCCTGGATTCTCAATGAAATCGACCGCGCCACGCCGTCACCCGATGCCCTGCATTGGGACATATAACGACACGCCAAAAGAGCCGAACTGCAAAAATTGCAGTTCGGCTCTTTTTTTGGCTATATGGCAAGATTCAGGCTGACCGGGCAATGATCACTGCCATAAATCTCATTATGTATGGATGCTTCGCTGATCTTTTCCTTAATTCTCTCCGAAACCAGAAAATAGTCAATGCGCCAGCCAGCATTTGTATCCCTCGCCTTGCGCAAATAGGACCACCAGCTGTAAATCCCCGTCTTGTCCGGATACAGATGGCGGAAGCTATCGGTAAAACCAGCTGCCAAGAGTTGCGTGAACTTCGCCCGTTCTTCATCGGTAAAGCCGGCATTATGGCGATTGGTCTTAGGATTTTTTAAGTCAATTTCCGTATGGGCCACATTCAAATCGCCGCAGACTATGACAGGCTTCTTTGCATCCAGGCGCAGGAGATATTCTCGAAAAGCATCTTCCCATTTCATGCGGTACTCCAAGCGTTCCAATTCCCGCTTGGAATTCGGCGTGTAAACCGTCACAAAATAAAACAGCGGAAACTCCAAAGTGATCACGCGCCCCTCGTGATCATGCTCCTCTATACCCATATCATATGTGACAGCTTCCGGCTGCTGGCGGCAAAAAACTGCCGTCCCCGAATACCCTTTCTTATCGGCACTGTTCCAATACTGCTGGTAGCCCGGCAGATCGACTTCAACCTGTCCAACCTGCATCTTGGTTTCCTGCAGGCAAAATACATCTGCATTGAGCGCGGCAAAAGCATCCATAAATCCTTTGCCCAGGCAGGCCCTAAATCCGTTTACATTCCAAGAAACAAAGTTCATGGTTTCACCTCTCATTTCAAGCTAGCGTCTGCATTTGCGTAACGGCATCGGCTATGCGGGCAAACTCAGCCAGTGACAAGGTTTCGCCGCGGCGCACACCATCAATGCCGGCTCGTTCCAGCACATCCTGTACAATCCCCTTGTCCACACCCATCGCCTTCAACGCATTGTTTAAGGCTTGCGGCGCTGCCCGAAAGCAGCCTTGACGACGCGGAAAAACATCTTTTCATCGATCACATCCACCGGCGCTTTGGTCCGCACATCGCAGCAAATGACCACCGAATCGACTTCCGGTGCCGGTATGAAGGATGCCGGCGGCACGGCGAGCATGATCTTAGGCTGCGTGTAATACTGCACAGCCACGGACAGCGCCCCATAATCTTTTTTCCCCGGCTGGGCTACCATTCGTTCTGCAACCTCTTTCTGGACCATCGTAACCAATTTTGTGATGGGCAGATGCTGCTCGAGCAGCGCCATGATAATTGGTGTTGTGATATAATACGGCAGATTGGCGACCACTTTAAACGTTCCCTGGCCGACAATTTCCGGAATATTGACCTTCAGGATATCGCCCGGCACGATCTTAACGTTAGCATAACCGCCCAAAGTTTCGGCAAGAACTGCCGGCAATTTTTTATCGAGCTCGACAGCAATCACATTAGCCTGGGCTTCTGCCAGTCCCTGCGTCAGTGTGCCGATACCCGGTCCGATTTCCAATACCGTTTCACCCGCTTCAATAGAGGCGGCATCAACAATGCCCTGCACAATGCTCTCATCAATCAGGAAATTCTGTCCCAGTCTTTTGCTCATGTGAATATTGAATGATTTCAATATATGTTTCGTTACCTCGCGCTTGGCGATTGTCGGCTGTATCATTGATTTTCTCCTTCAACTGTGGCCAGCTCTTCCAGAGCTTTGGCAAATTCATCTCTTGTCACACCATAATGGTTCAAGCGTAGCAAAAACGTCTTGGCATTTGCATAGCCGACGCCAAGCTTTGCTCCGATAACCGCTCTTTTAGCAGATGCATTCGCCCCGCCGCTAAGCCCGGCCTGAATCAAATCCGCACCGTCAAATACCATCTGCGGATTCCAATCGAGCGTGCGCACTTTTTCGAGCGCCCGGCAGATCGCCAGCGGCGAAGCTTGTTCGATGCCAATATCATCGTTCGCCGTCGCATCTTCTTTCGGCACAAAGGCATGTTTTGCTTCAGGAAAACGCTTGCTCAAATAACTGCGGATTCTTTCGCCGGCCGAATCCGGATCGGTCATAATGATGATGCCGCGTTTCTTGTATGCCTGACGGATATTGTCAATCGTATGCTTCTGCAAACTGAAGCCGCCCGTGATGATGCAGTCGGCATCTACTGCCTTATCGATGGCGACAACATCCATTTTGCCTTCCACCACTAAAACTTCTTTTATCATAAATTCCACTGTCTCCAAATCTAAATTCTTCTATAGTATATAGTGTACCTAAATCTGCCACAAAAAACAACCAAAGAAAAAACGGAACATGCGGCAAAATCAAATTTGCAACATGTTCCATCTCATTTTAGTCCAGTACATACACCTTAACGGTCCGCCGTCCAAAACTCATCGCTTCACCGTAGCTTTCCATACAAAGGTCAATCTTATCCCCCTGGATGGCTCCGCCCGTATCCGCGGCAACTGCCACGCCGTATCCCGGAATGAATAAGCGCGTCCCCAGCGGAATCACGCCCGGATCAACAGCTACAACCCCATGTTGCGCTGCCATGCCCGTTGCGGTAATCCCTGCGCCGCCGCCATCGGTCGGCAGATAAGCACTGGCTTCCATATAGAGCGACTTGCTGAAGCGCATTGCGCCTCTTGATGTCGTTACGGTATCGCGGGCGCCCGTCTTGATAATTTCAGGCTGTGCAGGCACTGTCACCGTTGATTCCATAACTTCTTCGCCGGTCTTTGTTCCATCACGATAATGTTCTTTAATTTTTACTTTTTTTACACCATTGGATCCATACTGTATAACCTGTTCATTGCCTTTTTCCATTTCCGGATCCGGCTGACGCAGTGTCTGGTATGCATCTTGTTCTTCGCGTTCAATAATTTTTTCAGAAATAGCTTCAATTTTTATATTCAGTTTTTCTTGGATTTTCGAAGTTAACCCTGGGGTAACAATATAACGGTCCCCATCATAGCCCAGTTCACTGAGCAATTCTTCCACTGTTGGCTTGCCGGTTATTATTTCCTGTTTTTTCCCTTGATACTCCACAGTAACAGGTACTGCACGATAGACCGTTATTACGGTATGATTTTTCACCTTGTCAGTCGATAAACGATATTCATCCTTGTCTTGTAATTGCACACCAGCCTGATCCAGGATTTTCCCCGGACTGCTGAATACGGTATTGACTTCTAACATTTTGCCGCTGTCCAAAACCTGAACGGTTTTATAACCGCTGACAAACCCTGTCACCATCATCAATACGAAAAGTAAGCCGGCACAAATCATTAATTTCTGCCTTGTTTTTTGATTTAAAACCGCTGAAATCAGCTTTTTTAAACTCATTCAATTCCCCCTCTCGAAGAACGAGTGAATTATACCATGCTTTTTTCAGCCGTGTCAAATTTGCAGCGATATTTGAGCGTTTTTTAACCTAATATATGTATTTAATGTAAATATTTTCCTGTATATTTTTACCTTTTGATGTAAATATTTACTATTATTTGTAAGTATTTACCTTTTATTGTAAATATTTTACACTAACTTGGAAAATGTTCACATTTAAGCAAAATTACGAATGATTATAGGAATAAACGCCCATAAACTAATAATTGAAAGTTTTTCAGCAAAAATTCCGCCATATTTCTAAAAAAATAAGCGGAACTTCTCCAACATTTACCATATTTTCGAAGTCACCGCTATTATTTTTTTGAATATTTTTTGTCTGAATTTCCTATGAAATCCTTGTAAACCAATGGTTCAGTAAGTTATAACCGTCCCCTTAAGCTGTATTCTATTGCAAAACAAGCTTAAAAACCGTCTGTATGTTCGCCTTTTTTATCCTGCCAGCCGGCATTTTTTTCTACTTTATGCCGAATAAATTCTGAGCATTTTTCGTCGTGGCAGCAGCAAAGGCCGCAAAATCCATCTGTCGAAGTTCGGCGGCTTTTTCGGCTACATGGCGGACAAAGGCCGGCTCATTGCGATGGCCCCGCTCCGGCACCGGCGCCAGATACGGACTGTCCGTTTCCACCAGCAGGCGGTCAAGCGGCACCTGCTGCACGATCTCCGGCAATTTCGCCGCATTCTTAAAAGTCAGCGGTCCATCAATGCCGATATACCAGCCGCGGCGCAAAAGCTCGCAGGCCATTTCCCAGCTGCCCGAAAAGCAGTGAATGACGCCGGTGATCCCCTTGCCTTCCCGTTTGAGGATTTCCATCAGATCCCCATGCGCTTCGCGGTCATGAATGCTGACCGGCAGATGCATCTGGCGGGCGATATCGAGCTGGCGGATAAACACTTCTTTCTGGCAGGCCCGCGAAGCGTTTTCATAATAATAGTCGAGGCCGATCTCGCCGATGGCCACAACTTTCGGCAGTTCCGCCCAGCTGGCCAAAAGTTCATCGTGCGACGCCATCATTTTGCCGGCTTCCTGCGGATGAATGCCGACGGCTGCATATATTTCCGGGTAGTCAGCCGCCAGTTTCACCGACCGGGCGGAGGATTCAATATCGTCACCGATATTGATGATGCGCCCCACGCCAGCGGCAAGGGCTCGTTCAATGACCGCAGCCCTGTCTGTATCAAACATTTCATCTTGCAAATGCGCATGTGTATCTACCAGCATATCATTTCACCTTACTGCCTACCGGCATAGCCACTTCGACGACTTTCAGTGCATCACCCTGTGAAGCCGCGAGCACCATTCCCTGCGATAAAACGCCGCGAATTTTAGCCGCTTTTAAATTGATCAGCATGACAACCGTTTTACCGATCAAATCTGCCGGTTCATAATGTTTGGCAATACCCGAGATGATCGTTCGCTGTTCCGCCCCGAGGTCAACCGTGAGCTGCAAGAGTTTTTCGGTTTTCTTGACTTTTTCCGCCGCCAAGATTTTTACAACCCGCAGATCCATTTTGGCAAAGTCATCGATGCTGATTTCATCAGTGTCAGTTGGCGCCGCTGGTTTTTTCGCTGTGTTTTCTACCGCTTTTGCGTCTGCCGCAACTTCTTCGACTTCAATGCGCGGGAAAAGCTGCTCCGCCTGGCCGATGTGTCCGCCGACCGGCATTTGACCCCATTCGCGGATATCCGTCAGCTGGACAGTAGAAAAGTCCTGTTCCAGGCCGAGTTGCTGCCATATTTTGGGTGCAGTCACCGGCATGAAGGGAGAAATCAGTACGCTGATGATGCGCAGGCTTTCCAATAAGTTGTAGAGTACCGTATCGAGTTCACCTTTTTTTGCCGGGTCTTTTGCCAGCGCCCAAGGAGCTGTTTCATCGATGTATTTATTCGTGCGGCTGATAAAGGCCCAAACGGTCTTGATCGTCGCGCTGAGTTCCATTTTTTCCATGGAGGCTTCAAAATCACGGACGGTCTGCATCGCCATATCGATCAGCGGCGAATCAAAGACTGAAGCATCTCCCGGAGCAGCCACGCGGCCCTGATTAAACTTGCCACTCATGTTAAGCGTGCGATGCAGCAAATTGCCAAGATCATTGGCCAAGTCGGAATTTATGCGTTGAATCAATGCATTCCGCGAAAAATTGCCATCCATACCGAGGTTGATTTCCCGCAATAAGAAATAGCGGATCGCATCCGACCCGAACTCCTCGATCAACCCCACAGGATCAACAACATTCCCCTTGGATTTTGACATTTTGTCGCCTTCGACGATGAGCCAGCCATGGCCGTATACCTTCTGCGGCAGCGGCAAATCAAGCGCCATCAGGATAATCGGCCAGATAATCGAATGGAAACGCACAATTTCTTTGCCGACAAGGTGCAGATCCGCCGGCCAAAATTTTGCAAATTTTTCCGGATCGGATAAATACCCCGCTGCCGTCAGGTAGTTCGACAGGGCATCAAACCAAACATAAATGACGTGCTTTTCATCAAGCGGTACCGGAATGCCCCAGTTGAAGGAGGTGCGTGATATGCAGAGATCATCCAGTCCCTGTTTGATGAAGTTAATCATTTCATTGCGGCGTGATACCGGCTGAATAAATTCCGGATTCTTTTCTATGTATTCGAGCAGGCGATCGGCGTACTTGCTCATGCGGAAAAAATAAGCTTCTTCGGCGACTTCTTCTACCTGGCGCCCACAGTCCGGACATTTCCCGTCAACAAGCTGGCGTTCAAGCCAAAACGTTTCGCACGGCGTGCAGTAAAGGCCTTTATAAGCCCCCTTGTAAATATCGCCCTTTTCGTAAATCTTACGAAAAATCTCCTGCACAACTTTATGGTGCCGCGGCTGGGTTGTGCGAATGAAATCATCGTTAGAAATGTGCAGGCGCTGCCAAAGATCCTGGAATCCGGCAACAATCCGATCAACGTATTCGAGTGGCGTAATGCCCTCTTCTTCTGCCTTGCGCTGAATTTTCTGTCCATGTTCATCCGATCCCGTCAGAAACAAGACCTCATAGCCGGCCAGACGCTTAAAACGAGCCACAGAATCGGCAATCGTCGTGCAGTAAGCATGCCCAATATGCAGCTTGGCACTCGGATAATAAATAGGCGTAGTTATATAAAATGATTTTTTGTTCACGTAGATGAATCCTCCCTTGATAATATTACTATCTATTATAGAACAAATATCGCCAATGAGCCAAACTTTTTTATCGGCATTGCCAGTTAAAACAGCTTTTCCCACGATTCAGCCTCACCGTCGAAACAATTCATTATATTCTGTAAATTATCTTGCAATATTTTGCAAATTATGGTACTATTTAACCAGGTTAGTTTGCGGCGCATTCTTTAATTTACGCTAAACTGAAAATATTATTGGGGAGTTGATGCATCAATGAAGTCCACCGGTATTGTACGCAAGGTTGACGAGCTCGGCCGTGTCGTAATTCCTATTGAATTGCGGCGCACATTGGGGATTGAAGAGAAAGATGCATTGGAAATTTACGTGGATCAGGACCGCATTATTCTGCGTAAATATGAACCATCCTGTTCCTGCGTCTTTTGCGGCAATGCGGATAATGTCACAAAGTTTAAGGGAAGAAACATCTGCGGCGAATGCCTGCAGGAGATTCAACGCGAAAAAGAGTAATTTTCTATGTTTTCTTTTCCCCCGCACGATATAAAAGCAGAACCCCGGAAGGATTTCTCAATGAAATTCCCCGGGGTTCTGCTTTTATTTTGCGTTTCGTTCTATTCCTTCTCGGCCAGTACCGCTTGGTAGACATCGCGCCGGCTCAGGCCAAGTTCGACTGCAGCCTGTTTCAGCGCCACTTTTTTGTCCACCCCGGCCGCTAGCAGCTTTTCGACAAGTTCCGCCGGGGAAAGCTTGTCTGCCGCTTTGCTTTCAGCCAGACGGGCAAGATCCTCGTCATCGCAGCCGGCCACAACGATGACGAATTCCCCGCGCGGTGCATTTGCGCTAAAGTATTCACCGAGTTCCGCCAAGGAACCGCGAAGGAATTCCTCAAATTTTTTGGTGAGTTCACGGGCTGCTGCTGCCGGACGATCCGGCCCAAAGACCTCCTGCAAATCCTTCAGCGTCGCCTTTAAATGATGCGGCGCTTCGTAAAAGAGCAGCGTTTCCTCGCGCTCCGGCAACTTGGCCAGAACTTCGCGCCGCTTTTTTGTCGTCTTCGGCAAAAAACCGACGAAAGTGAACATCGTCGTATCAAGCCCCGAACAAATCAGCGCCGACAGGGCCGCATTGGCCCCCGGCAGCGGCGTGACCACAATCCCTGCGGCAATCGCAAGTTCTACTAAATGGCTGCCGGGATCAGCTATTCCCGGCAGGCCGGCATCGCTGACAACAACCAGATCTTCGCCGCCCAGCAGGTATTCGATGAGTTCCGGTCCTTTCGTGAACTTATTGTGTTCATGATAGCTCGTCAATGCGGTATGTATCTCATAGCGCGACAAGAGCTTGCGCGTATGACGCGTATCCTCGGCCGCAATCAGATTCACCCCGGCCAAAATCATGACTGCCCGGTAGGTCATATCGTCGAGATTGCCGATCGGCGTCGCCGACAGATATAAAGTTCCTGCTTTTTTTATCGTTTCATCCATTATCGTCTTCCTCATAAAAGTACTTTCGTATTGCATCGGTATAGCTGCCATCCTCTTTATGCACGAGGATCGGCGGCTCGACCTGCAAGCCCCCCGGATTTGCACCCACGATGCCTTCAATCAGAACCATCGTGGGTGCCTTGTCAAGGCGGGAATGCACAAAGCACAAGCGTTTCGGTTCAATTTTATTTTCATGCATGGCGATGATGATCTCGCCGAGCCTTTCCGGCAAATGCACCATGGCAAACCGGCTGCGAAACTTCAAAACATACCTGGCCGCCCGAACAACATCGGCCAATGTTGCCGTGATCTCATGCCGCGCCCGTGCCACTCCGTCCAAATCATTGACCATTCCATGCTGCAACGGCCGATAAGGCGGATTGCTGACCACCAGATCAAAAAACTCCGGCGGATAGATTTCCCGAATATCGCATAAATCACCTTTCCGGACGTTTATTTTGTCCTGTAAGGCATTCAGTTCCACATTGCGGGCAGCCAGATCGGCCATGACCGGATTGAGCTCCAAAGCATCAATCTGCATTGCTTGGGCTGCTAAGAGCAAGGGAATCACTCCCGTGCCTGTTCCCAGATCCAAAACCCGGGAATGTTTTTTGACCGAAGCAAAATGTGCCAGCAAAACCGCGTCCAACGAGAAGCAGAACTCCGCCTCATTTTGGATGATTTTTAAGCCGCCAATCAGCAGATCATCAAGCCTTTCCTGCGGGCCAAGCTCAGTCTGCATCTTTTTCAACAACATCTTCCCAGGATGCGACAATCGTCTTTTTGTCATCAAGCAAAATGGTCACGGTCCGACGCTGGTTATTCAGGGAAATTACCTTGCCCTCGCCGTCCACCGACACAACCCTGCTGCCCTGCTTCGGCGCTACAATCTTCTTGCGGGCACAGGCCCCGTTATTATTGCAATAGCAGTCATTTTCATATTTCAGACAGCACATCAAGCGGCCGCAAATTCCTGATATCTTCGTCGGATTCAGCGACAAATTCTGATCTTTGGCCATGCGAATGGATACCGGCTCGAAGTCACCGAGAAACGTCGCACAACAAAAGGGGCCGGCCACAGCAGCCAATACCGCCGATCAGCTTGGCTTCATCGCGCACACCGATCTGGCGCAATTCAATGCGCGTCCGGAATACCGCCGCCAAATCTTTGACCAACTCCCGGAAATCAATGCGGCCGTCAGCCGTAAAGTAAAATATGATCTTATTTACATCAAAGGTATATTCTACCTCAATGAGCTTCATCGGCAATTTATGCGCGGCAATTTTTTTCTCACAGATCTTAAAAGCTTCCTGCTCTTTATTCTTGTTTTCTTTCACTTTATTTCGGTCTGCCGCCGTAGCCTTGCACTTTACCATTTTAAGCGGCGAAACGATTTTGTCGTCTTCAACTTCCCGCGGTCCAATGACCACCATCCCGTATTCCACACCGCGAACGGTTTCAACGATGACGTCATCGCCCTGATCCAGCTTCAGCGTTCCCGGACCGAAATAATATATTTTTCCCGCTTCTTTAAAGCGTATCCCCACTACTGTCTGCACTGCGCAGCCCCCTCTATTTTAAATCGCGTATCTTCAATAAAAACTGTTCCATGAGCAGCCTTGTATTCACATTTGATGTCAGGCGTTTCTGCACGGTCTTGACCGCCTCCAGTGCGCCAAAGAGCTTTGGCAACGGCCAATCCGGCAGCTGCCCGTTGAGTTTTGGCAAAGCATCGCTGTTGTACAGCGGTTCTCCCGCAACGGCTCCATATAAAACGAGAAAATCCCGCAGCAGCATGTTCACATAAACCGTCCACTCCTGCAGCTTATCCCGCTTGAGTTCACCGAGCCTTTGGCTTTCCGACCAAATATCCTCAAGTGAAAAATTAACCGCCTTAGCCAAAAACTCCAGAACCTCATCGCGTAGCGCCAGACCGCCGTTTTCATAAAGATCCAATGCCCGGCCGAAGCTGCCTTCCGCCAAGCCCGCAGCGGATTGGCTAGCTTCCGCTGGCACACCGCGGCTGAGCAGCGCCGCCGCCAGTTTCGGCCGTGGCAGCGGCTGAAACTGCATCATCCGGCAACGCGATAAAATCGTATCCAGCAGTCCATCCCGGCTCGCCGCGATCAGAATAAACACAACCTGACCGGTTGGATCTTCCAGAGTTTTCAACAGGCTGTTTGCCGCCGCTTCATTCATGCTGTCGGCCTCGTTGATGATGATGACACGCTTGTCCGCCAGGTATGGCGCCCGCGAAATTTCTGCCTGCAGCCGCCGGATTTGTTCGATTTTAATCATTTTTACGGTTTTTCCATCGGGCTCTATTTCGTAAAGATCGGGATGGGTATCCGTCAAAATCGCCCGACAGGACGGGCAGCTCCCACAGGCTGCCGTTGTTTCTTCACAAAGCAAAGCAGCTGCCAGGACACGCGCTGTCAGAAATTTACCAATGCCGTGCGGCCCGCAAAAAAGCAGGGCATGCGGCATGCGTGCTTCCCGAAGCAGCTGCTGCAGCTGCGCAATATTTTTCTCATGGCCGATAATAGAATCCCAACTTATTTTCATCACATGTATAAGTCGATAAGCATGCCGCGAATAGCATCCTGTTTCGCTGCTATATTCAACTGATCTGTCTGCCCGAGTCGAATGTTTTCAGCCATTTCTTCTAATTTCGTGTCGATTTTGCGCACCGTCGTATAGGTTTTTTGCCGCCCCATGCGATCCCAGCCGGACTGCGACTGCAAAGTGTACATCCGCGATACGGCCTCGCCGACAAACTCCTTTACTAGATCACGGTATGATTTGAGCTCATCATAGGTAGGCGTCTGCGTCAGCTTGGCCCCCTGCTCCGTTATTTTATCTAATAATTCATTGAGTTTTTCTACCGACATTGAATCCTGGTTTTGGGACAGCTCCGCAGAAAAATCATCGTCTGCTTCCCGCACACGCGTTTTCATATCGCGCTCCAGCGTGGAAATTGTTCTCTGTGTACTCAACCCATCTATTTTCATAGCTAACATCCTTTTCCACAGCGGCAAGAACCTTGCAACTGCGACAAAAATCATAAATACCCACTCTGTATAAATTATAATTGTTTTCAAGGGAATAAGCAATAAAAGGCAGGGCGCAAAATAAATTTTTGCTGTAGGTTTGTCAAACATATGTTACATTTTGGATAAAAAAGAATGAAGCACCTCTTTGGGCGATTTCCAATTAAGCGGACGCATCGG
>Ga0183099_1000287_pt1 | contig 40890 bp, 39 predicted proteins | sample Biomet1_FD_127788 | JGI IMG/M metagenome (GOLD analysis project Ga0183099, IMG submission 127788) | Microbial communities from bioreactor (seeded with anoxic lake sediment) at LBNL, California, USA - Biofuel metagenome 1 | ecosystem: Engineered > Bioreactor > Anaerobic > Unclassified ... | reverse complement strand
AGTAATTTTAATAGTATTAAAGTTGTGCTTTTATATGATAAAATAAAGGTGGTTAGTGATGCTTTTGTCAGCTAAGGGGGGGATTGTTTTTGTTTTCATCATGGCCGCGTGGTCAAGTGGTTAAGACGTTGCCCTCTCAAGGCGAAGTCAGGGGTTCAATTCCCCTCGCGGCTACCACTAAAAATCAAACTCATTGTTCATTATGAACAATGAGTTTTTTTTGCAGTAATTTTAATAGTATTAAAGTTGTGCTTTTATATGATAAAATAAAGGTGGTTAGTGATGCTTTTGTCAGCTAAGGGGGGGATTGTATTCATGAAAAGTATAGGAAAGTTCATTGCGTGTATCGTTATTTGCTTTGGAGCAGGGAGCGTTGGAGGTATTTTTACGGCAAGTTCAGTGAATACTTGGTATACACAACTGATGAAACCGGAATTCACACCGCCTAATTGGGTGTTTGCCCCTGTTTGGAATTTTTTATACTTTTTAATGGCAGTATCACTTTATAAAGTATGGGTAAGCAGTAAACGAAAATATAAAAAAATGGCCATTTTAGTATTTGCCTGCCAGTTACTGCTCAATGTAGCATGGTCTGCCGTCTTTTTCGGACTAAAATCTCCTGAAGCAGGATTTTTCGTAATAAATATTCTCCTTGTAGCAATAATTTTTACTATATTTTTTTTCAGCCGTATTTCATGGAAAAATGCGCTTTTGTTAATACCTTACTTAGTTTGGGTTTCCTTTGCTAGCTATCTTAATTACATTTTATGGATTTTGAATAAATAGTTGGAATATAAAAGCGTGGGCATCATTTTGTTAAAGTCGGGACGACATTTATGCTATATTGAAACTTAGAAATAATATTATGGTTTTATTAATTCGCTTAAATTGTATGGATAATATATTTATAGCCGTAATTATATGGGGTTATAGAATAAATTAAAGGAGGGGAAAACAATTTGACGAAAAATACTGCAACTGAATTAAGCACACCTCAAGTAAATTCAGTTATGCATGCAATAAGAATTTTGGAATTATTTGCAATCAAACAAAAACAGTATTTAACTCTTGGTGAAATTAGTCTGTCATTGCAAATTCATAAAACTACTGTTTATCGAATTCTCCGCACTTTGCAAAAAGTTGGTTGGATTAAGCAAAATGAAAATGGTGGACACTATTGTTTAGGATCTGGAGCGTTATTAGTTACAGCCAATGCAATAAGTCACTATACAAGACAGACTTTATTTGAAGAAGAAATGCGTAATCTGGCAAACCAGTTTAATGAATTGGTGATTTTAGCTACATTGCATGGAGATTTAGGGGTCTGTGTTGATTTAATTAAATCGAAACATAATCTTTCCTTGCAAACAGTAACATGCTATGTTGTGCCTTTAAATGCAGGAGCGACAGGTAAAACTTTGCTATCAGCTCAACCTGACGATATTATGGAACGGATACTTCTATTAATGCCACAAAAGGATATTCCAAAGCTACGAGAACAAATAAAAGCTATTCGTGCTCAAGGGTTTTGTTACTCTGAAGGCGAGGTGGATTTAGGCGTTACTGCAGTTGCAGTTCCTATTAGACTTAAGCATGGAATATTTGTTTTAAGCATTTCCGGTCCAACTGAGAGATTAAAAAAAATGGGATATGATATTATACGTTTTGCATTACTTAATTCTGCGACTAATATTATTCGTAAAGATACGGTAATAAATGATAATACGTTTTAATTTTTACATAAACAATTGAAAACTTTTAGTGCTGTTGAAATCAGAAACAATTACTGTGGCAATTGTTGAGTGTTTTTAGTTAGGGTTAATGTATTCTAACCGGTAAGACTAGTATGAATCTTTATTAAACGTTGAGTAGATAATTCAATATGAACAGTGGTTTATTATATTTCTTTGCCACTTTTATCAATTTTTTGAGTAACTGAATATAATTAAAAATATCGATGGTGCTTATGGTGCCATCGATATTTTTATGCCATAAATAGTTTTTTCTGTATAAACAATATTTTTTTGGGGGGTTTTTAGTGTATTAATTAATACTTTCATATATTCATTATGTGGTGATGTAATTTGGTAAAATTGTTTAAAAAATTAGTTTAGTACAATTCTTTTTTGCGTAAAATTTTGCCTGAAAATTTATTTTCTGAATTTTCAGTATTTTAATTTTGTTTCATATTGACTTTTTTTTTCAACTGCATTACAATAAAAAAAACACCTGAATGGAAAGCGTTTCATTATAGTGTCCAAAAGGAGGAGAGAGTTTTGGATAATTTTAGCACTAAAAAGCCTGTTAATATGGCGCCTACCGGTATTGCTAGTTTTGCCAAGAGTGATATTTGCACAGATATTCATAATTTAAATGCAGATATTGCTATTATCGGAGCACCATTTGATTTGGCAATTCAAGGGAGGACTGGTACGCGTCTGGGGCCACGTGGGATTCGGATTGCTTCCACTAGATTTTCATACAAAAAAGGAGGAACTTATGATCCCGAACGGAATGAAATGTATTTGGATAGCAGCCGCTGGAAGATCGTTGATTGTGGAGATGTTGATTATGTTCCGGGAGATATTACCGCGAGTTTTGAAAACCTAACCGAAGCTGTTCATATTTTAACATCTCAGGGTATTATGCCAGTTGTTTTGGGTGGTGATCATTCTATAACCTATCCTGTTATTAAGGGTATGAAAATAGTGGGACCATTTGATATTATTCATATTGATGCACATTTGGATTGGACCAATTCCATAGGAGGTCAGACACTTTCAAATGGTTCTCCTATGCGTAATGTTGCTAATTTACCTTACATTGGCAAGATTATTCATCTTGGCATAAGAGGAATTGGCAGTAGTGGACCATCAGATTTTGCTGATGCTCAAGCTCATGGAGATAAGATTTATTCTGTGAAGGCTACTCGTTCTGTTGGAATAAAAAACATTCTTACTGATTTACCCACTATGGGAAAAGTTTTTATTACATTTGATATTGATGGAATGGATGCTGCATGTGCTCCGGCTACAGGATCACCCATGTTTGGTGGGTTCCTTTATGATGAAATTGTTGAAATATTAGAAGCTGTAGCAAAGCATAGTAGAATTATTGGTTTTGATATGGTTGAAGTAGCTCCTCCTTACGATGATGCAGGGGAAACAACGTCGTACCTTGCAGCAAGGCTTATATCCGACTTACTTGGTTTTGTAACTAAAGAATGTGAACACAGAGGGCTTTCAACTATAAAATAATTTTTTTGTACTAACCTTTTTAAAGTTATTGAGAATAATAGGATGCGGAGGCGATAGGATTTATAACAGGTAATTAGGCTTGCGGCTCAATAATTAGGCATTATTAAGGAGGTATAGTAAATGGAATTTGAAGTTGTAAAGGGTATTCTGGTTTTGAAAATGGATATGATAGCTACGACTGCTTTGGCTGGCTTATTATTGGTTATGGGGTATTGGTTGCGAAATAAGGTGGATTTTTTTAATAGGTTCTGTATTCCTGCACCGGTGATTGGTGGTTTTGCGTTTGCTCTCCTCGCATTAATTTTCAAAGAAACAGGTGTCGTTAATTTCAACTTTACTACTAGCTTGCAATCACCTTTTATGATTGCTTTCTTTACAACCGTTGGTTTAGGAGGTAGCCTAGCATTAATGAAACAAGGCGGTAAAGCACTTTTAATTTATCTGTTTTTCTGCTGGTTTATTTCTATTTTTCAAAATACTTTCGGGGCTGCCTTAGCATCTGCTTTTGGTATAAATCCTGTATTGGGGGTTATGGCTGGGGCGGTTTCATTGGAAGGCGGTCATGGAGCAGCAGCTGCCTTTGGCCCTACGGCTGAAGCACTAGGCGTTAAAGGGGCTACGGCTGTGGCTATTGCTTCGGCTACCTTTGGCCTAATTGCAGGAGGTCTCTTAGGTGGTCCTGTTGCTAAGTTCCTTATTGAAAAAAATCATGTAGTAGTGGAAGCAAGTAAAGAGCATTTTACTAGTTTTGAAGAAGCTGTAGGAGGAGCATCGGAAGAAACTATTGAAAGTAAGGGCTTGATTCGTATGATGGTTTTAGTTTTGGTAGTTATGGCTATTGGCGCACTTGTATCCGGCAAACTTAAAGTAGCTACTGGATTCGACTTGCCTGGTTATGTAGGCGCCATGATTATTGCAGTTATTTTCCGCAATATTAATGACCAATTTAATATGCTTAAGATTAATATGAAGAATATAGATCTGATGGCTGACGTAAGCATTGGCATGTTCTTGACTATGGCTATGATGACTTTGCGCATATGGGATTTGTATGATCTAGCACTGCCACTTATAAGCATATTGGTACTACAGACTATCGCCTTGACTTTGCTAGCTGTATTCGTTTTGTTCCGTCTGTTAGGCAAGGACTATGATGCTGTGGTTATATGTGCCGGTTTGATGGGTCATGGTCTAGGTGCTACGCCTAATGCTGTTGCCAATATGGGTGCTGTTTGTGAACATTATAACGTCATGAGTTATAAAGCTTTCTTAATAGTACCGCTGTGCGGTGCCGTTTTAATTGATTTAGTTGGCTTACCTTGTATTGTCTGGTTTATTAATCACTTTGCCGGTTGATGTGTATATCGTAGTTTTAATTTAAATTATTTATAAAAAAGGAGCTTGATAACATGAGTAAATTAGTTGAATGTGTACCAAATTTTAGTGAAGGTCGTCGTCCTGATGTTATTAATGCTATTACTGATGAAGTAAAAAAAGTTCCAGGGGTGACACTTCTAGACGTTAAACCTGACGCTGACCACAACAGGGTGGTTGTCACATTTATAGGTGCTCCGGAAGCGTGCAAAAAGGCGGCTTTCAATTCTTGTGCGAAAGCGGCAGAACTTATTGATATGCGGACTCATCACGGCGCTCATCCTAGAATAGGAGCTACAGATGTTATTCCTTTTATTCCGGTTAGGGAAGTTACGATGGATGAGTGTATAACTCTAGCTAATGAATTAGGCAAGGAAATTGCCGAGAAGTTGGACATACCCGTATATCTGTATGAAGCTGCTGCTAAACGCCCCGATCGGGTTAAGCTCCCTGACGTGCGTAAAGGTCAGTACGAAGGTTTGATTGAAGATATTAAGAAACAGGAACGTTATCCTGACTATGGTAAACCAGAAATGAATTTAAAGTCTGGTGCGACAGTAGTTGGTGCCCGTCAGTTTTTGATAGCTTTTAATATTAACTTAGATACACCGGATATCAAGCTTGCCAAGAAGATTGCAAATGTTATACGCGAAGCTCGTGGTGGTTATCGTTATGTTAGGGCCATGGGCGTTATGCTTGAAGAGCGTCATCAGACGCAGGTAAGCATAAACATGGTGGATTATACAGGAACACCGTTGTTCAGAGTTTTTGAAACTGTGAAGTCAGAAGCTGCTCGTTATGGTGTTAACGTCGTTGGTAGTGAGATTATTGGTCTGACTCCTCTACAGGCTTTACTTGATGTAGCAGAATTTTATTTGCGACTAGAAGGGTTTGAACGCAAACAGGTCTTTGAAGAGAATACGGAGGGTATGTAATGCTAATAGACAAGACAGTTAAAGATTTTTTGACCGAGTTGGCATCGGACTCTCCTGCACCAGGAGGAGGAAGTGTAGCTGCTCTTTCAGGGGCATTGGGAGCTTCATTGTGCGGTATGGTTATGCGACTGACACATGGTGAAAAATACGCTAGTGTCAGTGAGGAAGTAGCTCATATTATGGAGGAAGCTTTAAAATTACAAGATTTCTTTATTAAGAGCATAGATGCAGATACTTCTGCGTTTAATGAACTGATGGGTTGCTTCAAACTGCCTAAGGATACGGATGAGCTTAAGAAAGTGCGCAGCGCCTCTATTCAGGTGGCTACAAAGAAAGCTACGTTGATTCCTTTAAGTGTAGCTGAGAATTGTATACATTTAATAAAACTTACTAAGAAGGCTTTAATAATCGGTAATCCTAATGCTAAAAGCGATGGCAAAGTGGCTATTGCGTGTACACATGCAGCTTTTTTCGGCGCGGTATATAACGTTGAAATAAATTTGGGCTCAATTAATGATGCACTTTTTGTTGGTGATATAGAAGCTAAGATAAAAGTTATGAAAGATGAATTGACTAGCCTGAAATTGGAATTTTAGTTACTTTTAAGATATTTATCGTTGGCTACCTACTGCCTTAGAAGGGTGTTAAAACACATATTCGGCGGTAGGTTGTGTTGGTTATGGCAAAAAGAGGTAATAATATGACTTGGGAAGTAAAAATAAAACATCAAGAAGAACAAAGCATTAGCAAATGGTCCGGTGGTACGACAACCGAGCTAGCTTTATATCCGCCAAGTAGTAGTTATAAAGGTAGAAATTTCCTTTGGCGCATTAGTACAGCGATAGTAGAAGATGCTAAGTCCACTTTTACAAACTTGCCAGCTTATAATCGGATTATAATGCCTTTAAGAGGAGATACATTAAAACTTCATCATCAGAATCATTATGACAAAGAGTTACATTCTTTAGAAACCGACAGTTTTCATGGTAGTTGGACTACTATAAGCGAGGGTAAGGTTCAGGATTTTAACCTAATTTTTACAGATGACTGTGGTGGTTGCATTCATGGTTATAGAATAAAAAAGAACCTGACTATTAATACGAATCTAACTTCTTTGTCAGGAACCGGTGAAGTTGTAACTATGTCCTTGTATATTGTTGGCGGTGCGGTCAATGTAGTTATTCCTAAACAAAATAATAATTTAAAGTTAGTAGATGGTGATTTTGTTACATTTACAGGCAATGTTACGGATAAATTATTAATTGTAATCAAGAAAATAGAAGATGCTGGGGAAGAGGCGATAGTTGTTTGCTCTACCATAAGATATAGTAACAGAAAGGGAGAGAAAAATGGGCTTTAAATCAGATATCGAAATTGCTCAAGATGCGCAAATGCTTGAAATTAAGGAAATTGCAGCAAATTTGGGAATAGAAGATAAATATATTGAGCTTTATGGTAACTATAAGGCTAAAATAGATTATAAGCTGTTGAGTGATAAAGCGTTAAATCCAAATGGTAAGCTTGTGCTAGTTACAGCAATTACACCTACTCCAGCTGGTGAAGGGAAAACGACTACTTCTGTAGGTTTGGCAGATGGCCTACGTAAAATTGGTAAGAAAGCTATTGTTGCATTACGCGAACCATCGTTAGGTCCTGTTTTTGGTATAAAAGGAGGCGCTGCCGGAGGTGGTTATGCTCAAGTAGTACCTATGGAAGACATAAACTTACATTTCACTGGAGACTTTCATGCAATTGGTGCGGCAAATAATTTATTATCTGCAATGTTGGATAACCATATTCAGCAGGGAAATCTTCTGGGTATAGATTCAAGAAAAATTACGTGGCGACGTGTAGTTGATATGAATGATCGCCAATTGCGCAATATTGTTGATGGTCTTGGTGGCAAGGCGAATGGCATGCCAAGAGAGGATGGGTTTGACATTACAGTAGCCTCTGAGGTTATGGCGATTTTGTGTTTGGCCTCTGATATTCCTGATTTGAAAAATCGTTTAAGTCGTATTATAGTTGGCTATACTTATGATGACAAACCAGTAACAGCAGGCGATCTCAAAGCAACTGGTGCTATGGCAGCTTTGCTCAAAGACGCATTAAAACCCAACTTAGTGCAGACTCTTGAACATACGCCGGCGTTTATTCATGGCGGACCTTTTGCTAACATTGCTCATGGTTGTAACTCAATAACAGCTACTCGAATGGCTTTAAAAATGGGTGATTATGCTGTTACGGAAGCAGGCTTCGGTGCTGATTTGGGCGCGGAGAAATTTTTGGATATCAAATGTCGTATGGCTGATCTTAAACCATCGGCCGTTGTAGTCGTTGCTACTGTTCGTGCTTTAAAGCATCATGGAGGGGTTTTAAAGGCTAATTTAAATCAAGAAAATTTAGTTGCCTTGGAGAAGGGGCTGCCCAATTTATTACAACATGTTGAAAATGTGACTAAAGTGTTTGGCTTGCCTTGTGTAGTAGCTATTAATGCTTTCCCGGCTGACACATCAGCAGAACTGAAAATGGTGGAAGATAAATGCAAAGAGTTAGGAGTAAACGTAGTTCTAAGCGAAGTATGGGCTAAGGGCGGAGAAGGCGGCGTTGCACTTGCTAAAGAAGTGGTAAGACTTTGTGATCAGCCAAATTATTTCAATTATAGTTACGATTTAAATACTGGTATTGAAAAGAAGCTTGAAGATATATGCAAGCGAATATATCATGCTAATGGGGTTCAATTGACAGCTAAGGCGAGGAAGCAAATGCAAAGGATAACGGAGTTGGGGTTTGGTAATTTCCCAATCTGCATGGCGAAGACTCAATACAGTTTTTCTGATGATGCGACGTTGTTAGGAGCACCTAAAGGGTTTATAGTGACAGTGTGTAATCTGAAAGTATCAGCCGGTGCAGGATTTATCATAGCGCTAACCGGAGACATTATGACAATGCCTGGCTTGCCAAAGATACCTGCTGCCGAAAATATTGATGTAGATGAAAACGGTAAAATTACCGGTCTTTTTTGAATGCTTTAATGGCAGAAATTAATATTACCGTTATTGTAAAGAGGGCGGTATATGTGAATAGGCGACTAATAAATGTAGCTTGACTGCTAAAATAATAGTATTAGATTTCAATTAATCTATAATTAGTAAAAGTTTGAGAGGTATTAAAGTGAATAACCAAAATAGAACTCGCATAATAACTCATATGGCTTTACTAATAGCTTTGGAAATAATATTATCAAGATTTTTATCCTTATCTACTCCTATTGCTAAGATTAGTTTTGCCTTTATTCCATTGGCAATATGTGGAATACTTTATGGACCAGTTTGTGCAGGAGTTGTGGGTGGATTATCAGATATAATTGGAGTTGCTTTGTTTCCTAACGGAATTTATTTTCCGGGTTTCACACTTTCTGCTGTTTTAAGTGGGGCTATTTATGGATTTTGTTTGAAAAATGGCAATAATAATTATGTAAATCTTGTTGTAGCTGTGGTTATTAACCGTATTCTGATTAGTTTATGTCTGACAACATTTTGGTTAACGTTATTGACTAATGTTTCTTTTGATGTCATTATTTCGGCACGAGTAATTCAAAACATTGTGATGTTACCTGTTCAAATTGTTGTAATAAGGTTGTTACAAGTAAAACTGTACTTATTGTATAGAAATTATCAAGTCCAATGATGAAGCGGAATAAGCTTTGATGTTTTTCTTACTATATCATTGTTTCATAAGTCTAAGCGCATTCAATTTAATTTGAGTGCGCTGTTTTTGTTTATATGTGATAAAATAAAAACAAATATGTTTTTATTAATTTTCAACGTACTATAGAGAAAACATATGTAGAAAGCAACAAAGCTATAGGGTTATATGAAATGAGTTAAGTTGCTAGTAATTAAAGAAATTGGGAAATAGAAAAAGATAGTTATCACATTACAGGGTAAGTAAGAAAACACCAAAAAAGGGAGTGCGAATGCTATGATGCAAACATTGTTGGAAAGTAAAATTATGCAGGATGCTTTAGAATATCTTAAAGAGGATGATGCAAGAACCTTAAAGGAACATTTGGAGTTAGTGGCTATTCCTGCACCCTCTAACCACGAAGAACTTAGGGCTAAAGATATGCTGCGTAGATTTACTGAATTGGGGCTTGAAGATGTGCATATGGATGAGGTGTGGAATGTTTTAGGGACTGTTAAAGGGACGCTTGGTTCACCGGTAGTGATGCTAGCAGGGCACCTTGATACAGTATTTCCGGCCTCAGTGGATCTCACTCCTAAAATTATAGATGGAATTGTTCATGCTCCCGGAATTACTGACGATACAAGAGCGTTGGCTGAGCTTTTGACTATTGTTCGAGCCATTAAAGAAACTGGTATTACACCCATAGGTGATTTGGTATTTTGTGCCAATGTGGGTGAAGAGGGTTTGGGCGATTTACGAGGTGTAAAACATATTTTTGGCAAAAAAAATAATATTGATGCTTTTATTTCCATTGACAATCCTAAAGTAGGCGCGGTGGTTAATAAGGGAATAGGAAGCTACCGTTATCGTTTTAATTTTACAGCAAGAGGTGGGCATAGCTTCTCAGACTTTGGTCAGCCCAGTGCTATTCATGCTTTGGGTATTGCCATTGCCAAAATTGCGCAGTTTAAAGTACCACAATTTCCCAAAACAACATACAATGTAGGGGTTATAGATGGCGGTACTTCTGTAAATACAATAGCGGCCAAGGCAAGTTTCCTTTTAGACATTCGGTCAGATAGCCAAGAAGAATTAAAACGCTTTAGTTCTTTGGCTGTCAAAGCAGCACAAGAAGCAGTTGAAGAAGAAAATAGACTTCGCCCACACGAAGATAAGGCAAAAGTAATAGTGGAGCAAATCGGAGATCGTCCATCAGGTACGCAACCAGATGATTGCCTAATAGTCAATATTGCGTCAGCGGCTATTACCGCAATGGGGTTAAAGACCGAAGTCCGGCCATCTTCCAGCACTGATGCAAATGTACCTATTTCCTTGGGAATACCGGCGATTACCGTAGGTTGTGGAGGCAGGAGTGGAGGATCTCACACTGAGCAAGAATGGTTTGATCCCCAAGATGCCTATAAAGGGCCGCAAAAAAATCTGCTTATGGTAATGGCTATGGTAGGAATTGAGGGTGTGCAAGCACCTATGATACATAAATTTAAACGTTAAAAGACCAAAGTTTTTTTGTTGTATGCCAAAAAGGCACTAGCCAAGTGAAATTGGTTAGTGCCCTTTTTGTGCTTAAAAATTATTCTGCCAAGAAGGAGTTTCATTTATACAGCTATGAATAAGGTTGCTTAGTTCTTTTGTGGCTCTACTACGATAGTCGCCAACAGGATATTTTAACACCAAGTCAAGTAATGTTTGGCTTTTATCAATGGAAAGATATTCTACATTTGGTGTAGGCATGGCACAGGAGCGATAAGTAAAGGCTAAACCAATACCGTGTCTAGCCATAGCGGCGGCAAAGGCAGCGGTCATATTGCGATTAACGGCAATAGCCGGCATGCCGCATTCCAGATATTTTTCGGCTGCAATGGTGCCTAAAACCGTATTTCTATTACTTAAAAGAAATTTAAATTTTGCAGCATCCTTCATTTCCACCCAGGGGCGGTTGGGTCCACCATTGCCTACCTTTACGTATTGCATTACAGGGTGTTTTTTGGTGCATACAATATAGATTTCATCTTGCATAACTAAATCATAGTTACAGGTATTTTTAGCCTTAGGGCTGGCAATTAGTGCCAAATCCAAAGTGCCGGAGGCTATTTTATCTTCCAAAACCATACTGTCGTGTTCATGGACTACAACCTCAATGCCTGGATAAATGGCAGAAAAGCGGCAAAGCACATGGGGAAGAAGATAGCTGCCACGGAAGGAGCTAATACCAAGTTCAATACGCCCTGTTTTAGTTCTTCAATTTCCCATAGTCGTTTTGCGTGCGGTGGTAGCTTACGAGCATTTGTTTTGCTCTTTGCACAAAGAGCTCCCCAGAATAAGTAGCACGCACGCCATTGGCGGTACGCATGAATAATTTAGTATGCAATTCTTTTTCATAGTTGGAGAGAAATTGACTGAGACTGGACTGGGCCATATAAAGCCTTTCAGCAGCTCTGGAGATACTGCCTTCCTCGGCAATGGCAATAATATATTTCAATTCTTTGATATCCATGAAATTGCCTCCTATCGGTTTTACCGATACGCCATATTATATTTTTCGCATTGCTCCGATAACACCACAAGTTTATACTAAAAGAAGAATAAATACAATCGTAGGAGTAAAAATAACTTTTCAGGAAAAGAGGGGGGTAAAAATGTCAGAAATTTCAATGAAAGGCGTTATCGACATGCATGTGCATAGCAATCCGGATGTTCGTAAGCGTGCTTACGATGACATTGAGCTCATGGAAGCGGCTATCCGTGTAGGCGCTAGGGCCATTGTTATCAAAACTCATCAAGGCACTACTCAGGACCGAGCTTATTTATGCAATAGGCATAACAAGATTGTTCATGGGGACACCAATGATTTTACAATGTTTGGGAGTATTACCTTGAATACGCAAGTTGGGGGCATTAATCCTAAGGCTGTTGACTCAGCATTGCAATTGGGAGCTAGAGTAGTTTGGCTGCCAACACAAAGTGCAAGAAATCATTTAGTTAAAAACAAAAAGGATACTTTTGACTGCGTAGAAGTAGTGCGTGATGGCAAAATCGTACCGGAACTAAATTCTGTTTTTCAAATAATAAAAGATTATAACGCTGTGTTAGGCACGGCGCATATCTCTCCTGAGGAAGCCTTCGTAGTAGTAGAAGCGGCTCGCAAGGCCGGATTAAAGAATATAGTCGTCACACATCCTGAATGGTGGGTGGTGGGAATGAGTTTGGCAGACCAAGTTAAAATAGTAAAAGATTATGATGTTGTTTTGGAACATTGTTTTGCACAAAATATGGGTGGCGGCACATACATGAGCAATATGGAGCTAAACTTAGAAGCGATTAAGGCTTGTGGTTATAAAAATGTGATGGTTGACACAGATGGTGGTCAAACTGAGAATCCTAATTGGGAAATTGCTCTGCAACAGTATATGCAATATCTAGTGAACCACGGTGTGCCGGAAGAGCAAGTCTATTATATGACACGAACCATCCCCATGAATCTGTTAGGCTTAGACAAATAAGCAATTATTGGGAGGAAATGCAAATGTTAAATATTATTGTTGTTGTCGCTATTGCAGTATCTATAGCTTTAGGTTATAAAACAAAAATTAATACAGGTTTCTTTGCAATCGTTTTTGCTTACTTCATCGGGTGCTTCGCCATGGGTATGAAAACCAAGGAGATTATTAGTGCTTGGCCGATTGGAATCATGTTTGTTATTTTGGCTGTTTCGTTATTTTATAATTTTGCCTTAGTGAATGGTACCTTAGAAAAAATGGCTCGTTATCTTTTGTACTCTTGTCGCAAATTTCCAGGGATGTTGCCTTTTGCTTTATTTTTCGTAGCGCTGGTTTTAGCAGCGGTAGGTGCAGGATTTTTTACAGTGCTAGCCTTTATGGCTCCTGTAACCCTTATGATTTGCGAGGAAGCAAAGATGGATAAAATGGTAGGAGCTGCTGCTATTAACTGCGGAGCTCTAGCCGGTGGTAACTTTATGACTAGTGGTTTGGGTGTAGTATTTATCGGACTCATCAAAGATTCTTATGTTAATAATACCTCCGTTAATGCTGTTGATCCTTTTAATGCTACAGCAGTTATTTTTGGTGCCAGCATTGTATTTTCACTTATATTTATTGCTGGATTGAGGTATATTCCTAAAGCTAATAGAAACATTGGTGAAGGCGTAACCTTTGCCTTGCCGGAACCGTTAAATTCAAAACAACGTACGAATTTAAACTTAATGCTTTTGATGCTATTTACAGTGCTGATTTTCCCCATACTACATATTATTTTGCCTAAAGTTCCGGTAATAACACTGATTAACAGCAAAATTGATGTAGGCTTGGTAGCTATTCTCTTTTCTGTTATTGCTCTTTTTTTAGATTTAGCTCCGGAAAAAGAAGTCATTGCTCGTATTCCATGGAATACTATTATCATGATTTGTGGCGTTGGCATGTTGATTCAAGTAGCTATTAAGGCAGGTACTATTAAGGCTCTTGCTGCCTGGATTAGCACTAATGTACCAGTGGCGTTAGTGCCGGTTGCATTTAGTATGGTAGCCGCTTTTATGAGCTTTTTCTCCTCAACCACAGGTGTTGTTTGCCCGGCGTTGTTCCCGCTTATTCCTTCGCTTTCTGCTTCTACAGGTATTAGTCCTGTTTTGCTCTTTGTTTGTACGGTACTGGGGGCGCAAAGTAGTGCTATTTCTCCGTTCTCATCAGGCGGCAGTTTGGTGTTGGGCGGCTGTGCCACAGAAGAAGACCGAGCAAAGCTTTTTCCACGCTTAATGTTCATTGCAATACCTAGCAGTATTATTCTGGCCATGGTTTACAATTTTATTTTATCTTTATTTTTTTAAAGGAAAGGGCAATGCTGTTTGGCACATTACTTATGTTGGCAACCATTAAAGAAACATGGACTTAGCATGAACATAGCAAATATTTAAACAGACAAGGGCAACCCTTTTTACATAATGTAAATGGTTGCCTTTGTCTTGTATTTTCGTGATATAATTAAGCATACTATAAAAAAGCGAAAATAAAAGAGGGGTTCCGTTAATAAAGCAAAAGACAAACAAGAGTAAAAGAAGCGAAACTAATACTTGCTGATTATAGGCTGTCATACATGTCACATTGGCATGGGTGGCAGCTTTAGTGCTGTAAAAAAGGGGTAAGACGTGAAGAAGGAGGAAAAATTATGAAAAAGAACGAGTATTTAAAGGACATAGTTTATGATGTAGTTAGCTCTGTTTTGCAAGGCATTGGTATATATTGTTTTATAGCAAATTGTAATATCGCTCCAGGAGGAGCTACAGGTGTGGCAATTTTGGGTAACTATATTACCGGCGTGCCTATTGGCTTATTAACTTTTCTTATAAATGTTCCGCTCTTTATTATGTCTTACATGTATTTGGGCAAGGTAAGAACATTTAAAACTTTAAAAACTGTTTTTATAGGTAGTATTATTTTGGATCTAGTTATTGCGCCCATATTTCCTCAATATTTAGGGGATAGATTAATGTCGTCAGCTTTTGGTGGTATTCTTTGTGGCATTGGAATGGCAATGGTCTTTATGCGTGGTTCTACTACCGGCGGTACGGATATAGTTGCTAAACTCTTGCAAAGAAAATATCACCACATGCAAATCGGATTTGCGTTAATGCTTATAGATTTAGTTATTATAGCCGCGTCGGCCGTTGTTTTTAACAATGTAGAATCAGTACTCTATGGGTTGCTTTCTCTTATCTGTATGACGAAGACTATTGATGCATTTTTATATGGTATAAATAGAGGTGCAATGGTTACTATTGTTTCACCACGGAATGAAGAAATTGCCGAAGAAATAATGCGGCAATTGGATAGAGGTGCTACCTTTTTACAAAGTAGAGGAGCTTATTCTAAGAAGAACTGCGAGACATTATTCTGCGTTATAGAAAACAAGCAGTTTTATTTGGTGAAAGAAATTATTGACAGTATTGATGAAAATGCTTTTATTATTGTTTCAGAAACTAAAGAGGTTTACGGGGAAGGATTTTTGGTCAGAACGGGTAGAATAGAAGAATAAAGCCTTAATGTAGGCAAATAAAAGATGGTGCTCTATCTTTCAAACCATTGAATTAGTCTTAAATTGTTTTCGATAAAATGGAGGAATAATAAGTGCGCTTATGGCATGTCTCGTTAATAAAATATTTGCCTCGCCAGCAATTGTTAGGGCAGCATAGAGAATGTTGTGCCTTGAGAGGAAAAGGCTGGGGAAAGCCTCATGCGACGGTTAACTATGTCTTTAAATATAGTCCAAGTATGCTCTATCAATTTCATTTATTAGTAATGAAGGAAATGGAGCAGCGTGGCTATCATGCCGATAAAATATGGATGGATTATCACTACCGAGGAAAAAAATTGGGGTATGCAGATTATAATACAATGGGTAAATCACTTGAAAAATATCCGGAACACGATACAAAATATTTAACAGAGTGTATTGATAATCTTAGGGAAAAAAGGTGTTGTTAGAGAACGTGAGAATGGGAACTTTTATAAAATATAAATAATCTCTAGGTGACTTATATCTTCAAATATCTATAAGTATGTAAAAAAGCAGTTTATTTGCATACTTTTTCATAAAAAAATAGACATAAAAAATCCCATTGTTTTTTTAACAGTGGGATTTTTTTGTACCTATTTAGCATACTAAACAAATTGTGTTTTTCTAGCTAAAGCCAGTAAAACTTTATACTGATTTATAGTGTATTATTCATTTGGCATCGGGCGTAAAGACGGAGGGATTCCATTTTCACAGGGGACTTTTGTTTGACAAAAACCACAGCTATACCCAATAAGATTATAATGTTCTTTAATGTATTCTGGTGTGGCACCATGTACATATGCTCTGCATTTAATCTTATCGTGGCCTTGAGTACTGATGGCATCTGCAGGACAACGGGAAATACAGGCGTTGCACTTACCTTTAGCAAAGTGCAGGCAATATGCATGAATATCATTATAAGGACGTTTATCAGGTTTTAAGGGTGCTTTTACTACAATCGAGCCAAGGCGCATGGCTTTGCCTACCGGCGTGATAAGTGCGTCATCAAGGCCAAAGGTCCCTAGGCCGCAAGCGTAAGCTATATGGCGTTCTGACCATGTTGATGTATACACACGTTCTTTGCTATCCAAACGTGTCCATTCCGGGAAACTAACCGGTGCTACGGCCTCATAGTCCATGCTTGTTAAAGCACTTGCCATGTATTCACGCAATTTTTCATTAACCTTTTCGCCAAGAATTCTTGAGCGTGACCATCTTTCTGAAGGCATTTCTTTTTCCTGCCGTAATGAGAATTTTGTTTCTTTGGTTTGGGGCAAGACCCAGCTGACAACGGCAAGTTCCTGTTGCTGCGCAGGGGTAGCAGGAAAAGCTTTGACAAAAATTTCTTCAGGTAGCCAGTGTCCTGGTCCACAGGCATCAGAGTCTTTGAATCTCATGAAAATAGGGTCGCTGGCCACCGCGAAACCAACTAACGGAGTATCCCACATTTTTTCTTCGCCAAAGTTTTCTCCCATTAAATTCAGGGAAGTTGTAGACAAAAAATCAACAATCATTTGCCTAATAATTTCGTTACTGATTATCACCTATTGGCACCTCCTTGTTTATGAATATGCTTATAAATTGAGTGCAAAAAAATAACAAGTGAACACAAAATGAAAAGTGGTTATAAAGTTTTAAGCTTCATAGCTATTTTTTACGAGCCATGTAGTTTTGCTTGGTTGCAAATAACATATGTTAAATTCAACTCTCAGTGAATATCATGTTTCAAAAGTATACACAGCATACAAGAGCAGGAATTTCAATTGACCTAATAGCTGCATAAGCCGTAGTACCTATAGTAGTTGTGGTTGCTGTCCATGTCGCTGTAAAAGTTGGTGCCATAATGCTGGTAAGACCTGCTATTAATATTTTGACAAGGGAACTGGAATAAGTACAAGAATGAACCAATATTGTTTTTTTTACAAACAATTTAGTGCCGAATTTGGAAACTAGCGAAATCACAGCTTTGCATGAACTCATAAAATGTTTTGGCGAGTTTCATATTAAGGACTTCTTTTTTATGAATAAGCCAAGTTTTTCGTTCTATTTTTTCACCATTTTTATCACAAAGAAAAATTTTATGCATGTCGTTGCGGCCATCAACCAAAATAGAAGGTAATAAACCATAACCTAATCCGTTAAAAACCATTTCTTTACACAGGTCTAGTTTACTGACTTCCATTCCAATAATGGGTGGCACAGGAAAGGTAGCATTCCACCAATTGTCCAATATGGTTCGATAATAAGCATCAGTAACATAATCGACGCGGATCATTTTAGGTAGATCCTCTAATTTGAACGGGTGATTGGCAACAGCACAGATATAATTCTTTGTTAATAACAAGCGTTCGTATTCATTCCAGCCAAAATCGTTACGAAGAAAGCCGAAATGAAGGCTCTTAGAATTCATTAATCCTATAATATCGCTAGTTTGGGCAATCGTAACATCAAAACGGACACTAGGATAAAGCTCTCTAAATTCTTTCAACAATTTTGGTAAATAATATTTGCAAATAATATCAGGGGCTGTAATACGAAGAATGCCAGCTATTTCGTTGCTCATATTAGTTATTTTTTCTCTAAATTTTTGTGTTTCTTGAAGAGTTTGAACTGCAAATTGAGCCGCATATTCTCCGGCAGGAGTAAATGCTATACCTTTATTGCCACGATATATTAAAGGGGTACCAATTGAAAGTTCTATCAATTTTATTCTGCGAGTAAGAGCTGGTTGTGAAATATACAAAAGCTTTGCAGCTTTTGTTATATTTTTTTGTTCATATAATGTTTTAATTATTTCTAAATCGTGTTCGTTCAATTTCAACCCTCCCTATTATAAAAAAACATTAAGTTTATATCTCATTTTATTCTATCATAATAAAAATAAAACAGCGACAAATAAAAAACTGGTTTGTGAATAAAAAAGAATTTAAAAAGCGTGGTATCAGTATTTTTGGTAAAGCTCAGGTTTTAAGCATAATACTGTCAAATAATCAACCGTGTAGGAAATTTATAGCCTGAGTTATAGAGTGTACGCTGCATATCAAAAATCTCCATAAAAAGTTTTATGAAAGCTTCACCATCATTTTTTGCATAAATTTAAAAATCATAAATAATCTCATCTTTATAAAGATTTTTCATAATTTACGTACCGGGCTGTGGTATTTGTGCTAGTATCTGTTAGTGAAATTGAACGTTCTATGTTGTAATCAGGTAAAACTTCATTGAAGGTGTATGATTAACAGACATTTCCTTGATATATGTCCAAAACGGCAGAGCTTGTATGGTGTTTAACTGTTTAAAAGCGTATAGGGAGGGAAAATATTGCTTTCTATTACTTTTTTTGTCAAATGTAATAATCTGAAGTATTTACGTTCATAATCTTACACAAAAAAGGCAAACTGATCTTTTCAAAGCGGAAAAGCCATGATGATTGTGTTATTTGTTTGTAAAATCATTCTCTCTTCAATATTTGAAAGATAATTTTTTATTCATACATGAAGGGTTTCCAAACTTACTTGTTTTCTTTTGCATATAGAATTTTTAGCATTTTGTTAAAAGACTACTTCCTGGTTTTGTTCTAGATGTCTTTGCTATGTATCCCATATTATACCTTCTTAAAATATTATAACCATAAAAACGTAGACATAATAAAAGATAATTTTATTATGTCTACGTTTGTTTGTATATTTTGTTTTAGTAATGGTTTTAGGCGACAATAGAGCAAAAAAGTAATAAAGCGTGACCTATGTTGGCAAGTTTCAACCGCTTTAGTAGTGGAAAACCGGCGTTTTTAATGTATTAGCAGTTATGTTTTTTAGGGATGATGCAAATGACTAATTTTACATATGGTAATTTAGGTATCAAAAATTTTGATACTTATGATGCAAAATAAGTATTTTTTAAAAACTTTTAAAACGATTACAATAAAAATATAGGATATGAGCATTTCGGTATAGATAATTTAATGACTGAAAATCTAGTTAAGAACAAAAATAAACAAAATTTTAAGGAGGTGTACAAGTGCAACGCAATATCATTATAAAAAACGGCTTAATAGTAGACCCTCGTAATAAGCGTGAAGAAATTGGCAATTTGTATATTAGCCAGGGGCGCATTGTGGCAATCAACGAATTTGCAGAGCCGGATATAGTATACGACGCTACCGGTAAGTATGTTATGCCTGGTTTGGTTGATTTTCACACACATGTGTTTAGAAATGCCACCGAAATTGGAATTGATGCGGATGTTTCTTTGTTGCCACAAGGAGTAACTACAACAGCAGATGCTGGTAGTGCTGGTGTAAGCAATATGGAGAGTTTTATTCAAGATATTGTTTGTAGAAGTGCAATGCAAATAAAGGCTTTTATTAATGTTGGACCGACTGGGTTTGTGACTATGAAGTATCATGGCGACCTTAATCCAAAATATTGGGATAAACTAAAACTAAAATATTTCCTTCGAAAATATCCGGACATTATAAAAGGGATGAAGTTAGAAATAAGTAAACAATATGTTGGTGATTTAGGCATAAAAGTTTTGGAACAGGCGGTTTCCTTAGCTAATGAGTTGGATACCAAATTAATAATTCATACAGATGATCCGCCTGAAGCAATGGATAAGGTGGTACAACTACTAAGGCCAGGTGATGTGTTTGCTCATTGCTATCAACCTCATGGTAACACTATTTTAGGTATGGATGGCAAAGTCCTATCAAGTGTGCGCGAAGCACAAGAGCGTGGAGTAATTATGGATGCAGCTAATGGTGGAAATCATTGGGCCTTTAGTATTGCGGAAGCGGCTCTGAAGGATGGGTTCAAGCCAGATATTATTTCAACCGATCTTACTGTAAAGACGTTATTTAAAGATCCGGTATTTGGGTTGCCATTTATAATGTCTAAATATTTGGCTTTAGGTATGAGCATGTTTGATATTGTTAAGTGCTGTACTGATAAACCGGCCAAAGTTTTGGGAATTATCAACAGCGGTTCCTTGAGTCTTGGTTCTAGAGGGGATGTAGCAATCTTTGCTCTTAAAGATAAAAAAACGGTGTTTACGGATACACTTAAACAAAGTCGTATAGGCGAACGGATATTAGTACCTCAGGTGACAATTTGTGATGGAAAGATTGTTTATCGTAGTGCTGAATTCTAATAGGGGGTGACGATGTTCTTAAGAAAAAGAATATACTAAAAAATGAGAACAATAAATCACATGAAAAAAATAGGGAAAGAGGGTTAGTTATGTTTATTCGTTGGTTAGCTTTGTTTTTGGTCCCCATTGCAATTCTTTTATCGCCAGTTCCACAAGGTTTAACGCTTGAGGCTTGGAAAATATTTGCAGTATATATTGCGGCAATTCTTGGTTTAATTTTACAACCGGCAGGAGAGGCAGTAGTTATGCTTTCCGTGGTTGCTTTTGGTTCATTTGTTGTACCGGTTACTAAATTGCTCAGTGGTTTTAGTAATGGGACGGTATGGTTGGTATTTACTGCATTTCTAATTACTCAAGCTTTTGCTGATACTGGTCTTGGCAAAAGGATAGCTTATTGGATGATCGGTAAATTTGGTAAAACTTCTCTTGGTTTGGTTTATGCTCAAATGATTACGGATCTTGTTATAAGTCCAGCTACGCCTTCTAATACGGCTAGATCTGGTGGTATAGTTTATCCTATATTTCGGAATGTTGCAAGCACACTGGGATCAGAGCCAGGAAAAACTGGTAGAAAAATAGGCTCATATATTACAATATCAGGTTATGCTATTAGCCTTTCTACTTCTGCGGTATTTTTGACAGCATGTGCGCCGAATGCGCTAACTGTTGATTTTGCTAAAAATATTCTAAAAATGAATATCTCTTGGATGGATTGGTTTATAGCTATGTCTGTTCCAGCACTTATTGCTTGTATCGTAGTACCTTTTTTGATTTATAAAATTTATCCTCCTGAATTGCAGGAGATTAGCAATCACAAAGAGCTTTCCGAACAAGGTTTACAAGAATTAGGCCCTATGAAAAAAGGAGAGAAACTATTAGTTTTATTTTTTGTATTGGCTATTATAGGCTGGGCAACTAGTAACATTACTAAAATTGACAGTACGGCTGTGGCACTATTATTCTTTTCTTGCTGTGCTATTTTCAAATTAATTTCGTGGAAAAATGTTTTAAATAATAATGGTGCATGGAATACTTTAATTTGGTACGGTTGTATCATGGGGGTTTCAGGTATATTGGCAAAAGCAAAATTCTTTACTTGGTTAGCAAAGGTTGTTGGTGATAATATGAACGTGACCGGTATTAATCCAATATTGGTTATGGGGATATTATTGGCAATAAGCATTGTAATTAGGTATTTGTTTGCGTCTATGGGTGCTTATGTAGGGGCTTTTATACCTGTTTTGTTTACACTAGGATTAGTTGCTAAAGTCCCATTCGCTCCGTTAGTTTTTTTAATGGGGGCATCTTCTGCTTATGGTTGTTTGTTAACTCATTATGGTGGGGCTGTAGGTCCTGTGCTATTTGGTACTGGTTATGTTCCGCAAAGAACTTGGTGGAGAATTGGTGCAGTTGTGGTTGTTTTTAATTTTGTGCTTTACATGACAGTAGGGTTAAGTTATTGGAAACTTATTGGCTTGTGGTAAATGTTAGAAGGAGAAAAACAAATGGAGTTTTCAGAAAAAGCAGTAGTAGCAGGAACGGATAAAAAAGGCGATGTTAGATTAACATTGGAAGTTTTTCCTAATCAAAGTGAAAATAAAATCGTTATTGAAAGTAAAGTGTTAGCAAAGTATGGAAAGCAAATAGAATCAGTGATTAATAAAATGTTGGAGCAATATAAATTAGCTGGGGTATATTTACACGCAATAGATCAAGGAGCATTTGATTTTACGTGGAAGGCACGTTTGGAAACAGCTATTTTGCGCTGGCAAACAAAGGTGGTTTCAAAATGAATTCTTTATATAGAACAATGTTTTTTGTTCCTGGTAATGATCCTCATAAAATAGTAAAGGCTGAAGTGTATCGCCCAGATTGTATCGTTTATGATCTAGAAGATGCTGTGTCTATTACGGAAAAAGATAGCGCGAGAATTCTCGTAAAACATGCGTTAGAAGAAATTCGTCCAGATATCCGTGTAGGAGTAAGGATAAATGGAATAGATACACCCTTCTTTGAGGAAGATGTACGGATTATTACACCATTATGCCCAGATTTCTTGCGGTTACCAAAAACCGAAAAACCAGAAGAAGTACAGCTTTTAGATAAATTAATTTCAGAAATAGAACAAAAAAATAATATTACCGTGGGGACTATTAAAATTGTCTGCACAATTGAAACAGCTCTTGGAGTTTATAATGCTTATAAATTAGCAACGGCATCTTCACGAGTCCTTGCTATTGGTCTTGGAGCGGAAGATTTTTGCACTGACATGAAGACAACTCGTAGTGCTGATTGTGAAGAGCTAAGATATGCGCGGGGAAAGATTGTGTTAGATGCTCATGCAGCAAAAGTTTTGGCGCTTGATTTTGTCTATAGCGATATTAAAAATACAGAAGGTTTTCTTAAAAATGTATTAGAAGCTAAACAATTGGGATATACGGGAAAATCAGTTGTGCATCCAGACCAGATATCTGTTGTACATGAATGTTATGGTGCTACGGCTAAAGATATAGAGCATGCAAAGGCAGTTTTAGCAGCATATGACGAAGCAACAGCGAATGGTTCTGGCGTAATTGCCTTGAATGGAAAAATGATTGATGCCCCTATGGTCACACGTGCTAAAGACGTCTTGGCCTATGCCAAGGAAGCGGGAGTGACCTATGAAGGATGAATTGACTTTTCTACAAAAATACAAAGAGTTTAATAATAAAACATGGTATGAAGCACAAGTAGAGATACCAAAACAACCTTTATTGCAAACACGTCAGACTGCTAATACCGCGGGGAAGGTATTAGCTTCACTTAGCAAAGCTATTGATGCTGTGGAGTTACGTAATGGCATGACAGTATCTTTTCATCATGCCCTGCGCAATGGTGACTTGGTCATGCAAATGGTTTTTGCAGCTATTCATGAAAAGGGCATTAAAAATCTTACGCTGTCCGCTAGTTCTCTTAGCCTTGTACAGGATGTATTGTTTCCATATTTTGAAGACGGTACCATTACCACTGTGGATACTAGTGGTGCTCGTGGCAAGTTAGCCACATGGATACAAGCAGGCAAATTGTCTAAACCCGCTATTTTTCGTACCCACGGAGGTCGGGCAAGGGCCATTTCCACAGGGGAACTGAAAATTGACGTAGCGTTTTTGGCAGCTCCTTGCTGTGACACATTGGGTAACGTGAATGGTGTAGATGGTAAAGCGGCATGCGGATCTCTTGGTTATGCTATGGTGGATGCGGCCTATGCAAAGACGGTAGTTGCTGTAACAGATAATCTTGTGAATAAGCCTCTCGAGTATGTAAGCATCCCGGCTAAACAGGTGGATTATATTGTGGAAGTACCATCTATTGGTGATCCTGCCGGTATTGCCACCGGTTCTATTCGGCCAAGTAAAAGTCCCGTGGAGAGGTTGATTGCCCATTATGCGGCGCAGGTGATTGCAAACTCTTCTTGTTTTAAAACAGGTATATCATTTCAGTTTGGTAGTGGCGGCATTGCTATTAGTACAGCAAAAGCCATTAGAACTGAAATGGAGAAACGGAAGATTATAGCCAGCTCTGCCGTTGGCGGTATGACAGGTGTATTGATAGAGATGCTCCAGGATGGTCTTATTGATAAGGTATATGATCCGCAAACTTTTGATACATCCATTATTCATATTATGAAAGAAAATCCAAATTATCATGAAATCTCTGCCTCTGATTATGCAAATCCCTTTGTACCAGCTCCGGCAGTGGATTTACTCGATGTCGCTGTATTAAGTGCAACGGAAATGGACGTGGATTTTAATGTGAACGTGCTTACCAATTCCTATGGTAAATTAATCGGGGCACCTGGAGGACATCCTGATGCGGCAGCAGGAGCAAAATTGAGTATTGTGACTATGCCGCTGTTGCGAGGAAGATTGCCAATGCTGCTAGATAGGGTGAACACTATTGTTACTCCTGGCAATACTATTGACGTGCTTGTTACAGAATATGGCATTGCCATAAACCCATTAAGGCAGGATCTAGTGGATCACTACCGTAGATTGGCAGTTCCACAATATCACGTTGATGAATTGCAGGCGAAAGCATACAAACTAGTAGGCAAACCACAGGATAATACATTTGGCAATATAATAGGGGGCGTGGTGGAATATCGCGATGGCCGCATAATAGATGTTGTTCGAAATGTAAAATAGGAGGGATTCATATGTATAAAAATTTTCAAGATGCGTTCCCTGAAATTGGCTGGATAGAGGACAAGAAATTACAAGAACAAGTAGTAAAAGTGTATGAAGAAGCACTATCTATTGGACAATGGACCCTTGATGATACGGATGTAATTCCATTTACTCTACTTATTCCCGATACGCTAATTGGTTACAGGACACATGTGAGAGCTGTTACAAGGATGGCCTATCAAGCCTATCAAGAGTTTAAAGGTATGTATGATGAGAAATATAAAATCAATCTTGATTATTTGATTGCAGGAGCATTACTGCATGACGTTGGGAAATTGATGGAATATGAAAAAAAAGCAGATGGGACGACTATAAAATCTTATCTCGGCAAAAATTTAAGACATCCATTTTCAGGAGCAGGCTTAGCAATGAAGCATAATTTACCTTGTGAAATTACACACATTATTGCAAATCATGCACACGAAGGAGACGGTACGCTTAGGAGTCCGGAAGCAGTAATCGTAAATAAAATGGATATGTTAAATTTTGTTGTTTTAAAATCTTTTGCAGGTATGATTTAATCAAATTAAAGTAATAAAAGGCGAAAAAGGAGCTCTTAAGCTTTAGTTAACCAAGGTAAATGCAATAGCATTAGGAAAGAAAGTAAGACCATTAAATTTCCAGAAAAGGAGGCTCTTCTTATGAGTCTGAAAATTCATCTTAACCGTTGTAAGGGTTGCGGCATTTGTGTAGCTTTTTGCCCTAAGCAAGTACTTGCAGTCAGTGAGGTTGAAAAGGTTGAAATAGTTGATGAGTCAAAATGTATCAAATGCGGTCAATGCGAACTTCGCTGCCCAGACTACGCAATTTTTGTAGAAAAATAGTAAAGGAGTGACAAACTCATGTCAAGAATTTTGCTCTTGCAAGGAAATCAGGCTGTCGTTGAAGGTGCTATTGCTGCCGGCTGTAAATTTTTTGGTGGCTATCCTATTACCCCTTCTACCGAAATTGCTGAAGACCTCGCTAAAAAACTTCCTAAAATCGGCGGTAAATTTATCCAGATGGAAGACGAAATCGCCAGTATCGGCGCCGTTATCGGAGCTTCCTTAACTGGTAAGAAAGTTATGACTGCTACCAGCGGACCGGGGTTCTCTCTAAAACAGGAACTGTTAGGTTATGCTTGTATAGCAGAAATTCCTATTGTAATTGTTAATGTACAGCGCGTAGGCCCGTCTACCGGTCAACCGACTTCCCCTTCTCAGGGAGATATTATGCAGGCACGTTGGGGTACCCACGGCGACCATTGGCTGATTGCCTTGACTCCCGGCAGTGTACCGGAATGTTTTGAATTAACTATAAGAGCTTATGCTCTTAGCGAGAAGTATCGTGTTCCTGTAATCCTTTTGATGGATGAAGTTATCGGACATATGAGAGAGAAAATCGAATTACCGGATAATTATGATGAAATTCCTCAACCTGAAAGAAAGCAACCTACTTGTAAGCCTGAAGATTTCAAGGCTTATGCTACAGATGAATCTTTAGTTCCGGCAATGCCTCCTTTTGGCAGTGGATATCGTTGGCATGTAACCGGGTTAGTCCATGACGAAACCGGCTTCCCAAAAGGTACTCCTGCCGCTACCGTAGAATCTACTAATCGTTTACACGATAAACTATATAATCATCTTGACGATATCGTTGAAGTGGAAAACTTCAAAATGGATGATGCTGAATATGCTATCGTTGCTTTTGGTGGTGCAGCTCGTGCTGTATATGAAGCTGTTAATATGGCCCGTGCCGAAGGCATTAAAGTTGGCCTTGTACGTCCTATAACGATTTGGCCGTTCGCGGAAAAACAAATGAAGGCTTTGGCCACTAAAGTTAAGCATATAATGGTGCATGAATTAAACTACGGTCAATATGTTGAGGAAGTTCAACGCGTTGTTGCAGGAAAAGTACCTGTAACTTCTTATGGCGTTTATAACAATGAGCCTGCAACCCCTGAGGAATTGTTGGCTAAAATTAAAGAAACATTTAAATAGGAGGTAAATAACATGAGTATGGAAGAATTAATTGATCAATATTTCCGTCCTGGTCGCTTGCCTCATATTTGGTGCCCAGGCTGCGGTCATGGTGTTGTTACTGGCTGTATTGTCAAAGCCATTGATAAACTTGCTCTAAGTAAAGATGAGGTTGCCGTTGTTTCAGGTATAGGTTGCTCTTCGCGTGCCAGCGGCTACTTGGATTTTAATACGGTGCATTCTGCTCATGGCAGAGCGCTTCCCGTTGCAACAGGTATTAAATTAGCAGATCCTAAATTAACCGTCATTGTAGTAACCGGAGACGGTGATGCTACTGCCATTGGCGGCAACCACTTGATTCATGCTGCCCGTAGGAATATTGATATGACGGTAGTACTTTATAATAACAGTATTTATGGTATGACCGGTGGGCAGTATTCACCTATGACTCCTGTCCATGCCAAAGCAACTACTGCTCCTTATGGTACAATTGAACGTGATTTCAATGTGGCCGAATTGGTAAAGGCTGCCGGAGCGACTTTTGTAGCCCGTTCCACTTCATTCCATGCGCAAATGACTACGGATTTAATTGCCAAAGGTATTGCACATAAAGGGTTTAGTCTGATTGAAGTCGTTTCTGCCTGTCCGACTTCTTATGGGCGTCAAAACAAAATGGGTGGACCAGCCGATATGATGAAATGGCAACGTGACCATGGCGTTCCCATGGTTGCTTATGAAAAGCTAAGTGCTGAAGACAAATTAATTAAATTCCCTATCGGCCTGCTCTATGAAGTATTAGACGCGCAAGAATACACGGACGCTTATGAGGCATTAATTGCTGCTGCTAAGGGGGGTAAATAATATGAAACAAGAATTACGTTTATCCGGTAGTGGCGGACAAGGCTTGATTTTAGCAGGTATTATTCTAGCAGAAGCCGCACTATTAGATGGCAAATTAGCTATTCAATCTCAATCCTATGGACCTGAAGCTCGTGGCGGCTCCAGTAAATCAGAAGTCATTATTTCAGACGAAGAGATTTATTTCCCTAAAGTAACGAAACCAAATTTGGTTTTGGTCATGAGCCAGGAAGCAGCTAAAAAATATGTTGATGATTTGAGTGATGCAGGAGTTTTGGTAACTGACAGTCTTTTTGTCAAAGACCTGCCAGCTTCTTTCAAAGGTAAAGTTTACGAACTTCCTATTACTCATACTGCTAAGACCGAATTAGGCAAAGCATTATTTGCTAATATTATTGCCTTGGGAGCAATCGTTAAACTCACCGGTCTCGTTTCTGAAGCCTCTATTATTAAAGCCGTTCTAAACCGTGTTCCTAAAGGAACCGAAGAAGTAAATGAAAAGGCCATTAAATTAGGCATGTCCTTAATTAAATAATTTTTATAGCCTTTCAGGTTAGTAAAAAGACAGCCACGATTTTTTATCGTGGCTGTCTTTTTATTTGTTATATAAAATAATAGCAGTAATCTTTAAAAATATATTTCATTTAATAATTCTAATTTATAAAAGTAATCTCTTTAACTTTTCCCTTTTGCCTTTGGTCTTTTGTTAAAACAACTATAAGAGCAGTAGTAACAAATTTTATGATCCGTGTACGCTTTGTAAGTGTGATACCTCTTGTTACAGACAAATTCTTTGCCACAAATAGGACAAATTATAGTTAATGAATTTAATGATGTTGCCATACTCTGATGCTCGCGATTCTTTTCCTCGTAGGCCATTTCTTTCATACGAAAAACCACCCATCTGTAATAGTATCTTGCATTATGTTATTGTCATTTAAATATAACATAATGGTTAGAAAAAGAGAACGGATTTTATTAAAATCTTAATTTTGTAAATAAATAAAGCGGATTTTACATAGCAGAAAAATCTATTTTCCTCCCAGTTCTTCACTAAAAACCACAATAGTATAAAAACAGTGAAAGGGGTATCTCATAAGAGAAACCCCTTTCACTGTTTTTAAATGATAATATTCACATTAGCTATTATTAGCAACAACTGCTCCAATAATCCCGCCAATAATTAATCCAGTAACTAAATTACCTGTATCGCTATGACTTTCCGTGTCATGTCGTTGTGGAATTGGCCTGCGATGATATGCACGTCTTTCGTCTTCCTGATGGCGGCGTTCCACTTCTCTTCTATGTTTAATCATTTCATAGTTATGCTGTCTCTGTATCTCCTCTTGACGATTTTGAGGATACCTAGGAGAAGCTTCCGCACTAATTGTTAAAGCTGTAGAACCCACAAACCCTACCAATACTAATGCTGCTACTAATCGTTGTATTTTTTTTATTAACATTATAACCACTCCTTTTGTTTTTCCTGACTATTTAGTCAACTTCCCTATGCTTATAATACTTATAACGTATGTTTAATTTATGACAAAAATAGTGCTTCTTTATGACAAAAAAATTATTCAGTAACGTTAAAAAAGTGCGTACTTTTCTAAGTACGCACTTTAAAATAACCATACTATTATATTATTTTACAGTCATAAGATTTTCAGGGTTTAACCCTCTTAATTCATCAATAACGAACAACCCATCTTTACGAATTAGAACATCATCAAAATAGATTTCTCCCCCACCATATTCTTTTCTTTGTATACAGACCAAATCCCAGTGAATAGCGGAAACATTGCCATTTGGGGCCTCTTCATAACAATTACCCGGCGTAAAATGAAAGCTCCCACAAATCTTTTCGTCAAATAAAGTGTCTTTCATGGCCGTTAGAATATATGGGTTTAAACCAAAAGAAAACTCTCCAATATAACGTGCACCTTCGTCAGTATCAAGCACTTTATTTATTTGCACCGTATTGTTAGCAGTTGCCTTAATAATTTTGCCGTCTTTAAAAGTAAATTCGATATTCTCATATGTAATACCTTGATAAACAGCTGCACAATTGTAAGCCAGAGTCCCATTTATACTGTTCCTAACAGGAGCAGTATAAACTTCACCATCAGGAATGTTACATTCTCCAGCACATTTTACTGCGGCAATCCCTTTAATTGAAAACGTTAGATCTGTACCCGGTCCTTTAATATAAACCTTATCCGTACGCTGCATAAGCTCTACTAATGGCGTCATGGCAGCTGCCATTTTAGCATAGTCTAAAGTACAAACATCAAAATAAAAATCTTCAAAAGCTTCCGTGCTCATATTGGCCAGTTGACTCATTGCTGCATTAGGGTAGCGCAAAACGCACCATTTTGTCTTTGGAACACGTATTTTACTATGCACAGGGTCATTCCAATAAGTCTGATATATATGCATTTTCTCAGTTGGAACATCAGACATTTCGCTAATATTTTCTGCTGCACGAACAGAAAGATAAGCATCCATAGAACGCATACGCTCAGCCTCATATCCCGCAATTTGCTCAATCTGTGCCTGTGAGCACCCCGAGATTAAAACTCTTTGTAAGCTGCTGTTCTTTACTGTAAGAAATGGTACACCACCAACTGCATAGGCTTCTTCTATTAAAGCCTGTGCGAGTGGAATACCACAATCAGTAACCTCAACAAGAAGCTTTTCCCCCTGTTGCAACTTTATCGAATAGTTAATAAGACTTTTAGCTAATGTTCTAAATCTTTGGTCCATTTTTTTCACTCCTTCTAATATTGTTAAACTCCCCCATAATTAAACATTAAGAGGGCTATCTCATATTAACGAGACAGCCCTCCTCTTTAAAATGAGCCGCCATACCAATAAAGCATAGGGCGGACACGCATAACCTTGTTGTAACAAAACAGCTGCCATGAACTCGTCGGCAAAATCTACACTATTCCTTTAATTTTTTTAGCAGCATTTCATTAATCATAGCTGGATTAGCTTTACCACGAGATTTCTTCATTATTTGACCAACCAAGAATCCTACTGCTCTGTCTTTACCGGCTTTAAAATCCGTTATTGATTGAGGATTTTCCGCCAAAGTTTCATCAACCATTTTTTGTAATTCGTTGCTATCACTAACCTGTTCAAGTCCTAAATCTTTAACTAGGTCTTTGGGAGCCTTATCATCCTTCACCATTTCCACAAAAACTTTTTTGGCAAGTTTGCTAGACAGCACACCTTTTTTAATCAAGGTCACTAATTCTCCTAAATGTGCAGGGGTTACGGGAAATCTGTCAATTTCAATATTTTCATTATTCAAATATGCTGAAACATCCCCTAACAACCAGTTAGCCAATCCTTTAGCGTCATCAGTATGTTTTGCTGCATCATCAAAGTATTGAGCCATAGCTTTAGTGGCAACAATGTTTTCTGCATCGTATGCTTGTAAACCTTTTTCGCTCATTAGGCGTACCTGCCTGGCAGCCGGCAATTCCGGCAATTCGCTTTTGACACGTTCTATCCAAGTATCATCAATTTCTACCGGTACCAAATCCGGTTCTGGGAAATAGCGATAATCATGAGCCTCTTCTTTGGAACGCATAGAAAAGGTCATCCCTTGAGCATCATCCCAAGTACGAGTTTCTTGTACTACATGTCCACCATCTTCAATAAGTTCAATCTGTCTTTCTACTTCATAATCAATTGCACGTTCTAAAGCACGGAAAGAATTCAAGTTTTTAATCTCAGCGCGAGTCCCAAATTCAGTAGCATCCTCTGGCATTACAGAGATATTAGCATCACAACGAATACTACCCTCTTGCATTTTACAGTCACAAACATCAATATATTCTAAAATTGCCTTTAATTTTTCTAAATAAGCCCTTGCTTCTGCGGCACTACGCATATCAGGTTCAGAAACAATTTCAATAAGAGGAACACCTGCCCTATTATAGTCCACAGCAGAAGAATCTGAGGTCTTAATAGTTGAGCCGGAATGAACCAATTTACCGGCATCTTCTTCCATATGAATACGTGTAATACCAATACGCTTTGGCTCTTTACCAACATGGATATCAACATGTCCACCCAAACAAATAGGTTTATCAAATTGGGATATTTGATAATTTTTAGATAAATCAGGATAAAAATAATTTTTACGGTCAAATTTATTGAATTTTTGAATTTCACAATTAACAGCTAAACCAGTTCTAATAGCAAACTCTACAACCTGTTTGTTTAGCACAGGTAAGGCTCCCGGCATACCAAGGCATACGGGGCAGACGTGAGTATTAGGCTCACTACCAAAAGACGTGGAACAAGAACAAAAAGCTTTAGATTTGGTTTTGAGTTCTGCATGAACTTCCAGCCCTACAACAGTAATATAGTTTTTCATGATTATTTCCCTCCCAATGGTGCCATAACTTTATGATAGTCATGAGACTGTTCAAAAGCATAAGCAGCACGCAATATGGTTTCCTCATCCAAAACTTTACCAATTAATTGCATACCAACGGGCATACCATCTACAAAACCTGCAGGAATGGAAATACCTGGTAAACCTGCCAAATTAACAGGAATGGTACATACATCCAGCAAATAAATAGCCAAGGGATCCATTTTACCATCGATAGGATAAGCGACAACAGGAGATGTTGGTGTCAATAAAACATCACATTGTTCAAAAGCTTTCGCAAAATCTTGACGAATCAACGTTCTAACTTGCATAGCTTTCAAATAGTAGGCATCATAATATCCCGAGCTCAATACATAAGTCCCTAGCATTATACGACGTTTAACTTCAGCTCCAAACCCTTCAGTTCTGCTAGCAGTAGTCATTTCCGGAGCAGAAGTCGCTTTCATATCGCGATAGCCATAACGAACGCCATCAAAACGTGCTAAATTAGCCGAAGCCTCAGCAGGAGCAATAATATAATAAGTTATTACAGCATATTCAGTATGTGGTAAAGACACATCCACAATTTTTGCACCCATAGCTTCATAGTCAGCTAATGCTTTTTTCAGTACGCCATCAACCTTAGGATCTAATCCTGCAGCATAATATTCTTTAGGCACGCCAATCCGCAAGCCTTTAACATCAGTAGTTAATGCCTTAGTAAAATCAGGCACCTCTTCATGAAGAGACGTGGAATCCATCGTACACACACCGCAAATAGTATTTAAAACTGTAGCAGCATCAGTAACGTCACGGGTAATAGGCCCAATTTGGTCAAGGGAAGAAGCAAAGGCTACACAACCATATCGAGAAACACGCCCATAAGTTGGTTTAATACCTACGCATCCTGTAAATGACGCCGGCTGACGAATTGATCCGCCAGTATCAGAGCCCAAAGCCCAAATAGCCTCTCCTGCTACAACTGCTGCCGCACTTCCACCCGATGAACCACCCGGCACTCTCTCTAAATTCCAAGGATTGTGGGTAGTTTGAAAATAGGACGTCTCAGTTGTAGAACCCATGGCAAACTCATCCATATTAGTTTTCCCTAAAAAAATGGTCTCGTCAGCACGCAATTTTTGTATAACATGAGCATCATAAATAGGTGTAAAATTCTCCAACATTTTTGAAGAACAAGTAGTTCTTAATCCTTTTGTTGAAATATTATCCTTAATAGCTCCTGGTATTCCAGCTAAAGGGGCTATTTTTTCACCGCTAGAAATCATTTTATCTACTTTGGCAGCTTGTTCCAAAGCATTTTCTTTGTCCAAGGTTAAATAAGCCTTAACGCTATCCTCTACTTGGTCAATACGGCTATATATGCTATTAGTTAATTCTACAGAACTAATTTCTTTTTTCACAAGTTTCTCATGAAGTTCATGAGCTGCACTTTTATATAAATCCACTTTAATCCCCCTCTTATTCGATTACTCTTGGCACCTTAAACCCACCATTATGTACATCAGGTGCGTTAAGCAAAGCTTCTTCATGGCTAACACCTTCCACTGCTATATCCTCACGCAATACATTACTAATCGGTAATACATAAGGAGTAGGCACTATGCCTGTAGTATCCAATTCTTGCAAAATATCCGCGTAATTGAGAATTTGATTAAATTGTTCTGTAAATTTTTCCATTTCACTGTCTGGAACAGTTAAGCGTGATAAATTGGCAATATGCTTAACTTCCTTAGCTGTAACTTTCATAATCTCACCATCCTATTTGCTCATTTGTTGAAAAGCATAATATAGTTGCTTAATAACTTATAAATTATACCACAAAAAATGCTTGCTGGACAAATCTTAGCTACCTTTTAATGTGGTCAAATTTTCACTCCTGCAAGCACACCAATATATGTATTTAAAAGGTTGAACTGTCCTTATAAAAAAACTGTAAACTGTACCTTTTAAATGGTCAGTCTTATTTATATAATTACACTCAGGATGTGAATATCAAAATACTAGGAGGAATCAATATGACAGATATAGCAAAATTAAACAAAGACTTGGCAAAAATGCTAAAAGGTGGCGTCATCATGGACGTAACTAATGTAGCAGAAGCCAAAATTGCAGAAGAAGCAGGAGCCGTTGCTGTTATGGCATTAGAAAGAGTACCGTCTGATATTAGAAAAGAAGGCGGTGTAGCACGCATGAGTGATCCCAAAATGATTAACGAAATAAAGATGGCTGTTAGTATTCCGGTAATGGCCAAGGTTAGAATTGGTCATTTTGTAGAGGCCCAAATATTGGAAGCCTTGCAAATAGACTACATTGATGAAAGCGAAGTCTTGACGCCTGCCGACAATTTATATCATATCGACAAACATGCTTTTAAAATTCCTTTTGTTTGTGGTGCTAGAAATTTGGGAGAAGCATTAAGACGTATTTGTGAAGGAGCGTCTATGATTCGTACTAAGGGAGAAGCAGGCACAGGCAATGTAGTAGAAGCTGTTCGTCATATGCGTGCTATAACTAATGAAATACATCAATTAACAAATCTACCAAGTGCAGAATGGATGACATTTGCCAAAGAGCACGGTGCCCCCTATGAATTAGTTGCTCAAATAGCTAAAACCGGTAAACTGCCCGTCGTGAATTTTGCCGCTGGAGGAATTGCAACACCTGCTGATGCAGCACTTATGATGCAACTTGGCAGCGATGGAGTTTTTGTAGGTTCCGGTATTTTCCGTAGTGACAATCCTGTAAAACGAGCTAAAGCAATTGTTATGGCAGTTAGTTATTATCAAGATCCAAAAGTATTAGCTGAAGTATCATCAGATTTGGGAGAAGCCATGAAGGGAATTGAAATTACTGAGATTCCTGAAGAACAAACCTTTGCTAAACGAGGTTGGTAAAATATGGAAACAATAGGTGTACTAGCTTTACAAGGCTCCTTTGCAGAACATATACAAGCATTGAGAAAAATAGCTGGTATAAAATCCATACTTGTAAAAAACGCAGATGAATTAGCAATGGTTGATCGTTTAATTATCCCTGGCGGTGAAAGCACAACTATGGGCAAATTACTAAATAACACAGGTTTAAATATCAAATTACGTGAGCGTATACTATCAGGTATGCCTGTTTGGGGAACCTGTGCCGGACTTATATTGCTGGCAAAAGAAATTGAGGGCGAAGAATCACATTTAGCCGTTATGGATATAGCGGTCCGCCGTAATGCTTATGGCAGCCAATTGGCTAGTTTTGAAGGTCAAGGACTAATACCACCACTCAGTAATATACCCATAAAAATGGTTTTTATTAGAGCACCCCAAATTATAGCTGTAGGCAGTACTGCAAAAGTACTAGCTAAGTACGAAGAGAAAATCGTGGCTGCACAACAAAATCGCATGTTGGCTACTGCTTTTCACCCAGAATTAACTGAAGATTTAAGTGTTTACAATTATTTTCTCAATTTATAATATTTTCATAAGAGTAGTTTTACCATTTCACTATAATGTACATATATTATGATTAATCCAATATAACATTTATTATGTTTATTACTGTATTTAATGTTATAATTTGATTAGTAAATTTTTACATAATCTATTGATAGGAGCCTATGAAATGGTATTAAATAAAAAAACGGGAATCCCTTTATACTATCAACTAAAGGAAATTATTTTAGGAGAAATAAAAAAAGGGACTTGGAGGGTCGGCGAACAAATCCCCACCGAAATAGATTTCGTTGATCAATACAAAATTAGTCGCGCTACTGTACGTCAGGCTGTATTAGAGTTAGTCAGAGATGGTATACTTGTGCGCGATAAAGGAAAAGGAACATTTGTCTCTGCCCCCAAATTTCGGACTGATTTCACAGTGAATTTTTGCTATCCAGAGCAATTTGGAGATAAGCATAAAGTTTTATCTGCCAAAACAATTTCACCAAGTGAGTCCATAGCCGAGCGTTTATCTCTTACTAGTACGGAGTTAATATATAAAATTGTTAGACTACGTTATTTCAATGATGAACCGGTCGCTATAGAAACCCTTTTTATTCCTGAAAAAAAATTCCCCGGACTCCTTGACAAAGATTTAAAAATAAGAATTTTTGATATTCTCGCTGAAAATTACAATGTTAATATTTTGAAATTTGAGACAACGATTGAACCAGTAACTCTTACATATAAAGAATCTAAAATTCTTGAAGTTAGTAAGGAAAAACCTGCCCTATTAGTCGAAAAAAATTGTTTAGATATAACCGGCAGACCCTACTTAATTGCAAAAGGTCTTTTTCGCGGTGATCGCTGCAAACTTTTTTTTGAAACAAAATGAGTTCTCTAAGAAAACATTACATTTTTTCCATCCATGCAATCACAAAATATGTTAATTTGCTAACATATTTTGTGATTGCATTCTTTAAATTGTAATGATATAATTTTTTTGCCAACCAATGTACGGACATACTTACATAAGTACGTTATTCGGTAATATTTTAAACGGAGGGATTTAAAGTGGCCATAATAAAAAGAGGGAAAATTTCCAAGCCGCCAGCACCAGAATTAGTTGAATACTTATTCCGACCGGCAATTGAAACCGATTTACAAAGATCTTATCAAACAATTGTTGACATTAATCGTGCACATGTCATAATGCTGGAAGAAGAAGGCATCATCAAAAAAGATGTAGCAAGTAAAATTTTAAAAGTAACGCAAGAAATTTCACAAATGCAAAGTAAACCAAAATTTGAAATTACTCCAGATGTAGAAGACTTATATTTTAATATGGAACGCTATTTAATAAAGAAAACCGGTATTGATGTTGGCGGTCAGCAACATACCGGTCGCAGCAGAAACGATATGATTGCTACTCTTGCCCGCATTGATAGCAGGACTTACTATTTTAAATTATGCGGATTATTAAATGAACTAAGAAATAGCCTTTTAGAATTTGCTAAAACTAACACTAAAACTGTATTTTCAGGATACACACATCTACAGCCCTCGGAGCCAATAACAATGGCGCATTATTGTTCCGCAATACTAAACGCGCTTGAGCGTGATTATACAAGAATAAATAATGCGTTTTACTCCTTAAATATTTGTCCTCTGGGAGGCTGTGCTATGGCCTCTACATCTTTCCCCATTAATCGTGAGACCACAGCAGCTTTATTAGGTTTCAATAAGCCCGTACCCAACTCAATTGATTGCGTAGCATCACGTGATTATGTTATAGAGATTATCAGCGGTTTCTCCATTATGGCAAATAATTTGAGTCGCCTAGCACAGGACTTATATATTTGGTCAACGCCCGAATTTAATTATGTTGAAGTTGATGACAGCGTAGCAGCTTGTAGTAGCATAATGCCACAAAAAAAGAATCCCATTACCCTGGAACATATAAAATCAAAAGCCGCACATTTGGAAGCATTTTATATTTCTGTTTTCAGTGCATTAAAGAACACACCATATACTCATGCCAGAGATATTAGCTGTGAATCAATAAAATACTATTGGTCAGCTCTACAAGAAGTAGAAGCAATATTAAAGTTGTCCATTGTAACCGTAAAGACTTTGAAAGTCAAAAAAGATGAAATGTTAAAAAAAGCTCAAGAAAATTTCTGTTCAGTGACTGAACTTGCAAACTATTTTGTTCGTTACGATGGGATCTCTTTCAGAGCTGCACATGAAATAGTTGCAAATATTGTAAATTATATGATTGTTAATAATAAAAGATCAGATGAAATAGATAAAGAGATAATTAATAAATCATACGAAAAGTTATTTCAAAAGCAAACAAATTTAACCAATGACCAAATCATGAATGCCCTTAATCCCCTGCTAAATGTTAGTGGTAAAAAAACAAAAGGAGGCTCAAACCCAGCTGAAGTAAAGCAGCAACTGTCACAAATAAAAAAACAATTAAAACGAGATAAAAAATCTTTAGCAAAACGAATAGATTATGTAAACCTAGCTAAAAGTTCTCTTGATAAAAAAACAAATGAATTGATAAAAATGTAAATGTTTTTTTGAAACATTATATATTATGAGGGGGAATTCTATATGTTTTTTATGGAATTTATATTAGTTTTATTAATGATGATTTTAGGTGCTCGTTACGGCGGTGTATTCTTTGGCATGGTTGGAGGATTAGGCCTAGCTATTTTAATGTTCTTTTTCAAATTGGCTCCAGCTAATCCTCCAATTGATGTAATGCTCATAATGATGTCTGTTGTTTTAGCAGCAAGCACATTACAAGCAGCCGGAGGTATGCAATTCTTAATAAAAAAAGCCGAACATTTGCTAAGAAAACATCCAAATCACATTACTTTTATGGCTCCATTAATTGCTTGGATATTTACCTTTATGGCAGGAACAGGCAATGTGCTGTATAATGTCTTGCCAGTTATCTCGGAAGTCGCCCGTGATGCTAAAATAAGACCGGAAAGGCCAATTTCCATATCAGTTATAGCATCACAACATGCAGTACCATCCTCGCCTATTTCTGCAGCTACTGTAGCTATGGCAAGTTTGTTAGCCCCATTGGGTGTATCACTTTTTCAGCTTTTAGCCATGGTCATTCCTTCAACTCTTATTGGACTCGCAGCAGGAGCCTTTTCTGTCCGCAAAATGGGAAAAGAACTGGAAGAAGACCCTGAATATCTTGAAAGAGTAAAAAATAATATACTTAATGATATCTCTCAACAAGAACAAAACCTACTGGCCGAAAAAAAAGGGGCTAAACTGTCTGTATTTCTTTTTATATTTGGTGCAATTCTTGTAGTTCTCTTAGGAACCTTTTCATGGATGCGTCCTGATGTTATAACAGCAAGCGGAAAAATAATTAAAGTATCTATGACGCCAATGATAGAGATTGTTATGTTAGTTATCTCTTGTGTTATTGTTATGGCCTGTAATGTTGATGTAAATAAAATTATCTCAGGAACGGTATTCAAGGCCGGTATGATGGGAGTCGTCACAGTATTTGGTCTGGCGTGGATGAGTGATACCCTTATTGCATCCAACTTGCCATTTATAAAATCGATGGTAAAAGATGTTGTTGCCGATCACCCAGGATATTTTGCTTTGGCATTATTCCTAGTTTCTGCAATTACACATAGTCAGGGAGCTACTGTTGGTGCATTGATGCCTCTAGGCATTGCTCTTGGAATTCCGGGTACTACTCTTGCAGCCATATTTCCCGCAGTGTGTGGTTATTTTCTTATTCCTTCGACAGGCGTACTTCTAGCCGGGGTTGCCTTCGATAGAACAGGAACTACAAAAATCGGGAAATATGCAATCAATCACAGTTACATTCGTCCAGGCCTTGTTACTACTTTTGTGGCTGTTGTATCCGGTTTAACCATAGAAAAACTCTTTTTTTAATGTTAATTTAGCATTAGTTGTAAATGATAGTATATAATTTATATTTTAGCCAGCCTTACTATAGTATTATTCAAAAACAAAAGAGCATAAGATAAGAAAATTGTCGTTTTCTGTACGACTATCTTCTTATCTTATGCTCTTTCCCCTTTTATAAATATAATTATGCCCAATACAATACTATTCCTTATCTGTAAACAGATAGCTAGTCATTGACATACTGCCCAATACACGAAAATCGTTTATAATGCGCAAATCATACTGAGTATTTTCCACTGCACCTAGGCAGTAAAACAAGGGGTCAATGTGCTCAGATGTTGGTACTGACTGCCAGGCATGGGGCTGTTTCGCATACTGAAAAAGCTGGTCCATATCTTTTTCCACAATACAATCCTGTACCCATTTATCAAAAGCATCTGCCCACAGAAAGCCGCCAGCGTTATCCCAATCTATCATGCTTAGATTGTGTACTATATTTCCGCTCCCCAATATTAGAATACCTTCATTACGAAGAGGCTGCAGTGCCTCACCCATAGCAAAGTATTCCTTTGGCGTTAAATTACCGTTTATACTTAACTGAACAACAGGAATATCGCAAGCAGGATACAAATGTACTAATACAGACCAAGTTCCATGGTCTATACCCCAAGAGTTATTCACGCTTACTGTTGAACCTAATAGCTCTTGTGCAAGCCTTGATAGCCGCGGACTGCCGGGAACATGATATTTAATCTCATACAACTGTGCAGGAAATCCATACATATCGTAAATTTGTTTTGGTTGTTGGACATCTTGCACATAGCTAGCTCCTGTATACCAATGGGCTGAAATAGATAAAATAGCCTTTGGCCTCGGTATTGCTTTACCCAATATTTTCCATTGCTGTGTTATTGCATTATCTTCAATAGCATTCATAGGCGAACCGTGCCCAATAAATAATACCGGCATTTTTTCCATATTCAAACCCTCCCAACATTACCAAAACAATATTACTTTTTGTTTAATAATTGTAAAAATTTCTCCTGATCTATCACTGTAACACCCAATTGTTCCGCTTTGGTAAGCTTGCTACCAGCTTCCGTCCCTGCAACCACATAGTCAGTATTTTTGCTTACTGAATTGGTAACTTTAGCCCCGACATCTTGAGCCATAGCCTGTGCTGATGCTCTGTCCAATGTTGGCATCGTCCCTGTGAAAACCATTGTCTTGCCGTAGAAAGGATGATTTTCATCCAATTCGCCTTCCACAGACATGGTCATATTGATACCCAGCTCTTTTAGCCTTTCTATTAAATCTTGGTTTGCCGGATCTGCAAAATATGTTACGACACTTTCCGCAATAACCTTTCCTAAATCAGGTATGGCACTAAGTTCTTCTTCACCTGCTATCATAAGGTCATCCATACTTCTATATTTCATAGCTAAAGTTCTAGCCACTTTAGCTCCTACATGACGTATACCTAAAGCAAAAAGCAATTTGTCCAACCCCTTGGTTTTACTGGCGGAAATGGCAGCAAGCAAATTATCTACGGATTTATCACCCTTGCGCTCTAGTTTTAATAATTGTTCTTTGGCTAATA
>Ga0183099_1000286_pt1 | contig 40973 bp, 34 predicted proteins | sample Biomet1_FD_127788 | JGI IMG/M metagenome (GOLD analysis project Ga0183099, IMG submission 127788) | Microbial communities from bioreactor (seeded with anoxic lake sediment) at LBNL, California, USA - Biofuel metagenome 1 | ecosystem: Engineered > Bioreactor > Anaerobic > Unclassified ... | reverse complement strand
GATAATAGCATAGGAGATAACCTGCATGAATATGGATTACTTTCATTATATATCGCATCCTGCTGTTTTTTTGATAATGATATGTTTATCGGAGAGTATCTGTCACCACCTTGATATGTAATTTTACCATTTATGCTGAAAACGTTTTGTTTATTTTTGCCTAAATACCATTCTTTACCAGCTATGATATTAAAAACATAATTACGGTTATATCTTGTATTATACCATTCATCTTTTGTTGTCTTATATCTTGAATTAAATATTGAGGAAGTAAACATATAATAGAATCCTTTTCTCATATAATGTTCGAATGTGAAATCTATTCCATAGTTCAATGCTTTACCTTTATTTTCCAAAGCATTAGAAATAAACCAATCATCATTACCCTGTAAATTTACAAATGAGTATGTGCTGTCTGGTATTACAGGTACACTGTAAAGATATTGAATATATGGTTCAACCTTTAAATGGTAATCATAGCCGAATACGACATCATAGGCAATAGAAAGATTATGTGACTTCGTAAAATCAAGATCTTTGTTTATGAGACTTCCATTCTCAGACTTCACAAAATAGTAATTAAGTTTTTCTAGCCTGCTATGCATACCATATCCTAAAGATAAAGACTGCGATTTTAAGAATTTCCATTTTAAAGCAAATCTTGGCTCAATCGTATAATGGCTATTTAATGTAAAGAACTGGGCGTTTACGCCTACTGTCATATCAACGTTTTCTGACAACTGGAAAAGGGAACTTGAATAAGCCGATAACAAAGAGCTGCTACCTGAACAGTTGTTTATTGTTTTAAAGTCATCACCATTATGATTGGAATCTTTCATTAACATATCATATCGTAATCCTGTCCATTGTATTCCTGTTTTGTTGGTATGGACATCATTGAATTTCTTGTTTATTGAAGATGCTATTATAAAATTCCAGTTTGTGTTTTTAATTATATTCTTAGGGCATAGAATATTATCTTGATTCATCAATTCGGTGTGCATATTAAGTCCGCTAACTGTTGCTGCCAATGTACTTTTAACAAAAGTGGATTCATTAATGTATATTTTATGACCAAGCCCACATGCTGCCATATATTGTTTTACATCCTGATTTTGTTTATCCTGTTCATATTCCCATTTGTCTTTGTCTTTTTCTGGTTTCGTACCTGATCTGTCTATGAGCCCTGTTCCCCATAAAGTGAAAACACCGAACTTTGAGGAAGGTAAGAAAAACTTAAATGATAAGTCTTGATATTTTGTTCCACTGGCATCATCTGGTAATAATGGTGAAATTAAAGACAATGTTGAATACCTGTAATTGAAAATATATGAACCATTATAATTCTTTTTGATTGGTCCCTCTGAAGCCATGTCAATACCAATTGTACCAATCTGAAAAGTGTTCTCATGTTTCACATTATTACCATTTCTAAGTTTCATATCAAAAACTCCAGAGATAGCATTCCCATATTCTGACGGAAATGTTCCTGTATAGAAATCCGAGTTTCCAAGAACCTGACTGCTTAAAGAAGTAAAACCTCCTCCTCCAAAACTTGTAACGTCTGCGAAGTGATTTGGATTTGGAATCTCTACGTCTTCCATTCGCCATTGCAAGTATGTAGGAGCATTACCTCTTATGACAATACCATTATTGCCTATACTACTAGTTACACCCGCAAATGAAGATGCCAATCGAGCAGGGTCATCCATTCCTCCAGCATAGCGGCGTGCTTCTTCAACACTTAGCATCCTTCCACCTGCTAGTGACATCGGATTCATCGCCTCCGCCTTATTGGCATTAGGCTTTACTGTGATTTCGTCTAATTGTTTAGCATGCTCATTCAACATAATACTAAGTACGCTCTCTTTCGATGAACTAACTACAATCTCTTTTAAAATTATTGGTTCATAACCTGTAGAACTTACTTTAATATCATATCTCCCAATAGGTACATGCTTTATCGAGAACAATCCTGCCGAATCGGCTGTTGCGACAATCTTTGAATTTTGACATTGTAACATGACCGAAGCGTATGGAATAGGTCCTTCTGTTATTTTTTCACAAACACTACCTCGAACCGTTTGGTAGTTTTGACTGAATAATGATGTTGAAATAATCATCATATTCAAAATCAGTAAAATTTTCTTTGTCATTCTGCACTTTATTATAATTATTTGAAAGTGCAAAATTAGTCTTAAATCAACTACCCATCAATACTGATTTATCAGTATTGTTATAACTAATAATCAATAAGACCAAGATTCTCAGCATATCTTATGGCTTCTATTGATGTATCAACATTAAATTTTTTCAAAATATTCTGTCTATGTGTATTTACTGTATTCACACTGATGTGAAGTTTGTCTGATATTTCTTTACTTAGTTGTCCCGCACTAATTAACTTTAGAATTTCCAATTCTCTTGCTGACAATATCATGTCTTTATCATAATATTTATCTACAGGCGAAAACACCTCTCCTGTTTTAAAATTAGCTATTTTTGAGTTAACAATATATGGAGGGGCTTGGTTTGGTGCAATATCAACTATACTTAGACTTAACCAAATATTACCCATTTTGTCAAATGCCAATATCGTTATTTGTTCTATAACGCGCTGGTATTTCCCTCTTACCAAAGCTCTATATTCTCTTATTACTTTATTATACTTGGCGTTTGTATTATAAGAAAACAAATGCTTGAATGTTGCAATTCCATTTTTTAAAAGAGCTTCATAATCATCAGGATGCACTTTAACTTCAGAATACTCCTTGTCTGTCTCCTTAAATAATTCTTTATGGTATTCAGACTCATATACATGTTTTTTTCTATAAACATCAAAAACAGAAAGTGCACAGCCTTTTAAAAAAGCGGAATTTGAAATCTGATCAATATTTGTTTTCAAGATTTCATCCCCAATGCTACTCTCATCAAATTTTTGATATTCAAGTAAATTGCGATATTCTTTTTCTAAAGTATTCATATTGATTACAAAAATAGAAATAATAATTCATATATTATATATTTTGCATGTCTTTATTCAAATGACAAGAATCAATTTAGTCTGTGGTAGACAAATATGTCTATTTAATATTTTGAATATGTGTCTAGCTATTTTATGCTTATATAGATATTTATTAATTGGAGTTTTGCTGGTATTGTTCGCTGATTTTTTTGTATCTTTGCACTGACTATTGACAATAGTGAATGTTACTTTGAATGATGTTGCCTTATTCAGTGCAGGTGCATCCTTCTTTCATTAATGGCATACTGGTTGGAAATTTTATGGAACATCCAAGTATGTTTAGACAATCCCAATATAATAATAAGGCAATGTTTTGCTGATAAGATAAGAAGTTTAGGATACTACAATATAATATGATTAATAAACCTAAAGAACTCGAAACAGAAAGCGTAAGTAGGTTGCTGCTAAAGTATGCATTGCCTTCAATAGTTGCATCTACTGTGATGTCAATATTTAATATTGTCGATAGTATATTCATTGGACATGGTGTAGGTACTCTGGGATTATCAGGATTGGCTGTATTGCTGCCATTAATGAATATGATGATAGCATTTTCAACACTTGTTGCCATAGGTGGTGCCAACTTAATGTCAATAAGACTGGGACAAAAAGATTATAAGAGTGCAAATGTCATATTAGGCAATGTTGTTACTTTGAGCATTATTTATGCCACAATACTCACCATTGTATGCTATACATTTCTTGATAAGATCCTTATTTTATCAGGAGCGTCAGCAGAGACGCTTCCTTATGCACGCAGTTTTATGCAGGTATTTCTTGCAGGTGTTATTTTTACGCAACTGTTTTTCAACCTCAACGCAATGTTGCGCTCTTCAGCTGCTCCAAAAAAAGCAATGATTGCCACAATCGGCATGGTGTTTATCGTTGTTATACTAAATCCAATATTCATTTTTGGGTTGAAGATGGGAATGCGAGGAAGTGCTTTGGCAACGGTCTTGTCACAAGCAATCATGCTGTGTTATCAGCTACGTCATTTTTATAATAAGAATAACTGTATTCATTTTCAGAAAGGCATATTCAGATTGCGATGGAATATGATTTCAAAGATGATGTCAATAGGTCTTTCTCCATTCTTTATGAATCTGACCGCATGCATTGTTGTTATCATTATCACAAATAGTCTGACTCGATATGGAGGTGACATGGCTGTGGGCGCTTATGGAATAATCAATCGTTTCTTATTCTTATTTGTAATGGTTGTCATCGGACTTATGCAAGGTATGCAGCCAATTGTAGGTTATAATTATGGAGCAAAATTATACAACAGAGCTTTTAAGGCGTTGAGACTTTCTATTATGTTCGCTACTGTTATATCAGTTATAGGGTTCTTGCTAGGAGAATTTTTCCCACACATGATTACTTCCATGTTTACCACAGACAAGCAACTCACAGAGATTGCTGCATCAGGTATGAGGATAATGATGATGGCAGTACCTCTACTCGGTATTCAGGTTATTTCAACAGGTTTCTTTCAGAGTATAGGGTATGTGAAAACAGCCATATTCTTATCATTGCTTCGGCAGTTAATTCTGATCATACCTGCATTGCTTGTGTTCCCATTATTTTTTGGACTGAATGGAATATGGATGAGCATACCTGTAAGCGATACGTTGGCTACAATTATATCTGTCACAATATTGATGTATAATTACAGGCAACTCAAGAAACTAGCTAATTAATATGATGGGTGCACTTAAATAGTACGCCCATATCGTTTTTAATGAAATAAAGATTTAAGGTTGTGATAAGCTAAAATTTCTGTATATTTGCAACAGCATAAACAACAGTATTTTTATTATTGCATGTTTGTATCTCATAAATTAATAATAAAGAAATCATAATATGAAAAAGATTGCATTGATAACAGGAGCTACAAGTGGTATTGGCGAGGCATGTGCCCTTCGTTTCTCTAAAGAAGGATACGACTTGGTACTTACAGGTCGTAATCAGAGCAAATTAGATTTATTGCAGAGTCGTCTTAATGCTGACGGTACCGACGTGAAGTTGCTTAACTTCGATGTCCGTGACCGTGAGGCTGCAACAGAGGCCGTAAATTCACTTGCAGGTAAATGGCGTGATATAGACGTACTCATAAACAATGCAGGACTGGCATTAGGTTTGGAAAAAGAATACGAGCTTGCCCCAGAGAAATGGGAGACGATGATAGATACCAACATCAAGGGTATGCTTACAATGATTCACCTTGTAGTTCCGCACATGGTAGAGCGCAATCGTGGTCATGTGATCAATATGGGCAGTCTTGCTGGTGAAGCAGTTTATCCGGGCGGTAACGTATATTGCGCTACTAAGTCAGCCGTTAAAGCCATCAGTGATGGTCTTCGTATAGACTTAGCTGACACATGCATAAGAGTCACCAATATCAAACCAGGATTGGTAGAGACAAACTTCAGTGTTACCAGATTCAATGGTGACAAATGTAAAGCTGATAATGTATATAATGGCATTCATCCACTTTGTGGTGAAGATATAGCCGATGTTGTGTTCTATGCAGCAAGTGCACCAGAGCATGTACAAATAGCAGAAGTCCTTGTTCTTGCTACACATCAGGCTAATAGCTATGTTGTTAGTAAAGATCCTAACAGTAAATAAACTTTGAACTAGATATTTATATTGAACTGTTCGGCATTTCCGAACAGTTCAATATATCAGAAGGCTTTTCAAGTTCATATTTACACGGTATGTCCTTTTTCCCATTGCTCCAAGTAGCTAAAGCAAAGTCTACATGAGAGTTAATGGCGCATTGACTATCATAAGCAGAATCTCCTATGTATAAAGTGTCAGCTGGTGTAGCTCCTGTTCTATCAAAGTATGCAAGTATTGGGTCTGCCGACGGTTTAGGGTTGACTGTATCTGTAACACAAATGGCGACATCAAATAGATGAAAAATCTGGCATAAAGCATCATCATTATTTAACTCATCATGTGTTCGTGAAGTAATCAATCCTAAACTATGATTTGTTTGTTTAAGGGTTTTGACAACTTTATCAATTCCATCAAATAAGGTTATTTCGTTTCTATGCTCCTGAAAATGTTTGCTCCACAAATCAAAAGCTTCTTCTGAATTTTTTGCTCCTAGTTTCTCCATGGTTGTTACACCAGGAATGCCTAAAACGAAGTTTAGCTCCTCTTTCTCAAAATGTTTACCAAAAAGTTCTTCAATGGTTTGTTGCCATGTATTTATTACAGCACTTTCATTGTCAACCAATGTGCCGTCAATATCAAATAATATATGTTTATATTTCATATCTTGTTTGTTCTTGATTTCATATACTGTATGCTGTAGATTTTTCTAATAATCGTATATATATCAGTATATCGTTTTTTATAACATTAACTTCGATTGTTATAGCGCAAAGATAGTGCTTTTTATAAAACAAGCTCAATTTTTATTGTAAAATGTTACTTATAAAACGATGATAATCATTTTTTTTATTATATTTGCAAATGTAATAACATCTAATTTGTTGCGCGAACATATAATCATAATAAGGATTATTCAGTTTATAAAGTATTTTGATGACGAGAGTTTTCCTCTTGTTTTATCATGGAACCACACAAGAAGTATTAGAAAGTTTTAATCTCACTTTAAGCTCTTTTAATCGATTATTATCGTTTTAATCGTTTAAATATAAGTAATTTTGCATCATAAATTTATTTATTTCGCTAAAATATGAATAAACAAATACTTATGCTTGCCGTTGGTATGGCACTGATAACAATAAGTTGTAAATCGACAAAGGAAAAGGATGTATCTGCTGTTTATTCAGTTACGACTCCAGAGGTAACAAACACATCTGTCTCAAAAGACTATGTAGCGAACATACAGTCGCAGAAAAACATTGAGATTAGAGCTCAACAAGGTGGTATATTACGTGATATATATGTTGATGAAGGTCAGATGGTGAAAGCCGGACAGCCTTTGTTTCGTATTGCTTTGGTTGGCGCACAACAAGAAGTGGAAAAATCTAAGGCTGAAGCTGAACAGGCTCGCATAGATTTACAGAATACTTCTACTTTGGCGGCTAATAACATCGTGTCAAAGAATGCACGTAAGATGGCACGTGCGAAGTTGAACTCTGCTATGGCTGATTATCGTCTTGCCACTGAGCGTAAGCAGTTGTCACTTATTACAGCACCTTTTACTGGTATAATAGGTAGAATACCTAATAAAAAAGGTAGTTTACTTCAAGACGGTGACTTGATTTCTACTCTTTCTGATAACACTAATCTTTATGTTTATTTTAATGTTTCAGAACCAGAATATCTTGATTATCAACAGCATGCTGCAGAAAGACGCAAACTTCCGCTTAGTCTTATTCTTGCAAACGGAACTACTTTTGCATCAAAAGGATATTTACAGAATGTAGAAGGTGAGTTTGACAATGGAACAGGTAACATTGCTTTCCGTGCTAAGTTTGCCAATGTGAATCGTATTCTTAGAAATGGTGAAACAGGAACAGTGAGAATGAATATTCCTGTAAGAAACGTAATGATAATACCTCAGCAGTCTACCTATGAAATACAAGATAAGAAATATGTATTTGTAGTTGATGCTGGTGGTTATGTCCACGCGCGTCCTATAAAAATAGCTTTTGAAAAGCAGAATGTATATGTTGTAACAGAAGGTTTGTCGATTAATGACAAAATTCTGGTAGACGGTATACAGAAGGTGAATGATGGTGATCGTATTTCAATACGTTATAAGAGCCCGGCTGAAGTAATGCAGTCTATCAAATTAAAAGCTAACTAATTATGTTCAAGAAGTTTATTCGCAGACCGGTTCTTGCAATCGTCGTTTCTCTTGTCATTGTGTTTATAGGTGTGTTGTCATTGCTCAACTTGCCTATCACTCAATATCCTTCTATCTCACCTCCTAAGGTTAATGTCATCGCCAATTATCCTGGTGCTAACAATGAATTGCTGATCAAATCGGTCGTAATTCCTTTGGAACAGGTTCTTAATGGTGTTCCTGGCATGAAATATATTGAGTCTGATGCTGGTAATGATGGTGAGGGTGAAATTAATGTCGTGTTCAAATTGGGAACAGATCCTAATGTTGACGCTATTAATGTGCAAAACAGAGTGTCAGCGGCTATAAATAAGCTACCACCTGCTGTTGTGCGTGAAGGTGTTAAGATTTCTCGTGAGGAACCTAACATTCTGATGTATATAAACCTATACAGTAATGATCCTAAAGCTGACCAGAAATTCCTTTTCAATTATGCGGATATAAATATTTCTCCTGAATTACAGCGTGTTGATGGAATGGGCGACTTGGATATTCTTGGTACACGTAACTATGCGATGCGCGTATGGTTGAAACCTGATAAACTAACTGCCTATAATTTGTCTGCTGATGACGTAAATCAAGCTTTGGAAGATCAGAGTATAGAAGCTTCACCAGGTAAACTGGGTGAAAGTTCGGGTAAGCGACCAGAGAGTTTTGAGTATGTGTTGAAATATCCAGGACGATATACTACTCCAGAAGAGTATGGAAACATCATATTGAAGTCAAATCCAAATGGTCAGTTTGTACGTTTAAAAGATGTTGCCACAATAGATTTCGGTACAGAGATGTATGATATTTATTCTACTCTTAACGGACATCCATCGGCAGCCATAACATTGAAACAGGCTTATGGTTCAAATGCACGAGATGTGATACAGAACGTGAAGAAGACGATGGCTAAACTACAGAAGGATATGCCTAAGGGTATGCACTATGAGTTAAGTTATGATATAAGTAGATTTCTTGATGCATCAATAGATAAAGTTATCCATACACTTTTCGAGGCGTTTATACTTGTTGCCATCGTCGTGTTTGTCTTCCTTGGTGACTGGCGCTCGTCAATCATCCCTTGTATGGCTGTCCCTGTATCGTTAATAGGAAGTTTCGCAGTGATGTCGGCATTCGGTATCACGCTGAATATGATATCCCTCTTTGCCCTTGTCATGGCGATAGGTATAGTGGTGGATGACGCCATAGTGGTGATTGAGGCTGTCAACGTAAAGATAGCCACGGAACATCTCTCGCCTTTGGAGGCCACGCAAGAAGCGATGAAAGAAATCAGTGGTGCTATCGTAGCTATAACGCTTGTAATGGCATCGGTATTTATTCCTGTTGCCTTTATGGGCGGACCTGAAGGTATGTTCTATCGTCAGTTCTCTATCACAATGGCATCAAGTATCGTCCTTTCTGGATTTGTAGCCTTGACACTTACTCCTGCACTTTGTGCACTTATATTGACTAGAGAACAGGAGCAAAATCTTAGAAAGTCATGGCTTCATAAACTTCTTGATAAGTTTAATGCTGGTTTCAACAAAGGTGTGATAGGGTATGATAAGGTGTTGCAGCGTACTGTTTCCAACAAATTTGTCACATTACCGTTACTTCTGTTATTCTGTTTAATAGCATTCTTTGTTAATAATTCAGTTCCATCTGGTTTTATTCCAGAAGAGGACCAAGGTATGGTATATGCTGTGATTGAGACTCCACCAGGTTCAACAATAGAACGAACTAACAAGGTGGCACATCAGTTGCTGAACATTGTTGAGAAAGAAGAGGGTGTTCAGAGTGTTTCTTCTCTTGCAGGTTATGAAATACTTTCAGAGGGAACAAGTGCCAATTCTGGTTCTTGTCTGATAAACCTGAAGTCGTGGAAAGATCGTAAACATTCGGCAAAGGAGATAATTGCTGATCTTGAAAAGAAATGCGTTGCTATAACGGGCGCTCATATCGAGTTCTTCCAACCACCTTCAATACCAGGTTATGGTGCTGCGTCGGGATTTGAACTTCGATTGCTTGATAAGACTGGTAATAACGACTATCACCAGATGGAAAAGGTGAGCAAGGACTTTGTGAAGGAACTTAATAAGCGACCAGAGATTGGTTCTGCTTTCACGTTCTATTCAGCAAGTTACCCACAATATATGCTGCGCATTAATAATGATATTGCTGAGCAGAAGGGGGTTTCTATTGGTTCGGCTATGGACAATATGTCTACGATGATAGGTTCCGATTATGAGACGGGTTTCATACGCTTTGGAAAGCCATACAAGGTAATCGTTCAGGCAAGTCCAGAGTATCGTGCTTATCCGCACAGCCTTTTAGGATTGACAGTGAAGAATAATCAGGGCGAGATGGTGCCTTATGCTGACTTTATGCAACTGCAAAAGGTTTATGGTATGAGTGAAATCACACGTCACAATCTTTATAACTCTGCTGAGGTTACTGGTGCACCAGCATCTGGATGTAGTAGTGGCCAGGCTATTAAGGCAATAGAAGAGGTAGCTGCAAAGAAATTACCTCACGGATTTGACTATGACTGGGCTGGTATTTCAAAAGACGAAGTAGATCAAGGTAATCAGGCGATACTGATATTCGTAATCTGTCTGGTCTTCGTATATCTTATCCTGTCGGCACAGTATGAGAACTTCATACTTCCGTTGCCTATCATAACATGTCTGCCAGCCGGAATATGCGGTGCATTCATATTCCTGAAACTTTTGGGGTTGGAGAATAATATCTATGCACAGGTGGCGATGGTGATGTTGATAGGACTGCTGGGAAAGAATGCGGTGCTGATGGTGGAATATTCCGTTCAGCGACGGAATATGGGAATGACGATCCGGCAGGCGGCTATTGAGGGAGCTATTGCTCGATTCCGTCCTATATTGATGACTTCGTTTGCCTTTATTGCCGGACTTATACCTTTGGTATTTGCAAGCGGTGCAGGTGCGATAGGAAACCGCACTATTGGTAGTGCTGCAGTTGGAGGTATGTTGTTTGGAACATTCTTTGGACTGATAATAATTCCTGGTTTGTATTATATCTTTGGAACGATGGCAGAGAAAGTCAAGATGGTAAAATATCAGCGAGATAAACCTCTGACAGAAACAAAAGACAAAAAGTATAAGAAATGAAAAAGTTACATATCCTATATACTGTATTGGTGTCGGCAGCCGTTATGACGAGTTGCAAGACACCTCAGGCTACCAATATGACGGACCGTGTGAAGTTGCAGTTGCCTTCTAAATTTCAGAAGGACAGCGTTGCTGGCACTAGTGCCACAGTAACTCCATGGAGACAGTTCTTTACTGATTCGGCATTGGTTTCGTTGATTGACACGGCATTGGTAAACAATCAGGATTTGCGCATCACTATTCAACAGATAGCGATAGCAAAGAGTGGGGTGCTTTCTCAGGAAGGACTGATGATGCCTACTGTGTCAGGTGGTGGAAATGTAGGTGTATCAAAAGCTGGTAGATATACCAGTGAAGGTGCAGGTAACGCAACAACTGATATTAAACCAGGTAGGTCAATGCCAGAACCATTGATGGACTATCAGCTTGGTGCAACAGCCGATTGGGAAGTTGACTTGTGGCATAAACTAAGTTCCAGTAAGCATGCTGCCGTAGAGCATTATCTAGCTACTGTAGACGGACGCAATGCTGTGTTGTCGTCTCTTATCTCGCAAGTGGCTGAAAATTATTATCAACTGCTTGCACTAGATAACAAACTAGATTTGATACATCAGTATATTGACTTGCAGAAGAAGGCTGTTGAAATAGCTAAGATTCAGAAAAAAGCTGACGCTGATACGGAACTTGCTGTAGAGAAGTTTGAGGCAGAACTGGCTAAGGCTCGTGCCGATGAATATACATTGAAGCAGCAGATTACTGAAAGTGAGAACAGTCTCAACTTACTGCTTGGCAGATATCCTACACAGATTGACAGAAACAAGACTGCTTTTCTCTCAACAAATCTGCAGAAGGTGACTACTGGTATACCATCAGAATTGCTTAATAACCGACCTGACATCAGACAGGCTGAACATGAGTTAGCTTCTGCAAAATGGAGCGTTGAGGCTGCAAGAAAGGAATTCCTTCCGTCATTAAACATCTCTGCATCAGTAGGTCTTGACGCCTTTAACCCAACATATCTCACTCAGTTGCCAAAGTCGTTAGCATTTAGTGTTCTTGGTGGACTTACTGGTCCGCTGATCAATAAAAAGGCTATACAAGCTAACTTCCAGACTGCCGACGCTCAGCAGATAGAGGCTCTTTATGAATATGACAAGACATTGCTCACGGCTTATTCAGAAGTATGCACGCTGATGTCGAGAATAGGCAACCTAGATCAATACTACAAACTGAAGGAGGAGGAATCGCAGAAGTTGGATCAGTCTATAAACATAGCTCGATTGTTGTATATGAACAGTCGCTGCACATATCTTGATGTACTTATGGATGAACGTGATGCATTGGATGCAAAAATGGAACTTCTTGATGCGAAAGCGCAGCAACTCTCAAGTGTTGTTGATGTATATCGCAGCTTGGGAGGAGGACAGAATCCTGTGAAGGAATAATATTGATTATATTATCTTTTTCTTCATGTTTACAAAATAATGATTACTTTTGCAGATAAGATATAATATTGACTAATAATTAAATAAAAGAAAATGAAAAATTTTTTTGTGAAATCTGTTGTTTTAGGAGCTATTTTAATGACTTCAATCAGTGCAAGCGCACAAATTGACTTAGGTAATCTTGGAAAGGTTGTTAGTTCTGCTATTGGAGGAGAAGCAGGCTCAATCATTTCAAGTAAGAATAATGTGTCAAAAGAAAACATTGTAGGCACATGGAGCTATCAGCAGCCATCAATAAGCTTTGAGAGTAGCGACTTATTAAAGCAGGCTGGTGGTCAGTTGACTTCTGCTGCTATTGAGAAAAAGCTTGCATCACAGTTTGCTAAGGTTGGAATTACTCCAGGTAAGTTTCTTATTACTTTCGGTAGCGATGATAAATTCTCTACCATAAAGGACGGTGTAGCTACAACTTCTGGAACATACGTTCTTAGCGGTTCAAAGATTACATTCTCATATCTTGAAAATTCTGCAAAGATAACAGGTTATGCACAGATTAAGAACGGTACATTGTCTATCTCATTTGATAGTTCAAAAGTTCTTGATGTAATGAGTAAGATGAGTAAGTATTCTGCAAACAGTACGCTAAGTACAATTTCTTCTCTTGCTGGTAGTTTTAAAGGTATGAAGACTGGTGTGGCTCTTGTTAAGTATGTTGCCCCTGTTGCAAAGGCAAAAACTACAACATCAAAGACTACTACTGTTAAGAAGACAACAGTAAAGAAAGCTACTACCACAAAGAAATAATTCAAAGGTAGACGATATAGAAATGAGGATATTCTTGTTGGAATATCCTCATTTCTATATATATGCGTTTATGTTCAAGAATTGTTATAGAAACAGTGCAAAAATAGATGCGCCTATAACTGTAAGAATACCACATACCACAATTGATAGACCACTGATTGCACCTTCTACAGCACCCATTTCCATAGCTTTGGCTGTTCCGACGGCATGAGATGAACATCCGATGGCAATTCCTTTGGCTATAGGCTCTTCAATATGTAGTAATTTAAGAATTCCTTCTGCAAATATGTTTCCCAGAACTCCAGTAATGATGATTACTACAACTGATATAGATACATATCCACCAAGTTCTTCGGATATTCCCATACCAATGGCTGTCGTAATTGATTTCGGTAGAAATGTAACATACGTGTTGTGATCAAAAGAAAAGAGCAATGCCAGCAATAATATAGATACCAAACTGGAAAGTACGCCAGACAATATACCGAAAAGAATAGCCTTACTATTCTTCTTTAAAAGTTCCATCTGTTGGTAAAGAGGCACTGCAAGACATATTGTTGCGGGAGTAAGCAGATAGCTTATCCACGAAGAATTAGACGAATAAGATTTATAGCTTACACCGGAAATAAGTAGGAAACAGATAGTGATGATGATGGCTATCAGAAGCGGATTCATATATGATAGTCTTGTCTTTTTTCTAATCCATATACCAAGTATGTAACTGCTCAGACTAATCAGAACACCGAAATATACTGAATCTTGAAATAAGTCTTTCATTTGTTCTCTCCTTTCTTCTTATCTTTACGTATAATGTATTGGGTAACGAAACCGCTTGTAGCCATTACAATAAATGTACTTACTACTGTGACAATAATATATGTCAGTAAATGACTTTTTATGATAGACCATGAGTCAATCAGTCCCACGGCTGCTGGAATAAACATCATCGGCATTACGGATATTAATAATGCGCTTACCTCTCTTACTTGATTTACTTTTATCCATTTCATCATTAGAGCCGTGAATAAAAGCAAAATGCCATATATGCTGGCTGGTATTGGTAATGGAATGAGGAAATGAAATACTTCTCCCAAAAAGGAGAATGCAACGATAATCAGAAACTGTATAATATACTTCATGCTGAGTTAATACTATTTTAATACGCAGTCTATATACTGTTCAATATACTTTGCTGAATTTACGGATCCCATTCGCATACAGTCGAAGCAAAGATCATAATCTTCTGCATTTCCCCATGTTAGACCTGTATAGAATTTATGATATCTTATTCTACTGTTGTCCATCTCGTCTACGAATTCTGCGGCATCAGATTTGGACAGTTGTCGTTCTTTAGCTATTGAATCAATACGATTGTCAACATTACCTTTAAGAAATACGGAAATAAGATCTTCTCTGTCTTTGAAAATATAATTTCCGCATCGTCCAATGATAATACAATCTTTGTCGCCTATCATATTAACTAATATGCTGAATGTCTTCTCGGATATCTTTGCTGGATATTCAATAGTTTCAGAAATAGCAAACATAAGTTCATCGACAGGTCTTTCTTCGAAGAAATTATTCATTTCATCAAGAACACCTTTTTCCTGAGCCATTTCCAGAAGATTCTGGCGTGTATAAAATGGAATATTATAGTGAGATGCAAGTATTTTCCCAATACTCAGTGCTCCACATCCACATTGCCGTGCAATTGAAATTATCATTTTACTATGTTATTTGAGTGCAAAGGTAATGATTTTATGTTAGAATGAGTAGCGTTCCTAATTTTAAATTTCTACCTTTGGCGCTGTGTGAAATGCTAATAATATAATTGGTAAAATAATCATAATGGTCGTAATAATATTGCTTATGCTTTCAATATGTTAGTAGTGCGATGATATTTTGGCTTTTTGTGGCTTTGAAATGTGTATTTTATTGTCATAGCGTAAAAAACTTACAAAAGTTATCTGCAATACAAAGTATTTTAGTAACTTTGTAGTCGGTAATCATAGCGAGTGTTGATTGTAATATGTTAATTTCCAACACATTATAGTTACACAAGAAATAGCTAATCACCATTATTTTAAACACATATAAATCGTCGAACTCACGTTAATATATAACTACAATGAAAATGAGATTAATTTTACTATCAACACTATTTGTGGTAAGTGCTGGGGCCATGGCGCAAGGCACTCTTGCTGACTACAATAGAGCTTACAGTTTATCCAATAAGTTTAGTAACGACAACGTGTATAATTCGCCTGCCGACATTAAATTTAAAGATTCCACAAACACATACTACTACACAGAGAATACTGCTACTGGCAAAAGATATGTAGCAATGGATGCTGGTACAAACAATAGTAAATCATTTGGTAGCAAAGAAGAACTGTATAAATACCTAGATATAAAACTGCCAGAAGCAGCAAAACCACAATTCGGTCGTAAGCACGATCGCCACTGGATGGAAGTAGACGAAGAGAAAGATACACATCCTGTTGTATCACCAGATGGTAAACTGGAAGCATATATTGAAGGAGAAAACGTGGTGCTACATGAAGTTGGCAAACCCTATACAGAGAAACGTATACTAAGTACTGATGGCACACTATCAAACTATTACTCTGCATGGATACAATGGTCGGCTGACAGCAAATATATAATGACATGCAAACGCAGACCTGTTGACAAAAGATATGTATACTATGTGGAGTCCTCACCTGCTGACCAATTGCAACCTATACTTCACAAACAGGAATATGCCAAGCCTGGAGACGAACTTCCATTTAAGGTGCCTTGCATATTCGATGTGAATACAGGTAAAGAAGTGATCGCATCAACACAACTATTTGACAAGCAGTTTAGTTTGGATGGATTCACATGGACTGCCGACAACAAAGAAGTGATATTTGAATACAATGAGCGTGGACATAAAGTTTATCGTGTGCTGGCTATGTCGGCACAAACAGGTAAAGTGAGAACGATTATAGAAGAGACCGCTACCACATTTGTAAACTATCCACGCCACTATCGTTACGACTTTGCCGACACATCTAAGATGATATGGATGAGTGAACGCGACAGCTGGAACCATCTATACATGTACAATGTGTCAAAGGGTAAAGTGATCAGCCAGATAACTAAAGGAACATGGTGCGTGAGAGAAGTAGTAAAGGTAGACGAGAAAACCAATACCATATACTTTTCTGCAAGCGGTGTAAATCCGAACGAAGATCCCTACCAGATACACTATTACCGCATAGGTATGGATGGTAAAAACATGATATGTCTTACACCTGCAGAGGGAAACCATCAGGGTGTATTCAGCTATGATATGAAATATGTGGTAGACAAGTACTCAAAAGTAGACACACCTCCTGTTACAGAATTGAGAAGCGGTATAGATGGAAAGTTGATTAGCACCATAGCTAAAACTGACATATTAAAACTTAAAGAAAGTGGATGGGTAGCACCAGAGATATTCAAAGCTAAAGGCAGAGATGGTATCACTGATATATGGGGAATCATACAACGACCAACTAACTTTGACCCAACAAAGAAATACCCTGTGATAGAATATATCTATGCTGGTCCTGGCGATGCCTATACACCAAAGAGCTTTATAGCTTATAATTGGAATACCACTGCCTTGGCAGAACTTGGATTTATAGTCGTACAAATGGATGGAATGGGGACTGCATGGCGCGGAAAGAAATTTGAAGAACTATGCTACAAAAACCTTAAAGACGCTGGTTTCCCAGATAGACAACTGTGGATTCAAGCTGCTGCAGCTAAATACCCTTATATAGATGCCAGTAATGTGGGTATCTTTGGTGCCTCTGCTGGTGGACAAGAGAGTACGACCGCAGTGCTTCTTCACGGTGATTTCTATAAAGCTGCCTATTCTAGTTGTGGATGCCAAGACAACCGCATGGATAAAATATGGTGGAATGAACTATGGATGGGATATCCTGTAGACAAGAGTTATGAAGAGTGCAGCAATGTTGTAAATGCGCATAAGTTGCAAGGAGCTTTGATGCTTGTAGTGGGCGAACTGGATGATAATGTAGATCCATCTTCCACATATCAGGTGGCGAACGCACTAGAGAAAGCTGGTAAAGACTTCGAATTGGTTGTGTTGCCAGGTGTACACCACACTATGGGTGAAAAGTTTGGAGAACACAAACGTTTCGATTTCTTTGTGAAAAATCTCTTGAAAGTAAATCCACCTAAATGGAATGAAATAACAAAATAAAGAATTTCATTTATCTGATTTTCTCACATATCTATAAATCTGTTATGTCTGCAAAAGATTATAAACACTAGCCCTTTGACAGTTTTATAACATATTGACAGATAGAAACGAGAAAACAACAAAGAAGATATTATCAAACAATAAGGTTCATCCAATTGCAGGATGAACCTTTTATTATGCCGTCGCTAATTTTTAAACAACAAATCGGCTATGTCGTTTCTGTTTATATAACGATGTCTTTTATTCATCCATTTCTTTATTGCTTTTCTCATTATCGTTGTATTTCACGAAAAGAGAAGCAATGTAAGCTGTGTATGTTCCAAATAACCCTACACCGCTAACCATGAGTATCGTACCAATTATTCGCCCTATATCTGTAACTGGGTATTTATCGCCAAAGCCTACTGTTGTAATCGTTTCCATGCTCCACCATAAAGCATCACTAGCTGTCTTTATATTGCTGTCTGGAGATTTTTCTACACATAGAATGGATATAGATGAAAAGATGATTAGTAAGAATGTGATTAAGAATACAGACATCATCGTGCCTTTTATCTTGCTCTTAAATATATATCTGACAATGATTTTTGTTGACCTAAAGGCTCTAAGTATTCTTAATAGTCTTATCAATTTGAATAATCGCCCATATCTGAGATAACTTATAGCTGGAATGCTGGAAATTAGGTCAATCCATCCCCAACGCATAAAACGAAGTTTGTTTGGGGCTTGATAGAAACATCGTATAAAGTCTATAAGAAATATTACACATATTATGTTGTCAATCATGTCTAATAGATTCATGATTCGGCTAGAAAGATGGCAGACTGTAGATATAGACAATGCAGTAAGTACATAGATCGAAAGGATGATGATTACGATGTCAAAGATGTTAAATTTATAGCTGTCTTTTAATGGTGTGATTGATTTCATTTTTCTATTATTATATATTCATAATTATATGATTTGGCAATCCCTACAATAATAGATGCTACCACCTAAGTAAGCCTCTTTTATTATTTTGCCTCCGCATCTTGGGCACAGCTCATGGCACGTGTTTTTAGAGAGAATGCAATGATAGCCACCAGAATTGCCAAGTAGGTCTTTCTCGGTGTCTCTTCCTCCTTCTGAAATCATATTTTCAAGAGTTTCTTTTATAGCGACAAACAAAGTTCTTTCCTCTTCATCAGACAAAGTGTTTATTTTGCGTTTCGGATTAATGCCAGCATTAAACAGTATATCCTGCAATACGCCATTACCTAATCCGGGTATTCGCTGTTCTGTAGCCAGAAGTGCCTTGACAGAAATGTTTTTGCCTGTGTCTGTAATCATCTGATGAAAGAAATTGATATCAAATCTTTTATCCAAAGGTGATAACTTATCTCGACTACCACAATAATAAGGGTAATCAAAAGTACCCTTGAAAGCAAATATACCTCCATACATAGCTACCGTGAAAACAACATAAGTGCTATCATCAAAAACAACTAGCAACTGAAATTTTTGTGGACACTTATCAGCCTTTTGGAAATACTTCATATTTGTTCCATCACTAATAGCAAGGTGTGTGTCATGATCAAAACAAATATCAATATAACATCCAAATCCCATCACTTCCTCAACTTTTCTTCCTACTAATATTGAAGAATATAATAGTGGATCTCCATGATACCATGCAAAGCGATGGGGATTGGTCGCATTGATAACATCAACAACAACCTTTCCACGCAAAATATTTTCAGCACGCGAAGCGAATACTTTAGATTCAGGTATTTCTATCATATTATATAATTAAAGTCATTTGTCGCTACTTGTTATAATAGCCACAATTATTTATTCAAATTATCTTTGTTATTGCATAAAGAATAAAATTCTACATCTAAAACTTTACCGTCATATCTTTTCTCGCCCTGACGCAGGCAACCTTCATATTCGAATCCGCACTTTTGAATGACTCTTCGCGAACGAGGATTCATGGAATAGCAGGTGCAAGAAATCATGCTAATGGCCAGTTCACTAAAGCCATATTCAATAACAGCTTTGGCTGCTTCTGTCATAAGTCCTTTGCCCCAATAGTGCTCAGACATTGCATAGCCTAACATTAATACTTCTGGATTGTTGCGGTGATGATCTGGCACCAAACCAATGCTACCAATCATTTTGCCAGAAGACTTGAGTACCATTCCAAATACATTATCTTTATCGACAAATACTGCTTTCATGATTGCTCTAGTCTCATCTATATTCTTATGGGGTTTCCAACCGGCAGCCGGACCAACATTCGGTTCACTGCCATATTCGAATATATCGCTGGCATCATCTTTATTTATCGGACGTAATATCAAACGTTCTGTTTCTAATTTATTCATTTTATTATTATTTAATGGTCATTTTCTTATTATCAAATATTACCTTTGATAAGGTCTATCGCTTAATTTTCTTAATACGATAAATGAATGACTTGCGATAATGGCTTGCATTATTATTTGCAAAGATACAAAATTTACAGTAAAATGCAATTAATGAATGTAAAACATACGGTATCTGATAAATTATCAATACACCATGATTTATTACAAGGAATATGTTGTAATAAACTGACTGCCATATAATTTAAGTATGGCTATGTTTACGATTAAGAAATAAAAACAATCATAATAGATTTATATAATAGTGATATAATTTTGTATCTTTGCATTCAAGATATTTTGAACACAACAAATTAGGGCTGCAAATGAATTATAAAATACATGAATTCTCTGATTCAAGAATAGCAAGCATGGATGTTTGTGAAATAGGAAATCATAAGCATCATGCTACATGATTGCTTGAATTTGATGTTACTGAAAGCAGCGAATATAATATTAAAATGACATTATAATGAGAAACATTGAACAAACAATTGAAAATATGGTTGAAAAATCAACCAACACATTTATTTGCTATATTGATGAAGATGGTTGCCCTGTGACAAAAGCCATGTTGAAACCTCGTGAATACGAAGGTGTACGCATATTTTATTTCACGACAAACACATCTTCAAACAAGGTGAAGTGTTTTAAGCAAAACAATAAAGCAAGTATCTACTTTGTAAATCCGCAATTTTTCCGTGGCGCTAGTCTAACAGGCACAATGGAAGTCCTTGAAACTGCAGAAGCAAAAGAAAGAATCTGGCAGAAAGGAGACGAGATCTATTACCCAAAAGGTGTAACCGATCCTGATTACTGTGTGCTGAAATTTACGGCAACAAAAGGACGGTTTTATAGTGACTTTCACTCTGATGATTTCGACATAAACCAATAATAAAATTAAAATATTATGCCATACATTACAATGGAATGTGGTAAATTGACCACAGAACAAAAAGAGAACTTAATCAGTCGTTTAACAGAAACAGCTTCAGAAGCAACAGGTATTCCACCGGAATTTTTTATGATAACCATTAAAGAATTGCCAGATACAAATATGGGATTTGGTGGTAAAACCGTAGAAAAGACAAAACGTGAATATCTAAAAAAATAATATACAAGATATAATGGAAAATAAAGATATCCATATCAGATTTGCACAAGAAACTGAAAGCGAAGTTATATTTGAATTAATTAGAGGACTTGCCGCTTATGAAAATATGGAAGATGAAGTGGCTGCAACAAAAGAGAATATACACGAAACTTTATTTATAAACAAAGATGCAGAGGTATTATTAGCAGAATATAAAGGAAAAATCGTAGGATTTGCCTTGTTCTTCCATACCTATTCAACATTCCTTGGTAAAACTAACATCTATCTCGAGGATCTGTTTGTTAAAGAGGAAGCAAGAGGTAAAGGTATTGGCAAACTATTCTTTAAGCATATAGCAAAGATTGCTATTGACAAAGGGTATGGGAGAATTGAATGGTGTTGTCTAGACTGGAATCAAAAATCTATAGAGTTCTATAAACATATTGGAGCACACGTTTTGGATGATAGAAGAATATACAGGATTTCAGATGACAAATTTAAGGAGGTTTAATACTTAGGTAAACTCTTCACCTTATGCTGTCAAAATATATCGTGCTTTAGGATTTGTAGAGGTTGATACAGAACAGATTTCTGACGGCATACGTTATATTCCCATGTCCTACAATCAAAAGAATAAAACCACTAAGAACTAACATGTCAAAACACATATGTTAATTATATGTTAAAAGCTGAAGATCATTTGACTCATCCCTTAGGTCATGGTATAACTTTGCACCCGTAATCATTGCGCAACAGATTATGAAAACAAAAGTCAAATTTAAAATCGGCGAGTTCTCAAAAATCAATCAGATCACAGTGAAGACACTGCGACATTACGAAAAGATAGGTTTGATAGCACCTTGCGAAGTGGATGAATGGACGAAGTACAGATATTATGATGTGAGTCAGCTCAAAAAAATGAGCAATATCATGTATCTAAAAAGACTCGGATTTGCCCTTAGTGAAATAAAGGATATCACGGACAAAGACGGAGGTGTTCCTTCTTTTGAGGTGATAGAGGCAAAACTAAAACTATGCAAGGATAAAATCGTGCATCTCGAAGTGCTTCAGAAAGAACTGAGTGAGCTAAAGAACAGCCTCAAACAAAAAACTAAAATGGAGAAGTTTATTATTAAATCTTTGCCTGCAATTATAGTTGCAAGACATAGAAGTGTTGTAAATAGTTATCAAGATTTATTCAATTTATGTCCAAATGTAATTGGACCTGAAATGGAACGGTTAGGTTGTGTCTGTTCTGAACCTGGATATTGCTACACCATTGATCACAACAAGGAACATAAGGAAACTAATATAGAAATAGAATATTGTGAAGCTGTTACTGAAAAGAAAGAAGATTCTGAGTTAATACAGTTTATGGATGTTCCTGCCGTGAAGAAGGCACTCTGCTTTAATCACTATGGCTCTTATGAGAAGTTTCCAGAGACATGGGCAAAAATTTATGCCTTCATTGAAGATAATGATTATAATATTGTTGATGACCCACGTTTCTGTTATATTGATGGTATTTGGAACAAGAATGATGAAAGCGAATGGCTGACAGAAATCCAAGTTCCTATTGAGAAATAGCACAATAAAGAAAAGGGCTTATAACGAATAATGTCACTCGTTAAAAACCAATATAAATATTAGTCGTGACATTAGGCGTATCTCATATACAAAAAATCCTATCGTAACTTTGTAAGAAACGATAGGATTTATATTTATTAAAACTTTCTTTTGTCTATTTTGGCAAAGAGAGGCTTCCTAGATGAACATCTGTTCCACCAACAATTTGAATACCAGACTTGAGGACTATGATATCCTTGGTTGATAAGTCTTCAGCTTTCAGATCATAAGTACCACTGAACAATCCATGTAATTTGAAATAATTATTCTGTATGGTATCAGATAACGTTGAGATAGTGTCATTAGTAGATGTCACAGTGAAGATTCTCATCGCTGTCTTTGATGGTAATAGATTACCATCTATGGCTGATGAATTGGCTGTTATGTATGAACGGATAACAGGTTTCAATAGATAAGATCCACTATTACCTTGTTTTACAATTGAACGCGAAGCATCAAAATCGATGATTATTTTATAACCACTTGTTAATTGGGCAACTGATTGAACATCTAATTTCAGTCCAGATGTTTGTCCGCTTGGTGTCTTCAATGAAACGACATCACCATTATTGAGAACAACAGTATTGTTATCTCCCAAGACTAGGCGAATTTGTTGAACTTTCGCTCCTGCATTAAATTCCACATTCGATAACAAAGAATCTTTTCCATTTGAAAAGTGCAACAAGTCAACAGTACAAGGTTTCACATTTAGTGTTGTCCAGATTTTTCCATCAACAGAGCATTCAATAGATTTGATGTTAATGTTTACAGATTTATATCCTTCAAGAGAAGGAGCATCCGTCAAATAAAAGCCAACGGTTGCATTGCTTTCTTTATCCGAGTTGTTGTCATTACTGCTACATGAATAGAGACTGATAAGGAGCAAACATAAGAAGAAAAGTTTTTGTTTCATAATTTATCTTTTTAGATATTAGTTATTTGCAAATTTACTATAATTCTGTTAATGGACCAAACAAAATATAAGCATAATGTAAAAAAGGATATTTGTTGTATATTCTTACTTTGGATTAACCATCTATTCTGTTATATTATAATGTTACATTTATGCCAGTTTTTGCGTTTCTACACTTAGTATATAAAGAAATGTTTAAGCGCCTATTTACTGAACATAAGCATGTTATATTCAATAAATAGGCGCTAGCCAAGTATTGTCACTGTGTTGGTTTTTGTAATGTTCTATTTTCTCAATTACAATTTTATTTCAAGTATTGGCTTTCGATAAATAGTAATTGCTTTTCAAGCATTGCTGCTTTCACCATATTATAACCATTCTTCTTAGCCTCTTCGATTGATCGAGAATAAAGATATTTAATTTCCATCGGACGTTTGTAATCATAGTCAAGCTTCATGCTTGGAGAATATGGTGGCATAGCATTAGTCATATCAATCGTCTTATCTGCAAATGAAGAGTCAATGTTTTTTACTCCAGCATGCTGAGCAGCTTCAATAACCTCGAGCATCATTTCGTATATCAATTTCTCTGTATTAGGATTTGCCATCAACTTATCTGTAGTCGTATTTAATACTACAGTCATTCCATTAAAAGGAATATTCCATACTGCCTTTTTCCAACGAGCTTCTTCATAGTCTACTAGTTTAGTATCTATCCCAGACTCATTTAAATCTTTAATGGCTTCTTTCAGTATTGAAATGTCACTGCAAGAGTATGCTCCGATATTTATCTTTCCTAAACTTTGATGATTTATGTGTCCTGGTTCATTTTTGCTTGCACAAATAAATGCTAAGCCACCTGCAAGGTTCAAATCTGGAAAAACTTCCTGTAAATCACTCTCCAAGCCTATTCCGTTTTGGATAAGTATAACTATAGTGTTTTTGTGTAAAAGAGGAGTGAGCATCTCTTTCAACAAACCATTATTAGTAGACTTTAAGCATACTAGCACAATGTCACACTTAGGCATGTCCTTTGTGCTTCGGTAAGCGTTAACTTCCGACAAATGAAAATCACCATCAACAGAGTCTATCTGTAATCCATTAGATTTTACATATTCATAATCAGAATGGAAGAGAAAATGAACGTCTTTACCTGCTTTTGCTAATTTACCTCCGCAATATCCACCTATAGCTCCTGAACCTATTATTCCGTACTTTAATGTCATATTCAATAATTTTTTATTCCTACATCAATGTTGTTTTTTGAGAGCAAAATACTAATTACTTTGCAATCACTCTGCAAATATACAATAAATATCTTATTGAATATAAGATGTAATCATTTTTAAAATAAAGAGTAAATATAGCTAATAACAATAGTGTGATTTTGTCACATATATCTGATTTTTATTTGCAATATGATAAATATATTGATATAATTACTTTCTATTAGTCATTGATATGTGTTTTGTAAGAACTTATTCTTTTCAAGTTGTTTTAAATATACATAAAATTAACTTTTAGCTCTATAGCCTATGTGCTTCTATGATATAAAGTTTCCAACTTTTGTATAAAAGTGTTTTTTGAATTGACACTATTCTCTTTTAAAAGTGTTCTTTTTCAGCTGACATCATTATACAAACTTATTTCTCTAGAATATTTGAGAGAGTAATAGGGATGAAGCCAAAAGCATATTGTAAACTTCATCATTAAATATGATTTTATTAGTGTCCACTTAAAGTGATTAGCATTTTGTGTAGCGTATTATAAAATAGATGTTTTAAGTCTAGATTTCTTGGTGACGATTTAGATTTTGTACATTTAAGCAGTCTTCCCTGCGTTTTTGGTGTTTTTAGCTACGTAAGCTTCGGATTTTCTCGTAAAGCCCATAAACAGAGGGATTAGCGATACGTAGCTAAGTCAATTTAGCTACGATAGCTACGTTCTAGCTACGTTATCTATTTCTGTATATATATTATGTACGTGCACGCGTACACATACCTAGGGTTTTGAAAAATATAAGCGTCGGAGTGTCAACTTGCTGAATACCAATATTTTATCGACGAATTTGACTAATAAAGGTGACGATGAATTGGCAGTCAAATTTTAAGTTTTGCATGCGTTTCCATATAGAAACAGTTACGTTTCTACATAGAAACGCAAACGTTTCTACGATGTTTTACCTCCTATTGCTTCGTAAAACGCAATGCTTTCCTTCGTAAAACGCACGGAAAAACATCGTAAAACGCATCAAATTACGTCGTAAAGTGCAATGCAATATGAGGATTTTTTCTCCCATATTTTACCGATGAAAGCCGTCACTTTATTCTACTAGAAAAAGAGTTCTAACAAATTGAAACTCAATGGATAGGCACTACGACACTTGTTATTAAGAAAAAGTCTGAGTGCGCATACGCACGCACGTGTGCTAACAATGTGTTGCCAACAGTAATTAAAACTTTGGCTAACAGTCTAACCTAAATCCGATTGCATGGACAAAAATTTTGCAGTATCTTTGCCGAGAATTCAGTGGAATTCGGCAGAATAGTTAAACAAGCTTGCAACTTCTGTTCTCGTTTACTGTATCAATTTATGCATCCTTAGTTCCTCAGTTCCTCAGATGCAGCCAACGTTTCTTTGATAAATTCACTCATGAAATACATTCCATCGTTAAGACGGCACAAATGCCGTAGCTAGAACGTAGCTTGCCGTAGCTAAATCCTGCAAACTACGTTTCGCTAATCCCTCTGTTTATAGGCTTTGTGAGAGGTTCCGTAGCTTCGTAGCTAAAAACATGAGAATACTCTAAGTTTGCAGAATAAAAGCTATAGAATCTTTCCTCAAGTTGTTTCCTATAACAGGTTTGTAGAACTAGAAAGCCGTGTATTTTTTAAATTTATGTTTTTTCACACAATGAATACTTTGGGTCCTTGTACGGGTATAACGTATGTAGATCGTACGATGATTCCTGTATGCCATAAAGTTTTTCTTCATCAGGGCCAACTCATTGAATATTTTTTATAATCAGTTATTTTCTTCGATCAGATCACTTCGGTAATATGTTTATAGTTGGACTTAATGATCTTAAAGATTTCATCTACACGTCCGCTTATCATCATTTTCCCCATATAAAAAGCAAAACCTTTCATCTGGTCGAACTCCAGTTTTGGAGGCATGGCAAGAGCATTCGGATCAGTCTGAATGGTAATTAATGCAGGACCATCTTGTAGAAAGGCTTTTTCTAATGCCGGTCTAACATCTGCGGGATCATTAATTAGAATTCCGTACATTCCCATTGCTTCAGCTAATTTCACGAAATCAGGATTCAACATATCCGTTTCAATGTCAGGAATTCCTGCTACTTGCATCTCCAGTTTTACCATGTTCAATGAACGATTATTAAAAAGTACAATCTTCACAGGTAAATTGTATTGAACAATCGTCATCAAGTCACCCATCATCATGGATAAACCGCCATCACCGCAAAAGGCAATCACTTGTTTGTCGGGACATGCAAACGCTGCGCCAATGGCTTGCGGCATGGCATTGGCCATTGATCCGTGATTAAATGAACCCAACATTTTTCGTTCACCGGTTCCAGCAATATAGCGTGCAGCCCATACACAACACATTCCTGTATCTACCGTAAATATGGCATCCTTGTGAGCCAACTCATTTATCACAGAAGCAACATATTCAGGATGAATAGTATTTGGTTTACCAGGATCGTTTACATATAATAATAAATTCTTTTTGACTACATCGTAAAACTTTAATTGCCGATTAAGAAATTTAGCATCTTCTTTTGTTTCTATAAGGGGCAATATGGCTTGTAGAGTGTCTTTTACATCACCACAAAGACCCATCTCAAGTTTTGCTCTTCGTCCAAGATTCTCCGGTTTAATATCAATTTGTACAATTTTATTATGAATAGGCATAAAGGGTGTATACGGAAAATCTGTTCCTAATAATATAAGCAACTCACATTCATGCATGCTTTGGTAAGCAGAAGGGACCCCCAGTAAGCCGGTAAGCCCCACTTCATAGGAATTATCATACTGAATCGCCATCTTTGCCTTATAAGAATAGGCCACCGGTGATTTTAATTTTTCGGCAAGCTGAATAATCTCATCATGTGCTTCTGCAGCCCCAAGTCCGCAATAAATAGTGACTTTTTTGTACGAATTTATTATTCCGGCGAGTTGTAATAGTTCATCCTCGGATGGTCTGACAATAGGTTTGTTACGAAATAGCCTTGTTGTAGTTTCGGCTTCTTCTGCAGGAAGATTCGTGATGTCACCAGGCAACCCAAGAACAGCTACCCCCTTTTTATGTATGGCATGTTGAAGGGCGGCCTGTAGCATACGAGGAAATTGTGTTGTTGTTGTAGCCATTTGATTATAGCAACTGCAATCGTCAAACAGCTTGAATATGTTTGTTTCCTGAAAATAGTCGGTTCCAAATTCAGTGGTCGGGATAGTGGAGGCAATGGCCAATACGGAAGCCGACGAACGATGTGCATCATACAAACCATTGATCAGATGAACATGTCCTGGACCACTACTACCCGCACAACATGCCAGACCGTTTAACTGTGCCTCTGCACTGGCTGCAAAAGCGGCAGTTTCTTCGTTTCGGACATGAACCCACTTGATCTTGCCATTACGATGCACTGCTTCATTTACATGATTAAGACTATCTCCTGTTACGGCATAAATTCGTTGAATTCCTGCTGCAACTAAGGTTTCCACCAGTTGATCCGATATATTTTTACTCATAATATAAATTTTAAATAATGCATAATTTATAATTTTTCCACTAAATAGCAAATAATCCTAGTAATCCGATTAAATAAACGATCATTACAATGAATGAATCAATACCCATCCTTAGTATTTGCTTTCGGGGACGGAATATTAAACCGCAGATATAGATAATAGTTAGAAGTATTGCTAACCCTGTAAGATAAATATCTGTTTTATGCGCTTGCGGAAGAACAGATTTACCCGAAATAACAGTTGCCACCATAAATAATACAGGCAGGAATGCATTTCCTCCGAAAATATCACTCATGGCCATTTGATAATCCTCCAATTTTACGGAAGTTAAACCTGTAGCTACTTCAGGCAGCGAAGTCGCAGCCGCTAAAATTGTAGCACCGAATAATACACCCGTCATTCCTATCTGTTTAGCAATGGCTTCGCCCGTTACTTCTAATCCCACACCGGCAACTAAAGTAACCAATGAGCATAAAGCAAAAATAACAATAACAACTTGAATGCTTGTCCCTTTTTTTATAGCTAAATCATATTTCTTTATTTTGCTGTGTCCCCGCTTTTCTTTTTGACTGTTCGGAAGAACACCTAACTGATGCCAAGGCAAGTTAGTTCTTGCTTTCCCGATCAAATATATACCTACAATCCACACCAACACGATGATTACATCTATTGGCGCTACACCATGGAAAATAACCGAGGAGCCAAACTGATTGCCCACAATCACTAATGTCAACACAATAATAACCATTAATCCTTCCAACACTAATATAAGCGATGCAGCACGATAAGTAAGAGGATCTTTTTTGCCCAGTCCAAACACATCCAACACGACAAGTACAACAGTTTGTAGAGCAATACCTCCCAGAATATTTCCGATAGCAAGTGCCATATTGTGCTGAATTGCAGCGCTTACAGTAATGGCAATTTCGGGGAGATTTGTTACAATTGCTAGTAAAATTAATCCACCCAATGCTTCACCCAAACGAAAGTGTATGGAAAGAATGTCGGCCGTTTCGGTTAATTTGATTCCTGCCAACCATATTAGTACCGCACTAACGCTGAATATAAGTAGTAGCGTTGTCAACGAAAGAGATTCAATCATAATATATATTGAGTAACAATTAATAGTCTATTTCAAATCTTTTAAAACCTCATTTTCTTCTTTGATTCTTACAGATAACATAGTCAAATTAAGTACCGTAAACAGAATTGAGGTGCAATACAAATGTGATGTCTCCAAAATCCGTACCCTTTGGGAAGTATTGCTTAATAAGTCCATTTGTGTTTTCAGTGGCTCCTCTTTCCCATGAGTGATATGGTTTTGCAAAGTAAATAAAAATATTCAATTTATCTGCGATTTTTTCGGGAAAACTGAATTCTTTTCCATTATCAGCCGTTATTGTGTGTATCATGTCCTTAATTGGTAATAATGTTTTTATGGCAGCTTCGGTCAGTGGGACGGCTTCTTTCCCACTTAATAATCGAATCCATACCAGACCTGTGGCCCTATCATTGATAATAAGAAGGGCTCCTTTATGGTTCTTGCCAATCGCTGTGTCAATCTCTAAATCTCCGAATCTAAGCTTCTCATCTAAGATAGAGGGTCTTTGATCAATGCCAATATGATTCTTGATAAATCCACGACCATTCGTCTTTGAACCACGTTTTGTATAGTGCCTTCCGCGTCGATGAAGATGCTTGTATAATTCTTTGTCACCTTGTTTCTTGGGACAATAACTTGAAAGTGAAGGTCTTTAACTCTACCTCTAAATAGCGATGTAAAGATAAGTAAATTATTTGTGGATAACGAATTTAATACTAAAAATGGTGTTGTTTTTATATTTTACAACATTAGTGTCCCGTTAAATATGAAATTATCATAGAAACGTGTTTTTGTAATCTCAAATCATCTAAAAATACAGTCGTCCTCTTAGAAAGCGCTCAATAGTATCAAAATGTTTATTGTTATGTCTGTTTGATAATTTTTCCTTAGAATAAAGTTTGTTGATTATCATTGATATTCTTCAAATTGATAATTTGTTTTTAAGAAGTATGTGTGTGTGCGTGTATTATTTAGTGTGTAGCACCTGTAATTGAAACTTTGGCTAAAAGCTCAAACTTGATTTCATAGCATGAATAAAAATTTTGCAGTATCTTTGCCGAGAATTCAGTGGAATTAAGCAGAATAGTTAAACAAACTTGAAAATTCTGTTCTCGTTTACTGTATCTATTTATACATCCTCAGTTCCTCAGATACAGCCAATAGTTCTTTGACAAATTCACTCATGAGATACATTCCATCGTTAAAACGACATAAAATGACGTAGCTAGAACGTAGCTTGCATAGCTAAATCCAGCAAGCTGCGTGTCGTCAATCCCCCTGTTTATAGGTTTTGCGAGAGAAGCCGTAGCTTACGTAGCTAAAAATGCGAAAAGAGTAGGGGGGAGCAGAATCAAAACCGTCGCCTCCTTCTTATTTTTTGCAAATGTGATGAAATCTTTTTCCTTGACTTTACAATAGTTACCGACCAAAATTTGTTAAATAAGCAGATTAGATGCGATACTATTTATGTAACAAGTCCGTTTAAGACAAAGGGGAAAGATAATAAAATCATATATTTATAGATTTAATAAAATAACCAAAGAAACTACACAATATTTCCGATGAGACTATATATGAATTCTGCGAATGGGATTATGTCACCGTTGATACTTGCCATTTCGAGAGCCGACATATATTCATCACGCTTCTCCATTGGAATGATTGTCCAGGAGTAGTCCCCTGTCACCAACATTGCATTCATGATGAAGCGAGCTGTACGTCCGTTGCCGTCCATATATGGGTGGATGTACACAAAGAAGAAGTGTCCAAGGATGGAACGAACCAATACATTCTCTTCTTGCCTTAGCAGAGTATAGAAGGTCTGTATCGCATCAACAATAGCATCAGGATTCAATGGAGTATGCTTTGAACCACGAATGTAAACCTGATGTTTGCGATATCCGACAAGATCGCTTGCTGGAATGATAGCGGCCTGTACGCATGGTTCAAACAATTCAAAATGCCAGTTCTGTAGTTGTTCTGCAACGATGTCACCAGCTTTTCCCTTGTTTTGCAGAATGCTTTTTACACTTTCGCGAACACTTTGGAATGCCTGATAATATCCACGAGCGGCCAGTGCATTACGTGAATCGCTGTCCTGCTTCACGTCTTTAGGATCCCATTCTCCAGAACGAACTCTTTCAATAAGTTCATCGGTTACACGATAACCCTCAATAGACAATGAATGATAGGAGTCTTTCACATAGTTGGCATCCATGTTTGCCAAGACTTTTTCTATATCTACATTGATCATTGATGGCGGAGTTAGTTTTATGATCTGCTTGCGCATTTTCTCCCACATCAGTTGAATTCTTATAGAATAAGGTGAACGCTGAAGAATGACTGAAGCAAAATCTTTGCCTTCTTCGAATGGATTCTCTGGGCGAAGATCATAGCCAAGTCGCTTCATTATTTTCATGATTTTGTCAGCCTGATCCGTTCTGCCAATAGCATTCAAAGCTCCTACTATACGTGCCGCTCTGGTAGAATTGCCTTTGTCGCTTGCTAAAGCGATAATCTCAGAAGCATCGCGAAGAGATTCCAGACAAGTCTGTGCCTCAATGTGATTAGTAAAGAAATACTGTGGTGAGCAGTACAGCAATGCCTCTGCCATAGAATAGACATTCAATCCAAATTGCGATTCCTTTACTATCTGTCGTGGTAGTGTGGCCGTTACATCTAAAAGTGTGTCGTTATATTTTAACTGAATGATATTGTTGCTGGCTTTGCTTGCACGAATGACGACCTGTTTTGGCACTACATAATTACCACTATAGAAAGCCAGCGATTGTTCTGCAGAAAGACTCCAGTCATTGCCGAAACGATTATTTGCATAGGCGGCGATGAAATGCCAATATGAGGTGTACCAAACAGTGGTATCACCTTCATTGCCAGGAAGAGATGACATATACCAGCCCTTGATGATTGGCTGTAGATAGCCGTTACCAAGAAGCCTGTTTGTATGTGTTGTTCCGAGTGTATCCTTACCATGAATCACAGAATAGTTATTTTTCTCCTGATATTTCTTCAACACTCGAAGAGATTCTGCTAATCGTTCATTGACCGTTGCCATATTTTCTATTTAGTATTAATGCACGAGCTACTATTCGTATATTCCGTTGCGTAATTGTTAGTGTTTTCAGCTGTGCTAATATTAGTATTTGTGTGCAAAAATAGCATTTTATTCATAATCAACCAAATATAATAAGATAAAATTTAGTGATTTATATAATTTAGTTTATACTTTTTATTATAATAACGATGTCAGATTCTTTCTCTTCAGAGTAGTTAAACTTTATGTATCGATATTGTAAAATCCCAAAGTTTGTAAACTGAGCCTTTAGTGTGCCTTTGTTGCATTCATCGTCACACAAGATAGCAATTGTATAGATATAAAAATCCCCGACTGCATCATGCAACCGGGGATTTAAGATTCATTTAAATATTGTTCATTACAACGTATTAACCCAACTTTGACCTTTGTTACTTAATATTTGATAAATAAATAATGTAAGTTACTGATATTCAGTATATGCATTCCTTGTATAAAAATATTGTATACCGTAAGATCTTGAAAAAAGCCATTACTGATTATAAGACACTTACGAGCATAAAGATGCAGTAGGGGGCAAACTTGGGTTAAAATTCAGGTGGAAGTGCATTCAACTGTACTTTGCTGAACACTGGTCCGTCTTTGCAAACAAACATCGGGCCTACATTGCATCGTCCACATTTGCCTATGCCACACTTCATGCGGTTCTCAAGAGTGGTATATATGTTCTCATCCTTGAATCCGAGCTTTTCGAGTACAGGGAATGTAAACTTGATCATGATAGGAGGGCCGCAGACAATAGCTACTGCATTATCACTGCTTGGGGCAACCTCACCCAATACGTTGGGCGTAAATCCTACTTTTCCTTTCCAGTCGGGCGTTTCACCACCCGGATCAACTGTAGCAAAGAGATGAACATCAGGGCGCTCTTCCCATTCTTTAAGTTCATCTTTGTATACAAGGTCGTTAACAGTCTTGGCACCATAAACAATAGTAACATCGCCAAACTCATCTCTGCGGTCGAGCACATTGTCTATAACCGCACGCATAGGAGGAAGAGCTATACCACCGGCAACAAAGACAAGATTCTTTCCTTTCCATTCTTCGATGGGAAAAGAATTGCCAAGCGGGGCACGTACACCCATTGTCATACCTTTTTCTAAACGGTCAAGCCCTGATGTTACACGACCTGCCTTACGAAAAGTACATTCGATATAACCTTTACGGGTTGGTGCAGAAGCAATACAAAATGTACATTCACCCTCTCCGAAGGCTGAATATTCAGCAAAGTTGCCTGCTTTGAATTCAAAATTATTGCCTTCTTCTTCGTTCTGAAAACGTAGGCGCAATGTCTTTACTCCCGGAGCTTCGACAGTGATTTTGTCAACCACCATTACATAAGGGATGTATATATTATTATTCATTGTTTGCAATGTTTTTTAGATGTTCTGCGATGTTCATGTCTACCGGACAAGCACGCGAGCAACGACCGCAGCCTGTACAACCATATATGTCGAGACGATCGGGCATATAAGAGAATTTGTGCATTACGCGCTGACGCCAGCGTGTGGCCTGGGTAGGGCGGGGGTTATGACCTGATGTGTGTTGGGTAAAGAGAGTAAAACCACATGAATCCCAACAACGTACGCGGCGGCCATGATTGCCATGTGCGTCTTCTTGTATGTCGAAACATGCACATGTAGGACAAACAAAAGCGCATGCTCCACATCCCAGACAGCGTTCTGACTGAGCTTTCCAGATGGGGCTCTCAAATGCTTTAGCAAGTTTTTCGTGTATCTGCTCGCGTGTAAATTTTACCGGAACCTTGGCTAAGACGGACTCTTTGTCTATGCTATCGTCTGCGTCAGTGAAGCAATCCTTGCATAGATCTATAAGTTTACGACCTTTATCTGTGAGTACTTCTACTAAAGTATCTTCGTCGTTTATCTTGGTGAGCATGATATCACTTCCGGCTGTATTGCCGGGACCTCCGCCGACTGATGTGCAGAAACAGCATTCGTCAGCTTTGTCGCATGCGAAAGAAACAACAACAAGACGTGAAAAACGTTCGTTGTAAAGTTTATCTTTATAGTCCCAATTGAAAATCTTGGTAAGAGGTCCAAAGCCTACTGCATCACAAGGACGTGCACGCCAAATGACTGTGTCAAGGAAATTATCTTCAGCAACATCGTATAATTTAGTCTCCAAGCCTTGTTTCTCATAGGTAAACAGGGTTTCTGTATTAGGGAAAGCTGCAGATTTAATAGATGATGTGGTGGTAATAACATCGTATGCTACACTACCTGCATCTTTTATCTCTTTGAATTCAGCTTTGCTGCCTATCTTGACAGGGGCAAGTACACGTGGCACTGTTTCAATAATCTTAGAGAGCCATGTGTTTATGCTGTCTGATTTTATTATTAGTCTTTCCATCATGTCATTTAATAAAGTTTTCTTTATCATTTACGTTATATGTGGACAGTACGCTTCCGTCTTTCCATCCACCAAAAGTATTCTTGATGTCCATACCCATCTTCTTGGTAAGTATGCCAATAGGCAGTTCGAGAGGGCAGGCTGCTGCGCATTCTCCACAACCGACACATCTGCCTGACATGTGCATTATACGGTTGATCTGCCATTCCATATTGCTGAGAGGGGAAGCCCATGGCTCTATCCATTGTGGGCAGTTGACCTCTGTGACGCAACGGTTGCAATAGCACAGCGGACAAGCTGCACGACAGGCATAGCAACGCACACACTTTGACAGTTCGCTCTTCCAATATTCCCATCGCTCACTGCGACTCATCTTATCTATCTTCTCTATGGCGGCAAGTACTTTCTCATTGGGCACAGGTTCGTGAGTGTCAACATATTGCTGCATCTCATCTATGCTGCCGAATGTAATTATATCATCGCCATCTACGGTCATCAATACAAGGTTTTGAAGATTAATCTGATTCTCAAGATTCAGTTGGATGACTGTCTTAACTACGTAATAATTACCCACTACACCAACCTTGTCTTCTCCGATAATCTCTTTTTTTGTAAGGTAAACAGCCAGATTGTTACTACATTGATCATTGAATATCAATCGTTCACAATCCTCTGGCGTATGACAAAAAGCAGGACGAGGACGCTCTGTGCCCTGCTCATAACCTATAATCATTTTTACTGTTCCCTCAGAAAGAAGGGCAGCAGTATCTTTAGATAATTTACTCATGAATTATTTTTTCCTCCTCTAAGAATTTGGCAGCTTTTTTATATTCAGTATAAGGTCCCATCTCACGTATTTTGCTTACCGTGTCATTAACGACATCAGCCCATTTTGCACCTTCGGCTGCTGATACCCATGACCAGCGTATCCTCTCAATGTCGATGCCCATAAAGTCGAGCATGTCTCTGAATACCATCCAGCGTCTGCGGGCGTGGAAGTTGCCACTGGTGTAATGGCAATCGTTAGGATGACATCCTGATATAATGATTCCATCTGCGCCACCAGCAAAAGCTTTGAGTAGTAGCATGAAGTCGATGCGGCCCGTACACGGGAATCTCACAATCTCTACGTTGGTGGAATATTTGATACGGCTGGTACCGGTCAAGTCTGCACCTGCATACGTACACCAATTGCAAACAAATGCTATGATGCGCGGCTCGAATATATTATCGTTCTTTTCTTCCATTATAGTGATGCTTTATTTGTTCAATAAGGCTGTTACCTCTGCGAACATCTCCTCATTGGTGTAACCTTGTATGTCAATTGATTTAGAGCGGCAGAAAGATACACATGTACCGCATCCCTGACAGAGTCCGGGATTGATTTTAGCCACGGTCTTTATTACTTTGCCTGTGCGACGGTCTTTAATCTCTTCATGCTCTATTGCATTGTAAGGACATATCGTCTCGCACATAAAGCAGCCAACACATGTACTGAACATAGGCGGAGCGCAACGGTTGACAACAGCAATGATAGGCTCACGAACCAGTGTAGGCTGAGACAACAGAGATACGGCTTTAACAGCTGCACCTGATGCAGACGCAACAGTCTCGGGAATATCTTTAGGTGACTGACAGGCGCCGGCTAGGAATATACCGGCTGTATTTGTCTCTACAGGTTTAAGCTTTGGATGTGCTTCGGCAAAGAAATGATAAGGATCATAAGAAATGTGCATCTTCTGTGCCAATTCTTCTGCGCCCTTATTAGCGACGCCTGCGGTGGCAAGTACGACCATATCGGCTTCTATCTCAACCGGCTTTGCGCTCAAAAGAGTGTCTACACCTTTGACAATGAGTTTACCGTTCTTCTCATATACACGTGCTACACGACCGCGTACATAGTTAACATGGTCTTCCTCAACAGCGCGCCGTACGAACTCTTCATAGTTTTTACCGCCTGCACGTACGTCCATATAGAATATTGTAGACTCTCCATCGTGTACCTTATGCTGATACAGCATGGCATGTTTGGCGGTGTACATACAACAAATCTTTGAGCAATAAGGAATACCTTTGGCAGGATCGCGTGAACCGCAACAGGATATGAATACAATTTTCTTTGGTATCTGACCATCCGAAGGACGACGTATCTCACCAAGAGTAGGACCGGAAGCGGAAGCAAGACGCTCGAACTGCAATCCAGTAATTACATCTTTATATTTGCCGTAACCGTATTCTGGGAAGAAATCTGTCTTCAACACATTGAATCCGGTGGTTACAATCACTGCACCAATATCTTCAGTGATGAATTCATCAGGTTTATCGTATTCGATGGCACCGGTAGGGCAGAACTTCTGACATACCTTGCATTTACCTTTCTGATAATAGTTGCAATGTTCCTTGTCTATGGCCGGCTTGTTAGGCACTGCTTGCGGGAATGGTGTGAAAATAGCGGTACGTAAGCCAAGACCCTCATTGAATTCACTTGGAATTTTCTTTTGAGGGCATTTAGTGGTACATAGTCCACAACCGGTACACTTGTTATAATCTACACTCTTAGCTTTAAGACGTATAGTAGCCTTGAAATTACCAATAAAACCGTCTAATTTATCCAGTTCGGCATAGGTATAAAGGGTGATATTGGGATGCTGAGCAACCTCTACCATACGAGGCGTAAGAATGCATTGAGAACAGTCCAGGGTAGGGAACGTCTCAGACAACTGTGACATGTGACCACCTATAGACGGACCTTTCTCGATAAGTATAACTTTCTGTCCACAGTTGGCAATATCCAGACTGGCCTGTATACCGGCTATACCACCACCTATCACAAGTGCTTTCTTAGTGATGGGGACCTCTATCGCATTAAGCGGTTTGTTACGGCGCACCTTTTCAACCACACCTTTTACTATATCTATAGCCTTAAGCGTAGTGGCCTCACCCTTTTCGTGTACCCATGATACATGTTCGCGAAGATTGGCAATCTCGCAGAGGTAAGGATTCAGTCCGGCTTCGCTGCATGCGCGACGAAAAGTAGGTTCGTGCATACGAGGCGAACAAGATCCTACGACAACACCATCAAGATGATGTTCACGTATGGCATTCTTTATAAGTGATTGTCCCGGGTCGGAACACATATATTTATAGTCGGTAGCAAACGCTACTCCCTCCATTTCGGATGCAGATTTAGCAACACGTTCACAATCCACGGTGGCACTGATGTTTTCGCCGCAATGACAAATGAAAACTCCTATTTTTGACATAACATGATTCTTTTATAGGGTATTGACTTTAACAAAATGGCGTTGCAACCCAAGTTTTTCAGGAGTAATGCCCACAGCCAATCCGATAGCTTGTGTGATATAAATAACAGGTGTGGATATTTTCTTACCTACATATTCGTCTATCTGAGGACGGCGCATATCCAAATTGGAATGACACATAGGACAAGCTACTATGATAGCTTCTGCACCTCGGTCGGCAGCATCCTTAACAATATTGCATGAAAGCTTTGCGACCAGATCAGTACGGGCAATGGACAAACTAGCTCCACAACATTCGGTCTTGAACCCCCAATCAATAGTAGTGGCACCGATAAGCTGCATAAGTTCATCTAAAGAGGTAGGGTCTTCTACACGGTCAAACCCTATTATCTTGTGAGGACGCACCAGCAGGCAACCGTAATAGCAGGCAACCTGATGTTCAAACTTATGCGATATTTTTTCTATTATCTTATCCTTAATATATTTATCGATAAACTGTACGACATTCAGAATCTTTATATCATTATTGAATGTCATATCAATACTCTTCTCTACTGATTTTTTCAACAGCTCATCTTTGTTAAGCTCATATTGGGCAACAGCAAGACGATTGAAACAAGCAGCGCAAGGTACGACTATTTCATCGAAACCCTGTTTCTCAGCAAGCGCAAGTGTTCTTGCGGGAAGAGCAAGTGAAAGATCTCTGTTTACAGCATGTGCGGCAGAAGCTCCGCAACAGTTCCAATCATCAATTTCCACAAGTTCTATACCGAAAACAGGAGCCAATGCCTTAACAGATTCATTGTATTCCCTAGCTGTTCCATTGAGAGAACAACCAGGATAAAAACCTAATTTCATAGTAATTTCTATTTATAATTAATAGATTTGAAGATGTTCTTTAAGTTTCTCTTACCTTTAATAGATTCAGGGATAAACTTCAATTTACCCTTTGCTAGCATAGATGGAACGAGACTAACATCTTGCCAAAGGCGCAGTGTACGTAGTTTGAATCTAATAGTCATGAAAACTTCACTCAGACGTCCTGATGTTTTGACGGTTCCAAGAAAAGATTGATAAAAGGAGAGGATGGGCTTTGCTTTAGGCGAAACACATTTGTTCTTCACAGAATCGGCACGTAAATAGTCCATTATTTTGGGAATATCGACCTCCTTTGGACATCTTCCGATGCAGTTTTCACAATTCAGGCATAGCCATATTGCTTCAGAAGAGATAATCTTGCGATAGTTCTCTTCATCATTAGTTTGCAGCATGCGCATAATCATTGACGAAGGATAATCCATATCGTCAGCAAGAACGCAACCTGCTGTACATTTTCCGCATTGATAGCACATATCAATATCGACATCGGTAGCTGCCTTTATACGGGTAGAAATTTGATGATTTGTAGCCATTATTTCGTATTATATTTTCCAGTTTAAGATTTATTAATTGCCTCTGATTACGAAAAGGTGGCAGCCTCTTTCAGGCTGTTCTGTCGTTGTAGTAGTTTGTTCTCAATCGTGCAAAGATACATATTTATTTTTCTACTGCAAAAAAATTAACGATTATTTTGTGCTATCTCACATAGCAACAGATACTATCCATATTTGATTTATTGCTGGCAGATATAATGTATAATAATACGCTACACTAAATGCTAATCACTTTAAGGGGACTCTAGTATTATACGATTAATGCTATTTAAAAAAATGTGATACTATTTTCTATTTAGCAACGCCATTTCTATAAATGTATGATGCATCTATACCTACCTGTTGAAGATCACTTGCTAGAGTTTTTAAACGACCTCCTTTAATAGGAAAAGAATAGTAGTCATAATCCTTTGTCACAACTTCAATCAGCTCCCCTTTGCCCAAAGAACATATTGTAACCTTTAATATATCCTCTAATTCAATAGCAGATTTATGAATATAACCTTTAAGTATTAATTGGTTCTCTTTTATTTTAACTGCAGGATGGCATAATAGCGTTGCGCCAACTACTATGCAAGCTATTCCAAAAAGGTATTGAAAATTCAATTGCATAAATGAATTATTCCCACTTCTAATAAAAAGAAATCCAAGAATAAACATCATGCAAGATACTAATATAAAGAACATTTCATTAAGTAGACTTCTATATGATTCGTCTTCCACATTAATTGCTTGGGGGATGTCTGAATGGAGATTAAGAAATGGAATGTTATTATCATGAAGATAATGAAGTACTGTGCTTACATTCTTTTTCTTTAGTTTGATACTTCTGTTTTTTCCATCATTAATTTGAAGAGTAAGTATTGGGTCCCCGTTAAACGTGCTGGGGTTTGCCATGAAATAAAATCCATTTACGTCATCTATTTGTTCTTCATCTTCTGGTAGTGTTATTGTTGCCATGCTTATAGTTATTAGTTAATGATACAAAATTACATTGTTTTTCTGAGAATTCAAAAGGTATGATGAATTATTGTTCTTGTGGGCACAAAAATAGTAATGAAACGTTGCGATAATGTAGAACTGATCAAATATCATTAGTCGTGTTTTTATATATCAAACAAAGGACTATTATCGAATTTTTCATGTGCGTATTTAAAACCTCCATATAACAAAAAAAAGGACTATTTGTAAAAAATAGTCCTTTGCTTTTTTGTGATCCGCATGGGGCTCGAACCCATGACCCCAACATTAAAAGTGTTGTGCTCTACCAGCTGAGCTAGCGGATCAATCATCTTCCTGTTTGAAAGCGAGTGCAAAGGTAAATAAATTTATTGAAACAGAAAAAATATTGATGAAGAATATTCTCTATTTAACTTATT
>Ga0183099_1000285_pt1 | contig 41011 bp, 56 predicted proteins | sample Biomet1_FD_127788 | JGI IMG/M metagenome (GOLD analysis project Ga0183099, IMG submission 127788) | Microbial communities from bioreactor (seeded with anoxic lake sediment) at LBNL, California, USA - Biofuel metagenome 1 | ecosystem: Engineered > Bioreactor > Anaerobic > Unclassified ... | reverse complement strand
AATATACAAATAGCTTCACAGAAAATACTGCAAGTGAACTTCGAAAGCTCTACGATGATTTTTTATATAATTTATCTACATATCTAAAGAAAACAAGAGGATTATTTAAACGTTCTAGAAAGCAAAGATTTACATACTTGGGCCGATGCGGAACTAGCTTTTGGGAAATATACAAATAGCTTCACAGAAAATACTGCAAGTGAACTTCGAAAGCTCTACGATGATTTTTTATATAATTTATCTACATATCTAAGAAAACAAGAGGATTATTTAAACGTTCTAGAAAGCAAAGAAATAATATCAAAAAGCATTAGCAATGGCATTTTGAACTTTTTTGATGAATTAAGACCAGTTCCTAAACAAACAATAATTGGATTAATTAATAATAGTACCGTAAAAAAATATCACTTTATAAATTTTAATTATACAAGAACCTTAGATAGATGTATCGAGCTTGCGACATCAAGTTCATCTGCATTACCTAGCGTGGAGGGGCTGAAAGAAGATAAAATCGGGACTGTCATTCATATTCATGGAACAGTTGAAAGAGATATGATAATGGGAGTGAATGATGAAAGTCAGATTGCCAATAAGCCTATTCTTTCATCAAGAAAAATAATGCGGACTTTTATAAAGCCATTAGCATGCAAGGAAATAAAGCAGGGGAATGTCGAGAAATGTAATGATGATATAAATGGTAGTACCATTATTTGCGTTTATGGGATGTCTTTAGGTGATACCGATGCCATCTGGTGGAGAAATCTTGCTATTTGGTTACATGAAATCGGAGAAAGACAGGTAATATTATATATTCATTCTTCAAATTATAACGGGGTGTTACAAGCAAATTATGCTGATATAGAAGATGATATTCAGGACAGATTCTTCAGACATTCGAACTTCTCAAATGAACAGATCGAAAAACTCCGAAATCGTGTTCACGTCGTTATTAACTGTAATTTATTTGGAGACAAAATAGCAGAAAGTAATTATATTAATAATTACATTAGCGAAATTAACATGATTAAAGGAACAGAAAAATTATTGAACTTTAATAAAGTATATGATGAACATATAAGGGAGGGCCTTCCCGCAAAATAACATTTGAATTAGCGGCGCGCTTGGTTTTCCAAGCGCGCCGCCCATTTTTCTTTTATTTGCCCGCGTTCCGGCCCAGCCGGAAAGCGGTTTTATTCATTTCCAGCAGATTCGGCTTGACGTGGCTTTCCATCGCCGCGAGCCACTCGGATTCCGGGATGCCGGACAGCGTTGAGTAAACGCCCAGCAGCACGACGTTCACGGCCTTGGCCGAGCCCGCCTGTTCTGCCAGCGCGAGCGCGTCCAGATCCAGAACGTCCACGCCCTTGGCACGGATTTTGGCGATGATGTCCTCCGGGTACGCCGCCGCGCCCGTGATAACGGGCATGGGGGAAATGCGCTGGTCATTCACGATGAGCTTGCCGCCCTTTTTCAGATAAGACAGCCACCGCGCCGCCTCCAGCCGCTCGAACGCGAGGATCACGTGCGCCTCGCCGGGGTCGATGACGGGGGAGCAGACCCTGTCGCCGTACTTGACGTAGGTGACGACGCTGCCGCCGCGCTGGCTCATGCCGTGCACCTCGCTGACCTTCACGTCGTAGCCGCGGGCGAGGTATACGTCGCCCAACACGCGGGAGGCAAGGAGCGTACCCTGTCCGCCCACGCCGACGATCATGATGCCGAATGCCATATCAGTCCGCCTCCTTTTTGCCGATGGCGCCGAATTTGCACATTTGAAGGCACAAGTCGCAGCCCACGCACAGCGTCGGGTCGATGAAGGCCTTGCCGTCAAAGTTGATGGCGGGGCAGCCGATCTTCATACAGTTCTTGCAGCTCTTGCATTTGGCCGCGTCCACTGCGAGCGCAGGCTTCGCTTTCACCACGGGCAGCATGACGCAGGGCCTGCGGGCGATAACGACGCTCGGCTCCTTTTTTGCCAGCTCCTCGCGGAGGATATTTTCGAGCTCCGCCATGTCGTACGGGTCGACGACGCGGATGTTTTTCACGCCAACGCCTTGGCAGACCCGCTCGACGGTGATGTCGGCGGAAATCTCACCCCCGAGGGTGTGGCCGCTGGCGGGGTTTTCCTGATGGCCGGTCATGGCGGTGATGTGGTTGTCGAGGATGACAACGGTGGAGACGCCTTTGTTGTAGACGATGTTCACAAGACCCGTGATGCCGGAGTGGAAGAAGGTGCTGTCGCCGATGACACAGACGGTCTTATCCGCCATGTCGGGGCGTACATGGGTAAAGCCGTGCAGGCCCGACACCGACGCGCCCATGCAGAAGGTCGTCGTCGTCGTCGTGAGCGGCGGCAGCGCGCCAAGCGTATAGCAGCCGATGTCGCCCATCACGGTAAGGCCCATCTTTTTAAGCGTATAGAACAGGCCCCTGTGCGGGGCAGCCGGGGCATAAGACGGGCGGACGGCCCGGCACCGGCTCGCCGAAATCCACGGAGGGCGGTACGGCCCTTCCCAGACGCTGCAAAATCTTTGTTTGGCTCAGCTCGCCGAGAAGTCCGAAGAAGTTTTTTCCACCGTCCACGCGGATGCCATGCGCGCGGCAGTGATTCTCAATGACGGGGTCGAGTTCTTCCACGACAATGAGCTGATCCACCTTTGCGGCAAACTCCTCGATGATCTTCACCGGCAGGGGATTCACCATTCCGAGCTTCAGCACGGAGGCGGCGGGCACGGCCTCACGCAGATATTCGTAGCACCCGCCGGCGGTTATGTAGCCGACGGAGGTGTCGGCGCCCATCTCGATGCGGTTGATGCCGCTTGTCTCGCTCCAAGCCGCGATGGCGCGCATACGTTCCTCCACGACTGCGTGGCGGGGGATGGCGTTCGCCGGGAGCATGACGTATTTTTTTGGGTCTTTTTCATATGGCAGCAGTTCGCGATCCTCACGGTCGGAAAGCTCGCACACGCTCTGCGAGTGGGCCACGCGGGTGCAGGTGCGGATCATCACGGGCGTGTCGAATTTTTCCGATAGGTCGAACGCGAGTTTGGCATAGTCCAGGCACTCCTGGCTGTCCGACGGCTCCAGCATGGGCACCTTCGCCGCGTGCGCGTGGTGGCGGGAGTCCTGCTCGTTCTGGGAGGAGTACATGCCTTGGTCGTCCGCCACGACCAGCACGAGGCCGCCGCGCACGCCGGTATAGCTCACGGTGTACAAGGGGTCGGCGGCGACGTTCAGGCCGACATGCTTCATGGCGGAGAAAGCCCGCGCCCCGGCGACGGAAGCGCCGATCGCGCCTTCCAGGGCCACTTTCTCGTTGGGGGCCCACTCGCAGTAAAGATCCTTGAATTTGGCCGCTTCCTCGGTGATCTCCGTGGAGGGCGTGCCGGGGTAGGAGCTGATGAAACGGCAACCGGCTTCCCAGAGTCCGCGGGCAATCGCGGCGTTTCCGATGAGCAATTGTTTCATATTCCAGACCCTTTCAATCAAATTTTCAGGGATGGGGCTTATTGTCGCGGTAGGCCGCCATGATGCCCTTGAAGATGTCGGAATTGGACGGCGGCGTCCAGGTAATGGCGTTCGCGCCCGCTTGTATGGTTTCGCGGATGGTTTCCACGGTGGGTCCGCCGGTGGCGATGATGGGGAAGTCGGGGTAGCGATCGCGGATTTTCCGGACGATGCCGGGGGTGTTTCCGGCGGCGGAGACGTTGAAGATGCCCGCGCCGGCGGCGATGCGGCCCGAAAAATCGGTGTCCTCGCGGGCGACGGTGACGATGACCGGGATGTCGATGGTCTCGGTCACGTTCCGGATGACTTCGTCGATGGTTGGCGCATTCACCACGACGCCCATCGCGCCCTGCATCTCGGCGTACATGGCGAGATGGACCACGCGCTGGCCCTGCGTCAGCCCGCCGCCCACGCCCACGAACACGGGGATGTCCGAAGCCATCAGCAGCGCCTGGTTAATGATTGGCTGCGGCGTGAACGGGTGCACCGCAATGACAGCGTCGGCGTTGACGTTTTTGATGATGCACAGGTCGGTGGAGAACACAAGGGACTTGATGCGTTTGCCAAATACGATGATCCCGCTGCAGGCGTATATCTCTTCCGGGACGCGCAGAGCGAATTTGCGCAGCGTGCCGTTGATTTGAGCGGGTAGTTTTTTATCCATGTTGCGTCTCCTCTCTATAAGTTCAGATTTCGAGTATTCGCCGGTATAACTCCGCGCCTGTCAGCAGCGCGTCTTCATCAAAATCAAAATCAGGGCTGTGCAGAGGGGCTCCTCCTCTGCCGCCGCCGACGCCCAGAAACATGAACAGGCCGGGCACGACCTGCTGATATTCGGCAAAATCCTCCGCCGCCATGACCGGCTCGACCAGCAATACGTCATCCATGGAGTCCAGGCGCGTGTAGAGCTGCTCGACGAGCTCACGGGGGTTTTCGACACACGGATAATGCGCCTTGCGTTCCATCTCGAACGTCGCGTCGGTCGCGAGCGTCATCCCCTCCATGACGGAGGCGATCTTGCTGCTCAGGGTGTGGTACAGGTCGCTGTGGAACACGCGCAGCGTTCCGCTGATGACCACCTTGTCGGCAATAATGTTGTGCGCCGTGCCGCCTTCGATTTTACCCAGCGTCAGCAGTGCGTCCTGGTGAGGGTCGACGTCGCGCGTGATAACGCTTTGCAGCATTGTAATGAGCTCCGCGGCGACGACGATCGCGTCGATGCCCATCTGCGGGGAGGAGGCGTGAGCGCTCCGCCCGCGGACGGTAATGGCAAAGTCGCTGGACTGCGCCATCAGATAGCCCCAGCGCACGCCGATTTTCCCTTTCGGCACGGTGGGCCACAGATGCATGCCGTAGATGCAGTCCACGTTCGGGCTTTGCAGCGCGCCCTCTGCGATCATGCGCTTGGCCCCGGCGCAGCCCTCCTCGCCCGGCTGAAACAGCAGCACCACGTTGCACCTTAGATCCTTGCGGTGCGCGGCAATAAGCCGTGCAAGCAGCAGCACGATCGTCATATGCCCGTCGTGGCCGCATCCGTGCATACGGTCCTCGTAGACCGAACGGTAAGGTACGTCGTTTGCCTCATTTTCTTCCAGCGCGTCCATGTCGGCGCGGAAGGCGATAGTCTTGGTCGCACCTTCTGTATAGTAAACGGCTTTTACGCCGGTTTCGGCAAGTTTAATAAGTTCATCGGGCTTGCTGGGTACGAGTTCCCGCAGGACGGCTGCCTGGGTCTCAGACAAATTGAAGCCTGTTTCCGGAATACGATGCAATTCGCGGCGGATGCGGGTGCACTCGTCCCGCAGTGCGAGGACTTCTTCGCTCAGAAGCATATGATTCTCCTATTTTTATATCCTATTTTATTAGCATAGCAGAAAATTTCCGCGCAGGCAATAAAAATCGCGGGACGCTTTTTTGCCAGTATGTTTTCCAGTGAAACACACAGACTTATGTTTGAATGAAACTGAAATATAAGGCTGCACTATGTTGAATTGGAAGAAATTAATTTATTCTGTCTGTGCCGTGTTGCTTCTGAAAAACATGCTGATCGGCGGCGTTTTGGCGGGTGGCTCCGATTTCCCCGGGGATCAGCCAGTCCACGTTCCGATCGTCATGTACCATGAGATTAAAACATATAAGACGGGGAAGGATGTCATTCTTCCGTCGGAATTTGAAAACGACCTGAGGTACCTTAAGGAAAACGGATATACCACCATTACAATAGAGGACCTGCTCAACTATGTGGCAGACGAAGCCGACCTTCCGGAAAAACCGATCATTTTATCTTTTGACGACGGGTACCTGAGCACTTATGTTTATGCCTATCCGCTGCTGAAAGAGTACAATATGAAAATTGTCCTGTCCATCATTGGAAAGAACACCGACGATTTTACCAATATTCCGGATGATGACCTAGATTATTCCCATGTGACATGGGATCAGTTGAACGAAATGATGGACTCCGGCTGCGTGGAGGTCCAGAATCATACCTATAATCTGCACAAATACGGAAAAAGAATCGGCTGCGGGCAGAAGAAAAACGAGTCGTACGCGGACTATGAGAAGGTGCTGACGGAGGATGTCGGGAAACTGCAGGACGAGGTGCTGCTCCGAACCGGAAAAACGCCTGCGGCCTTCGCCTACCCCTACGGAGCGTACAACGACACTACGGACAAAATATTGAAAGAGCTGGGGTTTCAGGCGACCCTGACCTGCAATTACGGCGTCAACGTGCTCACAAGAGACCCGGACGGGCTGTTCCGACTGAAGCGGATTTGCCGTGCGCACAATTCCGCGATCGGCAAACTCCTGGACGAAGCGTATGAGACAATCAAATAGAAGCAGGGGCGGATTGTAAACGCCCCTGCCGTTGTAAGTTGTAAAAAATGCTCTATACGTCTCGGTTGTAGATGCCTTTGACATATTTGCGGCCGGGCAGCATGATGGCAAATACGGCGATGAAGTTCAAGACCATGAAACCGCTGATCACCGCGCGGATCGGTAACGTCTCGGCCAGAGCACCGGAGACAAGCTGTCCGACAATGCTGCCGCCGAAGGTGACCATCTGGAATACACCGTTGAAGCGGCCCCGGTAATCGTTCGGCACATAGCTCTGGGTGGTGGAGATGCGGATGTTGTAGCTGGTAACGCCCAGCACCCCTTCGAAGAAACTCACGACTGTCATGACCGTTATAGGCAGGTATAAAACCGATCCGTCCACAACGCTTAAGGTTACATACACACAAAAGGCGATTGCAAACTTACGCGCGGTTGGGTATTTGATCTTATACTGCGCCGCGCCGCCCACAAACCGGCCAAGGACGTTCGCGGCCATAAAATAGCTGTACATCTGGTAGCCGGGGCCGCCGCCCGACTGGAACCATGGAAGGTACAGAGTCATGGCGGCGTTTCCTGCCATCATGGTGACAAAGAAATATGACGTGATGAACAGCAGACCCGTTTCCCTTTTGAGGTAGGCGAAGCCTGCCCGAAACTCATGCCTCAGGTACGCAAGGCCCGCATTTTCGTCCTTGTGTTCAAGCTGCAGCTCCGGGGCCCGGATCTGTGTCTCGAAGCACGCGGCGACGAAAAACGACGCCGCGTTTGCGATAAACAGCGGCTCAAAGCCCCATCTGCCGTAAACCCATGCGGCCACAGGCAGCATGACCGCCGCGAGGGGATAGAGGGCGCTGGAGACGGCGTAGGCTTTGGCGTAGCGGTCGGTCGGCACCAGCGTGGGGTAGAGACTGTCGTACGCCACCTGATAGACGCTGTCGATGGAGCCGATGATGAGCGCCGCCGCTAGAAACGCCCAGAATACGAAAAAACTCTGGTGCAGCAGATACCAGATGAGCAGGTACAGCCCCGCGCTCGTGAAGTCGAGTGTATAGATAACCTTCGCCCGCGGGAAATTGTCGATGTACGGTCCGGCCAGCAGCGGCATGACGAGCTTCGGCAGGTTGTACGCCATCATAAACAGAGCGTACAGAAAAGTCGAGCCGGTGTAGTTCAGTACAAGAAGGCTGATGGCAAAACCGCTCAGTGCGTTTCCGCAAAGGGACACCACCGAACCGAGGGTGATGATGGTGAAGTTTTTATTCCATAGTTTACAAGTCATAAATCAAAAAATAATATTGCCGCGGTGAAGCCGCGGCAAATAAGGTTTGAAAACTCTTTGCCTTTTAGATTGCCAGGATATCTCCCGGCGCGGTGACGGCATGGTAAATGGTGAGATATTTGCGGATGTTGCGGACCTTTCTGCTCGTCACGCTGAAGTGGCGCCCGTCCCGGAGACTGAAATCCAACCCCTGCGGACCAGGAAGGCCGACGCCGGTTATGTCCGTAAAGGGAAACCGAAGGCCGCAGCACTCCAGCCGGTCGCGAAAAATCTTCATCTCGCCGGTGCCGGCGTGGCGTACCTGGAAGTCCTCCAGGTCTTCTTTTAGGTCAATGTCCGAATCGGAGGCGATACATTTGTCGCCCGCCTCATCCGCGCGCTTTTGAATCTCACCAGCCTGCCAATTATCCCAGTCGTAGACATTATCGAAAGGCAGGTTCCCGCCCTCGAAAAAGCCGTAGGCATTATAGGTCGTCTCCATGCCGCAGGCTGTGCAGCGAAGATCGTTTTCAGAGCTTTTGAGCTTGCCCAGCGCGCCGCATTTGGGGCAGAGGTACAGCGCTCGCTCCAGAAATTCCGCGCGCCGGTGGCCCTTGTATGGTATCTTCCACTGGCGCTGGGTGGCGTAAGCGTCTTCATAAATATCGGCGCGGATGGCGTCTGCAACCTGCTCATTGGACATGGCTTTCAATTCGTCCGGACTGTACACGCGCACGATCTCGCCGCTCGTACGGCCGCGGCGGATTTGCGCGCCCGCCCAACGCGGACTTGACAGGTATCCGCCTTTAATCCGAAAGGTCGCCAGGCTGGCCCCGGCAATGCGGGCGGCGGACTTGGCGAGCTTCGCCGTCGACTCGAAGATGGCGCAGGAGCAGCCGTTATAGGTGCGATTGCCCTCCGCGAACACACCCACGTTGAACCCGGCACGCAGGCGACGGAGGGCGGTCAGGGCGGTGTCGCCGGCGGTGGAACCCTTAAGGCGAACGATGGGGGCCTGTGCCCAGCGGATGAGCGCGCCTGTAATTTTCTTGCGGAAAATGTGATCCGAGGCGACGTAGTATATGTACTTTTTGACGGCTACGCCGACGAAGAAGGGATCCCAGTCCGTGCAGTGGTTGGGAACAATCAAACACGGTGAGGGAAGATCTTTAAACTTTGGATGGAAATTGAATTTCAGCCACAGAAAGACACGGAAAATCGGCAATGCCAAAGCCCAGATGAAACGATGCCGCTTGGAGTGCTCCATTGTGTTCCTCCCCGTCAAGAAAATAGGCGCAGGCTATAACCAGTCCAGAATATCCAACACGTGATTATACTCCCGCAAGAAAATCCCTGCAATCAAAAAAAAGGCTGGTTTTCTCTTTTTTTTAGCTGCGGACTATGATAAAATACACGAATGAACAACCGCAGAAAGGAATTACCATGATTCTCGACACAATTTTTGGCAGCCACAGTAAACGTGAGCTGAAAAAAATTAAGCCCATTGTGGATAAAATTGAGGCATTAGAAGACTCCTACCGCAAGCTGACGGATGCGGAGCTTAAGGCCAAAACCGGTGAATTCAAGCAGCGCTTAGCCGAGGGTGAAACGCTCGACGACATTTTGCCAGAAGCATTTGCCACCGTGCGCGAGGCATCTGATCGCGTTCTGGGCATGAGGCCGTTCCGCGTACAGCTCATCGGCGGCATCGTTCTGCATCAAGGGCAAATTGCCGAGATGAAGACCGGTGAAGGCAAAACCCTTGTCGCCGTGCTGCCTTCTTACTTAAACGCCCTAGAAGGCGAGGGCGTTCACATCGTAACGGTCAACGATTATCTGGCCAAGCGAGACAGCGAGTGGATGGGAAAAGTTCACCACTTTCTGGGGCTGGAGGTGGGCCTTATCGTCCACGATCTGACCCGCGAGGAACGCCAGAAGGCCTATAATGCGGATATCACCTATGGCACCAACAACGAGATGGGCTTCGATTACCTGCGTGACAATATGGCCCTGTACAAAAAAGATATGGTGCAGCGCGGACATCATTTCGCCATCGTGGACGAGGTGGACTCTATCCTCATCGATGAGGCGAGAACACCGCTCATCATTTCCGGCCAGGGCGACGAATCAACCGACCTCTATCGCCAGGTGGACAGCTTTGTATGCGGCCTGCACCGAGGCACGGTGGTCTCTGTGGAACAGAGCGAAGAGATCGAGGAAGTAGACGAAAACGCTGACTACCTGGTGGACGAAAAGGCCCGCACTGCGACTCTGACGGCCAAGGGCATTGCCAAGGCAGAAAAGACCTTTAATCTAGACAACCTCGCCGACCTTGACAATACGACGCTGTCCCACCATATCAACCAGGCCATCAAAGCCCATGGCGTTATGAAGCGAGACGTGGACTACGTTGTCAAGGACAACGAAGTACTCATTGTGGACGAGCACACCGGCCGTCTAATGCCGGGCCGCCGTTATTCCGAGGGCCTGCATCAGGCCATCGAGGCCAAGGAGCACGTCGAGGTACAGCGCGAGAACAAGACCCTTGCCACCATCACCTTCCAGAATTACTTCCGCATGTACGATAAACTCTCCGGCATGACCGGTACGGCCATGACCGAGGAGGAAGAGTTCGTCTCCATTTACAATCTGGATATCATTGAGATCCCCACGAACAAGCCTGTCATCCGCATCGACAACCCCGACGTCGTCTATAAAAACGAAAACGGCAAATACCGGGCTATCATCAACCAGATCGCGGCCTGCCACGAAAAAGGCCAGCCCGTACTGGTCGGCACCGTCTCTATTGAAAAGAGCGAATACCTGTCGGGCCTGCTGAAAAAGAAGGGCATCGAACATAATGTCCTCAACGCCAAGCTCCACGAAAAAGAGGCCGAGATCATCGCACAGGCCGGAAAGTTCGGCGCGGTGACGATCGCCACCAATATGGCCGGCCGTGGCACGGATATCATGCTCGGCGGCAACCCGGAGTATTTGGCGCGGCAGGACCTGAAAAAAGAGGGCTACGACGAGCAGACCATCACCGAGGCCACCGGCTTTGCCGACACGTCGGACGAGACTGTTTTGGCGGCGAGAGAGCTCTACGCCGAACGCATGGCCGCTCATAAAGAAGTTACCTCTTTCGAGGCGGAAAAGGTGTGCCAGGCTGGCGGCCTGTTCATCCTTGGCACCGAGCGCCACGATGCACGCCGTATCGACAACCAGCTGCGCGGCCGGTCCGGCCGCCAGGGTGATCCGGGTGAGAGCCGTTTCTTCATCGCCATGACGGACGACGTCATGCGTTTGTTTGGCTCCGAGCGGGTAATCAATATGATGGAGGCCATGGGTCTCGACGAAGACACCCCCATCGACAACAAGATACTTTCGAACGCCATCGAACAGGCCCAGAAGACCGTCGAGAGCCGCAACTTCCAGACCCGAAAGGACACTCTCGATTTCGACGACGTGATGAACGTCCAGCGTAATCTCATTTATGAGCAGCGCCGCAAGGTACTCGACGGTGAGGACATCAAGGACTACATCCGCAACATGGTCGAGGAAGTGGTCACGGGCGAGGTCGCAGAAGGCCTCGGCGCAGCGGGCTATCCCGAATCGGAAGAGACTTTGGAGAAAGCGCTCGAGCCGTTCTATGCGACTTTCCTGCGCAAGGGACAGATCGCAGCCTCGGCCGAAGGGTTAAAAGCCCTCAAGGCGGACGCGCTGACCGAAAAGCTGCTCGCGATTGCGGACGAGGTATATGAGCACCGTGAGAAAGAATTCGGTCCCATGCCCGACGGCACGCCGCTCATGCGCGAGCTGGAGCGTGTTGTGCTACTGCGCGTGGTGGACGAGTATTGGATGGATCACATTGACGCCATGGACGACCTGCGCCGCGGTATCGGTCTGCGGGCCTATGGAAATGTGAAGCCCATCGACGCCTACAAACAGGAAGGTTTCGACATGTTTGAGGCCATGATCAACGGTATTAAACACGAGACGGTCCGCCGCATCTTCACCGTCCGCGTCAAGACCGAGCAGGCCGTGCAGCGTAAGAGCGTAGCCAAGGCCAATCTGAACAACGTCGGCGGTGACTCGACCGTCAAACGTCAGCCGGTCCGCAAGCCCAAGAAGCCGGGCCGCAACGACCCGTGTCCCTGCGGCAAGTGGAAGGCCGACGGCTCGCGTCCGCTGAAATATAAAGAGTGTTGCGGCAAAAATGAATGAGCACTGCGCAGACGGCGTGGTCTACCTGACTGCATCCGTTCTTCAGACTCCCCACGCATTCTCTACCCGGTTGGGCGGCGTGAGCACGGGGGGCCTTACAAGTCTCAATCTTGCCGCGACCCGGGGAGACAAACCGGAAAATGTCGTGGAAAACTGGCGCCGCTTCGGCGAGGCCGCCGGCATCCCGACGGAGCGATTCGTCCATGGCAAACAGGTACACGGGAAAGCCGTTCGCATTGCCTCCCTGGAAGATGCCCACGGTATACTGGAGCCCGCCGGGTGGGTTGGCGTGGATGGCTATGTGACAAATGTCCCTGGACTGCCGCTGGCCGTATTCACTGCGGATTGTGCGCCGCTGCTGCTGCACGACCCCGCTTCCAGGGTCGTTGCCGCTGTACACTGCGGCTGGCGCAGTACCGTCTCGGACATAGAGGCCGAGGCTGTCGAGGCCATGGGCAAGTTGGGTGCAAAAGCTAAGAACATCCGGGCCGCCGTGGGGCCGTGTCTCGGCTCGTGCTGCTTTGAAACGGGACCGGAAGTGCCGGCGGCCCTGGAAGCGCTCCTTTCGGGAGATGCGGTGGGGCTGTACGCGCCGGAAAAAGGAAAACCGGACAAATTTTTGGTGAACTTACCCGCCGCCGTAGAACGTCGGCTCATCCAGCTGGGCCTTGCGGCGGAGAATATTGAGTTGTCGGGAGAGTGCACTATGTGCCACCCGGAGAAATACTGGTCGTACCGTGTCGACGGCGACGCCCGCGGCTCCATGGCCAGTGTTATAATGATATAATGATATGAAGAATGCTTGGAAAAAAATGATTTGCCTGCTGCTCGCGGCGCTGACGGCGCTGCTGTGCGGTTGCAACTATTTTAAGAGTCAGGGAGAAGAGCAGAGCTCACAGGAGGAATCCATGTCGGCCTCCGATGTCGGCGAGGAGCTCGCGGCCACCTATGCGGCGGACAATATTTTTTCGCTCAACTGCATGCTGGGTGAAACCTTCAACCCCTACCAGATTACCAGCGCCTGGAACCAGACGGCGGACATGCTGGTATACGAGCCGATCATCGAGATCGACGGCAATTTTGAGCCGCAGAAAAGTCTTGTGACGACCTGGACGACGACGGACGGCATCAACTGGACGTTTTCTGTAGATACCGCCCGGAAATTTCATGACGACAGCAATCTGACAGCTACCGACTGTACATATTCCATCCGTCAGGCCATGGGCTGCAGCCGTTACAGTGCCCGCTTTTCCAACATCGCTGGTATTTCTCCCATCGACAACACCCAGTTTGCAGTGCGGCTGAATAAGGCGGATTACCGTTTCTATCGGCTGCTCGACGTTCCTTGCATCAAATCCGGCAGCGCCTATGAGAGCAGACCCTCCGGCACCGGCCCTTACGAGTTCAGTAAGTCCGGAAAGTCGCTGCTGCTGGACACAGACCATCCCGAAGCGGATAAAATGCCAATTAAGCGTATTTATCTGAAAGAAAATAAGACCGCGGATGAAATTCTGCAGGCGTTTGAGGATTCGTACATCGACCTCGTCATCAACAATCCCACGTCTATGACGAACCTCGGCTACTCGACGGCCAACATCGCAAAGTATATGGACACCACGGATATGCACTACCTGGGCTACAACATGCGCAGCCCTATATTCGGCCAGGCGGTCTTCCGCGCGTTCATGACCTATGCGGTCGACCGGTCCACCATTGTGTCGGACTGCATGGGCGGTGCGGCCGTCGCGGCGACGGTGCCCATCCATCCCAACAGTTCTCTGTATCCGAAGGACTATGCGGATACACTCAATTACTCTCCCACGAGCCTGCAGAACGCTCTGAAAAACATCGGATTGACAGACTTGAACGGCGACGGAAAACTGGATCTTTCCTCCGGTACCAGTACCGCTACGGTCATCAACTTCATTGTTTGCTCCGACAGCGCGTCCAAGGTGGCAGCCGCCCGCGCCATTGCCAAGACGATGGAGAGCGCTGGATTTTCCGTGGACCTCCGGGAACTGAGTTTCAGCGACTATAAGAAGGCCCTGAAGGACGGAGACTTCGACATTTATTACTCCGAAGTGAAACTGTGCGCGGACTGGGATTTGTCGCCGTTATTCATGTCTGATGGAACACTCAACTATGGGGACGTGCAGGATCAATATCTGAAAGGTTATATCAACGACTATCTGCAGTGTTCGGATGACGACTTACCTCAGCGGACTGCGACCCTGTGCCAGTATATTGGTCAGCAGGCGCCCATCACGGTGATTCTATTTGAGAAGACGGAGGTCTTATACCACCGGGGTGTGCTTGGCGGCCTAGACCCCACACAGGATAACATATTTAATAATATGAAGGACTGGACTGTCACGTTGGGGAACGGGACGGAAGAAACGACAGAGGAAACGGCGGAAACGCCGACTCCGAGCCCGACGGCGACTCCGACTGCAAGCCCGACTCCGAACCCAACAGCGGCTCCGACTGCAAGCCCGACTCCAAGCCCGACAGCGACTCCGACCACAACTCCGGTTCCGACCGGGAGTCCGGCTCTAGGAGCCGCGGCGAGCCCAACCGAAAACCCGGCTGCGGGCGGATAAAACGCCAGCTTGTGTTTAATAAAATTGGTATAAATTATGGTTGGAACGGGGGTAATACGAAATGCTGACCGACAGAGAACTTCTGAATATGGCGCGGGAGGCGGCACAGAATGCCTATGTACCGTATTCCCATTTCCCAGTGGGCGCCGCGCTGGAGTGTGCCGATGGCTCCGTGTTTACGGGCTGCAACGTGGAAAACGCCGCTCTGGGCTCCACTATCTGCGCTGAGCGCACTGCGATCGTCAAAGCGGTGAGCGAGGGGCGCACAAAATTTGTGCGCATCGCTATTTTCGGGGAAGGGGAAAACTATTGTATGCCCTGCGGCGCTTGCAGACAGGTGATGGCGGAATTCGCGGATGATATGGAGGTCCTGTGCACCCGTTCCGGCGGGCGGTATGTGAGCTACCGGCTAAGCCAACTCATGCCGCATAAATTTGAACTTTAAAAAAAGAATAACCAGAAAAATTTTCCTTGATATTTTGGCAAATTCCCCTTGACAATCAGGGGGAATTTTGCTAATCTAACAGAGCGCGCGTCCCTAAGTAGGGAAAGTGCGCGATTGCGCTGAAACGGAAGATTGCGCCGACGGGCGGGAACTTCTGTGGAGCATGTCCGGGGGTCTGTGCCAAGGCCCTGCAATCGGGCGGGATCGGGTGCTTCCGTACCGCGTATATCGTTCGGACGAGAAAACCGGCCATTAGCCGGTGTGTTTTTTCGGACGAAGCCTGATACGCACGGTTGAGTGTACAGAAAAATCCGGTCGTCCGTGCGGAAAAAACGTAAAACCGTACAGGTAACAGGAGGAACTTATGGCAAATAAAAAAATGATCCGCATTCGTCTAAAGGCCTACGATCATCAATTGATCGACAAAGCGGCCGAAACCATTGTGGAGACTGCCAAGCGCACCGAGGCGAAGGTCTCCGGTCCCATCCCTCTGCCCACGCAGAAGGAAATCATCACCATCCTGCGCGCCGTCCATAAATATAAGGACAGCCGTGAACAGTTTGAGCGCCGCACCCACAAGCGTCTCATCGACATCATAAACCCCACCCAGAAGACGGTAGAGGCACTGATGAGCCTGGAGCTGCCTGCCGGCGTCGAGATCGAGATCAAACTGTAAACGAAAACCGCGCGTTAAGAAGTAGTCAGCAACCCGTAGCCCGCGCAAGCGGGCGGGTCATGTTGTGCGGCCGCCGTTACCGGTCGTCCAACCAATAACCGAAGGAGGAAAATATGAAGAAAGCCATCATCGGCAAGAAGGTCGGCATGACGCAGATCTTCGACGAAACGGGCAAGGTAGTACCTGTCACGGTCATCGAGGCCGGCCCCTGCGTGGTCGTGCAGAAAAAGACCGCCGAGAAGGAAGGCTATGAGTCCGTGCAACTCGGCTTCGAGGACGTCGAAGCCAAGAAACTCTCTAAGCCTGAGCAGGGCCACCTGACAAAGGCTGGCGTAGAGCCCAAAAAGTATCTGCACGAGTTCCGTCTTGAAAACAGCGCAAGCCTGAACGTGGGTGACGTGCTGAAGGCGGACGTGTTTGCGGAAGGCGACCACGTGGATATCACCGGCATCAGCAAAGGCAAGGGCTACGCCGGCGTTATCAAGCGCTGGGGCGCTCATCGCACCCCCATGACCCACGGCGGCGGCCCTGTGCACCGCCATGCCGGTTCCATGGGTTCCAACACCGACCCCGGCCGGATTTTTCCGGGCAAGATCGGCGCAGGCCACATGGGCGTGGATCAGTGCACCGTCGAGAATCTGGACGTGATAAAAGTTGATTCTGAGTTGAACATGATCGTGCTGCGCGGCGCGGTGCCCGGCCCCAAGGGCGGTGTCGTATACCTTAAGACCAGCGTCAAGAAGGTAATCGAGAAGCACGTCGCAACCGACATCAGCAAGAACCCGCAGAAGGCTTCCGGCCGCAACCCGCAGAAGGCCTCTGCGCGTAACAAGTAAGGAAAGGAGAGATCGAAATGCCTAAAGCGAGAATGGTCAATATGGCCGGCGTCGAGATCGGCGAGTACGAACTCTCCGAAGCGGTTTTCGGCATCGAGCCCAACGAAGTTGTCCTGCATGACAGCGTTGTGAACTACCTGGCAAATCAGCGCCAGGGCACCCAGAGCGCCCTGACCAAAGGCGAGGTCTCCTACTCCACCAGGAAACCCTGGAAGCAGAAGGGCACCGGACGCGCCCGCGCCGGTTACACCGGGTCTCCCGTCTGGAGGCACGGCGGCGTCGCGTTTGCCCCGAAGCCCCGCGACTACAGCTATAAGCTGAACAAGAAAACGAAGAGGCTGGCCCTCAAGAGCGCCTTGTCCGCGAAAGCGGCCGACGCGAAAATCATCGTAGTAGACGGCCTGCATGTTGACGAGATCAAGACTAAGATTTTCCAGAAGTTCCTGGAGACTGCCGGCGTGGCTGGCAAGGCCCTGGTCATCACCGAGAATGTGGATGAAGCGGTCATCAAATCCGCTCACAACCTGCCGGGCGTAGCGACGACCACTGCCACTATTATTTCGCCCTACCAGATCCTCTGCGGCGGCACCCTTGTGGTGGACAAAGCCGCGGTGCAGAAGATAGAGGAGGTGTTCGCCTGATGAAGACGGCATACGACATCATCATCCGCCCGGTTGTCACCGAGCAGTCTATGGAAGACCAGGACATTAAGAAATATGCCTTTCAGGTCGCCAAGGACGCTACCAAGATTGAGATCAAAAAGGCCGTGGAGGAAATCTTTGGAGTGACCGTCATTAAGGTCAACACCGCAAATGTGCGCGGCCACTTCCGTCGACAGGGCAATATGCCGGCCGGCAAGACCGCTTCCTGGAAAAAGGCGGTTGTGAAGCTCTCCGCCGACTCGAAGAACATAGAAATCTTCGAGAGCATGGCGTAAGGGAGGAAGAACAATGGCAATTAAATCTTATAGGCCCATAACTCCTTCTCGGCGGCACATGACGGTCTCCGGCTTCGACGGCGTAGACAAGCATGCCGAACCGGAAAAAGCACTAACCGAGAAGCTTAAAAAACACGCCGGCCGCAACTCTTACGGCCGCATCACCACCCGCCATCAGGGCGGCGGCAACAAACAGAAGTACCGCGTTATCGACTGGAAGCGCGACCGCAAAAATGAGGAAGCAACCGTTCTACGCCTGGAGTACGACCCCAACCGTTCCGCTTTCATTGCTCTACTCGCGTACGCTGACGGCGAGCGCCGCTACATTCTGGCCCCCGATGGCCTGAAGGCTGGCGACAAGGTTGTCAGCGGCGAGAACGTGGATATCCTGCCCGGCAACGCGCTGCCCATCGGCAACGTACCCGTCGGTACTTTCATCCACAACATAGAGCTGTATCCCGGTAAGGGAGCCCAACTGGTGCGCGGCGCCGGCAATGCGGCTCAGCTGATGGCTAAGGAAGGCGGTATGGCCACCGTCCGTCTGCCCTCCGGTGAGATGCGCAAGATCCGTCTGGACTGCATCGCCACCATCGGAACCCTCGGCAATGCCGACCATGCGAACGTCGCCATTGGCAAGGCAGGCCGAAAGCGTCACATGGGCTGGCGGCCCAGCGTCCGCGGTTCCGCCATGAACCCTGTGGATCACCCCCACGGCGGCGGCGAAGGCAAAGCCCCCATCGGCCACCCCGGCCCTGTTACCCCTTGGGGCAAGCCTACGCTTGGCTACAAGACGCGCAAGAAGAAGAACCGTACCAACAAGTTCATCGTCAAGCGCCGCAACGGCAAATAAGGAGGGAACGAAATGTCGAGAAGCATAAAGAAAGGCCCGTACGCCGCACCCGAGCTCCTCAAGCGGGTGAACGAACTGAACAAGACGGGCGAGAAAAAGGTTCTGAAGACCTGGAGTCGCGCTTCCACCATCTTCCCGTCCTTCGTAGGTCATACCATTGCCGTCCATGACGGGCGCCGTCACGTGCCCGTGTATGTCACCGAGGACATGGTAGGCCACAAGCTGGGCGAATTCGCACCGACGCGTACTTTTCGCGGACACGCCGGCACGAAGACGACGACGGCCGAATAAGGGGGACAGAACATGGAAGCGACTGCTAAAGCAAAATATATCCGCATCTCTCCCCGAAAGGTGCAGGTCGTATGCGAGCTTATTAAAGGCAAGGATACCAAGATGGCCGAAGCCATCCTTCGCGCGACGCCCAAGTCTGCAAGCGAGGCCCTGCTGAAGCTCCTCAAGAGCGCCTGCTCCAACGCAGAGAACAATAATGAGATGGATCCTGAGAAACTGTATATCTCCGAATGCATTGCCTCGGCCGGCCCCATTCTAAAGAGAGCGCAGCCCCGTGCCCACGGACGTCAGTTTCGCATCAACAAACGCACCAGCCACATCACCTTGACCGTGGCTGAGAAAGAATAAGGGAGGAGGCAGGATATGGGACAGAAAGTTAATCCTCACGGCATGCGTGTGGGCGTTATCAAAGACTGGGATTCCCGCTGGTTTGCCCGCCCCGACAAAGTCGGCGACCTGATCGTCGAGGACTATAAGATCCGCAAATATCTAAAAAAGACCCTTTATTCAGCCGGCGTTCCCAACATCGAGATTGAGCGCGATAGTGCTAAGGTCCGCATCTATATACACTGTTCCCGTCCCGGCGTCGTAATCGGCAAGGGCGGAGCAGAGATTGAGCGAATCCGCCTCGAGGTTGAGAAAATGATCGGCAAGCCTGTGGCTCTGTCAATCGTGGAGGTTCGTACTCCCGACACGAATGCCCAACTCGTGGCCGAGAATATAGCCCAGCAGCTGGAAAAACGTATCGGTTTCCGCCGCGCGATGAAAAATGCCATGGGTCGCGCAATGCGCATGGGCTCAAAGGGCATAAAAATTCAGTGCGATGGCCGTCTCGGCGGTGCTGAGATCGCCCGCAGGGAGCACTATCACGAGGGCTCTATCCCCCTGCAGACCATCCGGGCAGACATTGATTACGGCGTTGCAGAAGCTGCGACAACTTACGGCCGCGTCGGCGTGAAGGTTTGGATCTATAAAGGTGAGGTTCTCACCACCACTCTGCGTACCACGCCCCGTGTTATGGATATGAATCATCGGGACGACCACCGCCGCGAACGCCGCGATGGAGACCGCAGAGGTGGCTACAACCATGACGGCGGCTATAATCATGACAACCGTCAGGGCGGATATAACCGCGGTGGCCAAGGCGGTCAGGGTTATCAGGGCGGTCAGGGCGGCGGCTACAACCGTGGTCCGGGTAGCCAGGGCGGTTACAATCGTCCGGCACAGGGCTATCAGGGCGGCCAGGGCGGCTACAATCGTCCGGCGCAGGGCTATCAGGGCGGCCAGGGCGGCGGTTATAACCATGCTCCTTACCAGGGCAATCGTCCCCAGCAGGCTCGTCCCGCGGCTCCTGCAACTCCTGCAACTCCTGTTGCTCCCAAGGAAGGAGGCAATGCGTAATGCTGATGCCCAAAAGAGTAAAATACCGTAAACAGCAGCGCGGCCGCATGAAAGGAAAAGCAACACGCGGAAACTTCATTGCGTACGGCGATTACGGTATGGTGGCGATGGAGCCCTGCTGGCTTACCGCCAATCAGATTGAGGCGGCACGTGTCGCCATGAACCGCTACATGAAGCGTGGCGGACAGGTTTGGATTAAGGTTTTCCCCGACAAGCCCGTGACCCAGAAGCCGGCCGAGACTCGTATGGGCTCCGGCAAGGGTTCTCCTGAGTATTGGGTATCTGTTGTGAAACCCGGTCGTGTGCTGTTTGAAGTTGGCGGCATTGATGAGGCTACGGCCCGAGAAGCTGTTCGACTTGCCAGCTACAAGCTGCCTATCAAGACAAGATTCATCGCCCGCGAAGGCCTTGCCGAAGCGGCTGAGCAGACTGGAGGCGAAGCAGATGAAGGCTGAGGAGATACGCTCCCTTTCCGTAGCCGAGCTGAACGAAAAGCTGGCGGAGCTGAAGAAAGACCTTTTCATGCTCCGCATGCAGCATGCCACCAACCATCTTGACAACCCCCTGAAGATCCCGACCACGCGCCGGGACATTGCCAGGGTGATGACCGTCATCCGCGAGAAGAAGGAGGCCTGAAGATGGACGAGAGAAACACCTTCCGCAAAACCCGCGTGGGCAAGGTCGTATCCGACAAGATGGACAAGACCGTGGTCGTCACCATAGAGGACCGTGTGGCCCACAAGCAGTATAAAAAAATTATTGGACGCACCTATCGCCTGAAAGCGCATGACGAGAACAATGAATGCGGTATCGGCGACCGCGTGCGCGTGATGGAGACCCGCCCCCTGTCCAAGGACAAGCGCTGGCGCGTGGTTGAAATCATAGAGAAAGCCAAGTAAGGGGGCGCCAAAATGATACAGGCTGAAAGCTATCTGATGGTCGCCGACAATACCGGGGCCAAGGAAATCAAGTGCATCCGCGTGCTGGGCGGCTCCAAGCGCAAGTTTGGCAACATCGGCGATGTCGTCGTCGCCTCTGTGCGCAAGGCTACTCCAGGAGGAACCGTCAAGAAAGGCGATGTCGTCAAGGCCGTCATCGTACGCTCTGCAAAGGGCGTGCGCCGGACTGACGGAACCTACGTCCGTTTTGATGAGAACGCGGCGGTCATCATCCATGATGACCACACCCCCACCGGAACACGTATCTTTGGACCGGTCGCACGTGAGCTGCGTGACAAGGATTATATGAAGATCCTGTCTCTGGCTCCGGAAGTGATTTAAGGAGGCCGGAACAATGGAAATTCGTAAAGACGACAACGTGCTTGTCCTGTCTGGGAAAAACAAGGGCAAGCAGGGCAAAGTGATGAGTGCCGACCCCAAGGGCGGAAAGGTCATCGTCAGCGGCGTTAACGTCGCGACGAAGCACCGTAAGCCCAAAGACCAGAAGGATCAGGGCGGACTCATTAAAATGGAAACCCCCATCTATGTCTGCAAAGTGCAGCTCGTCTGCCCGAAGTGTGGCAAGGCCACCAGGGTCGGCCATAAGACTGTTGAGGTCGATGGAAAGACGAAGAACGTCCGCATCTGCAAAAAGTGCGGCGCTGAGCTGTGAGGGAGGAACGTCAAATGGCTAGACTGAAAGAAATGTATCATAACGAGGTCGCTCCCGCCCTCATGCAGAAGTTCCAGTACAAGTCCTCCATGCAGATCCCGCACCTGGACAAAATCGTCGTGTCCGTCGGCTGCGGTGACTGCAAGGACAACGCCAAGGCGCTGGACGCGGTCATCAAGGACATTACCGCGCTGACCGGCCAAAAGGCCGTTCCCACCATCGCCCGCAAGAGCATTGCAAACTTCAAGCTGCGTGAAGGCATGAAGGTCGGCGTCAAGGTTACCCTTCGGCAGGACCGTATGTGGGAATTCCTGGACCGCCTGTTTAATGTGGCGCTGCCCCGCGTGCGTGACTTCCGCGGCATCTCCGCCGACGCGTTCGATGGCCGCGGCAACTACTCTCTGGGCATCAAGGAGCAGATCATCTTCCCGGAAATCGACTATGATAAGATCGAGAAGCTGCGGGGCATGAATATTGCCATCTGCACCAGCGCGAAGACCGACGAGGAAGCCCGCGAGTTCCTGCGCCTGATGGGCGCTCCGTTCGCGAGTTGAGGGAGGAGAAGAAAAAATGGCAAAGCTTTCTTTAAAGCTGAAGCAGCAGGCACCTGCGAAGTTCTCTACCCGCAAGTACAATCGCTGCAAAATCTGCGGCCGTCCTCACGCATATCTGAGAAATTACGGCGTTTGCCGTATCTGCTTCAGGAACTTGGCGTATAAGGGCGAAATTCCCGGCGTCCGAAAGGCGTCCTGGTAAATTTTCAAATCACAGGTGTGGTAATGGATTTACCTTCACTGGTTTGTGATCAGTAGATCCGGACGTACCGTCCGATGGGCCGGGTTATTCCGGCCCACGGATAAAAAAAGAAAAGTTTATGAAAGGCCGGGTGCAATCGCGGATTGGCCCGGAACCTCATGGGCTAAACCGGTAAAACCGGTAACTCTGAATGAAGGAGGAGCAAATTCCATGCAAATCACGGATCCCATCGCTGATATGCTCACGCGCATCCGCAATGCCGGTGTCGCCAAGCATGAAACCGTGGACGTCCCCGCCTCCAAGATGAAGAAGTCAATTGCAGAGATCCTTCTCAACGAAGGATACATCAAGGGCTTCCAGATCATTGACGATGGTACACAGGGGACTATCCGCATTACGCTCAAGTATCTTCCTGGCAAAGAGAAGGCCATCACCGGACTTCGCCGCGTATCGAAGCCCGGCCTTCGTGTTTATGCCGGAGCCGACGAACTTCCCCGCGTGCTTCGCGGGCTGGGCGTCGCCATCATCTCCACTTCCAAGGGTGTCATGACCGACAAGAAGGCCCGCAAAGAGGGCGTCGGTGGTGAAGTCCTCGCGTTCGTGTGGTAAGGGAGGCTAAGAAATGTCTAGAATCGGCAGAGCCCCCGTTACGATTCCGGCGGGAGTGGAAGTAAAAGTCACCGACGGTAATGTCGTCACCGTCAAGGGCCCGAAGGGCACATTGACTCAGACGCTTGACCGGCGGATGACGATTGAAGTCGAAGATAACGTCGTCAAGGTTTCGCGTCCTGACGACGAACAGTTCTCCAGGAGCCTGCACGGTCTGACCCGCAGCCTGATTAACAACATGGTGCTGGGCGTGACCGAGGAATATTCCAAGTCTCTGGAGATTAACGGCGTTGGTTATCGCGCCGCTAAAGAAGGAAATAACTTGGTCATGAACCTTGGCTACAGCCATCAGGTCATTGTGCCCGATACGGCCGATGTCCGGACGGAAGTCCCCAACCCTAACCAGGTTGTCGTCAAGGGTATGGACAAACAGAAGGTCGGCCAGTTTGCGGCCGATGTGCGCGCTAAGCGTCCTCCCGAACCCTATAAGGGCAAAGGCATCAAGTACGTCGACGAGCATATCATCCGCAAGGAAGGCAAGACCGGCGCGAAATAAGGAGGTGTGCTGAATGGTAACGAGACCTGATACAAAAGCGAAGCGTGACAGACGCCACGACCGAATCCGCGCGAAGATTACCGGCACGTCCGAGCGCCCGCGTCTTTGCGTTTTCCGCAGCGAGAAACATATCTACGCTCAAGTAGTTGATGATGCGACGGGCAAGACTTTGGCTGCCGCTTCTTCCAACGAGAAGGACTTCGAGGGCGTTGGATCAAATAAGGAAGCCGCCCGCAAGGTCGGCATGAAAGTGGCGGAGCGCGCCATTGCCCAGGGCATCGAGACCGTCGTGTTCGACCGCGGCGGCTATGTGTACCACGGGCGTGTGCAGTCTCTGGCCGAAGGCGCCCGCGAGGGCGGCCTGAAGATATAAGGGGAGGAGAAACGAAATGGCATATCAGAATGATCGGCGTCCCCGCCGCAATTCGGATCCGGACGCTCCCGAGTTCATTGAAAAAGTAGTTTCCCTCAACCGTGTCGCAAAGACGGTTAAGGGCGGCCGTGTCATGCGGTTTGCCGCTCTGTGCGTGGTAGGTGACGGCAAAGGCCGCGTGGGGTTCGGTCTGGGCAAGGCCAACGAAGTTTCTGAGGCAATCCGCAAAGGACTCGAGGATGCAAAAAAACACATCACGAACATCACTCTGTCCGGAAAGACCATTCCTCATGAGGTCATCGGCGAATTCGGCGCCGGCCGCATCATGCTCAAGCCCGCCGCACCCGGCACCGGCGTTATCGCCGGCAGCGCTGTACGTGCGGTGATGGAGGCTGTGGGTATCAGCGATATTCGCGCTAAATGCATGCGCAGCCGCAACCCCGCAAACGTCGTAGCCGCCACCATGGTAGGCCTTAAGAGCCTGCGCGATGTGCAGCAGGTCGCTGCCGTCCGCGGCAAGGCGCCCGGCGACATCGTTGGCTAAGGAGGCACGGCATGGAAAAGAAACTGAAGATTGAGCTAGTCAAGAGCCTTTATGGCCGTAACGACAAGCATATCGCTACCGCTGAATCACTCGGACTGCACAAGCCTGGCCAGATCAGCGTACAGCCAGACAACCCCCAGACCCGCGGCAAGATCGCCCAGATCGGCTATCTTGTCAAGGTCACGGAAGAATAAGGAGGGAAACCAATGGAAATTCATGAACTTTCCCCCGCTCCCGGCAGCCGTACAGAGCCCAAACGCAAGGGCCGTGGCTACGCTACCGGCAACGGCAAGACCGCCGGCCGTGGCAACAAGGGCCAGAAGGCCCGTTCCGGAGGCGGCGTGCGCGTCGGATTTGAAGGCGGCCAGATGCCTCTGACTCGCCGTGTTCCCAAGCGCGGATTTCACAATATTTTTGCCAAACCCCTGGAGTCTGTGAACGTATCGGCCCTCAACCGTTTTGAAGACGGCACCGAGGTCGATGCGCAGGCGCTGCTGGACGTGGGCATCCTGTCCCAGTGCGTCAACGGCGTCAAGATTCTTGGCGAAGGCGAGATTTCCAAGAAGCTAACTGTAAAGGCCAAGGCCTTTTCCGCAACTGCCAAAGAGAAGATAGAGGCCGCCGGCGGAAAGGCTGAGGTGGTGTAAGGTGTTAAAGACGTTTGCAAATGCCTGGAAGATCGAGGACATCCGCAAGAAGATTCTCTTCACGCTGTTTGTCGTCCTTCTGTACCGCGTCGGCAACGCCGTACCGGTACCCTACGTCAATGTGGCGTACCTCCAGCAGTACTTTACCTCGCTGGAAAATACGGTGCTGGGCCTGTACAACGTCATGTCCGGCGGCGCGTTCTCACAAGCAACCATTTTCGCGCTGTCGATTCAGCCCTACATCAACGCATCCATCATCATTCAATTGCTGACTGTAGCCATTCCTGCACTGGAACGGCTACAGAAGGACGAAGGCGAGGAAGGCCGCAAGAAGATTGCATCCATCACCCGTTACAGCACAGTTTTCATCGGACTGCTGCAGGGCTTCGCCTACTATATGCTCATCAGGCAGAACAGCCTGCTGCTGACCGGAGGCTCAACGGTCCTTGGTGCAATCGTCATTATCCTGACATTCACCTCTGGCTCTGCCCTCATCATGTGGTTGGGCGAACAGGTCACGGAGTTTGGCATCGGAAATGGTATTTCCATCATCTTGTTTGCCAGCATCGTGAGCCGCTTCCCCCAGGCCACCATCACTAGCATCTCGAACATCTCGAAAGGCAACCTGGCTTGGTGGGCCGCAATATTGGAGCTGCTGGGCGCGCTCCTCATGATCGTTCTGATTGTGTTTGTGAACGACGCCGAGCGGCGCATCCCCGTGCAGTACTCCAAGCGTGTGGTCGGGCGTAAGATGTACGGTGGCCAGTCCACGCACCTTCCCATGAAGGTGAATATGTCCGGCGTCATGCCCATCATTTTCGCCCAGTCCATCGCGAGCCTGCCCGCAACTGTGCTGCAGTTCGCAAAGCACGGCAACTTGACCGAGGGCACATTTGCGTACTATATCACCAGAACGAACACGTGGATGTATGTCATTTTTTACGCGCTGCTCATCGTGTTCTTCGGCTACTTTTATGCAACCATTCAGTTTAACCCCATTGAGATCTCCAACAACCTTCGTAAGAACGGCGGCTTTATCCCCGGCTATCGCCCAGGTAAGCCTACCAGCGAGTTCATTCAGAAGGTTCTTAGCAAAGTCACGCTTTTTGGCAGCATTTACCTGTGCATCATCGCTGCAGCTCCCTACATTGTGAGCATTTACTCCAATGTGGCGCGAGAGGTCGGCCTGAGCCTAGGAGGCACATCCATCATCATTGTGGTCGGCGTTGCTCTCGAGACTGTGCAGGCGTTGGAGTCCCAGATGCTTATGCGGCATTACAAGGGCTTCCTTGAATAATTCAGGAGGCAGGGTTATGAAACTCATTTTGTTGGGAGCTCCGGGTGCCGGCAAGGGCACCCAGGCGGAGATCCTTTCTGAGAAACTTGGCATTCCCACCATTTCCACCGGCAATATTCTGCGCGCGGCCGTCAAGGCCGGCACGCCCATCGGGCTCAAAGCCAAGTCCTTTATGGATACGGGCGCGCTGGTGCCAGACGACGTCATCATTGGCATCCTCGCCGAGGCACTTAAGGGTCCGGAGTGCGCCAAGGGTTACATCCTCGACGGCGTACCGCGGACGATCCCGCAAGCCGAGGCCATGGAAGCCCAGGGTATTGATGTAGACTGGGCGGTGGACATTGAGGTGGACGATCAAACCATCATTGAGCGTATGAGCGGCCGGCGCACCTGCATCAGCTGCGGTGCCTCTTTCCATGTGGTGAGCAATCCTCCCAAGAAGAAAGGCATCTGCGATTTGTGCGGCGCGGAGCTCACCATCCGCAAGGACGATGCACCCGAGACCGTCAAGGCGCGCCTCGAAACCTATCATACGCAGACCGAACCGCTCATCGCGTTCTACAAAGAACGCGGCAAACTCAAGGTCGTAGCAAACCAGCCTTCCATTGAGGCGAATACGGCTCTAATAAGCAAAGTGCTTGGAATATGAGCGACGCGATTATTATTAAATCTCCGCGCGAAATCGAACTGATGCGTCAGGCGGGAAGAATTACCGCGGCTGCCCGGACTTTGGCCCGGGAAATGGTGAAGCCCGGCGTGACCACAGAGCAGATTGACCGCGAGATCCACCGATTCATTACGAAAAGCGGCGCCGTGCCGACATTCCTTGGTTACGGCGGATATCCAGCTAGTGTCTGCCTTTCGATCAATGACGAGGTAATTCATGGCATCCCCGGTCCCCGCGTAATCCGCGAAGGCGACATCGTCAGCGTGGATGTGGGAGCCACCTGGAAGGGCTTTGTGGGCGATTGTGCCGGAACCTACATTGCAGGCGAGGGCACCGAGGAGGCCAAAAACCTCATCCACGTCACGCGCCAGAGCTTTTTCGAGGGGATGAAATTCGCCCGAGCAGGTTACCGCATCGGCGACATTTCGCACGCCGTTCAGGAATATGTTGAGAGAAACGGCTATTCCGTGGTGCGCGAATATGTGGGGCACGGTGTGGGCGCTGATATGCACGAGGAGCCAGAAGTGCCCAATTACGGGCATCCGGGCCGAGGCCCTAGGCTCGTCAAAGGGATGACCATTGCGGTGGAACCCATGGTTGATATCGGCGGCTGGGAAGTCAAGGTCCTAAAAAATGGCTGGACCGTCAAGACTGTGGACGGAAGTCTCTCGGCGCATTATGAGAACTCCATCCTCATAACGGACGGCGAGCCGGAAATTCTGACCTGGTCGGAGGACTTATGATAGCGGAGCCGCAAGCCTACGACGTGGTCGTATCCCTGGCAGGACACGATAAAGGCAAGTTATTTATTGTCACTGGCGCAAGAAGCGATAGGCTTTTTCTGTGCGACGGGAAGGGAAAGACCCTGGAAAACCCAAAGTGCAAGAGCCCCAAGCATGTCAGAATCGTGACCGGAGGCGGAGCCCCGGCCTCGGATAAAGAAATTAGGCAGACATTAGCGCTGGCGGCGAAGACCGCCTTTGCAAGGGAGGAAAGACTTCTTGGCGAAAGATGACATTATCGAGCTGGAGGGCAAGGTAGTCGAATCCCTGCCCAACACCATGTTCCAAGTGGACATCGGGGGCGGGCATATGATCCTGGCCCATATCTCCGGCAAGCTCCGGATGAACTTTATCCGCATCCTTCCGGGGGATAAGGTCACGGTGCAGATGTCGCCCTACGACCTCACAAGAGGCCGTATAACTTGGCGGACGAAATAAGGATTTTATAAACGCGGCAGAATTAAGGAGGCTTACCCATGAAAGTTAGGCCCAGTGTAAAGCCCATGTGCGAAAAATGCAAGGTTATCAAACGCCATGGCCGGGTGATGGTGATATGCCCGAACCCGAAACATAAACAAAGACAAGGCTAACCCTATCTTATACGAAAGGATTGATTGCGAAAGATGGCACGACTCGCCGGCGTTGACCTGCCCAAGGAGAAGCGCGTTGAGATAGGACTCACCTATGTCTTCGGCATCGGCAGGACATCTGCTAAAAAGATTTGCGAAGAAACCGGAGTGAACCCGGACACCCGCGTAAAAGACCTCACGGACGCCGAGGAAGCAAAGCTCCGTGAGTGCATCGACAAGAAGTATGTGGTGGAAGGCGACCTACGCCGCCAGACCGCTCTGGACATCAAGCGTCTGACGGAGATCGGCTCTTACCGGGGCATCCGCCACCGTCGTGGCCTGCCTGTACGCGGCCAGCGTACCAAGACAAACGCCCGTACCCGCAAAGGCCCGAAGCACACTATGGCCAATAAAAAGAAGTAAAGGAGGGAAGAGTTTATGGCTACAACTACAGCAGTTCAAAAGGGCAAGAAAGTTGTCCGAACCCGCCGCAAGGAGCGGAAGAACATTGAGAAGGGTCAGGTTCATATCTGCTCTTCCTTCAATAACACCATGGTCACCATCACGACCCCCAGGGCAACGCCATCAGCCGGGCCAGCGCCGGTGGAATGGGCTTCCACGGAAGCCGCAAGTCCACTCCCTTTGCCGCCCAGACCGCGGCCGAGACCGCAGCCCATGCCGCTATGGAGCATGGCCTGAAGACCGTTGAGGTCTTTGTCAAAGGCCCCGGCAGCGGCCGTGAAGCCGCCATCCGCGCACTGCAGACGGCCGGCCTCGAGGTCACGATGATCAAGGACGTGACGCCCATTGCGCACAACGGATGCCGTCCGCCCAAGCGCCGTCGCGTGTAATAGGGAGGAAAGTGTAAATGGCTAGATATACCGATGCAGTTTGTCGCCTGTGCCGCCGCGAGAATCAGAAGCTGTTTCTCAAGGGTGACAGGTGCTATACCGAAAAATGCGCAATGGTCAGCCGCGCATACCCTCCCGGAATGCACGGCCAGGGGCGCAGCAAGACCTCTGAATATGGCCTGCAGCTCCGTGAGAAGCAGAAGGCCAAGAGATATTACGGCGTTCTGGAGAGTCAGTTCCGCGCTTACTTTGAAATGGCCTCCCGCCGTCCCGGACAGTCGGGTGAGAACCTGTTGTCCATCTTGGAGACCCGTCTGGACAATGTGATTTATCGTCTCGGTTTCGGCATGAGCCGCGCTGAGGCCCGTCAGCTGGTGACCCATGGTCACTTCATCGTCAACGGCCGCAAGGTCGACATCCCCAGCTTTCTTGTGAAGCCGGGCATGGTGATCGGCGTGAAGGCCTCCAGCCATGACCTCGAAAAAATTAAGGCCAACGTGGATGCCAATGCCTCCCGCCAGCCGCCAAAGTGGCTGGAGTACGATGCGGGCAATATGCTTGCCAAAGTTGTCGGCACGCCCAAGAAGGAAGATATTGACCTGCCGATTGAGGAGCACCTCATCGTCGAGTTGTACTCCAAGTAACACCCTCATAATTGGCAAGCTGCACACCGTATTCGCCTTTTCGGCGAACTTTATGAAGGAGGGTATGTATTCATGATAGAGATCGAGAAGCCGCGCATTGAGTGCGTCGAAAACCCGACCGACGAGAGCTACGGCAAGTTCATCGTTGAACCTCTGGAAAGAGGCTATGGGACGACCCTTGGCAACTCCCTGCGCCGAGTGCTCCTCAGCTCTCTGCCCGGTACGGCGGTCACGATGATCAAAATCGGCGGAGTCCAGCATGAGTTTTCCACTATTCCCGGTGTCAAGGAAGATGTCACGGAGATCGTGTTGAACATCAAGAGTATCATCGCGCGTCTGCACAGCGACGGCCCCAAGACCGTTTATATCGAGGCCTCCGGGGAGTGCGAGGTGACCGCGGGCGATATCAAGTCGGATGCCGAGGTCGAGATACTCAACCCCGATTTGCACATTGCAACCTTGGGCCCCGATGCGTCGCTCACCATGGAGCTGACCGTCGCCCATGGCCGCGGCTATGTGCCGGCGGAGAAAAACAAATCCGCACAGCCCACGGTAGGCGACATCCCCGTTGACTCCATCTATACACCGGTCTTGAAGGTCAACTATGCCGTTGAGAACACCCGTGTGGGCAACCGCACGGACTACGACAAGCTGACCATTGAGGTCTGGACGGATAAGACCATCACCCCGCGGGACGCCGTGTCCCTCGGTGCGAAGATCCTGTGCGACCACTTCACCCTGTTTACCGACCTGTCTCAGTCGATCAGCGTTGGGAGCACCGTGGTGGAAAAAACCGAGGCCGGCAAGGATAAGATCCTGGAGATGACCATTGAAGAACTGGATCTGTCGGTTCGGAGCTTCAACTGCCTAAAGCGAGCAAACATCAACACAGTGGAAGACCTGGTCTCCAAGACTCAGGACGAGATGATCAAAGTCCGCAACCTCGGGCGGAAGTCTCTCGAGGAAGTCATGCAGAAGCTGGCCATGATGGGTCTGAGCCTTGCCAGCGACGACGAAAACAAATAATCTGCCGGAGGGCGCGTGAGGCGCTGCCCGAAACTCACTTTTGGAGGTAAACAAAAATGCCCGGAACACGCAAGCTCGGCAAGCCGACGGCAGCCCGCATGGCGCTGCTGCGCCAGCAGGTGACGGATCTGCTGGACAAGGGCCGCATCGAGACCACGATCACACGCGCCAAAGAGGTTCGTCCTCTGGCCGAGAAGATGATCACGCTGGGGAAGAAAAAAGGTCTGGACAACTATCGTCAGTCTCTGAGCTTTCTTACCCGCGAGGACGTGGCTAAGAAAGTCTTCGATGAACTTGCCCCGAAATATGCCGAACGCGAAGGTGGTTACACCCGCATCACCCGTATCGGCCCACGCCGCGGCGATGCCGCCGAGATGGCTGTCATTGAGTTGGTGTAATCCCTCTACGCCGAGAACAATCAAAAGCCCTGTGGAAGATTCCACGGGGCTTTGATTTTACGCTTCCAGACCAGCTCACAATAAACTGCGTTCTTGTATTCCGGGAACTTTCTGCTATTATAGTAGACAGAAAAACGGAGTAAAAAAATGTAGAGGAGTATGTTGCGATATGAAATACTTTATGGTTGACGCCTTTACCTCCGCGCCGTTCACCGGCAATCCGGCCGGTATCTGCCTGCTGGAGCGATGGCCGGAAAAGGAAATGATGCAGCGCATTGCCGGTGAAAACCGCCTGCCTGAGACAGCTTTCATCTGCAAGGGGGCAAAGGGCTGGGAAATCCGCTGGTTTACACCGGCTTTTGAAATGGACCTGTGCGGCCATGCTACGCTGGCTTCCGGATTCGTTATCCTCAATCTTCTTGAGCCCGCAGATCAAGTTGAACTTTCATCCTGCAGTGGGCCGCTGCGTGTCCTGCGGGAAAATGGCCACTATACCTTGGATTTTCCTTCCCGTCCGCCGGTGGAAGTTCCCATAGACCCACGGATCGAAACCTGTCTCGGTGTTCCTGTACGCGGTTGCTATCAGTCCCGCGACCTCATTGTTCTGACCGATAGCGCTTCACTGGTCAAAAATATGAAGCCCGATTTTGAACTGATGAAGGAGATTATTCCTGAATACGGCATGGTACCTACTGCTCCCGGGGATGACTGCGACTTTGTCAGCCGCTATTTTGATCCCCGTGACGCAATTATCGAAGACCCGGTCACCGGTTCGTCCCACTGCACGCTGATTCCCTTCTGGAAAAACCGGCTGCATAAAACCGAGTTCGTAGCACGGCAGCTCTCCGAGCGCACAGGCACCCTGTATTGCCGCGACGAAGGCGCAAGGGTGAAGATCTCCGGAAATGCGTCCCTCTATCTTGAGGGCGAGCTGAAAATATGATGGAGTGAAAAAAAGCCGCCGGAAATTCCGGCGGCTTTTTTTACTTTGACTGGCCGAGAGCTTTGATACAAGCGGCGCAGACATTTTTCCCCTTATAGTTGACAATATTCTTTGCACTGTCGCAGAATACGCAGGAAGGCTGATATTTCTTTAAGATAATGCTGTCTTCCGAAACGTAGATCTCAAGCGGATCCTTTTCTGCAATGTCCAGAGTTCTTCGCAGCTCAATCGGCAGAACAATGCGCCCCAGTTCATCGACTTTTCTCACAATCCCCGTGGATTTCATGATATCCTCCAAAAAATAGAATCTCTAAATAGAAAATACCATGTTGTTAAGGAAATGTCAATTTGTTTGCTCAAATTTCCATAATTTTTTTCTTAAAATGAGCACTTTGGTCTTTTACTTTTTTAAAAATCCAAAGAAAACATAAACTTAGAAAAGTTTATAGAACAACGGGCTTCCCGTTATAGATGCGCAGAAACTTTTTCAAAAGCTCCTCGTCTGTGCAGTGCAAGACAAGGGGAAGGCGTACGGAAAACTGTGCCTCGGATAATGTATCCAGATCCAATTCATCCCGTAGCTCCAGCCGCAGCATTTTTGCTCCCATGGCCTCGATAACGGAGGCGTTTTCCACGATATCGTCGTCGATCTCCAGTTCTTCTATCCGGATGCGCGGCGTCAGCTCCTGCACGCGATAGGCGGAGGCGGCGACGGCGCGAGGCCCGGCGGGCGCGAACGGCGGCACATCCATGGCGGAGAGCGTTTCGTGAACGGCGGCAATATAGCTCTCATCGGTGCCGCAGCAGCCGCCTAAAAGACGCGCACCGTTTGCCACAAACCGGGGAATGTAGGCGCTCATTTTGGCGGAGTTCATACGATAAACGGAATGGCCGTTGGATGAAACAGGTTCACCTGCGTTGGGCTTTGCAATTAGGGGTATGGCGGCGTAGGGCTTCATTTTTCCGAGAAGCCTGGCTATCAGGTTCAAGTCGCCGCAGCAGTTGATGCCGAAGGCCGATACGCCCATATCCTGCAGGCATACCAGCGCGGCGCTCAAATCCTCGCCGTAGAGGGTGCGGCCCGTATTTCCACAGGTAAATGATGCAATGATGGGCTTATCGGACACGCTGCGGACGGCAACGACGGCAGTTCGGCACTCCGCCAAAGACATTTGTGTCTCGACAGCAAAAAAGTCCACACCGGCCTCTTCCAGCGCTGCAGCCTGTTCGGTGAAGACTTCAATCAGGTCGTCAAACGTTGCAGTGCCAACGGGGTATAACTGCAAGCCGCAGGGGGCGATGTCACCGCCTACGAAGCAGTTGTTTGCCTCCTCACGCGCCAGTTCCACCAGATTGCGATTCATTTCGCGCACACTCATGGCAATACGGTGCTTTTTCAGCTCCGGTCCGATGGCGCCGAAGGTGGGAGCATAAATCGCATCGGAGCCGGCATCTATGTAGGAACGTTTCACCGTGAGGAAAGTCTCCGGGTGATCGAGAATCCAGGCTGGCGTGCAGACTCCGGCGGGCATGCCCAGCATCTGCAGGCGGGTGCCCATGGCACCGTCGAGAACGATTGGTAAATTGTCAAGAAATTTGGGCATAGATTTTTACCTCTCCGACAGATTTTGCGGGGACGGAAAATTCGCCCCCGCGCTTTGGTTCGAAGCAGGTGATGAATTTACATCGTTTCCGGTGCTGTCACACCCAGAATGGCAAGGGCGTTTTCCAACACTGTCCCGGTCGCTGCTGCGAGCGCGAGGCGTGCCTCTGCTACGGCTTTTTCCTCACCGCGGATGCGGCAGGCGCTATAGAACTTGTGGAACCGAGCCGCAAGGTCCGTGCAGTAGCGGTTGATGCGCGAAGGGTCTAGCGCAGCGGCCGCGGCTTTAATTTCACCGGGGTATTGGGCCAGTGCCATCATGAGATCGCGCTCCTGCTCGGTGGCAAGAAGCGAGGCGTCCGGCTTTTCGGAAACCGTCAGCCCATCGGCGGCCAGCGCCGCGAGCAGCGAGCGGATGCGTGCATGGGCGTACTGGACGTAGTAGACAGGGTTTTCGCTGTCCTGCCGCACGGCCAGATCAAGGTCAAACTCCAGATGAGTATCGGGCTTGGCGTTGAAGAAGAAACGGCAGGGATCGCAACCGATTTCATCCAGCAGGTCCGAAAGTGTCAGTGCCTTGCCGGTGCGTTTGGAGACCTTGACGACCTCGCCACCGCGCACGAGGCGCACCATTTGCATGATGAGAAATTCCAACTGCCGGCCCTGCAGGCCAAGCACCGGACAGGTCATGGTCGCGCCGAAACGAATAGCGTGGCCGTGGTGGTCGGCGCCCCATACGTCAATCACACGGTCAAAGCCGCGTTCGACGAATTTGTTGCGGTGGTAAGCGATGTCTACCGCGTAATAGGTCCAAGTGCCGTCGGCCCGGCGCATGCACTCGTCCTTGTCAGCGCCGAAGTCGGTGTTGCGCAGCCACAGCTGCCCTTCTTTTTCGTAGGTGTAGCCGGCATCCGTCAGCAGTTGCACAGTCTGCGCCACATACCCGGACTCGTGCAGGTCGGTTTCCAGAAACCACTGGTTGAAATGGATGCGGTAGCGCTCCAGGTCCCGGCGCATGCGTTCAATATTCCGCGGAATTCCATAGGAGACGAACGCTTGGCACCGTTCGTCAGAAGGCATGTCCAGATATTTTTCGCCGTCTACGTCATAAATTTCTTTGGCGAGCTCTCTGATGTCGTCCCCATGGTAACCGTTTTCGGGAAACTCCACCGCGTCTTCTCCGCGGATGAGCTGCAGATATCGAGCCTCGACAGACTGCCCAAACAACTCCACCTGATGGCCGGCGTCGTTCACATAGAATTCGCGCCATACGTCCCAGCCTGCACGGTCCAAAACGGCGGCCATGGTGTCGCCCAGAACGCCGCCGCGGGCGTTTCCGATAGTCATGGGGCCGGTGGGGTTGGCAGAGACAAACTCCACCATAACGCGCTTGCCGTTTCGCTCGGTCCTGCCATAGTCGGCGCCCTCATCCCGGATAGCGGTCAGAACTGCTTCATACCAGCGATTCGACAGCTGAAAGTTCAAAAAGCCAGGTCCCGCCACCTTTGCGTCGGAGAAATAGCTGCCGGCCAGATCCGTCTTTGCTAAAATATCCTCCGCGAGCCTGCGGGGGGCGCTGTGCAAAACTTTGGCGCCGGCCAGCGCGTGGTTTGCGGCAAAATCGCCGTTCTGGGCGCTTTTGGTATTTTCAACGATACCGCTTCCATCCCGCAGTTCGGGCATGGCGGCGGTGATCAGGGAATCGATATTCTGTTTTGCCTGTTCAATCAGATCTGCCATTTTTATTCTCTTTCACGTTTATTTTAAATTGGTTGCGTCCCACGAAGGTGTGCTCAAAGTCAATGTCGTAGTCAATCTCCATGTCGCCGCCGTGTTCGTCAAGGCTGGAACGGACGCGGCGCGTGTCGACCCCCATCGTGGCGCTGCCATAGGGCGTCTGATAAAGGAAATAGTTTTTTTTCCCTTCCTGAAAGAGCATCTGGGCGTTGAGGTTGCCCTCGCGCGACATTATAACCCCCATAGGACCGATGGTAAAGGTGGTCTTGGTGCCTTCGAGCCCGGTGAGGCCTGATTCCATGTAGGTGAAACGGCTCTGGCCGTTTTCAAAGCCATATTTGCCGGCCGTCACTAACTCCACCTGATCCTTCTCGCCCTGAGGGTCGTGTTGGATGCCCGTAATTGAAATGATAGCGTTTCTCATATCCATAACCGCTATAATATAATAAAATCGGTTGCAAAACAAGGTATATTTGGCTAGCATTCTGTAACAATTATTGCTATAATGACGGTAAGGAGGTGGGCAGCAATGACAATCGAGCTCACCGAGAAGGAATTTCGCCGGCTTCTGGACATGGTTTATGTAGGCAACTGGATTCTCAACTCCGCACGGGGAGAAGACCGGTTTGAGGACTATGATATTTTGCAGGAGAAACTGTTTTCCCTGTGTCCCAAGGCGGGGATGAAGTCCCTGGTGGAGCGCTGGCAGGGCCATGTGCTCCCCTCCAAGGCGTATGAGGAAGGCGGCATTCACGAGGCGATCGCTGACTATGAAGATGCTGTATTTTTCGACATTCTGGCCGAGGAGCTGGCCCGCCGCGATATGGAGACCGAGGGCGTCGGAGAAGAAGACGAAAATGAACTCAACACTCGGATGGATGCCTATTACAGCGAATTCGAGCAGCACGGTGTCGACAACATCTCTGTGGATCTATGATACAAACACCGATGGGGCCGCTGTGGGCGGCATTTGACGAGGATGGCCTGACGGCCCTGAGCTTCAGCCCTGGCTGGGATGAACCGCAAAATAAACTTTACCCCGCTTTGCAGAAAGAGATGGATGAGTACTTTGCCGGAAAAAGAAAAAATTTTGATATTCCCCTGCATCCGCGGGGCACAGCATTTCAGCAAAAGATATGGTCGGAGCTCTTGAAAATTCCCTATGGTCACATTTGTTCCTACGGCGAGCTGGCGGGCGCGCGGTACGCCAGAGCCGCGGGCAGCGCATGCCACGCAAATGCTATCATCATTCTCATCCCATGTCACCGGGTCGTGGGGGCGGACGGTGGGCTTACGGGCTACGCGGGCGGCATCGAGAAAAAACAATTCCTTCTCAGTCTGGAAAAAGAATAAAAACGTCACCTGTGCCCAAAACTAGGCACAGGTGATTTTTATGAAAATGACAAATCAGGAATATAACGAATACGTCAAGAAGAAAGCGCCAAAGTCGCCGGTGTGGGCGGATGTCGTAAAAGCCTTTATTGTGGGCGGACTCATCTGCTGCGCGGGAGAGGGATTGGGACTGCTTTTCAAAAACGTCCTTGACCTGGACAAGGATAACACCGCCACGGCCGTATCCATGACGCTGGTGTTTCTGGCCGCACTGCTGACGGGCCTGGGTGCGTATGACAACATGGCAAAATTCGCCGGAGCGGGCACGCTGGTACCTATCACGGGCTTTGCAAATTCCATCGTGAGCCCTGCGCTGGAGTTCAAGACCGAGGGATATGTTCTCGGCACAGCCGTCAAAATGTTCACGATCGCAGGTCCTGTAATCGTCTTCGGCCTATCCGCCTCCGTGATCGTGGGGTTAATCTACTGCTTGCTGTAAAAGAAACGGACTGCCTGTTGAAAACATCGGGCCCTACGGATATTTACATCCGTAGGGCCCGATGCTTTTTATTCATAGTATGCGAGTTTATAAAACGTAGGATAACTGTTCAACATCTGCTGGAGAGTTGTCCGGCTGGAGGAGCCGGGGTCGTTGATGGTAAAGCCTGACGCCGTAAGCGTGCTGCCGCCCGTATACCCGGTGACGACGACCCAGTGCTGGCCATAGGAGCCGGTCGCGCCGAACAGCACGGGCTTGCCGGATTTGAGCAGGGAGTAAATTGTGCTCAGATAGCCGGAAGCTGAGGAAAACGCATAATTGGAAGGCCAGCTCAGAGCGCCGCTTGCGGAGTAGGTCAGTTTTGAAGCCATGGCGCTGGGTGTGATCGTCGTACCCGTCCGGTAGGACTCTGCCATGGACAGAGCGGTCGTCAGGCAGCCGATGGTGCCGATCGTTCCGCCGTTTGTGCCGAGCCGAACGCTGCTCCAGCGACTGTCCGTCTGTTTGTAGCTCGGGACGGAAAGACTTAGGGCGGAGTAGTAAGAGGAGTTACCGCTGCCGTATTTCTGGATATAACCGCTGCTGACATATCCCGTCTTTGTGCCTTTATAGAGGATTCTGCTCCATCCGCCGGAGGCGGATAGTACGACAACGGCGGTATCCTTGGGGAGCGTTGTCTGCACCGCATAGCCAGTTCCTGCGCCGCTGCGTACGTTCACGGAGCCTGAGGCCAGATTGATATAAGCCGCGCAGCTGCCCGACACCTGATGGATGTATGAGGCGTAGCAGTAGCCGGTGCTTCCCGCACTGTATTCGACTTTCCACCAGGAACCGCTTTTTCCAAGCAGAGTTATATAACTGCCGTTGGCAAGACTGGTCAGCTTGACTGAGGATGTTGAGGCGCTGCTCCGCACGGCCAAAGATCCCGAAGAAGTTGCCACCACGCCGGCGGTGGAATCAACGCCAACAGCCGCGGCGCCGAGCGGAATTACCGTTGTCATGGCCGTAATGGTAAGTACAAATGCGAGAATCCATGAAAGTATCCGTTTCATGATTCTGTTCACCCCCTGTTATTTTTGTTACCCAATTGTAACATATTCGGTCTACGGATGGGTAGTGTAAATCCTGCCAGGACTTCCTGCGGCGGGACTACCGGTCCGAAACAGTCTCCGGGGAAAAAATTCAGAGGTAGTTTTGAAATAAGTATTGACAAATGTGAGATATCGATTAACATAGATACGATTTAAAAATTGATGCGTTTTAAAGGGGGGGAACTGTATGGGTACGAGCGGCATGCGTGAAAGCTGTATGAAGCAACCGCGTATTCATATGATCCAATCGGATAGACGTATCATTCTGAACTGATAAATACCACAGGGAAAATGCAGTCTGGATGATGCAGACTGCTAAAATATCGTATGGGTAAAAGCAGTCCTGCAAATAAGGACTGCTTTTTTGTCGCAAGAAGGACGGCTGAGGAGAAATATGAATCGGAATCGGCTTATACGGGAATTTATCAGATTTACATCCATAGATAGTCCTTCTTATGGAGAGAAAGCGATAAGCGAAACCATCCGACAGTGTTTTGACCCGCTGGGGCTGCTGCTGTCGGAGGACGATACCGGCAAAAGGCTGGGCGGAGGTTGCGGAAATCTGTACGGATTTCTGGACGGAGATTTGCAGGCGGAGCCTCTGCTTTTTTCGGCGCATATGGATACGGTCGAGCCGTGCCGGAGCAAGTGTGCGGCCATCGGAGAAGACGGGCGCATCACAAGCGGTGGCAGTACGATTCTGGGAGCCGACGACTGCGCCGGTATTGTGGTGCTTCTCGAAGCGCTGCGGACAATTCAGGAGAATGGTCTGCGGCACAGGCCCATCGAGGTCCTGTTCACCGTTGCGGAGGAAAATTACTGCGAAGGGGCCTCCTGCTTTGATTTTTCGAAACTCAGGTCGAAGCAGGCGTATGTACTTGATCTGTCCGGGCCCGTCGGGACTGCGGCATACAGGGCGCCTACGGTTCTCTCTTTCAACGCCACAGTACGCGGAAAGTCTTCACACGCAGGCTTCGAGCCGGAAAAAGGCATCCATGCCATCGCGGCGGCAACTCACGCCGTCAGCCTTTTGAGCATGGGGCATGCGGACGAGGAAACCACGCTGAACGTTGGTACGATCAGCGGTGGCATTGCTACAAACATCGTGCCGGACCGCTGTATCGTAACCGGTGAGATTCGCAGTTTTTCTCACGGAAAAGCGCTGAAGCTTGCCGAAGAAGTAAAACAGCGGTTTCAGAGTGCGGCGGAGGAGTTCGGAGCCGAGATAGATTTCACAACGCGATGCGGGTGCGTTGCCTATGAGACGCCGCTCGATCATCCGGTAGCGGAGCGCTTCCGACAGGCCTGCGAGGGCCTCGGCCTGACGCCGGCGATGCAAAGTACCTTCGGCGGAAGCGACAACAATACGCTGATGGCGCACGGTATCGTTGGCCTTGTTTTGGCTACAGCCATGAACAACTGTCATTCCTGCGAGGAATATTCGGACATATCGGAGTTGAGCCGGGCAGCGGAGCTGACGGTCTCGCTCATGACGTCTGGGAATTAGGAGACAAAAATGAAAATTCCACTTCGCTATCAGGCGTCGGAGTACGACTGCGGACCCACCACATTGACAAATGCGCTGAGTTATCTGTATAAGCGGGAGGAAATCCCGCCGGATGTGATCAAGCACATTGTGCTGTATTGCCTGGACGCCTATAACTGCAAAGGTGAGATGGGGGGAAACGGTACCTCCGGCATGGCCATGATGTTCATGGCAAACTGGTTAAATGAATACGGACGGGCCCGGAATTTCCCGATACGATGCGAGTTCATCAAAGGCCCGGAAGTTTACATCGGCCCGGATAGCCGAATCGTTGCCGATTTGCATCAGGGAGGCGCGGCCGTCGTCCGTGTGCGGTACGGCTGCTGGCATTACGTCCTTCTCACCGGTGCGGACGAAGAAAATGTATATCTCTTTGACCCGTATTACCGGAAAAAGCCGTTCACATATTCCGGAATCGAAATTATTGACGACCAGCCGACCAAGATGAACCGAAAGGTCCCATGGCGTTATCTCAACTTCACAAAAAAAGGCGCGTATGCGCTCGGCCCGCTCAGCGAGCGGGAGGCGACCGTCATTTTCAATACCGACAGCGCAAAATCTTGATCTTCGCGCTGGATTCCCGTTTCCCTTGTTAGAAAAATAGCATCGCAAAGGAGTGCCATGGAAGAAAATATTCTGCAGCTGCAGAACATTGTAAAGAGCTTTGGCGAAACCGAAGTTTTAAAGAAATTGAGCCTCGATGTCCGCAAGGGAGAGTTCATCACACTGCTTGGTTCCTCCGGCTGCGGCAAGACGACAACGCTGCGTATCATCGCGGGGCTGGAGCAGCCCGATGCGGGCCGGGTCTTGCTGGAAGGAAAGGACGTCACGGACGAAGAGCCAAATAAGCGCGACGTGAACACTGTTTTCCAGAACTACGCACTTTTTCCGCATATGACCGTCGAAGCCAATATCGGTTACAGCCTGCGGATCCGGCACGTCGATAAACCGGATATCAAAAGATCGGTCGGGGAGGTACTGGAGCTTGTCCAGCTTACCGGATTTGAAAAGCGGATGCCGGGGGAACTGTCGGGCGGGCAGCGTCAGCGGGTGGCGATTGCGCGCTC
>Ga0183099_1000284_pt1 | contig 41185 bp, 33 predicted proteins | sample Biomet1_FD_127788 | JGI IMG/M metagenome (GOLD analysis project Ga0183099, IMG submission 127788) | Microbial communities from bioreactor (seeded with anoxic lake sediment) at LBNL, California, USA - Biofuel metagenome 1 | ecosystem: Engineered > Bioreactor > Anaerobic > Unclassified ... | reverse complement strand
CGCATTGAAATGTGAAACTGACTTCGTTGCTAAGAATGCAGACTTCGTTGCTTTGACTAACGAAATTCTTGATCTTGCTATCGCAAATAAATGTACTACTATAGAAGCAGTGAAAGCTCTTCCTATGGGAAAAGGAACAATTGAAGAAGCTATTACTGATAGAATCGGTATCACTGGCGAAAAGATGGAACTTGATGGTTTTGGATTCGTAGAAGGTCCTTCTACTGCAATTTATATCCACCCGGGAAATCGTTTGGCTACTGCTGTTTCTTTTAACATTGCTGGTGTTGATGCACAGGTTTCTCACGAAGTTGCTATGCAGATTGCTGCTATGAACCCTATCGCTGTAAACGAAGAAGGTGTTCCTGCTGACATATTAGCTCGTGAAAAAGAAATCGCTGCTGACAAAGCTCGTGAAGAAGGTAAACCAGAAAACTTGATTGAACGTATCGCTCAAGGTCGTATCGCTAAATTCTACAAGGAAGTTTGCTTACTTGAACAAGAATATGTGAAAGATCCTAAGGTTACTGTTGCTCAGTTCCTGAAGAACGTTAATAAAGACTTAACTATTACCAACTTCAAACGTTTTACTTTGAATGCTGACTAATTAAGAGTCTCTTATAAGATACTTAAAAGCGGCAAAACGGTTTAAAACTGTTTTGCCGCTTTTCTTTTATGAGTTGTATAGGGGCAAGCCTATTGCTACAATTTGCAAGTCTGTTAAAAGAGATGGTAAGCTCAGTAAGGCTTAGTCTGAACTTTCTAAAATATACTTCCTTGCTATTTTTCATATAAATGCGGAAGGCACTGGTCTTTTAAGTAAAGGGCTATCCTGCTGGCTTTGTTTTGATATATCCTTCCTTCTTTAGAAGCTCTACAACTTTAAGCTTGAAATCTCCCTGAATAATAATCTCGCCATCTTTGGCTGCTCCACCAACGCCACATTTTGTTTTCAACATCTTGCCAAGATCTTTCAGGTCTTCTTCTGTACCAACAAATCCGGTAATAAGTGTCACAACCTTACCACCTCTGTTCTTTTTGTCAATAGTGACACGAAGAACCTGTTTTGCTGGTTCCAATGTTGTTTGCTCCTCATCATTATCTATATCATAACCGTAATCGGGATTTGTTGAATACACAATATCCAAACGCTCTTTCCAATCATTTTTTTTCATATTTTTCTTATTTTGTTTTCAAATGTAACAAACTTATAGATATGTACAAAATAATCTTTTTCTTATTGCTCGCTTGTTTGAAAAAAATAGTGTACTTTTGCAAATACCAAATAATAGACGGAGCATAATGAGTGATAATGAGCAAAAAGTAATTAAAGTACCAGAACCTTCTTTGCGCAGACTTCCTTGGTATTTATCAAACGTGAAACTGCTGAAGAATAAAGGGGAGCATTATGTCTCTTCCACGCAGATTTCAAAGGAGATAAATATTGATGCTTCACAGATAGCAAAGGATCTGTCGTACGTGAATATATCAGGGCGCACGAGAGTGGGTTATGATATTGATGAACTGATAGCTGTACTAGAGGACTTTTTAGGCTTCACCAATATGCATAAAGCTTTTTTGTTTGGTGTTGGTAGTTTAGGAGGAGCTCTCCTTCGTGACTCCGGATTGAATCATTTTGGTTTGGAGATTGTTGCAGCCTTTGATGTGAATCCGGAACTTGTAGGGACCAGTATCAATGGTATTCCTATCTTTCATTCTGATGATTTTATTGAAAAGATGAAAGAATATGATGTGAATATTGGTGTGCTTACTGTGCCAATTGAGATTGCCCAAAACATTACTGATAAAATGGTTGAAGGAGGTATTAAGGCTGTCTGGAATTTTACTCCTTTCCGTATTCGGGTTCCCGAAAACATTGTGGTTCAGAATACTTCCCTGTATGCACATTTAGCTGTAATGTTTAATCGTCTAAACTTTAATCAGATTAAATAATGAAGATTATAGCCGTAGGAATGAACTACGCTGAACACAATAAAGAACTGCATCCCACGTTATTATTACCAAAAGAGCCGGTTATCTTTATGAAACCAGATTCTGCTTTGCTAAAAGATGGTAAACCGTTCTTTATTCCCGATTTCTCTAACGAGGTTCATTACGAAACAGAGTTAGTTGTCAAGATATGCAGATTAGGTAAGAATATTGCTCAGCGTTTTGCGCATCGTTATTATGATGAAGTAACAGTAGGAATTGACTTTACAGCCAGAGACCTGCAACGCAAACTTCGTGAAGAAGGTCATCCGTGGGAGATTAGTAAAGGATTTGATGACTCTGCTGCGATTGGCAAATTTGTTCCTTTGGAGAAGTGTGGTGACATTCAGAACCTGAACTTTCATCTGGATATTGATGGGAATAAAGTGCAGCAAGGAACTACTGCTGATATGTTGTTTAAAGTAGATGAGATAATAGCTTATGTCAGCCGTTTTTTTACACTTAAAATAGGCGATTTAATATTTACCGGTACTCCTGTAGGAGTAGGACCTGTATCTATTGGTCAGCATTTGCAAGGTTATCTGGAAGAAGAAAAACTGCTCGATTTCTATATTCGATAAGTTGTTTTGCTTTTAAAGCCTGGAGGGTATATGTGTAGCCGAAACTATCTTTTTTTCCTTCTTATCTTTCTTTTCGCTTTACCTATCTCAGCACAGGACTTTACTTCGCTGAAATGGCAGAACTCTTCTGTTGCTCAGCAACTTACTTTTGATGATGCGCATTTCTCTACTGGGAGTCAATTACCTCGTTATATTCAAAATATAGATCTTGGGGCAGATTATGCCAACTATACCTATAATGTAAAGATTGAATATCCCGAATTCCAGACTTTAACAAAAAGTGAAGCCTCTTTTGTTGTTGCAACAAAAGAGACTCTTTATTCTTATCCGAAGGCTGATACCCGTTTATTTGTCTCTGCAAAGAAAGGAATACTTGAGGTCTCTTTTGTTCCTCTTGTTTATCTTGACAGTCAATATCAACGCATAAATTCTTTTAAGCTGACGTTAGAGAAAATAGCTGTTAAGCAAAAAAGATCAAGCTCAAATCTTCATGATTTTACAACAAGTTCTAAGCTGGCATCAGGTAAGTGGGTGAAGATACGTGTAAGTGAATCTGGCATTTTTAAGATGACCAATGCGGAACTTGCCAAAATGGGATTTACTAATCCTGCAAAAGTCAGGCTGTACGGATATGGTGGCTATCTTCTGCCCGAGAGTTTTAAGAAATCAAATAATGATGATTTACCGGAGATCCCTCTATGGCGTGAGAAAGATTATGTTCTTTTTTATGCCAATGGAGTTGTCCGTTGGGATGAAAACACTGGTGTTACTTGTTTTACGCATGTCAATAACCACTATTCTAGTTCTGGATATTACTTCCTGACAGAAGGAGACGATGCACCTTTGACATTTCCGGTGGAGGGATCTGTTACATCAGACAATGCTTCCACTGTTACCAGTTTTGATGATTATGCCCTTTATGAAAAAGATGCATTTAACTGGACTTCTTCAGGAAGAGAGCTATATGATAGTTATGATTATGTGGCCGGTAACACAAAAAGTTATTCCTTTACGTTGCCGGGCATCACAAATGAGAAAGCATATTGTACTGTTGCCTTTGCTGCCAAATCAACTAATTACACCAATGTGGCTGTTCAGATTAATAATACTAGTATTGGACAATTCTCTATTGCTTCATGTCCTGAAAGTGATTCTTACTGTAAGGCACAGCCGGGAAACGGAACATTTACCTGGGAAGGAGATAAAAGCGAGAATGCTACTGTTACGCTTACCCATACAAGAGAGTCCGGAGCTTCAGGCCGGTTAGATTATATTCAGCTGAACTATAGAAGAAAGCTGGCACTGTATGATTCTTTCACAGCCTTTCGTGATTTGTCTTCAGTAAATAAAGTCTCTACTTATACCATTTCAGGAGCAAATAGCAATATGAAAGTCTGGGATATTACTACTCCGGGAGATTACAAACAGATAAATGGCTCACTTTCTAGTGGCAATTATTCATTTACAGTAAATAATTCCTCGCTGAGAGAATTTGTAGCGGTAGATGTAACTGGAAGTAACTTTAAGAAAGTAGAGGTTGTTGGAACAGTAAACAATCAAAACCTGCATGCATTGGGGCAATGTGACATGGCAATCATAGTACCTTCCAACGGTGATTTCCTTACTCAGGCAGAACGGCTGGCTGATATTCACCGAACAAAAGATGGAATGACTGTTCATGTGGTTACTGCAGATCAGGTTTACAATGAATTCTCTTCGGGCACTCCTGATGCAACGGCTTATCGCTGGTTTATGAAGATGTTTTATGACCGTGCGGTTTCGTCGGAAACAGGACAGGTTGCCGAAAATAAACTACCGCGTTACCTGTTACTTTTTGGAGATTGTGCCTGGGATAACCGGATGATTACATCTTCCTGGCAAGGATATTCTCCTGATGATTTTCTGTTGGGATATCAATCAAAGAACTCAACGTGGGAGACTTATTCTTATGTGACGGATGATTATCAGGGATTGCTTGACGATGAAGATGGAAGCAGCCTGGAATATGACGGAATGGACATTGGAGTAGGACGATTCCCTGTTCGCACAGTTACCCAGGCTACCCAAATGGTGGATAAAACAATTGCCTATATGCAAAATAAAGAGTTGGGCCCCTGGAAGAACTCAATCTGTTTTGTTGCAGATGACGGAGATAATCACTTGCATATGAGTCAGGCCGATGAACTAGCTACTAAAGTTGAAACCAACTATCCTGAATTCTTGGCAAATCGTATTTATGCAGATTCATATAAATGGGAAACAACTGCAACGGGGCACACATATAAGCTGGCAACCAAACGGCTGCTGGAACTTTTCAATGAAGGAATGCTTATGGTAAACTATACCGGTCATGGAGGTCCAAATGGCTGGTCGGCTGAGAACATTCTTGTCTCCTCGGATATTATGGCTTTGCGCTCACCGAAGTTGCCGCTTTGGGTCACTGCCACTTGCGACTTTTGCAGGTATGATGATGTATCGACTTCTGCTGGCGAACTTGCTTTTCTGAATGACCAGGGCGGAGCAATTGCTTTGTTTACCACTTCAAGAGTTGTATATGCGCAAAATAATTCCAGCCTGAATAAGGTGTTTTGTAATCATGTATTCAGTAAGCAGGATGGTAAACGGCTGCGCTTGGGAGATATTATGCGATTGTCTAAGTGCGATTCCAATCTGAGCGGAGACCTCAATAAATTAAAATTCTCTTTGATTGGAGATCCTGCATTAATGCTGGCCTATCCCGATTATAAACTAGTGGTTGATAAGTTTAATGGGAAGGATGCTTCATCTTCAGACCTGGCCATAAAAGCCGGAGGAAAAGTGAAGGTTGAAGGACGCGTGACGGATACTGACGGAAACACACTTACTGATTTTAACGGCAAGGTTTATCCAACAGTTTTTGACAATAAAGAAACTGTTACTACCTTGAATAATGACGGAACGGGAATGGTTTCAGATCTCAATAATCCAGGTGAATCAATACCCGGAGGTTTTACTTTCTCTCAGAGAACAAAGAAGTTATTCTCGGGTAGTGATTCCATAAAAGCGGGAAACTTCTCATTTACATTTCCTGTTCCCAAGGATATTAATTATTCCAATAAACAAGGATTGGTAAACTTCTATGCTGCTGAGACTGCGACTACCCGGGAAGCTCAGGGATCTTTCAGTAACTTTGTGATTGGAGGAACGGAATCCGGAACAGAAGTCACAGACAGCTTAGGGCCTAAAATTAATCTCTACCTGAATACTCCCGATTTTGTATATGGAGGCCGCACAAATGAAACGCCTTACCTTGTTGCAGAGCTGGAAGATAAAGACGGCATTAACACGGTTGGTAATGGCATTGGCCATGATATTGTTGCTGTGATAGATAATTCTCCAAACTATACTTATGTATTAAATAACTATTATGAGGCATACTTTGGAGATTATACCCAGGGTACAGTGCATTATAGTTTACCCGCTTTGCCTCAGGGAAAACATACCTTATTTTTCCGGGCATGGGATATAATGAATAATTCTTCTTCCACTTCTTTGGAATTTGAGGTGGTAAACGGATTAAAGCCTGGCTTGTTTAATGTGTATTGCAGTAAGAGTCCGGCACGCGATAACACCACATTTGTACTGAGTCACGACAGACCGGAAACAACATTAGACGTTAAGCTAACAGTATATGATTTCTCCGGTCGTGAAATGTGGACACATACCGAAGCTGGTATGAGTGCGAATAGTTATTATTACGTGGACTGGAATTTAACCAGCAATGGCGGACAGCGACTTGCTCCGGGAGTTTACTTGTTCCGTGCTTCCATTGCGTCGGGTGGAAGCGAAGAAAGCACCCGTGCAGGAAAAATAGTCATTCTAGCACAATAATTGAGGCGATTGAAAGTTTTATATAACAGATGAACAACAAGAAAATATGAAGCAATTAAAAGTATATTTCCTTTTAATCCTATTGTTTCTTGCAAATGTGAGTTTGCAGGCACAAGATACAAAGAATCAGTTTAATCCTGTAAATACAGGTGTAACCTCTCTTTCTATAGCTCCCGATTCCAGAGGTGGTGCCATGGGTGATGTAGGAGCTGCTACTGATCCGGATGTGAATTCTCAATTCTGGAATCCGGCGAAGTATCCATTTACTGTAAGTCGTGCGGGAGTTTCCCTTTCCTATACCCCCTGGTTGCGTAAACTGGTAAATGATATCGACCTGGCTTATCTGGCCGGTTATTATCGCATTGGAGACTATTCGGCACTGAGTGCTTCTTTAAGATACTTTTCTTTGGGTGCAGTTACCGTAGGGCAGACCTCAGCTTCAGATATTGGATACACAATTAATCCTTATGAAATGTCTTTTGATATAGGCTATTCCCGCATGTTGTCCGAACATCTTTCCGCAGCAGTGGCCTTGCGTTTCATTTATTCTGATTTGGCCTATAAGCAAGATGAGGATGTGACTCCGGGTTCAGCTTTTGCAGCCGATGTGGCCATGTATTATAATCGCTATCTTATTATGGGAGAGCGCGAGTGTAACTTTGCATTGGGTATGAACATCTCCAATATTGGTAGTAAGATATCCTATGACAGTGGCAATACCAGTGAGTTTATTCCAACCAATCTCCGCTTGGGAGGCTCCTTGTTAATACCTATCGACGAATATAATACCTTTGCAGTAAGTGCTGATGCCAATAAATTACTGGTTCCCACCCGTCCTTTGCAGAAAGATGGGGAAAGTGACACGGATTATGAAGACAGATTGCAGAGAGATTACCGTGATCTGTCGCCCATTAGCGGAATCTTCAAATCTTTCAGTGATGCACCGGGTGGTTTCAAGGAAGAGATGCAGGAAATTCAGTGGTCGGTTGGTGCCGAATACACATACCACCAGCAATTCTCTGTGCGGGGTGGTTATCACTATGAGAATGAGAATAAAGGAAACCGGAAATATTTCTCTGTGGGAGCAGGCTTCAAGATGAATGTATTCTCACTGGATGCCGCATACCTAATCTCAACAGCGCAAAGCAACCCGTTGGATCAGACCTTGCGCTTCTCACTTTCTTTTGATTTAGATGGTATTAAAGATATTCTTGGTAAGAAATGAAAATAAGAGTTGGTTTTGGATATGATGTTCATGCGCTTGTTTCGGGACGTGAATTGTGGATTGGCGGAGTGAAGCTGGAGCATGAAAAGGGATTGTTAGGGCATTCAGATGCCGATGTGTTGCTTCACGCTGTTTGTGATGCTTTATTAGGTGCTGCTAACATGCGGGATATTGGATTTCATTTCCCCGATACTGCCGGAGAGTACAAGAACATTGACAGCAAGATACTTCTTGCCCGCACCATGGAATTGATTCGCTCAAAAGGATATGAACTTGGAAATATTGATGCTACCGTGTGTGCTGAGCGTCCTAAGCTGAACCCTCATATTCCTGCTATGAAAAGTGCAATGGCCGAGGCTATGAAAGTGGACGAAGAAGATATCTCTATTAAAGCTACTACTACCGAGAAACTTGGTTTTACAGGTAGGGAAGAAGGAATTTCTGCTTATGCCACTGTATTAATCACCAAACAATAAAATTTATTCCAGATAAGAAAGAAGAGCTTCGGGCTCTTTTTTTTATTCCCTTGTACAAAAGAATGCAATCTTTTGTACAGAACAATTAATTCTTTTGTACAGAAGAAAACAATCTTTTGTACAAGGAACCATTAACCTACCGCCATTCATTTTCAATTTTATTCCGAAAACCTTTTCTTTTCCCCCCATCAAATACTATATTTGCATGTATAACTAAATAGATGATAAAACACCTTTGAAAATGAAAAAAATAAGTTTTATAGCGTTTGCATTTCTATTGGCAATAGCTGCTCAGTCGAAAGTAACGTATAAGTTTCGCATCAGTCTCAAAGATAAAAAGAACACAGAATATTCACTTGATAAACCTCAGCAATTCTTGTCGGAAAAGGCTATTCTTCGCCGGACAAAACAGAAGCTAGCGGTAGATTCAACTGACCTTCCTGTGGTTGGTAAATATATTAAAGCCATTCGTGGCACTGGAGCGGAGATTCTTGTAACAAGCAAATGGAACAACACGGTGACTGTTCGTTGTGCTGATTCATTGTTAGTGAATAAAATTGCCAGTCTTCCATTTGTATCCGGTGCCGAGCTTGTTTGGATGGGCCAGGAACAAGCTGTTTCTGCAGATGCTGCACGCAAGGATACGGTGACCAATAAGTTAGAAAAAATAGATAATTACTACGGAAAAGCTTTCCGCCAAATAGAAATTCACAACGGACAGAAGTTGCACGAGGCAGGATTCCGCGGACAAGGCATGACGATTGCCATCATTGACGGTGGATTTAAGAATGCCAATCAGTTAAAGGCTCTGAAGTCAATGAAACTATTGGGAATGCACGATTTTGTAAAACCGAAATCGGACCTTTTCGAGGAAAATAATCACGGTATGATGGTGCTTTCCTGCATGGCGTCCAACGCTCCTCATTCTATTGTGGGAACAGCTCCTGAAGCTTCTTACTGGTTACTTCGTTCAGAAGATATCGATTCTGAAAATTTAGTGGAACAGGATTACTGGGCCGCTGCAATTGAGTTTGCAGATAGTGTGGGAGTAGATGTGGTAAACACATCGCTTGGTTACCGTACTTTTGATGATAGCTCTAAGAATTATACTTATCAGGATCTTGACGGATTGAAAACAATGATCTCCCGCTCGGCTGGAATGGCTGCTAATAAAGGGATGATTGTGGTGTGCAGTGCCGGAAATGAAGGCCGTGGTTCATGGAAAAAGATCACACCTCCGGCGGATGCTTTCAATGTAATTACTGTTGCAGCCATCGATTCTTCCCTGGTGCTTGCACCTTTCTCTTCGATTGGTAACACTACTGATAACCGAGTGAAACCGGATGTTTCTGCTATCGGACAGAAATCTGTTGTGTTAAAAACAAATGGAGAAGTGGGTACAGCAAACGGTACTTCTTTTTCTGCACCAACCTTCTGCGGACTGGTTACTTGCCTGTGGCAGTCGTGCCCCGAACTTACAGCAAAGCAAATGATAGAGCTGGTACGCAAATCATGCAACCACTCAGCATTCCCTGATAATATTTACGGTTACGGTGTGCCCGATGTTTACAAGGCTTACCTTTCCGTTCATTCTGAAATTGCTAATAAATAGAAACCCTATTCATGGAAAAAGCACCTTTATCTCTCTATGAACTCAATGCACTGGTAAAACGTGCATTGAACGAATCTCTTCCCGAGGCTTACTGGATTCAGGCAGAGTTGAGTGATGTGCGTTCCAATACCACAGGTCATTGTTATCTGGAGTTTATTCAGAAAGATCAGCGTAGCAATAATCTCATAGCAAAGGCGCGGGGAACCATCTGGGCCAATGTGTTCCGTATGCTGAAACCCTATTTTGAGGAGAGCACCGGTCAGGCTTTTGTATCGGGCATAAAGGTAATGGTGCAGGTTACTGTGGAGTTTCATGAACTCTATGGTTACAGCCTCACGGTTATTGATATTGATCCCACTTATACATTGGGAGATATGGCGCGTAAGCGGCGGGAGATTCTGAAGCAGTTGGAAGAAGAGGGAGTACTCACTCTTAATAAAGAGCTGGAGATGCCTATGCTTGTTCAGCGGATTGCCGTTATCTCTTCTGCTTCTGCAGCGGGTTATGGCGATTTTTGTCGCCAGCTGGAGGAGAACCCTTACGGATTTATGTTCTACCCACACCTGTTTCCGGCATTGATGCAGGGCAATCAGGTGGAAGAATCTATTATTACTGCTCTGAACGAGGTGAATAATCGCCGGGATGATTTCGATGCTGTGGTTATTATCCGCGGTGGGGGAGCCACATCCGACCTCTCCGGCTTTGATACTTATCTCTTGGCAGCCAATTGTGCACAGTTTCCTTTGCCAATTATTACCGGAATTGGCCATGAGCGCGATGATACAGTGCTCGACTCTGTGGCTCATACCCGGGTAAAGACACCCACAGCAGCGGCTCAGTTCCTGATTACGCACATGCACGAGGCTGCGGAATCGCTCGAAGAACTGGCACAAACGCTGATAGTTTCCGTTTCGGCACGCATGGATAAAGAACATTCACGATTGGCCGATCTCACAAACAGATTGCCAATGGTGATTAAAAACCGAACCATTCGTGAGGGTTACTTGTTAGAACAACTGATGCAGAGAATGCATGTGGCAATAGCCCGCAATCTGACCAATAGAAAGCACCGTTTGATGTTACTGGAACAACGGGTAAACGATGCTTCTCCTGAACGCTTACTTAAACGAGGGTACAGTCTCACTTTCAAAGAAGGGAAAGCTGTTACTGACAGTGCACAGTTAAAACCGGGAGATATGATCACCACTCGTTTGGCAAAGGGAGAGGTGATAAGCGAGGTTAAATAAATTAATAGACAACAGATATGGCAGAAAAGAAAGAGTCCTATGCTCAGGCAATGGAGAAACTCGAAAATATTGTTTCGGCAGTAGAGAAAGACGAACTGGATATTGATCAGCTGAGTGTGAAACTCAAAGAAGCTCAGAAACTGGTTCGCTTTTGCAAGGATAAACTTTACAAAGCTGATGAAGAGATAAAGAAAATAATGGAAGGAGAAGATAACTGATTCGTATTAAACCGCTGCTAAAGGCTATTGTCCTGTAATTTTCTTAAAGGATTAAGTGGAAATATGAAATATAAAGGTTACTTTTGCTACTCAATATAAAACGTACTAAAACATCATATAATAATGGAACAAATAGATTGGGCTAATCTGTCGTTTGGTTATATTCCGACAGATTACAACGTTCGGTATAATTACCGCAACGGTGAGTGGGGAGAACTGGAAATAAGCAGCAGTGAATATATTAATCTGCACATGGCTGCTACATGTTTACACTACGGTCAGGAAGCTTTTGAAGGCCTGAAAGCTTTCAAAGGTAAAGATGGTAAGATTCGTATTTTCCGTTTGGAAGAGAATGCGCAACGCCTGCAATCTTCTTGTGACGGCATTTTGATGGCTAAACTTCCTGTTGATAAGTTTAAAGAGGCTATTCTGAAAGCTGTTAAGCTCAACGAACGTTTTGTTCCTCCTTATGAAAGCGGTGCTTCACTTTATATTCGCCCGGTTTTATTTGGTACAAGTGCTCAGGTAGGTGTACATGCTGCAACCGAATATACATTTATTGTTTTTGTTACTCCTGTAGGCCCATACTTTAAAGGTGGTTTCTCATGTAATCCTTACGTGATTATCCGTGAGTTCGATCGTGCTGCTCCGCTAGGAACAGGGACCTTTAAAATAGGTGGAAACTATGCCGCTAGTCTGAGAGCAAATAAAAAAGCACATGATATGGGCTATTCTTCTGAATTCTATTTGGATGCAAAAGAAAAGAAATATATAGATGAATGTGGTGCTGCAAACTTCTTTGGTATCAAAGACAACACTTACATTACTCCGGAATCTACTTCTGTGTTGCCATCTATCACCAATAAGAGTTTGATTAAATTGGCTGAAAGCTTTGGCCTCAAGGTTGAACGCCGTCAGGTAGCTGAAGAAGAATTGCTAACATTCGAAGAAGCTGGCGCTTGCGGTACAGCTGCAGTTATCAGTCCTATCGAACGCATTGATGATGTGGAAAAAGGAATATCATATGTGATCTCAAAAGATGGCAAACCGGGTCCTGTAAGTACTAAATTATATAATAAACTTCGTGCAATTCAGTATGGTGATGAGCCGGATGAATTCGGATGGATTACTATTGTGGAATAATATTCGGAAAGGGTAATATTCTGGAAACCGAATAAATTGCAAAATTCACTTTAAGAAAGAATAAGGGGGGTATGTTATCTTAAATAGTTTGTTGGCTATGTGAGATAATACACCCCTTTCTCCTTTGCAAAAAGGATGTTTTTGGGTAAAAAAGATAATTAAATCCTGTTGTTATTATGAGCTATAAAATCACAACTCTTGTTGATAATGTTGTTTACGACCGAGGATTGCAGGCCGAACATGGGCTATCTCTTTTGATTGATACCGGAGAAAGCAAGATTCTGTTTGACACAGGAGCTTCAGATCTTTTTATTAAAAATGCAGAAATTCTGGGTATTGATTTAAGTAAAGTTGATTACTTAGTTTTATCTCATGGTCATAGTGATCATACGGGAGGAGTAAGGCAGTTTCAGGAACTGAATCCGCATGCAAAGGTTGTTTGTAAGAAGGAAGCTTTGCAGAAGAAGTACAAGGATGAGCGGGAAAATGGATTTAAAAAAGCTGATCAGCCAGATGAAAATCGTCTTTGGCTTGTAGATAGTACAACGGAAATAGTGCCCGGAGTGCATGTTCTGCCTCAGATTAAAATAACAGATAAGAGTGAAACTCATTTTGAGCATTTCTTTACTGTGAAAGATGAGAATATTGTGCCCGATACTTTTGAGGATGAATTGGTATTGGTTTTATCAGGTGAAAAAACAATTTCGGTACTTAGCTCGTGTTCACACAGAGGAATTACAAATATAATCCGTAGTGCACAGGAGGCTTTTCCTGAACGCACCTTAAACGTGGTGATAGGAGGATTTCATATTCATAATGCCAGTGAAGATAAATTTAACGTGATTAGTACATACCTGGGAAGAAAGTTACCAAGACGTTTGGGCATTTGCCATTGTACAGGAATAGATAATTATGCGCGCTTCCATCAGGAATTCAGTACCCGTGTGTTTTATAATTACACAGGGTGGGTGGAAGAAATAAAATAGAAGATTGAATGGGAAAAAACAAATTACAGAAATTTGCTGATATGCGGAGTTATCCGCACGTGTTCGAATATCCATATTCCATTGTGGATGAATTTCCTTTTGAAATGAAAGGAAAGTGGGGAAAGGAATTTTTTAAGAATGATAATCCAATAGTACTGGAACTGGGTTGCGGGCGTGGAGAATATACAGTGGGACTTGGACGCATGTTTCCCGACAAGAATTTTATCGCTGTAGATATTAAAGGTTCACGTATGTGGAGCGGAGCTTCCGATTCTTTGAAAGAAGGTTTGAACAATGTGGCATTCCTGCGTACGAATATAGAGATTATCGACCGTTTCTTTGGTGAAGGCGAGGTGAGTGAAATCTGGCTTACTTTCTCTGATCCGCAAATGAAGAAAGCAACCAAGCGGTTGACTTCTACATATTTCATGGAGCGTTACCGCAAATTTATGGTTCCGGATGGAATTATTCATTTGAAAACGGATAGTAACTTCATGTTTACCTATACAAACTACATGGTTCAGGAAAACAAATTCCCTGTACTGTTTGTTACTGAAGACTTATATCACGCTGGTTTGGTAGATGATATTCTGGGTATTCAGACTTATTATGAGCAACAATGGTTGGATAGAGGGCTGAATATAAAGTATCTTAAGTTTACTCTTCCTCAGGAAGGCGCACTGAAAGAGCCGGAACAGGAAATAGAACTTGATACTTACAGAAGTTATAATCGTAGCAAACGAAGTGGTAAGAAAACAACTTTAGCTTTTGAAGACGAACAATTAGAAAAAGAATAATAGAATGACACTTTATCCAAAACTTATACTCGATGCGCTTAGTAAAGTGCGTTACCCCGGAACAGGAAAGGACATTGTTTCTTCCGGTATGGTGGATGATAATATCCGTATTGAAGGAATGAAGGTTTCCTTCTCTTTGATTTTTGAGAAGCCTACTGATCCATTTATTAAATCTTTAGTAAAATCTGCTGAGGCTGCTATCCTTACTTATGTGAGTAAGGATGTAGAGATTGTGGGAAACATTGAGGTGAAAGCTGTTCAGGCTCCCCGCCCCGAAGTGGAAAAACTCCTGCCTCAGGTAAAGAATATTATAGCTATCTCTTCTGGTAAAGGGGGAGTAGGTAAATCAACTGTTTCTGCAAACCTTGCAGTTTCATTGGCAAAACTAGGTTATAAGGTGGGCTTGCTTGATGCCGATATCTTTGGCCCTTCTATGCCGAAAATGTTTCAGGTAGAGGATGAACGTCCTTTCCTTGAGAAGATTGACGGACGGGATTTAATTATACCTATTGAGAAATACGGCATTAAACTATTGTCTATTGGTTTTTTTGTTAATCAGGATCAGGCTACAGTGTGGCGTGGTGGTATGGCAAGCAATGCTCTGAAACAGTTAATAGCTGATGCTAGCTGGGGTGAACTTGATTATTTTCTCATTGACCTTCCTCCGGGAACCAGTGATATTCACCTTACTATTGTTCAGACTTTGGCTTTAACCGGAGCTATTGTAGTAAGTACACCTCAGGCTGTGGCTTTGGCCGATGCCCGTAAAGGAATTAATATGTTTACCAATGAAAAGGTAAATGTTCCTATTCTTGGATTAGTTGAGAATATGGCATGGTTTACTCCTGCTGAGTTACCTGAAAATAAGTATTTTATTTTTGGTAAGGAGGGAGCTAAAAAACTTTCTGAAGAGATGAATATTCCTCTTCTGGGCCAGATTCCAATTGTGCAAAGCATTTGTGAAGGTGGAGACAGTGGAGTTCCTGTTGCACTCAATGAAGATACAATTACTGGTCAGGCATTTCTTGAACTTGCCGAGAACATGGTAAAGCAGGTTGATAAAAGAAATGAAGAACTGGCGCCAACAAAGATTGTTGAGATGCATAAGTAGTTTTATAAAGAAGTAGATTTATTGATTAATAATGGAAAGGGTTGCAACTTCGGTCGCAACCCTTTCCATTTGTAGTGTGCCAAACAAAACAAAGTTCCATAGCCACACGGAAAAGTTAGTAATAATTGTGCAAATAATAGCTTTATAAATGTGTAATATATAATTTATTCTAGTTCTAATACTTTACAATACTCTAAGTATGTATTTAATATTCTGGTAATGAGTTTGTTTTATCTGAATAATATTCCTGTATATTTCACTTTATAGCTTTATAAAAGCCGATTTGGATATTGATTTGTATGTTTTTATAAAAGCAAGCAAAAAATATGTGCTAAAATAGTCATTGCAATAGATTGGAAATCAGGATGGAAACACTTTTTAACTCGATATATTCTTTCGTCGATGAAACTTAAAAGGTCGTTTTCTGTCTTACTATTTTATTCTTAGAGATAAATATCTGAAAATAAGGCGCGGGCGATTTTATACCACCCCCTATAAAAACAAAAAAAAGTATAGTTTGCCCGCGCAGTCATCAACAGATAGATAACCTCTGGTTTTATGTTTGCTTAGATTATAGTTGCATATTATTTAGTTACTGGCAGGAGCTCCTTTACTGTCACCTCCACCTTTAACATCGTCATTCTGAATTGAACGTGCAGCCTTCTTCACACCAGCTTTCAACTCTCCAATCCGGTAACTGATGTTGAATCCAAAGCTGCGTTGTGGATAATGTGTTTCAGTATAATAACGGAAGCTTGGAGTTTCAGTTGTTGAATTGAAGTTTATTGATTTATTGAATAGGTTACGTGCATAAGCAGAAAGAGTCAGTCGTTTATTCAGGAATGATTTATTCAGACTAAGACCATAATAGCTATATCCGGAGCTCTTTCCCTGGAATGAAATATTTGATCCGCTTCCTCCTCCGTATAGGCTTAAGCGCATTTCCCAAGGCAGGTTTTGTTGTAGTCCGCCACTTAAGTTATAACTAAATCCGTTGTTAGAGATATTCATCTTATCACTTTTAAAATCATCATAGCTGGTACTTCCATTCATGTATATTCTTGTCTTAGGAGTCATATTCCAGTTAATATAAGAAGAAAAGCGAGTTGATGACCATTTACCAATATTTTCGTAGGTGTTATTAAGAATTCCGTCTTTGATGTATGAATAAGATTCAATGCTGTTATTAACAAATGTATGTCCCAAAGAAAGATTGACATTGAATTTCTGAGTAAAGCTACTGTAATTCAATTCAAATGAATGGCTCTTTTCACTGTTCAGATTAGGATTACCAAAACTAATGTTTTTAGGATCTGAATTATTGATGAACGGATTCAGATACCAGATGCCCGGACGACTGATTCGCATATTATAAGAAGCCTTTAATGTCTGAGTCTGACCAATCTGATAAGAAAGATTGGCAGAAGGGACTAAATCGCTGAAGTGTGCATCAAAATCTTGTCCTTTGTTGCTGTGGTATTTCACATCCATCATTGTATATTCATAACGCAAGCCGGTTTTGAAACCAAAACTTTTGTACTTTAGGCTGTATCCGGCATAAGCTGCAAGGATGTCCTGAAGATGACTGTATTTGCTGCTTCTGTCTTTATCTTCATTATAAATGCTTCCTCCAGGGGTTGTTATGTAATACTTGTCATCACTGTTGCTGTTTCTGATGATGTACTTAGCACCCAGTTCCATTGTCTGATTTTTAGTCAGAGGATTTGAGAAATCGCACTGAAAAGTATGTTCTGTGGTGCTAGGATCTCCTTTTGTATGCAAATCGTTTAAGGTAGGAACGTCTTTTAAAAGATTCGTATAATAAGTATATGCATCAGTTGTTCTTGGCGATCCACTTAGTCGGTAAGAGAGAGTAAGTAATTCATCTTTCTTTTTGAAAGAGCGTTGATAGTCTACATTTGCATTAATGCTCATGAAAGTGTTTTTGCTGGAATTGGTTGAATTATAACTATATACAGGATCCAGTAATGCACTCTCCATTTCAGTCTTTCCTATGGCATCGCTTTTATTCGAGCCCCCGAAGAGACTACCGGAAAATGTGATTAATCGTAAAGAGTCAATTTCGTAGCTGGCTTCCATGTTACCGGAATTGTAGTTTCCTTTATAATTAGTGCTAGAGCTGTTTGTAAGGAACTTGTTTGCAGTTGAAGTAAAATCTTCACGTTTGCTAAATCCGGTCATATCATCGGGTGATTTGTAATGGTTATAATAATAATTACCGGTAACGGTGAATTTACCTGATTGTACTGTTGCATAAGCACCGGCATTGCTTCCCGTTGTTCCTGCGCCGGCATTGAATGTTGCTGTATATCCTTGCATTCCTTTTCCTACAGTGATAATGTTCAATATACCGGAAATACCTTCGGCATCGTATTTGGCACCTGGGTTAGTAATGACTTCTATTGATTTGATTGAGTTGGCCGGCATACTTTTTAAGACTTCGGTAGGGTTACTACTAATCATGTTATTTGGCTTGCCGTTGATGTAAACTTTGAATTTAGTACTACCGTTTACCTGTATCTTGTCTTCGCCGTCAACAGTAACCATGGGCACCTTCCGCAACATCTCAAGAGTGCTGCTGGTTTTTGAATCCGGATCGTCTTCAATGTTATATGCAAGCTTGTCAATTTCTGTTTTAACCAGAGGCTTCTGGGCTACAATTTCTACACCTTTTAGTTCATTTGCATTCTCTTTAGTGTAAATAGAGCCTAAATCGATGGTCGTTGAACTAGATTTAACGGAAAACTCCTTGGATACAATCTTTTTTCCGACAGAAGTAAATGAGATAACAAGATTTCCTTCCTCTGCTATTTTTTGTGTAAACTTACCATTCACATCTGTTGTCAGTACTTTTATAGGTTTGTTGGGTGTTCCCTTCCTGTAAATTCGGATAGTGGAGTAAGGTTCTCCTACTTTGGTAATTGAATCGAGCAATATTCCCTTAACGGTGGAAAAGACTGGTTTGTCGGATTGTGCGTTTGCTATAATGCACAATAAGAATAGAATTAGAGTAGATAAACTTTTCTTCATAATATAGTTTTTTCGCATTAGACGTTTATGTTTAAATATAAATCACGGCTCATTTTAATAAATTTATTTTATTTTGAATAGTTAACATTTATTGAGATGAAAAGTGCTTTTACACCCGGATGTAGAAGCCCTGTCTACCCGGATGTAGGCAGACTGTCCACCTAGGTGTACGAATGCCATATACCCGGGTGTAGTTCAAAATTTTAGGAAACGAAATAAACAAGGCGCGTAGCTTTATTAAAGTTACGCGGTGATTGAAATGAAACTACGCGCTTTTATCTTTCACTAAATTAGATAGTTAAGTGTGACTCGCGTAACTGCGTAGCTTTTTTGGCTTTATTTATTTTTTTTCTGGTCAGATTCTTTTTTCTCCTTAAGTTCATTCAATCTTTTCTTTGCCGATAGCAGATACATTTGATCAACATCCTTTCCCGTTTTCTCATCTTTATCTTTAATTCCTTCCAACGTTTTGTTTATGTATTGCTCAAGGTAATATTTCAATTTTTCATCATCCTTTAATGCTAAATCGTAAATTGAGGCAATCTTGTATAGTATCAGTGAATGAGTTGGCATGTATTTGTATGAGTTTATTAAGGCAGATATCTCCTCTTTGTATTTTTCCTGATTGTGGTAAGCTGTTGAAAGAGCTGAATAAAAGCTATAAAGAGTTGAGTCTGATTTTTGTGCAATGAAAAGTCCTTTTTTGAAGTACTCTATTGCTGCCTGAGAGTTAAAACATTCTGCATAGGCATTCCCCAGATAATAAATAATATTAAGATTTGCTGTATCTTTACTGTAAACATTCTTAAGATACTTCTTTGCATTTGCATAGTTATTATTTCCATAATAACTCATACCCAAAAAATAGTTGGTGTCATAAGTACTATCTACGGCCTCAATTTTCTTTAATTGTTCTATTGCTTTTGAATAATGATTCGAAAGACAATAGGCCGCACCGCTTAACTTATTCATCTGGACATTGAGAGAATCTTTCTGAAGACATTGATTGGTAAGATCCAGGACCTCTTCCAGCTGATTCTTTTTGAGATATAATTTAGCCAGCTTTACTGAGGTAACAAAATCTGCGGGATTCTTTTCAATAGTTTTTTTATAATAAACAATAGCAGAATCTTTCTTACCTTCTTGTTCAAAATCTTCTCCCAGTAATCTCAATAATACAGAATTCTCAGGTGATAAGCTTAGCGCTTTCCGAAGACATTCATTTGATCCTTTGAAATTCTCTGTCTGCTGATAGCAATCGGCCAGCTCTCTAAGACAATATACATTGGGTACATAGCGCGAAGATATACTTTCGAGTAAAGAAATTGCACCTGAAAAGTTATTCATCATTTTCAGGCACGAAACCTTTTGCATTTCCAAATCAAAGGTAGGCTTTTCTTTATCTATCAGTTGTATAGCCAGCGGATAATCAGATTGTTGCATAGCCTGCTTAATTGAATTTTTTTGTGCGTTAGCATAGTCTGCATAAATACAGAGAACTGCAGTAATGAAAAGCAACCTTAGATTTTTCATTTGTTTATTGTTCTTTTAAAGTTATTTCAAGAACACCATTTGCCCCTTTCTCTCCATATTTTTCAGTGGCAAATTTGTCTTTTAATACATTAATTGATTTAATACTATTAGGATCTAACTTTTTCATTTCTTTATCAGAAATTTCTTTTCCATTTAAAATATAGAGAGGAGGAGTTGCGTTTTCGTTTTTGTTTACTGTTGTGTAAGTTGTACCTTTTTGGGAATCAGAGTTAGCTCCATAGCCAATTACTGTAACCTCACCTTTTTTAGAAGTGTTTTTTTCTGAATTCGCAGGTGAACCGTCTAGCTTAAACAAGATAGGAATAACATAATATACGCTAACATTTTTTCCATGCTGTTTTCCTGGAGTCCACTTTGGTAAAGATTCAATTAATCTTTTGGCTTCATTATCTAATAAAGTGGATACACCACGCATTATAGTTGGATTTTTAGCTTCTCCTTTTTCATTAACAATGAAGCGGATATATACTTTACCTTCTTCCTTCGCTTTTTGTGCTTCAACAGGGTATTTTAAATTTTTGGCAATATACTCTAATAAGGCTTTATCTCCACCAGGAAATTGAGGCATTACTTCAACTTCTCCGAAAACGCTTTCTTTTTCAGGTTTTGTCGAGTCATTTACCTGTGTTATCGGGGCTGATGAATATGGTGTGATTTCTGTACTAATTTTATTTTTAGTCAATGAAACTGCTATATCTTTAGTCACTTTGCCTGTAACACGAGCAATAGCTTCAATGTTACTTACTAGCATTAGTAAGGCAGCAAGAGGAATGAACATTGCGTATTTTGTTTTCCCTATGCTCTTTGTTCTTTTTTTGTTCATCATGGTAATTCTGTTTTTAAGAGGTAATACATTAAAACTATTATATAAATTTGCTGCAGCCTTTTGATTAGCCAGTCCCAGTAAATGGTACTGGTAACTTTTAGTATCATGTCCTGAGAGAATAACCTTATGATCCGCCATATATTCCAGATTATTGCGTATTTCCCTTTTTAGTAGCCATGCGAATGGATTTACCCAACAGAGAATAGTTATTAGTTCACTGAACATAACATCTATTGAATGCCATTGCCGGGCATGAGTCTCTTCGTGAATCAGAATTTCTTTGGCTTCTTTTTCAGAATGTAATTCGGGGGATATGAATATCCAGTGGAAAAATGAGAATGGGGCAGAAGGTCTATTGAGAATCCTTACTGTAATTCCATTTATTTCTGTTTTCCGACATCGGATGGCAAGAATGCTAATACTAATTAGTTGAATCAGAAAGCGTATAAAAAACAGCCCGGCACCTATTAAATAAATAGCCGGTCCAACATTAGATATTAATTGAGTCCATATCTTGCTTTCCTGATGGGTAACTCCAACCTCCGGCAATATATTTGCAGCGTAGATAGTTACTATTTCATTCATTGGCTCCTGCTCTTTTACCCAATCTTGGAAATTCATCAATGGATAAAGAAGAGAAATGATTAAGAAAGAAAGCAAAGCATATCTGCGCCAGTGGAAAAAGGTGTCGCGATAGAAAAATAAGCGATAAAAGGCATAAAATAAAGCTATGCCGATATTTATCTTAAAAAAATAGGCGAGCTCGGGTGTCATAGTATTTACGTTTTTATGTGGTTATTCCTTTCCTTTTTCAATTAGTTTAATGATCTCTTTCAATTCCTCCGCAGATATTTTTTGTTCGCGGGCAAAGAAAGTAACCATCTCCTTATAAGAGTTTTCAAAATAGTTTCGCACCACTCCATTCATAAACTTTTGTTTGTATTCCGTCTCTTTTATTGCAGGGGTATATTCGTAAGTGTTTCCATATCGTTTGGAAGAGAGATATCCTTTTCTCTCCAGGTTCTTTACTACCGATGCAATAGTGGTATACGGTGGAAATGGCTCAGGAAACTTTGTAACAATGTCTTTTACATAACAAGGGCCTAGTTCCCAGATGTAGATCATTACTTCTTCTTCTTGTATTGTTAACTTTTCCATGATTATTAATTAATTACGATTATATCGCAAATCTACGAATGTTTCGTAATAAGCAATAATAAGTTCGTGTAAATAATGTTAATAGTGAAATTATTTTGCTGTTTTTATGGAATAAAAAAGTCTCTTATGAAACCGAGCGTTTCATAAGAGACAATATATAGATGTATGTTCTGCTAAAATCAGAATCCCTGCATGTCACATAGACGTTTATAATAACCATCCAGATCCATGAGTTCATTATGTTTTCCGCGCTCAACAATCTCACCTTCGTGAAGAACACAAATCTCATCTGCATTCTTAATGGTAGATAGACGGTGAGCAATGGCAATAGTGGTACGATTCTTCATCAGGTTGTCGAGTGCATCCTGTACCATGCGTTCAGATTCAGTATCGAGTGCAGAGGTAGCTTCGTCGAGAATCAGAATCGAAGGATTTTTAAGAATAGCACGTGCAATACTGATGCGCTGACGTTGTCCGCCTGAAAGTTTGCCTCCACGATCACCAATATTTGTATCATATCCTTTTTCACTGGTAATGATAAACTCGTGTGCATTTGCAATCTTGGCAGCTTCAACAACTTGCTCCATGGTGGCACTTTCCACTCCGAAAGTAATGTTATTAAAGAATGTATCATTAAACAGAATCGCGTCTTGATTCACATTTCCCATTATGCCTCTCAAATCAAAGAGTGTGGCATCTTTTACGTTTACGCCGTCAATAAGTATTTCGCCTTCTGTGACATCATAAAAACGTGGCAGGAGATCTACAAGAGTAGACTTGCCAGATCCCGACTGTCCTACCAGAGCTATAGTCTTACCTTTTGAAATAGTTAAATTAATATGCTTTAATACGTAGGTTGATTCATATTTGAAAGATACATCTTTGAATACAATCTTGTCTTTGAACTCTTTTATTGGAGTAGGATTCTCTGAGATTTTCATTGTGTTCTCAGCCATAAGGATTTTATCTACTCGTTCCATGGAGGCTAAACCTTTTGGCACAGCATATCCGGCTTTGGAAAAATCCTTTAATGGGTTGATGAGGCTATAAAGAATAACCAGATAGAAAATGAATGAAGGTGCATCAATAGATGAACTGTTTCTCAAAATCAATGTACCGCCAAACCATAATACAATTACAATAAGTGTTGTTCCAAGAAATTCACTCATAGGGCCGGACATCTGCTGGCGGGTATTTACCTTGCTAATTGTATGACGATATTCATTGTTGCAACGAGTAAAGCGACTATCCATTTTATTTTCGGCATTGAAAGCTTTAATGATACGAAGTCCGCCTAATGTTTCTTCGGTCTGTGACATCATATCGCTCCATTGCTTCTGAGCGACCATTGATTTTTTCTTAAGCTTTTTACCAATGGTTCCCATTAACCAACCCATTCCAGGAAGAACGGTAATAGTAAAAAGCGTTAGCTCCCAGCTGATTGTGATTAATGTAATAAAATAGATGAGAATCAGAATAGGATTTTTAAATAACATATCCAGAGAACTCATGATAGAGTTCTCTACTTCCTGCACATCACCGCTCATTCTGGCCATGATATCTCCTTTACGTTCCTCAGAATAGAAGCTAAGTGGCAGACTAAGAAGCTTTTGGTATAACTGGCTGCGTATGTCTTTTACAACTCCTGTACGAATAGGAATTATTGTTGCAAAAGTAAGAATATAAGCACCTGTTTTCAGGAGGGTCATTGCGGCAAGAAAGAGTCCCAGAATAAGTAAGGTTTTGCTCCCTCCATACACCTTAATTAATTCAGTCACATAATAATAGAAATTATTAATGACAATATTCTTAAAACTCATGTTGGCATCCCAAGGTATAAACGTGTAAATCTGATTACTTAGTTTAAACAGAATTTGCAGAATAGGGATGATAAGAGAGAAAGAAAAAATATTGAGAATGGCTGAAAGGATATTAAAAAGGATATTAAGTATCAGAAACTTCTTGTAAGGAGGAATGAATCTTCTTAAGATATGGATAAATTCTTTCATTGGTCTTTTTATATAAATTAAGGCGACAAAGATAAATATAAAATCTGATACTGCAGACCTTTACAATAAAAAATCCCGGAAGCAGGGCCGCCGGGATCTCTTTCATTTATATAATAAAATATTATTTATTGTATGTTAATTTACTCCGTTATTTCTCTGGAAGCTAGTTGCTCTTTGGCTTTCATCTCCTTGTATTTACTCAATACATGTTTGCGGCTGTTTATGATTTGCCAGCGATATACCCAACATGTAGTAAGGAAATAAAAACCAGTCTGTAACCACAAGGCCTGGTATTCACGGGTTACTTCATTTAATGTTGCTCCCATATTGTTGATTCTCACAAAACCATTGATTCCGAAAGTAGAAGGGAATATGTAAGATACATATTTCCAGAATGCGGGTACGGCTGCTCCCGGCCATGAAATTCCTGAAATGAATAAAAGAGGAAGTGAAGTGAATACAAAAATCAGCATACAGGTCTCTCTGTTACGAATGGCAATGGAAGCAGTCATGGCAAAGAAGATGCAAGCTGCTAAGTAAGGTAACATAAACAGAATTAACACATCAGGTTGTCCAATCTGGTTCAGACTAAAAATACGGGGAACTACGCATAGTACATAAACGGAGATTATTGAATAAACCATGAAGTAGCTTAGTCCTTTTCCCATAACAATTCTCAGGGTACCGTTATAATGCCGGTTAATAGGAACCAGATCTTTAAATCTGTTATGTTCACGGGCTGTTCCTGCTGAAAGCCCTATACCTAATAATAATGTTTGTTGTATCAACAAAATGAGTACTGCAGGAATCAAAAAGGCTGCAAATCCATTTTGAGGATTAAATAGAGCCACATTATCGTAGTCTATAGGGTGTGCAGTTATTTCGTCTTGCCGATTAGTTGTATTTCCTGCACGACTAATCTTGATGTTCTTATTCATATCCAACGAAACAGCTGTGGCAGAAAGCAAAATACCTTTGTAATAAAGTAATCCACTCATATCACAGTAAAGGCTCACTTTAGTTTGTTTCCCTAGTGCTATATCACTGCTAAAATTACCTGGAACATATATTACGCCATAAGCTTTTCTCTCTTTCATCATCTGTTTAGCTTCTTCCATGTTGCTGCAGTAAGCTTTCACTTCCACATCGGCAGTAGCATCAACCTTCCGGATAAATTCACGGCTTAATGAAGAACGAGAATCATCAACAACTAGAACAGGAACTTTTCGCACCACCTCATTTGTATATATGAATCCATATATTAAAGGATACATCAGTGGCACGAGAATAAAGAAGATCAGAACTCCCTGATCCCTGAAAGTAGTTCGGAATTCTCTTTTCCAGATATAAAACAGATCTTGAATTCCTTCTGATATCTTATCTTTAAAAGTTGCTTCTTTCATTATGGCATATATTTATAATAAATTAAAGCATTCTTTAGTCGTTGCATTACAGCAAATGGTAACATAATAAATACTAGTAATGCTATATAGTTGGTCCATGAATATACCATGCTGTATCCGTTCAGAGCCTGATCTACGTAAATTAAGAAATAGTGTCTTAATGGAAATAGGTTAGAGAGCGCCTGAAGTACCGGGTGCATAGCCATAACAGGAAATGAAAATCCTGAAATAGAAAAAGAAATAACTCCCCAGAGCGATGCAAAACTTAATCCAAGACGTAGCGTAGGGAAAGTTCCGATCATTACTACTCCACAAGCTTGCGACGCAAGAACCAAAAGGAGCGAAGCGAAAATCATCGGTAGAATGCCGCTGTTGCACGGAAAATGCAAATATCCATAGAGGTAGGTATTATAAAAAATACTCATTACGAAGAATACTATAGTTTGCGGTATCAGCTTTCCTGCTAATGATATATAGATGGAACTATTACCTAACCGTAGCCATTCTCTGGCAGTTTGGTCTTTAATCTCTTCTCCTATAGAATAGACTGTAGTCATGAATATGAGCAACATTAATATTCCGGGAACAAGTGTGTTGCATAGATAAACAGAATAATTGAGCCACGGATTATTTAGTGGGTGAGTGTCTATCACTATTGGTTGTAGTGCTACTATTGCCTGTTCTTCTGTGGCACCTTTGGCATAAAGCGTGGCACGAGCCACAGCACCACCTGCCAGTTCCGACATCATTTTCATGTCTTTGAAAAGCAAGGAACCTGCTATCAGATAGGAATTATTTGTGTAAAAGGATATTTTAGGCTGGCGACCACTGATCGCTTTTGAAGCCAGATCTTTAGGAATATAAAAGAATCCATAGATATCTCCTCGCTGCATGGCTATTCTTGCTTCATCAAAACCCTCGTATCTGGCTACAATATCAGTTTGTTGAAATGCGTCCAGGTTTCGGAGAATGGAACGGGAGGTAGATGAATTATCCAAATCAACAGCACCAATTGGAAGGTTTGTTGGCAGCCCTGATCCCATTAAAGTGGTAAAGAAAATATAGCAAAACAGAGGCGCTATGACCATACAAAAGAGATAAAGCGGGCGTGACACCAAACGCTTGCATTCACGCTTCATGACCTGCCATAAACTAATATATTTCTTTTGTTTTACTACCATCATATTTATTTCTTAATAATAACAGACATTCCCGGGCGAAGATTCTGAATCTTTTCAGTAGGTAGAGCACGAACTTCAAATGTCTTTAAATCAAATTGTCCAGTTGTTTTAGTTGCTTTCCATGCAGCATAAGTTCCAAGATCTTTCATGAAATTGACTTTCAGTTTCACTTCTTTATTATTCATTGAAGGAATAATAGCGGTAAATTCAGTCCCAATATTGAGGCCATTCAGAAGATCTTCACGAACATTGAAAGTAACCCACATGTCATCCAGATTGGCTACATTCATGATTGGTGCACCGGTTCCTACCAGTTCTCCCATTTTTGGGAATATCTCACTGATTTCTCCTCCCATTGGGGCAATTAATACAGTTTCCTTTACATATGACTCAACTTCAGCAACAGCACCTTTTGCTCTGTCCACTAATGCGGATGCAGCAAGTTTATCTTCACGCTCTGCTCCATTCTTAGCCATTGAATATTGTGCATGAGCGGCTTTTTCTGTAGCAATGGCAGCATCGCGTTGCGCAGTTAGTTCGTCCATCTTCTGAGCAGACATTACACCTTGTTCAAAAAGATTTTTCACTCTTTTGTAAGATTTCTCAGCAATATCAACTCCGGCTTTAGCTTTTTGCCACATTTCGTAGGCTGTTTGAATTTGCTCTGAGCGGGCACCTTTGATAGCTTTTTGGTTTTGTGCCTGTGCGGCAGATTCGGCAGCTTGTGCCTGTATCATTTTTGCAGCAACCTCTGGTGCTTCAAGTATAGCCAGTGTGTCACCAGCTTTTACCTTATCACCTTCTTTCACTCTGAATTCCAATATTCTTCCGGGAACTTTACTGGAAACTCTGTATTCAGTCACTTCTGCCTGTCCTTGAATAATTTCTGGTCCTTTTCTCAGCATAAAGAAACCTACTAAAGCAACTATTGCAATAACCCCAAGCAGGGTAATAAATGCCAGCAGCATATTGCTGTTTTGTGATTTTTGTGATGCCATATTATTTGTTTTTTTATATCATTTTGCCAATGTCCCTAATGACTTTTGTAGGTATATCTCGGTTAGTTTAACGTCTATTTGCGCATCAATTTTTTCAGATTGAGCAGATAACCAGGCTGTGTGTGCTTCGAGTACATTGCTTGGAGGTATAACTCCTTCTTCAAATCCAAGAGTAGCATAGCGTAAATTCTCTTCTGCTTTTTCCATATTCTTTTCTGCCATGATAAGTTTTTTGGAGGCTTCATTTACCTTATAGGCCGACTGATTTACCTGCAACTGAATTTTTTCCTTAGCATCTGCTAATTGGAATTGAGTAATCCTAGCCTCTGCTTTTGCTGCATTTACTTTATAGGATCCTTCTTTCCAGTGCCAGATAGGGATTTTGACCATTACACCAACATTCCATTGTCCACCAAATTTATTTTCAAATCCATTGTATATGGAAGGATTGCTTACGATATAATTCCCTATTAAGGCTACAGAAGGAAGAAACTCAGAGCGAGTTACATTTATTTTCTGGTTATAAATATCTGTAGCCAATTCCAGACTTTTCAGTTCCGGACGGTTTTTATATGCCATGTCTATGTCGGCCACCCCAACAGAAGGGTTTACCGTTAAATTATTAATAGTTTCGTCCGCTAATTTAATAGGAGTAGTTAAATCTATGCCACAGATTTGGCAGAGCAACATTCTGGAAAGGCTTAAACCGTCTTCAACTTTTGTAAGTGTCATCTCAGCTTCGTTCACTTTGACCTTTATGGAAAGTCCGTCAGCTTTTGTAGCAACTCCCTCGGCAATCATTTTATCTACATCGCCTTCCAGCTTTTTCAGAAGTTCCAGATAACCTTCTGCCAATTTCTTTTTATTCACGAGTGACACTACTTGCCAATATGCCTGATCTGTATTTAAAATAACCTCCTGCATACCTGATTTATGCTGAGTCTTAGCCAGCTCTTCTGCATATTTGGTTATTTTGTTATAAGCTCTGATTTTACCACCCATATAAATAGGTTGGGTCAGTGTTATTGCTCCTGCATAAACATTTTTGGTGTCGAACTCAAATTGTTCTTTCGGAATAGTAGTGTATTGTTTCCAGACAAGTTTCTCTGGATTCTTGGTCGGGTCGAACGGCGTTCCACTTGCATCTGTAGGTACCCATTGGCCAGTAGGAAGCTGGATTTCTTTTACTTGTCCGGTTCCGGGAGTATATCCAAAGGTACCATTAGCCGTTAATGATCCAATTGGCAGAAATTTATCTTCGCCAAGAAGCGCGATGTTTTTTTCATTGCGCATATAAGAGCCCATGGCGGAAATGTTGGGAAGATAGTTAGTAAATGCAGCCTTTTTTTCATAATAAGCTGCTTTTATCTTTTCATTGCCAATTTGCAAATCTTTGTTATTGGCAAGTGCTAATGCACGACAACTATCTAAACTTAAAACTCCTTGCGAACTTAATGAACAAGTAATACTTAACAGTATAACTAAACTAAGTAATTTTTTCATTGCATCTTAAAGATTATGAATGTAATACTATTCTATGATGAAATAATACATTTCAGTTTCTTGGTTTTACAATTATTTGCCGACATATAAATATATGCATAGCAAATAATTGCATAAACAACGATGCAAAAATAAGCCGATTTTACGAATTGACAAAATGATTACTGCCTTTTTTATCAGGCAGTAATTAAAGTCTATTCGATCGTGAATCTCCTTGAGCCAATCAAATTGCCATCGGCAAAGATATCTACTCCATAAGAACCGGCATATAAAAACTCTTCTACATCCCAGAATACTGTAACTGATTGTTCCTCACCTGTATACTCAACGTATTTTTTAATTGAATAACTTAGATTTCTATTTTCGTAAGAGAAGGTGTTTCCGCTATTTTTTGTTAGCACGTCATTATCCGGTTTGGTGATGCGGATATAAATTGTTTTGTTTCCAGCTTCGGCAGTGATGTTTTTTACTATAGTGAATCCAATCTGGAATTTCACAATGTCTTTCACTTTCTTTGCCTGTTTGCCTTTTTTGTCCTTAGCCAGAAGGGAGATGCCGGTTGCGTCTAACTGAGCAGCTAATGTTACTTTATTGTGTAAGTTCTTCTTTTCTTCAGATAAGCTACTGATTTGTTGTGTGGCACTCTGATATTTTTGTTTAACCTCAAGGTTCTCTGTTGTGAGTGCTTTATTCATTCGGTTTAGTGAATCAATCTGATTAACATATCCTATCATAACCTTACGAAGCAATGCAAGTTCATTTTTAAGTCTTCTTATTTCAGAAGCGTTAGTAGCTTTCACAGATCGTAGTTGCTCTAACAAACGCTGCACTTTAACCTGTTCTTCACTCAATAGGTTAGACAGTGAATCATTGGAGGTTACAAATTTTAATTCATCGTATTGTTTGGCAAATCCGGTGTATTCATTTTCCAGATCCTTTTTGTCTAACTCAAAATTCTGCACTAATTCCTTTTTTTCTTTTTCAGAACGAAGAAATAAGTATGTGATTCCTGCTATAGCAATAATTAGAAAAGTAGTGATTACAGCTACTATCCATGTAGATTTCTTATTCATATTTTTAAGTGATATTTTATTTCTTTTGATTGAACGGTGCAAAAATAGTGCTTTTAATGCTTATTAGCAAAAACATTTATCGTTTTTATATTAATGCAGTCTTTCTGATGAATTAACGAAAATTATTATGGAAATTTTTCTTTAATAAGAATAAGATTGTAAATTTGCAGTCTATTTGAAATTTGATTTTATCAACTTATATTAAAAATAAATATTATGTCAAAAGTAACCGTAGTAGGCGCAGGTAATGTAGGCGCTACATGTGCAAATGTTCTTGCCTTCAATGAAGTAGCAGATGAAGTAGTAATGCTTGATGTTAAAGAAGGTGTTTCTGAAGGTAAAGCAATGGATATGATGCAAACAGCTCAACTGTTAGGTTTCGACACCACAGTTGTTGGTTGCACAAATGATTATGCTAAAACAGCAAATTCAGATGTTGTAGTTATCACTTCAGGTATTCCTCGTAAACCAGGTATGACTCGTGAAGAACTTATCGGTGTAAATGCTGGTATCGTTAAAGCTGTTGCTGGTAACATTTTGAAATATTCTCCAGATGCTATTATCGTAGTTATCTCTAATCCTATGGATACCATGACTTATCTTTCTCTTAAGTCACTTGGTTTACCAAAAAACAGAATTATTGGTATGGGTGGTGCTTTGGATAGCTCACGTTTCAAATATTTCTTGTCTCAGGCATTAGGATGCAATGCTAACGAAGTAGAAGGTTTTGTTATTGGTGGTCACGGTGACACAACAATGATTCCTTTAATCCGTTTCGCTACATACAAAGGTATTCCAGTTAGCAATTTCTTAAGCGCAGAACAAATGGACGAAGTTGTTAAGTCTACTATGGTAGGTGGAGCTACTTTAACAGGTCTTCTTGGTACATCTGCTTGGTATGCACCAGGTGCTGCAGGAGCATATGTAGTTGAATCTATCATCAAGAACCAAAAGAAGATGATTCCTTCTTGTGTTGCTTTGGATGGTGAATATGGTCAATCTGATATCTGTATCGGTGTTCCTGCAATCATTGGCCGTAACGGTGTTGAAAAGATCGTTGAACTTGAATTGAACGCTGAAGAAAAAGGACTTTTTGAAAAGAGCGCAGAAGCTGTAAGAAAAACAAATAGCGTATTGAAAGAAATCAATGCATTATAATCAATACTTGCATTAAAATAAAAAAGGCAACACCTTGTACAGGTTGTTGCCTTTTTTATTTTAGAAAAAAAGATTACTGCATTGAGCGGTTATCAATTCCCCACATCATTTTAGTACGAAGTGTGTTGAAAAATACATGATTATATCTTTTCACAACCTTTATGCTGTAATCAGCCTTTTTTATAATAAGACGGCTTCCCTCGCTACATGATTCGCTACGTCCATCAACAGCAATAAGGAAACTATGGCTACGGCTTTCTACATCAAGTGCTATTTCCCAATCGTCACGGATAACAATTGGGCGAATATTCAAACTGTGCGGGGCTACCGGTGTTATGGCAATTGTATTTGAATGAGGCACAATAATTGGTCCACCTACACTCAGTGAGTATGCTGTTGATCCGGTAGGAGTGGAAATTACTAATCCATCGGCCTGGTATGTAGTGAGGTATTCTCCATTGATAGTTGTATGAATGGAAATCATTGAAGAACTGTCTCGTTTTAATATAGCTATTTCGTTCAGGGCAAATGGATAATCCTTAAGTTCTTCCAGATTACTTTCCAATTGCAAAATGCTACGATCCTCTATTTTATATTGTCCTTTGTGAATTTCATCAAAAGTAGCGTCCATTTCTTCGGGGGAAACATCAGCAAGAAAGCCAAGGCGTCCGGTGTTGATTCCCAGAATAGGTATGTTTTTCTTGCCTACACGGCTGGCAGCTTTAAGAAAAGTACCATCACCTCCAATACATATTACCATGTCTACAGAAAAATCATCATTCCCTATTAATCCACTTACTTTTGGAGTAAAATGAAGATCTTTAGTTAGGAAATCATAAAACTCCCAATCAACAAAAATCTCAGCTCCATGTTGTTTTAGTATTGTGAACAGAGTCTCAGCGTGTAGCGATTTTTTTGCTTGAAAACAGTTCCCGAATATCGCGAATTTCATCTTATTTTAATTTAAAGTAGTTACTTTTAATGAATCTTTTCGATGCAAATTACTCAGTTTTCGGTAAATCCTGTTACTTTTGCAGTCGATACGTTAAATGCAAATTTGGGGAATCTTTTTTATTTAAATGCTATAATCCCAGCTAATTATTCTTTTTTAGCAGAAAAAGCAGGAAGATTCCTAATATATAGAAAATCAATTATGACAAAGTTAAGTGTGAACATCAACAAAGTGGCCACTATTCGTAATGCAAGAGGAGGTAATACTCCAAATGTTACGAAAGTTGCATTAGACTGTGAAACGTTTGGTGCCGAAGGAATCACTGTTCATCCCCGACCTGATGAAAGGCACATTCGCCGTGCCGACGTTTATGAAATGCGACCATTGTTAAAAACAGAGTTCAACATAGAAGGTTATCCCTCGCCTGAATTTATAGAATTGGTTTTGCAAGTAAAACCTCATCAGGTAACATTGGTTCCGGACGATCCTTCTCAGATAACCTCTAATTCCGGATGGGATACAAAAGCAAACCTGGCATTTCTCACAGAAGTACTTGATAGATTCACCCGTGCGGGAATACGTACGTCTGTATTTGTTGCTGCCGATGTTGAGATGGTTGAATATGCAGCAAAAGCTGGTGCAGATAGGGTGGAACTTTATACAGAACCTTACGCTACACTTTATCCCAAAGATCCCGAAGCTGCAATTGCTCCTTTTTTAACTGCGGCTAAAACGGCGCGTAGTCTGGGCTTAGGATTAAATGCAGGTCATGATCTTAGCTTGGTTAATCTGAATTATCTTTATAAGAATATTCCTTGGATAGATGAAGTCTCAATAGGTCATGCCTTGATAAGCGATGCTCTTTATCTGGGGCTTGAAAAAACGATCCAGGAATATAAGAACTGTCTGCGGTAATACTCAAATTGTGTCTGCCGCTTATTGATAATAATAAGTAGTGCACTAAAAAGAAAGTAAGAATGGCAAAGGATAATTTAACTTCAAAAGAATGGTGTGACTTGATATTCCAAGATAAGAATAAGGAATATGGGGCATATAGAATACGTCTTGAATCTCCTCAGAGACACAATCGTTCAGTGTTTATTATTCTCGTTGTTGTGCTGATTGGATTTAGTCTACTCAAAATTAATGAGGTTACTGCCCCAAAACAAGTAGAGGTAGTTACTGAAGTATCAACTATATCTATGCTGGATGAGCCAATTCCAGATGATCCTCCTAAACCTAAATCTGGTCCGGCGGCTAAAAAAGGAGGAGGAGCACCAAAGCAACAAAAAGTTTCTGCTGAGAAACCGGGAGCAGCTCCTGTTGTTAAAGGTGAAGCTATTCCGGTGGGAAATGCCAATACCGTAAATAAGGCAAAATCAGATCAGGTTAAAGTGGTACAACAAATTACGCCTGAAGAGGAATATCAGAGAGCTGAAAAAGCTTCCGCCGCTGCGGCTAATAAACTTGCTTCTAGCGCGTTTGGCAGAGCAAAATCTTTAGGTGGCGTTGGAGCCGGAACAACAGGGACAGGAAAGGGCGATGGCTCAAAAGGAAATTCTTATGCTGGAAGAGGATACGGATCTGGTACTGGTTCAGGAACAGGAAACGGATCGGGCAATGGGTCTTTTGATTTGGACGGACGCTCGTTGGGCCCTGATGGCTTGCCACATCCTTCTTATAATGTAAGGGAAGAAGGACGTGTTGTTGTCACTATTGTAGTTAACCCTGAAGGGCAAGTAATTAGAACAAGCATCAATAAGATGACGAATACAACTAATCCGACTCTTCGCAAGGCGGCAGAAGATGCTGCTAAGAAAGCACGTTTTAATTCTGTGCATGGGTTAAATAATCAAACAGGAACAATCACTTATTTTTTCAAACTAAAATAATTAGTAGTATGGGAACAGTTTATGTTTTTTTAGCTGAGGGCTTTGAAGAAATAGAGGCCATCTCTGTGATCGATATTTTACGTCGTGCAGGTATAAACACAAAAACTATTTCGATAACGGGAAATAAAATTGTATTAGGTGCGCATGCTATTCCTGTTGTCTCTGAAAATGTTTTTGAAGAAGAAAATTTTGCAAAAGCCGAGATGCTTATACTTCCCGGTGGAATGCCCGGTGCTTCCGGACTAGATGCTCACAAGGGTTTGCGTGAACTGATTCTTGATTTTGCAAAAGCGAATAAGCCTTTGGCAGCTATATGTGCAGCCCCACTGGTTTATGGAAATCTGGGCTTGCTTAAAGGAAAACTGGCGACTTGTTACCCTGGATTTGAAAAGTTTCTTGAAGGTGCCTTGTTAACCCGAGAAAATGCAGTAGTTAGAGACGGTTTGTTTATAACAGCCGAAGGACCTGCTGCCGCTCCTGCTTTCGCTTTGGAAATTGTAACTTTCTTTGCGGGCAAAGAAAAGGCAAACGAGATAGCTAAAGGGATGCTTGTCAGAAACTAAACAATCTGTCAACTCTATGTCTTTTTTCTGGAATGTCCTTTTTCGGCTTTCCTTCCAAATCCATTCACCAATGATTTTTATTTATTGGCGTATGGATTTTATTTATTGGTGAATGATTTTTACTGATACAATCAGAATTGCAACCTGTTGTTGTAGGGGGATAGAGAAGCTATCTTATTCTTTTTTAATTCTTATCTTTTAGAATTAGGCACAAAGGTGCTATATTTGTATCAAAGTAGATAGCAAAGAAGCAAAATGAAAAAACAAATAATTATAGTGGCAGGCGGAAAAGGTTTGCGTATGGGAGGAGAGATTCCAAAACAGTTTCTTCCGGTCAATGGCAAACCAGTATTGATGCTTACACTGGAAACCTTTCATCGTTTTGATCCGGGAATGAAGATTATACTTGTTTTACCTCGTGAACAACAGGCTTATTGGAAGGAATTGTGCGAGAAGCATCACTTTGAAATCTCTTATTTATTAGCTGATGGAGGCGATACTCGTTTTCATTCGGTGAAAAACGGATTGTCCCTGGCAGATGATGATGGAGTGATTGGTATTCACGACGGGGTTCGTCCTTTTGTTTCTCAAGAGGTGATTGCTTGCTGTTTTGATACAGCATGCACTAAGGAAGCTGCCATTCCGGTGATTGACGTAGTGGAAACAGTGCGTAAATTAAATGGGGAGGACAGTGAAACGGTGGACCGGAATAACTATAAACTGGTACAGACACCTCAGGTATTTGCTACTTCTTTATTAAAACGTGCTTATGATCAGGAATATTCTTCCCGGTTCACAGATGATGCTTCAGTGGTAGAAGCAATGGGAATAAAGGTTATGTTAGTACCCGGTAACAGAGAAAATATAAAGATCACTACGCCTTTTGATCTGATAATAGCTAACGCATTAGCGAATGTTTGATATAACTACACGAGATATAAAGTATTTAACCGGAGTAGGGCCCAACAAGGCTGCAATTCTGAATAAAGAACTGGAAATTTTTTCTTTGCACGATCTGCTTTACTATTTCCCATATAAGTATGTGGATAGAAGCAGACTGTATTATGTGCACGAGATTGATGGCGCAATGCCTTATATTCAGCTCAAAGGACAGATTCTTGGATTTGAAACCTTTGGCGAGGGAAGACAAAGACGATTGGTGGCACACTTTTCTGATGGAACAGGTGTAGTAGATTTAGTATGGTTCCAGGGAATAAAATTTATTACGGGTAAGTATAAAGTACGCGAGGAATACATTGTGTTTGGCAAGCCAACTGTTTATGGTGGACGAATTAATATTGCACATCCTGATATTGATAATGCAGCGGACTTAACATTATCGTCAATGGGATTGCAACCTTATTATAACACGACAGAGAAAATGAAACGCAGCTTTCTCAACTCAAATGCTTTGCTAAAGCTGATTGAGGCTGCATTCTTGCAATTACAGTCGCCGTTGCCCGAAACTCTTAATCAGGCCATTCTTTCTAAACATCATTTAATGCCACTCACAGATGCATTGCGGAATATCCATTTCCCAAAGAATCCGGAGCTGTTGCGGAAGGCACAAATGCGTTTGAAATTTGAGGAGTTGTTTTATGTACAGCTAAACATATTACGTTATAGTAAGGACCGGCAGAAAAAATATCGCGGATATGTATTTGAACATGTTGGAAAGGCTTTTAATGATTTCTATTCCAGAAATCTTCCGTTTGAACTGACCGGCGCGCAGAAACGAGTAGTTAAGGAGATACGCAATGATGTGGGTTGTGGTAAGCAGATGAACCGGCTTTTGCAGGGTGATGTGGGCAGCGGAAAAACACTGGTTGCGCTAATGAGTATGCTAATTGCAATAGATAATGGTTATCAGGCCTGCTTGATGGCTCCGACAGAAATTTTAGCTAATCAACATACCGAAACGATTAGAGAATTACTTTTTGGACTTAATATTAATGTCGAACTACTGACAGGTTCTGTTAAAGGCAAAAAACGTGAGAAGCTATTAAATGATCTGCTTACGGGCGACATTCATATACTAATAGGTACACATGCGGTTATTGAAGATAATGTAACCTTTTTTAAATTAGGATTGGTGGTGATTGATGAACAACACCGCTTTGGGGTAGCCCAACGAGCTAAATTATGGCAGAAAAGTGTTTATCCGCCTCATATTCTGGTGATGACTGCAACTCCAATTCCCCGAACGCTTGCTATGACTCTCTACGGTGACCTTGATGTTTCTGTTATAGATGAACTCCCTCCGGGAAGAAAGCCAATTGCTACAATGCACCAGTTTGATAACCGTAGAGAAAACCTCTATTCTTCTATCGGCAAACAAATAGCAGAAGGTCGTCAGATCTATATTGTCTATCCACTTATAAAGGAAAGTGAGAAGATCGATCTGAAAAATCTGGAAGAGGGCTATCTCCATATTTGCGAAGCTTTTCCTAAATATGCAGTGAGCAAGCTGCACGGAAAGATGAAGCCTGCAGAGAAAGATGCAGAGATGCAGCGCTTTGTTACAGGTGAAACTCAGATTATGGTTGCAACTACTGTAATAGAAGTGGGAGTAAATGTGCCCAATGCTTCGGTTATGGTGATAGAAAATGCGGAGAGATTCGGACTTTCTCAACTGCATCAGTTACGTGGAAGGGTAGGAAGGGGTGCCGATCAGTCGTACTGCATTCTGGTTACTAACTATAAACTTTCAGAGGAAACCCGCAAACGATTAGAAATAATGGTTCGTACCAATGATGGATTTGAGATAGCAGAAGCTGATTTGAAGTTACGGGGACCGGGTGATCTTGAAGGAACACAGCAAAGTGGAATAGCTTTCGATCTGAAGATTGCCGATTTAGCTCGTGACGGACAACTCTTGCAATATGTACGAAATATTGCACAGGAGATTGTTGATAATGACTCCGATGGGGTTAACCCTGAAAATGAAGTGCTGTGGAGGCAGCTTAAAAGTTTGCGTAAAACCAATGTAAACTGGGCTTCTATTAGTTGAAAATGTTTTGAATATACGGTTAAAATGCAAAAAGCATGTTCAAAAACATGTTTCGTCTTGATATGACTTGCTCGTGGGGGTTTCCGAAAATTATTATATAAGAATCATAGATTATAATTCTAAAAAATAGTTAATGGGGTAGTTGTACTTTCACCAAAAATGCTATCTTTGAGAATATTTAAAAAAAATCAGTTCGTTGAACTAATAATAAAAACAGTATTCTGCATGGAAAAAACCTTGGTAATATTAAAGCCTTGTACCCTTCAAAGAGGGTTGGTTGGCGAGATAACCACACGTTTCGAACGTAAAGGTTTGCGATTGGCAGGAATGAAAATGGTTCAATTAACTGATGAGATTCTAAGTGAGCATTATTCACATCTTAGTGTAAAGCCATTCTTTCAGCGTGTGAAAGATTCTATGATGACAGCCCCTGTTATTATTTGCTGCTTTGAAGGTGTGGATGCAATTCAAGTCGTTCGTACGTTGGCTGGACCAACCAACGGGCGTTTGGCCGCTCCCGGAACAATTAGAGGTGATTTTAGTATGAGCTTTCAAGAAAATATAGTTCATGCATCAGATTCACCCGAAACTGCGAAAGCAGAGCTAAACCGATTTTTTAAACCCGATGAACTCTTCGAGTATAAACAGGCTACATTTGATTATTTGTATGCTTGCGATGAGTTTTAATCGAAAAATAGTACGAATGAATTTTATTTGCATTAAAACAATGTTAGTAGCAGCAGCCGCAATGGTAAGCTTGAGTTCTTTTTCTCAAGACTTGATTGCGCGTCAGGCTCCTATTGACAGAAAATTAAAGAGTGTTGATTCCTTAGCATTACAAAGACAGATAAGAGCTGAACAAGCAACTTATCCTGCATTTAGCTTATATCCTAATTGGGATAATGAGTATGTACATGCTTATGGGAAGACAGCAATTGTACCCGAGACTTTTACTTTTGATTTAAGAGGTTTCTGCATGCCAACTCCAAGCAGAAAAATAACATCACCATTCGGTCCCCGTTGGAGAAGAATGCATAATGGACTGGATTTAAAAGTAGAAATCGGCGATACCATTCGTGCTGCTTTTGATGGTAAAGTGCGTGTGGTAAAATATGAAGCCAAAGGATATGGAAACTATATTGTGCTTCGTCACAATAATGGATTGGAAACTGTTTATGGACACCTTTCAAAACAATTGGTGCAAGCAGATCAGATTGTAAAGGCCGGCGAAATTATAGGATTGGGTGGTAATACAGGACACTCAACAGGTTCTCATCTCCACTTCGAAACACGCTTTTTAGGAATTGCTATTAATCCGGCATTGATGTTTGATTTTCCAAATCAGGACGTTGTGGCTGATTCATATACTTTCAGAAGATCAGGAAGCAAATATGATCGTCCGGGATCAACAGCTGTAGCTTCTTCTTCTTCTAAATCTGATGATGTAATTAAATACCATAAAGTGCATAGGGGCGATACTCTTTCAAAGGTTGCCAAACTTAGAGGTGTTTCAATTAGTGAACTATGTCAGATGAATGGATTAACTAAAAGATCAAAACTTAAACCAGGTCAGGTATTACGTTGCTCATAATTCTTAAACGATATTTCTAAGAAGAGGATGCTTTAATATAATTTAGAGCATCCTCTTCTTATTTTTTCTTAATTATTTGTTAACTTTGCAGTCTATTTATAACGAAATGAAAGATACTAAACAACAATTTGAACATGTAATTACTCTGTGTCGTGATCTGTTCTCAAAGAAACTTCACGATTATGGGCCTGCATGGCGTATTCTGCGACCGGCTTCAGTAACAGATCAGATTTTTATTAAAGCAAATAGAATTCGGTCTATTGAAACAAAAGGAGTCTCATTGATTGATGAAGGCATACGGTCAGAGTTTATTGCTATTGTGAATTATGGCATAGTTGGATTGATTCAGTTAGAATTGGGATATGCAGAATCTGCCGATATTAGTGTTGATGAAGCTTTAGCTCTTTATGATAAATACGCAGCTTCTGCTCTGGAATTGATGTTGGCTAAAAACCATGATTATGATGAGGCCTGGAGATCAATGAGAGTAACCTCTTATACAGATCTTATATTAATGAAGATTTACAGAACTAAGCAGATAGAAAGTTTGTCTGGGCAAACTCTTGTATCAGAAGGCATAGATGCCAATTATATGGATATGATTAATTATTCAGTGTTTGGCTTGATCAAAATAGAATTTGGAGACACAGATACAGCAAAATAGAATTTTGAATGTATGGGTAAACCTTTGCCGGTTTGTTCTCAGCATTGTTTTTGTTTTCTCGGGATTCGTGAAAGCTGTAGATCCACTTGGCTCTACTTATAAGATTCAGGATTATGCTGAGGCTTTTGGGTTAGGTTCCCTGGTGCCAGGTTTTCTTCCCTTTTTTCTAGCTGTCTTTCTAGCTGTTTTTGAATTCTCAATGGGGGGATATCTCTTTTTCGGAATTCGAAAAAAAACAAGCACAACATTGACTCTTTTGATGATGTTGTTTATGACCCCCTTAACTCTTTATCTGGCTATAAAAAATCCAGTCTCAGATTGCGGTTGTTTTGGCGATGCTTTGGTATTAACTAATTGGCAGTCTTTCGGTAAAAACATAGTGTTGCTTATAGCTTCTGTCTCTTGCTTTATATGGAATGGCAGGATATTAAGACTGGTCAGCGAGAAAACCCAATGGCTGGTTGCTCTGTATGTAATATCGTTTGGACTGATTCTTTCTGTTTATTGTTATAACAATTTGCCGATTTTAGATTTTCGTCCTTACAAGATAGGCATTAGTATTCCAAAAAGTATGTCTATTCCCGATGGAGCAAAGAAAAGTGTTTATGAGAATACTTTTACTCTTGAAAAGAATGGGGTAAGAAAAGAGTTCTCATTAGAGAACTATCCAGACAGTACCTGGAAATTTATTGATACCAAAACGGTTCTCAAAGAGAAAGGGTATGAACCTCCGATTCATGATTTCTCAATAACTGAGGCTGAAACGGGAGAGGATATCACAGGTAAAGTGTTGAATGATAAAGGATATACTTTCTTATTGATAGCTCATAGAATTGAAAAGGCTGATGATAATGATATTGATCTGATAAATGAAATTTATGATTATTCTGTAGAAAACGGATATGCATTTTATTGTCTTACCTCTTCTTTAGATGAGCAGATTGAGCAATGGAAAAGTAGAACCGGTGCAGAATATCCTTTTTGTTTTACTGATGATGTTACTTTGAAAACAATCATCCGTTCCAATCCTGGATTGGTGCTGATTAAGAATGGAGTTATTCTGAATAAGTGGCATCATTCTAACTTGCCGGATGAGTATACTCTTTCTGGGAAACTTGAAAAACTTGATATTGGAAAACAAAAGAAAGTTGATGATACGCATACAATAGCTTTAGTTGCGTTATGGTTTGTAGTCCCTCTTTTATTTGTATTGGGACTCGATATATTGATTATTAAACGTTTGGATAAAAAGAGAAGAAGGAATTTAATTAACCCTTTAATAAATAAAAAAATGAGAAAAAACATTGTTGCAGGTAACTGGAAAATGAACATGACCCTTGCTGA
>Ga0183099_1000283_pt1 | contig 41204 bp, 43 predicted proteins | sample Biomet1_FD_127788 | JGI IMG/M metagenome (GOLD analysis project Ga0183099, IMG submission 127788) | Microbial communities from bioreactor (seeded with anoxic lake sediment) at LBNL, California, USA - Biofuel metagenome 1 | ecosystem: Engineered > Bioreactor > Anaerobic > Unclassified ... | reverse complement strand
GCAGCGGGATGCAGAACATCATGCCCGGGCCGATACGGGCCAGCAAATACGGCGGGTAAAGCTGCCTGTTTTTCTTCAGGTTGGTCGCCGCGAGCCGGAGATACAGGGCCTTATGCATATTTCTCGCCCCCCGTCGCCAGCAGGGTCAGCGTGTCGGAAATCTTCTGGTACAGCTGTTCGTCGGTGGCGTCTCCTCGGTAAATCTGGTGGAATACCTCGCCGTCCTTGATGAACAGCACCCTTCCGGCGTGGCTGGCGGCCTTGACGGAATGCGTCACCATGAGAATTGTCTGCCCTTCATGGTTAATCTGCTCGAACAGGCGCAGCAGCTCGTCGGTAGACTTGGAGTCCAGCGCGCCGGTCGGTTCGTCGGCGAGGATGAGCTGCGGGCCCATGATGAGGGCGCGGGCTACGGCGGCTCGCTGCTTCTGCCCGCCGGAGACCTCATAGGGAAACTTCTGCAAAATGTCCGTGATGCCAAGCTTCTTGGCGATTGGCTCGAGGTGTTTGCGCATTTCCTCGTAATCCTTGCCCGCCAAAACCAGCGGCAGAAAAATGTTGTCCTGAATCGAAAATGTGTCAAGCAGGTTGAACTCCTGGAACACAAAGCCCAAATTGTCGCGGCGGAACGCGGCGATCTGCGACTCGCGGATGGAATTGAGAGGCTTTCCGTCGAGGACGACCTCGCCGCTGGTGGGCTTGTCCAGTGCCGCCAGGATATTGAGAAGGGTGGTCTTTCCGGAACCGGACTCGCCCATAATGGCCACGTATTCGCCCCGCTCCACAGAAAAGGTGACATTTGTGAGCGCCTGCACCTTGCTGCCGCCGAACCGGGTTGTATAAATTTTCTTAATGCTGTTGACTTCCAAAATCGTCATACTTTATGCCTCCTCGCTTTTTACAAGCATATTGTAGCAAGCGGGAAAGTTCGATGCCTTAACTTTTTCTTACATTTTCCCCTGAGCATCTTACATTTTTGTAACATTCCGTTATTCCACGGACAGTTTCGCGCGCTCCAGCCCGAACCGCACCGCCGTGCCCCGGCCCAGCTGCGATTCGATGGAAATCGTGTGTCCCAGCTTTCCCAGAATACGCCGGCACAGGTACAGCCCAATACCGGTGGCCTTTTTGTCGGCCCGGCCGTTATAGCCGGTATAACCCTTTTCAAATACGCGCGGCAGGTCCTCGGGCGCGATGCCGATGCCGGTATCACGGATGCAGAGTGTTTTAGATTCCTCCAGGGTGATGAAAACGGAGCCGGTTTTCGTGTATTTCAGCGCGTTTGACAGCACTTGCTCCACGGCGAACAGCAGCCATTTCTCGTCCGTCAGCACCCGACAGGAGAACGGCTCGTATTCCAGCCGGATTTTTTTGCGGATAAACTGAGAGGCGTAGGCCCGCACCGCCTGCCGTACGATATCGTCCAAGTCGTATTCCCGGATAACATAGTCCGTCTCGTCGCTGTCTAGCCGAAGGTATCCCAGCACCATTTCCACATACTGTTCAATGCGCTGCAGTTCATCGGATAGTTCGCGGTTTTCCGGCGTGTCGGCGTCCTGCTGCAACAGAAGCCGCATGGCTGCAATGGGCGTTTTGACCTGGTGAACCCAGGTCGTATAATAATCCACAAGGTCGGCATACCGCCGGCTCATTTCGCCGGACACAGCAAGCTTATCGGCGTGGACGGTGCGCAGCAGGCGCTGGTAGTCATCCTCCAGCGTGCCCTTCGGCGCGGGCAGGCCGTCCATCGCCACGGCGATCTCCCGTTCCATCTGCACAAGCCGTTTGTGCCGGCGATAAAACGAAGAAAAGTCCACGCTCAGCAGCACCGCGCCGATCATCGCGCAGATGAGCGCTGCATAGCCCACCGCCTGCACGGGCAGTCGATACAGCGCAAATACCATGGCAAACACCGCCGTGAACAGCACAAACGCCACGGCGGTTTTCCAATATGTTCTAAGATAAGAAAAAATCAGGCGCATTCCTCACTCCACGATATAGCCCAGACTCTTTTTCGTCGTAATAAAGTCTGATAACCCCACTGCGTCAAGTTTTTTGCGCAGCCGGGCAATGTTCACGGTCAGTGTGTTTTCGTCCACATAGTCGTCCGTCTCCCAGAGCTTTTCCATCAATGTCTCCCGGCTGACGACCCGGCCTTTTGCCTCCATGAGCGTCTGCAGAATACGGTAGTCGTTTTTCGTCAACTCGATGCGTTCCCCACTGTACAGAAGACTTGCATCCGCCGTATTCAGTACGGCGCCGCGGTGCTCGAGCACGTGCGTCTGTCCGCTGAAATCGTAAGCCCGGCGCAGTACGGCCTGTACCTTCGCCGTAAGCACTTTCAGGTCAAAGGGCTTGGATAGGAAATCATCGCCCCCCATGTCCATGGCCATAACGATGTTCATGTTGTCCGAGGCCGACGAGATGAAAACGATCGGCACCTTCGAGACCTTTCGGATCTGGCCGCACCAGTAATAGCCGTTATAAAACGGCAGCGTGATGTCCAGCAATACCAACTGCGGTTCACAGCGGGCAAACTCGCCCAGCACGTCCCGGAAATCCTCAACGCAGCGGGCCTGCATCCCCCAAGCTTCAATCTGTTTCTGCATGGCGGAGGCAATTGTCACATCGTCCTCCACAATCAGGATTCGATACATTGATTTTTCCTCCCCGTATAGCGGTTCTATTATACGGCATTTGTTTCCCCTGGGGCAACGATTTTCGGGAACGACTGTAACCGGCTGCGTCATGCAAGCCTCGCCCGAACCAGCATCCCGCAGATCACGCCTTATAGCGCGAACCTTGCAATCCGTTTTCAACATTTGTAGGCTCATGCAGGTTCGTACAGAGGATAACTTCTCGACAAGCTTCGCGCTCAGAGTCAGGGCTAGTTCTTTTATTTTTCCGAATTAAACAAAATATTTGCCGAAAATTGAAAAAGACTGTTACAGATGCTAAAAATGCTGCTTTAATTTGTTAAGTATTATTCTTGACTAGCCTGTTGGTTAAAGTTATTATTAATATTATAAATTTGGTTGTAATAATTTAAATTTATAAATTTTTGGCAACTTTATCGGCAATATGTTATATTTAAAATATTCAAATTATATACTTTAACATTCGAAGGGATCAGTATTGTGAAGGACGAAGATAACATCAGATATTTCAAGCCCGGCACAATGAAGGTCGTGTTTTTCCTTGGTATTTTCGGTCTGCTGATGCTTGCCGTAGCGGTTGAGGAAAATTATAAGGCTCTTTTCCTTGTGATTGGGGGAATGCTTGTCTTTCTGGCCGTTTATCAGTTTTTCTGGAATAAGACGCATAAGATGACCGGCGCCGCTCTCGACAGGAACATTGAGGAGGGCAGAGGAAGAATCAACCTCCGCAAAAAGACTCTCGATACGCTGTGTCTCGATCAAAGCGATCTGGCCTGTTTAAAAAGTCTGAAAACAGAGGGGTATTGCCACAACAACATCGATACCCAACCTCTTTTCCGCCGCGATGCGGACGACGGAAAGCTTCGTTCCTCAAACTATCAGATATCCGTATTTCTGTTTGGTTCCGACCGGTTTTATACCTACGCCTATATACGCTCTTTGGTGGATAATGAGCTGGCCCAAAAGGGCAGGATGTGGCGCTATAGCGAGATCGTAAAAGCAGATATTGAAAAGGAAACTCTGACTTATATTGTCGGCGGCAACGATGAAAAGCACGAAACCGCTGAAATCGAGTATTTTATTATAACGAGCTCCGATGGGGAGAGCTATATTTTTGAAACGAATAACGATGCGGACGCGCCCGTGAAGATTAACCAAATCCGGCAAATCATCGCGGCGCACGGAGGCAATATAGGTGGGAAGTCCTTGGAACCACAAGAGGAAACGGAAACCGGGAACAGTGAGGATGTCTTTGACTGAAAATTGGTTGCTCATCGGGAAAATCCCGAATTTGCAATAAATTCTTTCTAAGGAGAGAAAGTGTTATGGAAGCCACAGCATCAGGCAAGCAAAAGAAAAAGATCGAATTCCCGCACGTCTTCATTCTCATGATGGCAATCACCCTCGTCTTTGCCCTCCTTTCGTATGTGATCCCTTCCAGCGAATATCAAATGAAGGACATCACATATACGATAAGCGGAGTGGAAAAGACCCGCTCAGTTGTCGACCCGAACACATGGGCGTTGACAGCCGATCAGAACGTTTCCTTGATGCAGTACATGACCTCGTTCATGCGCGGCATGGAAGCGACCGCAGACATTATTTTCTACATCTTCATTGTGGTCGGCTCGTTCTACATCCTCAATGAGACGGCGGCGGTAACCGCCGGAATTGGTAAGTTAATTAAGAGGATGGGCAACAAAACTCTGATAATTGTACCTGTTCTCGGGGCAATTTTCGGAATCTTCGGCAGCACGGCCGGCCTCTTTGAAGAGACACTGGCGTTCATCCCCATTCTGCTGCCAATTTTCCTCGGCATGGGCTACGACTCGCTGCTGGCTGTGGCCGTCGTCATCGGCGGCGCGATCGCCGGCTGGGCCGGCACCGTGACGAACCCGTTCACCCTCGGCGTCGCACAGGGCATCGCCGGTCTGCCGATGTTCTCCGGAATGACCTACCACATCATTGGTACTGTTTTATTTATCGCTCTGACCTGCAGCTGGTTCACCTGGTATGCCGTCAGAATCAGAAAAGATCCCACCAAGTCCGTTATGTACGAGGCCGACAAGGCCAGGGATAACACAGAAAAAGTGGATCTGGATGCTCTGCCCGTGTTCGATACCCGCAGGAAGCTTTGCCTGCTCGTGTTCATCGTAGCAATGGTTCTTATGATTTGGGGCGTGCTGAAAAAAGGCTGGTACTTTGAAGAGATCTCTGCCGTGTTCCTTGGCATGGCCATTATCCTCACCTTCGTCTCCGGCCACGGCCTCAACTGGTTTGCCAACAACCTCTGCAAGGGCATGGAGAGCATGATCGTGGGCGCGCTGGTCGTCGGCTTTGCCCGCTCCATCTTGGTTGTACTTACCGATGCCGATATCATCCACACCATTCTGCATGCCATGTCCTCCTTCCTGAGCAGTCTACCCGGCTACTTCAACGTTGTCGGCCAGTACATTTTCCAGTGCCTGCTCAACTACATCGTTCCTTCCGGCTCCGGCCAGGCCGCCGTCACAATGCCCATCATGGCGCCTCTCGCGGACATGACCGGTGTGACCCGGCAGACCGCCTGCCTCTGCGAAGTTTTCGGCGACGCCATTTCCAACGTCTTCACGCCGACCTCCGGCGCCTTTATGGCAGGCCTCGCTCTGGCGGACATTCCCTGGAACAAGTGGGTTAAATTCTACTGGCCCATCATTTGCATGCAGTACGGCCTCGGCCTCATCCTCGTGATTGTCGCTCAGGCCATTCACCTTGGTCCGTTCTAATCGTAGATTTGACAGAGAATTCCGGCGGGGTACGTCTCGCCGGAATTCAACTATATTTTTGATTTTATGGAACGTATGGAACGAATGAATTCAAACAGAACTATATTGGCCATCGCCAGACGGTCACTGCGCGGGCACTACGTAAGGAGCATCGGCGTGTCGCTGATCGCGCTGCTGCTGGGCGGCGTTTCGACCTTCTCGTTTCTGATGCAGCAGATTAAATTGTTCTTTCTTAAGAACATGATCATCAGCGGCGGTTTTGCGCCCATTGAAAGCGAGCTACGCTATCTGTTTCTTATGATTGAGATTTATATTATCGTGTCGGCCATCGCAGGCAGCATGGTGGAACTGGGGCACAACCGATATTATCTGCTCCAGTATAAAAACGAGCCCCGCGGAGTCAAAACGCTCTTTTCCTACCAGGTATTCTGGGGAAAAGCCATCATGCTGCGGCTGCTGATGAGCGCGCAGACCATTCTGTGGTCGGTTCTCCTGGTGATTCCCGGTATTGTGGCAGTCCTCCGGTATGCGTTGGCGCCTTATCTGCTTGCCCAGAAACCCGATTTGAGCTATCCCGCCGCTGTGCAGATGAGCAAGGTGCTTATGCGCGGCTATAAGGAAAAACTGTTCTGGCTGGAGCTGAGCTTTATCGGATATATGCTTCTGTCTGTCCTGACGTGCGGCATCGGCTTTATCTTCTTAATTCCCTATATGAAGGCCGCACAAACAGAGTTTTATCGTGAGCGCATCGCGGTTCACGACGCGGAGCTCCTTCGTCAGCAAAAAGAAAACCAGGCGGCTTTGGAGCAACCCCCGGAGACGCCGGAGCAATAATAAAAAGAATCCGTCCGGAAAACTGCCGGACGGATTCTTTTTATTGCTGTGCGGACCATTCGTCATAATCGGTCGCTTTTACCGTCAATGTCCGGCTTGAACTGTCGGCGGACAAGATGAACACGGCGTTCCCGATCGTGGTCTGGACATTTCCGCCTTCGTTTTCAAGCACCCACTTTTGGGCCGTATCCGGCTGTGCGCCTGTGTAGGACAGAGCCGCGGCAGCCCACAGAAAGCCGTTCTTGTCTTTGCTGTATGAGACGAACTTCGCACACCTTATAACACCATTCGGATCTGTCTCAATAAAATACTGTACCTTTTCGCCGTTTATCTTTGTCTTGTCGGACGTATAAGAAAATCCATCTTTCAGTTCTGCCGAAGAATCGGCGCCGACGGCGGCAAAAGAGGCCATCACATCCTTCGCGGAGGAGCCGGGGATCGCGCCTGTGGATGTTTCTGCCGGAGCAGAAACTTCCGGGTTCGGCGTTGTCACCGGGACTACTGTTGTCTGCGTCTGTTCCTCAGCTGTCGGGGTCGGGGTGGAAGCTGCGGACTTTGACCCCCAAAAGCCGGTATGTTTTGTTATAATCAACGCGGCAAAAACAGCCAGAACGACCCAAACAATCCAGGTATTCGACTTCTTAGGTTTCATTCATTGCTCCTCGACCAAGGATTTAGGAGCAAAAATCCGCAGCAATCAGCGCATAGGCGAGACAGCCCTTTTTCAGGTGCTCCAGCGGGATAAACTCGCGTCCGCTGTGGCAGTTCGCAAGAAGTCCCGGTCCATACACGATGGTGGGTATGCCGGCATAAGTACGGAAAAGACCGGCGTCTGTCCAGGCGGGGAAAAATGTGACGTTCGGTTCCTCTTCCAGCGCTTCCGAGACCGCTTTTTTCGCCGAAAGGACGATGGGATCCTGCCGGTCCGTCTCCATCGGCATATGGACATATCCTGGTTTCATGACGGAGACGTCCATGACTTTCATCTCGCACTTGAAAGTCGGATCTTCCGCGGCAAGCTTATCGAGGATGTCCTGGAATTCCTTTCCCACGTCTTCATATTTCTCCTCGGGAAGGAAACGGCGGTCGACCCAGACCGTGCATTCGCCGGGCACCGTGGACAGCCCCGTTCCGCCTTTGATAATGCCGACGTTCACCGTAGCCTCTTTCAGAATCGGATGCTTGCGCGCAAAGACAACCGGCGCAAGTTCATCCTTCACAGCCTGAACAAACTTCATCGCCTGAAAAATCGCGTTGATACCCTCGGCCTGGTTGCCGCCATGGACGGTCTTGCCGATGAAATGGAACTCGTACCACTCCAGACCGCGGTGTGCGGTACAGATATTGAAGTCCGTCGGTTCCCCAATGACGGCGCCGTCAGCCTTGATGCCTTTTTTTATCGCGTCGATTGCGCCGATGGAATTCATCTCTTCGTCCGCGCTGCCGCAGAAAAGAACGTCGCCGGGAAGCTTCATACCTGCGCGCTTCAGGGCCACCATGGCCATCAGCATGCAGATGTCAGGGCCCTTCATGTCGGAAGTGCCGCGGCCGTAGATTTTCCCGTCCTCTATCCAGGGTTCGCAGCCTTTTGGCATATTCTGCAGATCCACTGTATCCAGATGACCGTTGAACAACAGGGTTTTCCCACCGCCTGTGCCTTTTAGTCTGGCATAGACATTGGAACGTCCATCCTCAACTTCCTGAACGGTACAGTCGATCCCCTCGGCGTCGCAGATGGACTTAACATATTCTGCCGCCGGCGTCTCCTGGCCGGGCACACCAAGATATGTGGGGATGCGCACGATATCCATGATCTTGTTTTTTAGCTCCTCCTCCGAGATCACGGCGGAGAGTTTTTCCTTCAGCTCGGTCATAGGTTGCTCCTCCTTATTCGATTCTTGCGAAGTCGTTTTTCATGGATTGGAAGCGATCTTTGTCAGTAAATATCTTCAGCGCATGCAGTCCGAGGAGGCAGGCGCCGTTTTTAATGCCTTCGTGCGCTGCGTCTGTCCGGACGCACGCTTCGAATTCACGGGTGTGAACCGCAGTCCCGGAAGGGGCAATTTTCAGGCCGGGATGGAAAGTGGGGCATGCCCAGCTGACATTTCCTGCGTCGGATGATCCAAACATTACCTGCTTATCCGGGTCTATATCGAGCCCCAGCTCTTGGAAGGACTCCAGCAGGCAGGCATTGCCCGTCGGGTTTGGCTTCAAGTTCAGGTAACGCGGAGCGGTAGGCTTGCTCTCATATTCGGTTTGAGTGGCGATGGCCGCGCCTTTGGCACAATCGTCCATCTTGGCCATGAGATCGACAAGCACCTGACGGTGCAGGGCGCGCCCATAGAATTCAACACTGGCCTCCTCGGGGACAAATATTCGGGGCGGCTCCTCCGTTCCGGATGCAGCAGTGCATCTGGCATTCCTTCAGGAGGTGCTGGCGGAGCATATCGGTGGCGTGGATCATCAGCTGGACGCCGTTGAGAGCGTTCCTGCCTTCCCACGGAGCGGCGGAAGCATGGGCCGCTTTTCCATGGAAGGTATACAAACGGCAATCGAGGCACTGAAGCTCAAATTTCACCATATTCTCGTCGTACATGTGCGCCATCATCGCCATATCATAACCGTTGAATATGCCCTGATCCACCATCGTGCACTTGGCTCCGTCCGTTTCTTCGTTCGGCGTACCGATGATGTGTATGTCGGCGTCCAACTCGTCCTGGATTTCGGCCAGGCCGATGCCGGCCAAAACGGACACAGCGCCGCTGACACAGTGGCCGCAGGCATGTCCGATCCCAGGAAGCGCATCATACTCTGCCATAAGAGCTATTTTCCTGCTGTGATTGTCGGCACCGTAGACCGCCTTGAAAGATGTGGCAAGGTCCGCAAACGGGTATTCAACATTCCACCCTTTTGAGCGGAGATATTCGACCCAACGCTTTGAGGACTCATATTCTTCGCCGGAAAGCTCAGGTTTGTCGGCAAGCGCATCGCTGATAGCGACACAGTCCTTCCAGCATTCCGTAACACGGCCCATCATTTTTTGCTTGAGTTCGTCATAAGCAGCCATCTGTTTGATCCCCTTCACAAATAATTTATCAGTTAATAATTATAGGTAAATGTATTTACATTATAGATAATTGTTTTTAGGAAAACAAGATAAACAATTCATTTTCAACAAATTTTAATTGCTGCGAAGACGTGTCTTTTGTCGTTATTGATGACTGCATACAAGTTCAGTTTCCTTCTCAACGTGGGAATTGGCTCTACAATTGCGATAAGCGCTGGAAGGCAAAAGCGTCTGTCGTTTTGCCTCAGTTTGACCGGTTTTTCAGGGGCATAAAAAGCGCCTGGTCCGTTCCTGAACCAGGCAGCATTTTATTTTTCTGTTTCTTTGTGCTTATTCTTATCCGTACGTTTTTCACTGCAACTCGTTCAGCAGGCCGGAAACGCCTCCTTTTTTAACTACGCTTCGATAATAGTTCAACTCATCTCCAATCATTTCGTCCAGGGCACTCATACCCAGAAGTTCTACCGGGGCCTTGTCATCCGTCAGGATGCAGGAGCCGCCGTCAACAGGTGTCAGTCCGGACATAACGGTCCGCATCATCTGGGCAAGTTCATTGTTGTCCAATTGCCGGACATTTTTGGCGCAGACTGCCAGCATCTCCGGATTACCAGATGCAAACAGCTCTACATTTGTACTCCCCGGTACCCGCACGGTATAAGCAGTTCCAAACACGGAAGCAATTGTATCGCAAAGGCACTCATTGATGGAATTTTCCTTATCGGAGTGCATATTCATATTAACCACCATGACGCCTCCCTCATTCAGGTGTTCTTTCACCATCGTGAAAAACTCCACTGTGGACATCTGGAAAGGAATCGTAATGTCCTGATAGGCGTCAACCATAATAATATCATATTTTTTGTCTGGTTCTTGCACGGACAGGAAGGCACGACCGTCGAACACGGACACTTTTGTATCTTTCGGCAAACGAAAATATGTTCTGGCAAGAGACACGATCTTCTTATCAATCTCCACACCGGTGACATCTATACCGTCAAAATAGCGCGTACACTGCGTGGCGTAAGTTCCGGAACCCAGGCCGAGAATCAGAAGCGAACAATTTCCCTTGTTTTCAACATCTGCCATGAGCGGTGCGGCGAGCGCGTAATCGTAATACATGCCCGTCAGAGAATCATCTTTCATTAGGATAGACTGAACGCCGAACAAAACATTCGTGGATAAAACGGTGGAAGTTTTGTTGTCTTTCACCTGCAGATAATTGTAAATAGATTCTCCCTCATAAATAACGTCATCTTTAGACAAGGCAAAGCTGAACCACACATTGGACAGGCCAAACAGGATTACCAGAACCGCCGCAATGATGCCCCGCCGATACCGCCCCCGCACGAGAAAATATCCTCCGCCAATAAACAGCAGAATCCCTGAGAAAATAAAGAATGTTACCGCTGTTCCAAATGCGGGAATCGTTACAAAAGTAGGCAGAAAGGTGCCAATGATGCTGCCAATGGTATTCAGCGCCCCAAGCACCCCCACAGTTTTTCCGGTATTGTCAAGATTGTCCACCGTAAATTTTGTGAGTGATGGAGTGACGGTTCCTAACAGTAAAAGGGGAAACACAAACAAAATCAGGCAGGACAGGAAAGAAGCCCAGATGAGGAAGTTCGTCCCCACAAAGAACGCAAGCAATGCCGAAACTCCGATGATCACATATTTCCCCGCTAAGGGAATCGCCGCTGTCCACACAGCAGCAACCAGAATACGGGCATACAGCTTGTCAGGATTCGAACTTTTATCCGCCATCCTTCCGCCCCATACGTTTCCAATCGCCATCGCAATCATAATTGTCCCAATAATGATTGTCCAAACAATCTGCGAGGAGCTGAAATACGGAGCCAATAAACGGCTGGCGCCCAATTCCACCGCCATGACTGACATGCCGGAGAAAAATTCTGTGACGTACAAAAACCAATTTTGCCGGATCATTCGTTTTCGCCTCTTTTTCAGCAGAAGTTCTTTATTAATAGATTCGCCATAAAAAAGGATTCCCGTAAAATCCAATATATAACAATTGTTGCGAAATAGAAAGAGAAATCTACCGACATCCGCCGATTTTTCGCCGGCATTATTGAGAGCATAATCCTGATTCCCTTTTCGTAATGTGAAAGCGTATATTACAAACTGCTTGACAAATAAAAAAGCTTCGCCCAAGATGAAGATGACTTCATCTGACGAGCGCTGACATCATGAAATTTATCTCTTGATGCCGCAAAGAAAGGATTCGAAAAAACATGATAAACGCCATCGTTTATACCTCCAACACCGGCTATACGGCCGAATACGCAAAGCTGCTGGGAAAAAAGACCGGATTGCCGGTTTTTCCCCTCGACAAAGCCGGAAGCGAAGTCTCCGACAATTCTGAGATTCTCTATCTTGGCTGGCTCATGGCGGGCACTGTCAAGGGTTACAAATCCGCTGCAAAACGATATCGCATCCGCGCGGTCTGCGCCGTCGGCATGGGCGGCATGGGTACGCAGATAGAGGAAGTCCGGAAGAAAAACTCGATTCCAGATCAAACGGCACTTTTTACCCTGCAGGGTGGCTTTGACATCACGAAACTGCACGGTATCTACAAGCTGATGATGACCGTCATGGTCAAGACCGCAGGCAAACGGCTGTCGCAGAAGGCCGACCGGACACCGGACGAGGACGAGATGCTGGAGATGATGCTTCACGGCGGCAGCCATGTCGGCATGGAAAACCTTGCCGGCGTACTGGCGTGGATGCAGAATCAGGAGCACTGAGGAAGGAAATTTTATTGCCGAATGATTGATTCTGCACTCCATAGGAATCCCGACGAGTGCAGAAAAAATGAATGTCCGCCGCTTTCTGCACACGCAGTCAGCAGCGGACTTCTTAGCTTTTCTTTATATTCTTTCCGTCAGCTCGTACAAACGCATTACCACGTTCAGCTTGCGGGTAGTGATCGTGATGCCAAGGCGCTTTTCGAGATACCCACTGTAAAGCACCCGGCTCGCCGCTCCCCGTGGTAGGTAGAGGTAAAAGCACTCGCTTCCGCTGACGAACTTCTCGCAGTCAAAATCGGTCCCTTCGATTTTTCTCAACTTATCCGCATCAACTGGGTCGTTTGTGAAGGACAGGTGAATACGGGAAACGTCATAGCCCTCGTCAAAGGGGTTCTCCCGTGGGCGCCACGCCGCGTAAAAGCGCGATGAAACGCATCATTTACGCCTCCCCCGTAATTTCCCGCTGCATTTTGCCGATAGGTCTTTGGTAGCGCCTTGTTTTGCGAGCAGATATTTGTCCGGCCATTCATAGTTGTTCATGCGTATTTCGTGTCAAATGTTTTTCCGCTCCCATGCCGCCAACATCTTGAGCTGTTCCGGCGTGTGGAACCAATGTTCGCCGTCTTCCATGACGGTGAGTGCCGCATGATGCCCCTCAACAAACGCATCCACCGTCTCTCGGGAGGTCAAGTTATCCTGCCCGGCATACAGGATGGCGGTGGGGCAGCGCCAGTCTTTCATCGGGTGCTCCCGCACCCAGGTAAGATAATGCCACGAGAGCGTCTCGCCGAAGGCAGTCGGGATATCGCCCCGGTCGCGCAGAGTCTCCTCCGTCACGCCTGCCCGGGTCATCATTTCGCAAATCAGCTTTTCCAGGTCCACGACGGGCGAAACGAAAAGTGCCTTCTGGAGGTCTTTTCCACTGAACGCCAGCATGGAGAAATACGCGCCGATACTGTTGGCGCGGAGTGACAGTTCGTTCCAACGTATTTTCATGTACGCCATGACGGACCGCAGTTCCGGCATGACCGTCCATGGGTTGAACTCGTCCCGCATTTCTTTCGGTACCCCGTGTTCCGGCAGGTCGACGGCGAGCACCTGATACCCGGAGGGACAGGCAATGCCCGAGAAGGCCCCCGCCTCCTCCTTGCAGCCGAACTTGCCATGAACAAAAAGATACGCTTTCTTACTTGGCTCCCCATATAAAACCGCGGGGATGCCGCCGATTTCAAATTGTTCTGTCGTCATAGCCCCAAATTCCTTGAAGATACCACTTGCGGTGAATTAAAGCTTTTCTATCGGGTGGAGCGGCTCAAGCCTCTGGTTTATGACAGCTTGGGTTGCTATTCTTTTAAGCTTTGACATAGATATAGATCGTGTTCCGTTTGATGCCAATTTTCCGCATTCGCCCCACACCAAAGAACCGGGGCCATTGTAAACTTCAAGCGCTTTGCCTGTATTGTCGTCAATCCACAAGACGATAAGGTGCTCCGGCTCGCTTCGTAAAGCAATGCCATGCGCCCCCTGCGTTGCCTTTATCTGCACCATCCGGCCATCCAGGGCGGTGGCATCATGTCTTTCTGTCGAGGAAGGTAGAAGTGCCAAATTGTAATAATAGGCAGCGATCACTTCACCGATACTTCCAACCAGATGACCATCCAGCGTGAATTTTCTACCGGGAAATGATCTCTCTAGCTCAGTAGATATTTTAAACATCTCTTGTATTCGCAACTGTATGTAATCTATTTCATCCTTCTGGAATGGCATAAGGTCACCTACTTTACAAAATCGATTATTCCATCCTCAGAAACAAAAATTGCTCGATCTTAACAAGTACAGGAGTATTCTCGGCCTTAGCAAGTGGAGGAGTATCCTCGGTCTTAGCAAGAATATTTTTAATTGGAGGAGCCGTTCGAATAATGAGACCCTTGACCGCAAGGTATCTGCACTCCTGATTTATGCTCTGCTGTGGGCCTCTGACGCCAACTAGCTTGTCTGCAAGCTCACGGTCAGACATTGGGCCATTTTACAATTCAGCGAGAATCTTTTCTTTCAATGTCATGATCGATCAGTTTTTATTTTGTTTTGTCCAACAAGCACTATCGTAAACCAATATTTTACAATATATCACTTTTGCAACAATGGAACAAGCCATTACTTTCATTTTCTTCCACCCCAGTGTTATTCCTGTACGATAGAAAAATCAGGTGCTCATTGCTCCACAGCAACATAGAAGCCGCTTGTAACGATAAAATCGCAGGCTGCTTTAAACTTATATTGGCTGGAAGCACGTTGAAAACAAGGCTTTCTATTAAAAGGTCGGCCCTTGTCGTTTTTCTTTGCTCTCTTATGTCATATTTATGGTTTATGCGCCAAATGTGCGTCAACCTCTCCCTTTATCCTGCAAAAGCACAAAGAAAGCCCTGTAGTTGTTGAAACTACAGGACTTTCTTTATGGTTGCGGGAGTAGGATTTGAACCTACGACCTCCGGGTTATGAGCCCGACGAGCTACCGGACTGCTCTATCCCGCGTCATCTTTCAGGGGATTATCATCATAACACTACAAAAAGCACTTGTCAAGAAAAAGCGATGTTCCAAATAGACAATTTCTGTACAACGCCAAGTCATGTGTGATAAAATTATAAAGGTATAGCTTGAAAAGCCGGTTTCCTGGTGAGAATCGTTTAGGCTGGGAATGATTTAGGAAATTCAGCAACCCTTGACGGCACTTCATCACGGTACTATAATTGGCGAGTTCATAATTAAGTAAAGGATGTTTAACTAATGCCTATTCTTTTCGAAAAGCACGCCCACATTGCCGTGCTTACCTTATCCCGCCCTGAATGCCTGAACGCTTTCAATACTGAAATGATCGGACAACTGGATGAAATATATTACAAAGTTGAGTCCGACAACGACGTTTTTGTCTCCATCATCACCGGCGATGGACGCAGCTTTGTTTCGGGCGCGGATATTTCCGAAATGCAGTATATGTCGGCTTCGGAGGCCAAACGTTTCAGCTATAACGCAAACTCTGTATTTCTGCGCTTGGAAAACTCCTCCAAGCCCATTATTGCGGCAATAAACGGCTATGCCATCGGCGGCGGCTGTGAGCTCGCGATGGCCTGCGACATCCGCCTTGCCAGCGACAGGGCATATTTCGGCCAGACAGAGGTCAACCTCGGCATTACGCCAGGGTTCGGCGGCACCCAGCGGTTGCCCCGCATCATTGGCAACGCACGCGCCGCGGAAATGATCTTTACCGGCAAGCTGATCGACGCCTATACGGCCCGGGACTGGGGCCTTGTTTCCGAGGTCTTCCCCAAGGAAGAACTGCTCCCAAAAGCGATGGACATGGCCCGGCTCATCGCCTCCAAGGCACAGGCCGGCGTGCGTCAGTCCAAGGTCAGCCTGCACCGCTGCCTGTATACCGACATGTACACGGGCACCGCCTTCGAGGCAGAGGCATTCGGCATCTGTTTCTCTACGGAAGATCAAAAAAATTCAATGCAGGCGTTTTTGGATAAACGTCCCTTGGGTCCATACAAAAACAGATAATAGTGGGAGGTTATCGTATGCAAAAGATTTTTGTAGTCGGCGCCGGTACCATGGGCCTGGATATCGCCCAGGTCTTTGCCCGCCACGGCATGGCCGTATGCGTGCGCGACATCAATGACACAATCATTGAAAATGCGCAGAAGCGCATGAGCAGCAACATTGCCAAGCTCGTCTCCAAAGGCAAGATGACACAGGAAGAGGCCGACGCCGTCCTGTCCCGCATCAGTTACACCGTACCCATGGAACCGGCGGCGGACGCCGACTTGGTTCTGGAGGCCATCATCGAGCGTATCGACCTTAAAAAGAGCGTGTTCAAGGAGCTCGACGGCATTTGCAAGCCGGAATGCATTTTTGCCTCCAATACCAGCTCCGTATCCGTCACGGAAATGGCGGTTGCTTCCGGCCGGCCGGACCGCTTCATCGGCATGCACTTCTTTAATCCCGCCCCCGTCATGAAGCTCATTGAGCTCATCCGTGCTCTGACCACCTCCGATGCCACGTTTGAAACCGTGCGCGACTTGGCTCTGCTCATCGAAAAAGAGCCCGTCGAAGTACAAGACAGCCCCGGTTTCGTTGTTAACCGCATCCTTACGCCCATGATGAACGAAGCAGTGTTCCTTCTGCAGGAGGGTGTTGCTTCCGCCGGAGACATCGACAAGGCCATGCAGCTGGGCGCCAATCATCCCATGGGTCCTCTGCACCTGGCGGATCTGATCGGCCTTGATGTGGTGCTGTCCATCTGTGACGTACTGTATAACGAGACCCACGACCCGAAGTTCCGCGCCTGTTTCCTGCTGCGCAAGATGGTGCGGGCCGGCAAACTGGGCCGCAAGTCCGGCGAGGGGTTTTTCCGGTATTAAATCGAGTGAATATGACAACCCCCTGCAAAAGGGGGTTGTCTTTTTTTTGACATATGTGTTATGCTATAGCGCGTGAGAAGGTGACGTACCAATGGGCATATTAGATCTATCCTGGCTGCGGGGACGTGTTGTGTCCGTCATCGGCCTTGTAAAAAACGCGGGCAAGACCACGGTTTTGAACGCGCTGCTGAATGAAATCTACTCGGACGGTTCGATTGCCGCACCCGCCGTCACAAGCGTGGGCCGGGACGGAGAGAGTACGGACGTGGTCACCGGCACCTTTAAACCAGGGATTTTTATCCACACGGGATCTCTGGTCGCCACGGCATCCGAACTTTTAAAATATAGTGACTTTACCAAGGAAATTCTTATTTCCACCAACGTGAATACCCCGCTGGGAGAAGTATTCGTTCTAAGGGCCCGCTCCGGCGGCGCAGTGCAACTTGGCGGCCCCTCTATGACGGAGCAGCTCAAGGTTTTGAATCAGCAGTTTTTTGCGCTGGGAGCGGACTGCATTCTCATCGACGGTGCTGCCGGACGCCGAAGCCTAGGCGCAGCTACGGTGGCGGACGGCGCCATTCTTTGCTCCGGAGCAAGCCTCGACCGCTCCATGGAAAAAGTCGCCGAAGAGACGGAATTTATCGCGGGTCTCATGCAGCTGCCGCTGTATAACGAGAAAGAAGATACCGTTTTCTGTCCCGGTGCGGTGACGGACGCCACGCTCATAGAACTTCTGAAAGAGGGCAAAAAGCTCGCCGGCAAAACCATAGTAGCGGATGACCCCTCCAAGCTTTTGTTCTCGATGACAAATTACGAAAAGCTAAAACGCCTGGGGGCGCAGATGGAGTTGCTGGCCCGGCCGAAACTTCTGGCTGTGGCCGTCAATCCCGTATCCGCGCACGGCTGGCGCTTTGATCCCATAAAATTCCGCGCCCGTGTGACGGAGAGCATCGAAGTGCCCGTCGTGGACGTAGTTGGAGGCTAAAATGGAACTTTCTTTGGAGCTTCGCCGCACGACCGGCTTTCAGTATATTTTGGATACGCTCACATTCATGAGTCCTTTCGGCAATGAACTTATGCGCACGCCGGAACTGTACGGCGACGCGGACGCTCTCGCAGCGGAGTTCGGGCGGGTATCAGCGCTTCTGGCTATGCCAGAGGCGGGGCTTTTGGACCTCACGGGGAAATTTGACCGCCAGCTCATGTGCATGAAGGACATCCGTGGCAGCCTGCGCCGCTGTGCGCATGGTGAGGCGCTGAGCATTCTGGGGTTATTCGAGGTAAAAGGTCTTTTGCTGACGCTGGCGGAGATACGCTCACTGTATGACGAGCGCCTGCATCTGGAGGGACTTTCTTTCTCTGACAGCCGAGGCGCGCTGGCGGTCCTCGACCCGTCCGGCGAGGGCAAGCATTCGTTTACCATTGAGGATGCGGCAACACCGGAGCTGTTTGCTGTGCGGCGCGAAAAACGGGCCGTGGAAGCGGAGCTGTATAAGACCACGGACGATACGAAACGAGCGGAACTCAAACTCAAAAGAGACGCCGCATGCGCCGCGGAAGACCAGCAGGAGCGTGCGGTATGCGCCACTCTTTCGCAAAGACTAACCCCCTATTGTGACGGACTTCTGGCCGACTGTAACGCCTGCGGACGCCTGGACGTTCTGTTGCGCAAAGCCTCCATGCGGGCGCAATTCGGCGCAGTGGTGCCGCAAGTCGGCGGAGATGCCATTGAATTCACGGACATGACGAACCCAGAAGTCGCCGCGGGCCTGCAAAACCGGGGCGTTGGATTCGCCCCTTTATCCATGACTCTTCACTGCGGTGCCACGGTTATCACCGGCGCCAACATGGGCGGCAAAACCGTGGCTCTCAAGACACTGGCCATGAACGCAATGCTGGCAATGGCAGGTTTCCCGGTGTGCGCGGCGTCCGGCTGCGTGCCCATGCTGAAGCAGTTCCTATTTTTTACCCGGCGACGCCCAGAAGACGGAGGAAGGTCTTTCTACCTTCGGCGGTGAGGTCGTCCGAATCCGTGACGCGGTAGCTGGCTATAACGCGGACACACTGCTGCTGCTCGATGAACCCGCCCGGGGCACCAACCCTGACGAGGGCGCATGCATCGTGCGGGGCTTGACGGAATACCTCAACGCCGAGCCGGGATACTCGGTTCTCTCCACTCACTATGACGGTGTGGCATGCCACGCGGGTGGGCATTACCGCATAAAAGGCCTGCGCGATATGGACCGCGAAGCCGTGCGCGCGGAGCTTGCGAATTCTTCTGTGCCCGGCCCGGAAATCATCGCCCGCCATATGGATTACGGTCTGTACCCCGCCGACCCGAGCGAGGCATGCCCCCGAGAGGCTCTGGATATTTGTCGTCTGTTAGGAATGCCCCAAAAATTGATGATGAAAATACAAAAATTTTATTGACATTGACAACTTTTCGTCATATAATCGCTATGAATTGAAGAGGATAAAAAAATCTATAATACGACAATAGAGGTGCGGAACTCATGGTAGCCATAAGGCAAAGGGGGGTTCCGCCGAAAGCGGAAGGATTCCGCTTGGGCGCAGGGAGACACATGGCTCTGCGACTGTCACATGAAGATGTGAAGCGCTATTGATCGCAAACGTTTGTTTGCGGTCGGTAACGTTTTATTTTTTTAGAAAAACAAATTTATTGGAGGTACAAAAAATGGCAGAGGAAAAACTTACATCCCTTATCCGTGTTCGTATGGGCGCTGAAGACGCACATTACGGTGGAGATTTGGTAGACGGCGCGCACATGGTGCACCTGTTCGGCGATGTCGCCACTGAACTTCTCATCAAGTATGACGGCGACGAAGGCCTGTTCTGCGCATATGACAACGTGGAATTCCTTGCCCCCACCTATGCCGGCGACTACATCGAAGCCTACGGCGAGATGGAGAAGATCGGCAACACCAGCCGCAAGATGACTTTTGAGGCCCGCAAGGTTATCCGCGCCCACCCCGAAATCAGCCCCAGCGCCGCTGAGTTCCTGGCGGAGCCCATCGTCGTCTGCCGCGCCCACGGCACCTGCGTAACGCCGAAAGACAGCCAGCGTGTCCAGCACTGAGTTTTCTGAGGATTAAACCATGGAAAAACTCATCATCACCGCCGCGATCTGCGGCGCTGAGGTCACCAAAGAGCAGAACCCCGCTGTCCCCTATACTGTGGCCGAGATGGTAGCAGAGGCTCGCCGTGCCTATGATGCCGGCGCCGCCGTCCTGCACATCCACGTCCGTTATGACGACGGCACTCCTTCCTGCGCCCGCGAGCGTTATCGTGATGTCATGGACGCTATCCGCGCGGAGCTGCCCGATGTCATCATGATTCCTTCCACCGGCGGCGCTGTCGGTATGACCCCGGAGGAGCGTCTTCAGGCTACGGAGCTGTTCCCCGAGATGGCAACGCTTGACTGCGGCACCTGCAACTTTGGCGACGAAATCTTTGACAATACCATGCCCACCATGCGTGCTTTCGGCAAGCGGATGCTCGAAAACCATGTCAAGCCCGAGTACGAATGCTTTGAGATGGGCCATCTGGACACCATCGTGACCATGGCCAAAAAGGGTCAGGTCCCCGGCGATCCGATGCAGTTCAACTTCGTGCTGAACGTAGGCGGCTGCACCCCCTTCACCCCGAAGAATCTGGCTTGGCTTGTGGACGCCATCCCCGCCGGCAGCACTTGGACCGGCACCGGCGTCGGCCGTGCCGCTTTCCCGATGGCCGCTACCACTATCGTCATGGGCGGCAATGTCCGTGTCGGCTTCGAGGACAACATTTATCTGTCCAAGGGTGTAAAGGCCCGTTCCAACGGCGAGCTGGTCGAAAAGGTCGTTCGCATCTCCCACGAGCTCGGCCGCGAGGTTGGCACTCCTGCTGACGCCCGCCGCATTCTTGGTCTCCCTACCCCCGCGTGGCTGAAGTAATCTGAAACATTTTTGGAGGAAAAAAATATGACTGAAATCAAAGGCAACAAGTACGGCACCCACCGTGTCATTGAGCCGAAGGGTGTCCTGACCCAGGCCGCTTGGAAGATCGACAACGATATGACCAAGCGTTATTCCAACGAGATCATCGTCGACGTCATCAGCCTGAACATAGACTCCGCTTCTTTCACCCAGATCAGCGAAGCCTGCGGCCATGACACGAAGAAGATTGGCGAAATGATCCAGGGCATCGTGGCCGAGCGCGGCAAGCAGCAGAACCCCGTGACCGGCTCCGGCGGAATGTTCATCGGCACCGTGGCCCATATCGGCTCCGATCTGAAAGACCGTGACCTAAAGGTCGGCGACAAGATCGCCTCCCTCGTATCCCTGAGCCTGACCCCGCTGCGTATCGACAAGATCCTTGCCATTCACCCCGAAATCGACCGTCTGGACATCAAGGGCCAGGCCGTTCTGTTTGAAACCGGTCTGTATGCCAAGCTGCCCGACGACATGACCGAGCCTCTCGCTCTGGCTGCCCTCGACGTGGCCGGTGCCCCTGCCCAGGCCCGCAAGCTCCCCAAGGAAGGCGACAGCGTTCTGATCCTTGGCGCCAACGGCAAGAGCGGTGTCCTTTGCGCATGGGAAGCCCTCAAAAAAGTCGGCCCCAAAGGCAAAGTTGTGGGTGTCGTCCGCAACCCCAAGCAGGTCCAGGACCTGAAGGACATGGGTGTCTACACCGATGTCGTCGTAGCCGACTGCACGAAGCCGGTCGAGGTTCTGGATGCCGCTCTGGCCGCCAACAACGGTAAGGAATACGACATCAGCATCTGCTGCGTCAACATCGAGTCCTGCGAGATGAGCGCCATCCTGCCTGTCCATGACGACGGCCTGGTATACTTCTTCTCCATGGCCACCAGCTTCACCAAGGCTGCCCTGGGCGCCGAGGGCTGCGGCAAGGACGTCACCATGATCATCGGCAACGGCTATACCAAGAACCATGCCCAGATCACCCTGGACGTTCTGCGCGAGAACAAGAAGATTCGCGATCTGTTCGATCAGAAATACGTGTAATTTTTCAGGACGGACGGGGGCGGTTTCGCTTCCGTCCGATTCACACTTTGAGACAATCTTAGAAAGGAGATCCTAGCATGAAGACCCGTAACGGACTATTCGCTGATGTTCCCGAAGAAAAATGGAACGACTGGAAGTGGCAGGTTGCCAACCGCGCTACGACCCTGGAAGATTTGGTAAACTTTGGCATCAAACTGACCGATGAAGAAAAAGAGGGCGTTAAGGACACTCTTGGCAAGCTGCGCATGGCCATCACCCCCTACTATCTGTCTCTGATTGACCTGAACGATCCCTATGACCCCATCCGCAAGCAGGCCATCCCCAACAGCGCGGAACTGTATTACGCGCCCTACGAGGATCGCGATCCCCTGCACGAAGATGTGGACAGCCCCTGCCCCGGCTTGACTCATCGTTATCCTGACCGTGTGCTGCTTCTCATCACCGACCAGTGCTCCATGTACTGCCGCCACTGCACCCGCCGTCGTTTCGCCGGCCAGTGCGACTCCGAAGTCCCCATGGCTCAGATCGAAAAGTGCATCGACTATGTTCGCAAGCACGAAGAAGTACGCGATGTGCTGCTGTCCGGCGGCGACTGCCTAATGGTGGACGATGCCGACCTTGAACACATCATCTCCGAGCTGCGCGCCATCCCCCACGTGGAGATCGTCCGCCTCGGCTCCCGCACCCCTGTCGTGTGCCCGCAGCGTATTACCCCCGAGCTGTGCAACATGCTCAAGAAGTATCATCCTCTCTGGCTCAACACCCACTTCAACCACCCCAACGAGATCACCGAGACCTCGGCCGCTGCGTGCGCTCGTCTGGCCGACGCCGGCATCCCCCTGGGCAACCAGAGCGTGCTGCTGGCAGGCGTGAACGACTGCGTCTACGTCATGAAGAAGCTGGTCAACGAGCTGGTCCGTATCCGCGTGCGTCCTTATTACATTTACGCCTGCGACCCCAGCCTTGGCCTGAGCCACTTCCGCACCCCGGTGTCCAAGGGCATCGAAATCATGGAAGCTCTGCGCGGCCACACCTCCGGTTTCTGCATCCCGACTTTTGTCGTAGATGCCCCGGGCGGCGGCGGCAAGACTCCCGTCATGCCCAACTACGTCATCTCTCAGACCCCGCGCAAGGTCGTGCTGCGTAACTTCGAAGGCGTCATCACCACCTATACCGAGCCGGATCACTATGACAATGTCTGCCATTGCCCGGTCTGCACCGGCAAGGTAACCCCCCTGAACCCGCTCACCGGTGTGGCAAAACTCGCCCATGGCGTGGAACAGAAGTATATGGAGCCCGACGATATGCTCCGCCGCGACCGCAAAAAGCAACGCGAAGCTAACGCTACCGCTGCAAAGAAATAATTCGAAGCGGGGCGGCCAAATGCCGCCCCTGCTTTCTTTTGGAGGAAATAAACAATGGCAAGTAAAATCGGACTGAATCAGGCCCTTGTCGATCAGGCCCGGGCGTCCGCTTCTCATATTGCCGACGATATGCAGGGGTTCATCGACGAGCACACCACCGTCACGGTGGAGCGCACCGTTTGCAGACTTCTCGGCATCGACGGCGTGAACGAAGTGGAAGTCCCCATGCCCAACATCGTGATGGACCACCTTCAGGAAAAAGGGCTGACCAGCAAAGGCGCCGCCTGGTGGATCGGCAACGCTATCTGCGCCACCGGCCTTGACCCGCAGGCTATTGCCGAGGGCATTTCCAAAGGTGAAATCGACCTGTCCACTTTGGCTGTACACACCGACGCCGAAGTGAAGGCCGCCATCAACCCCATCGCTCACAAAATGTGCGATCGCATCAAGAAAAACCGCGCCACCCGTAATTCCATGCTGGAATCCTTTGGCGGCGACAAAAAAGGCCCCTATCTGTACCTCATCGTGGCCACCGGCAACATCTACGAAGATGTGACCCAGGCCCAGGCTGCCGCCCGTCAGGGCGCAGACGTGGTCGCAGTCATCCGCACCACCGGTCAGAGCCTGCTGGACTATGTCCCTTACGGCGCCACCACCGAGGGCTTTGGCGGCACTTACGCCACCCAGGAGAACTTCAAGATCATGCGCAAGGCGCTGGACGAGGTTGCCAATGAGCAGCACCGCTACATCCGCCTGTGCAACTACTGCTCCGGATTGTGCATGCCTGAAATCGCGGCTATGGGCGCCATGGAACGTCTGGACATGATGCTCAACGACGCTCTGTACGGCATCCTGTTCCGCGACATCAACATGCAGCGTACGATGATCGACCAGTTCTTCTCGCGTCTTATCAACTCCTACGCCGGCGTCATTATCAACACTGGCGAAGACAACTACCTCACCACGGATGATGCATATCTATCCGCTCACACGGTGCTGGCAAGCCAATTCATCAACGAACAGTTTGCCTATCGCGCGCACCTGCCCGCCAAACAGATGGGCCTCGGCCATGCTTTTGAGATGGACCCCATGCTGAAGGACAGCTTCCTGTACGAGCTGGCTCAGGCGCAGCAGTCCAGGGAAATCTTCCCGGATGCTCCTCTCAAATACATGCCTCCCACGAAGTTCATGACCGGCAATATCTTCCGGGGCCAAGTTCAGGATGCCCTTTTCAACATGGTCACCATCATGACTCATCAAAAGGTTCACCTGCTGGGCATGCTCACGGAAGCCATTCATACGCCCTTTATGTCGGATCGCGCCCTCTCCATCGAGAACGCCGAGTACATTTTTAGTACCATGGCGGATCTGGGTGAAGAGATCGAGTTCAAGAAGGACGGCATCATTCAGAGCCGCGCAGCCGAAGTTCTGCAGAAGACTGCGGATCTTTTAAAGCAAATCGAGCAGACCGGCCTGTTCTCCACGTTGGAGCAAGGCATTTTCGCTGACATCAAGCGCCCCCGCAACGGCGGCAAGGGCTTGGCCGGCGTCGTCACCAAGGCCGAAGGCTATTATAACCCCTACGTGGATATAATGGTCCCCGATCTAGAGGGAGGTGTTGTTGCATGAGCGAAGGATTGTATAACCTTAATCGCCAGCACATCGATACTACTCTGGACCTGCATGCCATCAAACCGTATGGCGATACAATGAACGACGGCAAAACGCAGGTGTCTTTCACGCTGCCCATCCCCAACGGCGATGAGGCCATGGAAGCCGCGAAGCAGTTGGCCCAGAAAATGGGCCTGCAGGATCCCAACGTGGTCATCGGCAAGCCGCTGGATAAAAACTTCACTTTCTTTGTAGTTTACGGCTCCTGCGTCCACACCATCAACTACACGGACATTCATGTGAATAAGGTCGAAGAGCCCACCATGGAGATGCCCGAAATCGATGCCTATATCAAGGAACATTTCGGCCGCAAGATCATTATCGTCGGTGCCTCCACCGGCACGGACGCCCACACGGTTGGCATCGACGCCATCATGAACCGCAAGGGCTTTGCGGGCCACTACGGCCTGGAACGCTATGAGATGATCGAGGCTTATAACCTCGGCGCTCAGGTAACGAATGAAGAGTTCGTGAAAAAAGCCGTGGAACTGCACGCGGATGCTCTGCTCGTCAGCCAGACCGTGACGCAGAAGGACATTCACATCAAAAACCTCACGGAGCTCATTGAACTTCTCGAGGCCGAGGGCCTTCGCGACAAGTTTATTGTCTGCTGCGGCGGCCCGCGCATCAGCTTCGAGCTGGCCAAAGAGCTTGGCTATGACGCCGGCTTCGGCTCAGGCAAGTTCGCTGAAGACAACGCCACCTTCATCGTCACTGAGATGGTCAAGCGCGGAATCAAGTAAAAATCTTGCATAAGAAGAAAAAGGACGGCTTGGCCGTCCTTTTTCTTCTTGTAAGGCAAAAAGAATTGGGATAAGTTATCCCAATTCTTTTACTCTTTTTCTTTTTTTCGAAACACCAGATATTTGGATAAGAAGTAGTTGAGGATGATGACGATAACCGTTACAACGATGTTCGCCCAGAAACCTTTTACTCCGAACAGGGGCTGATCCAGCCCCAAACTCATCAAAAGCGGCAACCCGCCAATCTCCACGACTCCGGTGGCGGCGCGGCTGGCAAAAAACTCGATCGCCTCTCGCAGAAGCATCGCCGCGTCCTTTTGTTGGGAAAAAAACACCCATAGCTTGTTTGTAACATAGGCAAACACCACAGCGCAGATCCAACTGAGAATTTTTCCGGGCACAACGCCCATACCGCAACCGCCCACAAACAGCGCGTATGTGGCCCAGCTGACGAGGGTCGTGCATCCGCCGAAAAACAGGTAATTGATGATTTCCCGGTATTTAAGATACAAATTTTTGATCTTTTTCATGGCTTCATTATTCTAACGGTTTCCGCTTTCGTTGTCAACAAATCTATGGTATTATAATCTTTATGGCGGGATTCAAGTACCCGGCCCGATCGGAAGCTAGGAGGAACATTATGAGAGAGATCCTTATCACCGGCCGCACACTGCCGGAGACCTATCACGCGGCGCTTCGCGCGCTGCATGCTGAAGGCGAGACCTGTCCTTGCCCTGACTACGACACCACGCAAAAAGAAGTTTCCATGACCATGCAGGTGCTCGAACCTCTCGCCGAACCAATGATCTCCAGGCTTTTTATCGGAGGCCCGCGGGAACTGGAGCAATACCGCCAGGAGATGCTTGACGGTATTCTGGATTTTGAGATCGAACATGGCAACTGGGCGTACACATACCACAGCCGCATGGCGGAGCAGCTGCCCTTCATTCTTCACGAGCTCAAGCGAAACCCCTATTCCCGCCGGGCAGTCATCGACATCCGTGACTGGCGCCATGATTCCGCCGAAGGCAACGAAAATCCCGCGTGCCTGCAGCATATCCAGTACTTTATCCGCGACGGCGCGCTGCACTGCAAGCTGCTGTTCCGTTCGAATGATGCCTGCAAAGCCACATTCATGAACGCTTTTGCTCTCATCTGCCTGCAAAAGCGCATGGCGGACGCGCTGGGTGTAAAGATGGGCAGCTATACGCACCGGGCCAACTCCTTTCACTGCTATGCACGCGACTTTTCCATGCTCGCGGGCTATGTGGAGCGCATGGACAAATCCGATGACATTGAGGACCTCACCTACTCCTACGAAGACGAATGGAAGCCTCTCATGGAAACATACCAGCCCGAGATCGCCGCCATGGTGGACGAGCTGAAGAATCGGCCGTAATCTCTAAAAGTAAACCTAGTCCTCCGGACAACCGTCCGGAGGACCTTTCATTTTTTTAACCATAAAGTTCGAATGAGGTTGACATTCCGTTTCTGACGTGGTATGTTTGTCACATAGTACATTACCTAACTAATTAACCACTCAACTTAAAGGAAGTGAACGGCGGTGAATTTTCAGAGTGAACGGCCTATTTTTCTTCAACTTGCTGAACAGCTTGAGGCCGGAATTCTCTCCGGTGCTTATCCTGAGGAGAGTCAGGTGCCGTCTATTACCGAATTCTCCGTAAATTTCAAGATTAACCCCGCCACCGCGCTCAAGGGCATCAACCTTCTCGTCGATGCGGGGCTGCTGTATAAGAAAAGGGGATTGGGAATGTTCGTATCCACAGGCGCACGCGAAAAGCTTCTGCTGCAGCGCAGGGAGAGTTTTTACCATGATTATGTTGAAAAGCTGGTACAGGAAGCCTCTCATCTAGGCTTAACACCCGACGAGCTGACGAAAATGTTGAAAAGGGGGTTTGAAGATGTCAATTGAAATCAAGGACCTTACCAAGGTCTATGGTGACACAGTGGCCCTCGACCACGTTTTTCTGACCTTCGGCGGCGATCAGATCTACGGGCTGCTGGGCAACAACGGAGCAGGCAAGACAACGCTGCTGAGCATCATCGCCGACCGGCAAAGCGCCACCGAAGGGACCGTATCTGTCGATGGAGAACCGGTCCGGAATAACGATTCCGCCCTCAGCCGGGTTTTCATGGTCGGTGAACAGAACCTGTTTCCGGACAGTATGAAGGTCCGAAAAGGTTTCGACACGGCGCAGCTTTTCTATCCCGGTTTTGACCGGGCCTATGCGGAAGCAGCTGCTCAAAAATTTGGTCTGAACACGAAAAAGAAGATCACCTCCCTATCCACCGGCTATGCGTCCATTTTCCGTCTGATTCTCGGCCTGTCCGTCAACACCCCCTATGTGATCTTCGACGAGCCGGTTCTGGGTCTTGATGCGCAGCACCGCGATATGTTCTACCGCATGCTGATGGAACGGTATGGCGCTCACCCCGCTACCGTCGTTCTCTCCACCCACCTGATCGCCGAGGTCGCCGGCCTGATCGGCCACACGGTCATCATCCGCGCCGGCAGGATCATCAAAGACGCGCCCACAGAGACGCTCACTGCGGAGGCCTACTCGGTATCCGGCCCGGCCGGTAAAGTAGACGAATACCTTGTCGGGAAAAATGTTCTGTCGGTCAGCACACTCGGCGGGCTGAAGACCGCCAGCGTGCAGGGACAACCAGAAGGTGGTCTTCCAGATGGCCTGGAACTGTCCCCACTGAACCTGCAGGACTACTTCATCAGCCTTATGGAGGAGGAAGACAATCAATGAACAGGGGCTTTAGATCGGCATTCCGATATCAGGTCACGGACCTTTTGAAAAATGCGACCATATTTTTCGCCGTGATGGTGGCCATCGTCGCCGCGTTGATCATCGGCGCGCTCAGCATTCGCAGCAGCGGCAATATCGAAATCCACAGCAGCTTTAACGGTTTGGGCCTTGCCTCGGCGATATGCCAGTTCGTATTCGGCATCTCGGTCTCGCGTAGCAACCTGCGCCTGTGCACACAGCTTGGCGTTTCACGCCGCAGTGCGTTTTTCTCCCTGCTACTGTCGGGGCTTGCCGTCTCGGTGATCCTTGCGGTTGCCGGCGAAGCGCTCATTGGAAGCTTACAGCTAATTTCCTTCGCTCACGGCCGGCTAACCTTATCTGATCTCTATCAGATGATTTATGCCGGCGCAAGCTCCGAGGCTCTCAGCTTTACGCAGCATTTAAACAGCGTGCTTATGATCACATGCCTTCTTTTGTGCTGTTTCTCGTTCGGCGTATTTTTCACGCTTCTGTTCTGGCGGCTGAATAAAGCCTTACGGATTGTCGTTGCAATCGCCATCCCACTGGCGATAAACGGTGTCCCTGTCCTACTTTACAGACTCGGCATTAATTTGAAGCCGCTTTTTATCTGGCTCAGCTCCTCCGTTTATCATCTCGACTTGTTTTTCCTGCTACTGACACTGGTCTTCATCGCCATTGAGTGGCTCCTGCTCCGGCATACCAATATCAAGGCGCCGGCCTTCGCCTGATTTATTTCAGAGTCAATCCTGAACAGAACCAAAAACGGACAATGACAAAAGCCCCCTGAATGTGAATCCTATGACTACATTCAGGGGGTAATTGTATATGACAGAAGAGATCAGCAACGCAGCCGAGGAGTTGCACTCCACAGAGACAGGGATTTCAGCATCTGTCTATTCTCCAAGCAATATTACGTTCTTCACTGTCTCGGAATTTTCCGTGCGGATGGTCACCACGGTAAATCCCTGGTAAGTCAGCGCCCCGTCGTCCGCGCCCATCACCAAGCAAGAAGAGCCGTAGACGCTGCTCTGCGGCTTGCCGATGGCGGCGTACAGTGCATCCACAGGCTGGCCTATGCACGCCTTGGCAGCCTCGTAGGCGGCCTCATCCAGAGAGGCATTTCCAGCGGTTGGCACTACAGTCGGTGTCGCTTTTACGGTTGGTTCTGCGGTTGGTTCTGCGGTCGGTTCAGCCGTCGCTTCCGCAGTCGGTTCTGGCGTCGGCTCCGCCCCGGACATATTGGCACCGCAGGCCGCCATGACAAATACAGTCACAGCCGCCAAAAGCAGCACAATCCATTTTTTCATGTATACTCCCAATAAAAATCGTTTTGAAATTCCATTCTCTTCAGCCGCAGCCATGCCGTCGAGAATCCTGGATTTACTCACGCAGAACCGGTTTATGTATTATCCATTCGTCGCAGCGGCTCCGCCGCCTGATGGCACGGGCTGCCCGTTTGTCTCGGTATCCGTGGAGGATGCGGGAGGTGTTGAAGTGGAAATATCCGACCCGGAGGCTACTGTCTCCTCCGACGCGTTGGCCGGTTTAGCGGAGTTTTTTGTTCCGGCGGTACCGCAGGCGGTCATAGCCATTATCATAACAACTGCCAGCAGAAAGGCGATCCATTTTTTCATCTTTTTCTCCAATAAAAGCAATTTCATGCCTGTCGCAACACAGACGAAATTCTTGTAAAGCTATATTTCGGGTCCCAGCCGGTTAACGGCAGCACAGAACCAGTCCGGCAGCTGTGTCCAGATCTCCACCGCCTCACCGGTGACGGGATGGATAAATTTCAGACCCCGGGCGTGCAGGCACTGGGTTTCCATGCCCTTATCTTTTTTCCCGCCGTACAGGGTATCTCCCAGCAGCGGGTGGCCAATGTGCGCCATATGCACGCGGATTTGGTGAGTGCGGCCGGTTTCAAGCCGGCAGCGAATCCAGGTATACCCCGGATATCGGGCAATCACTGTCCAGCGGGTCACCGCCGGCCGGGAATTTTTATCCGTTATGGCCATTCTTTTGCGGTTTTTGGGATCCCGGCCGATAGGCGCGTCCACCGTTCCTCCCTCCGCACGGATAGCCCCGCACACAATCGCATCGTAGGTGCGCGAAAGACTTCGGTCTTTCAGCTGGGCGGCAAGGCACTCATGGGCGGCATCATTCTTGGCGGCGATCAGAAGGCCGCTTGTGTCCTTATCGAGCCGGTGAACGATGCCCGGACGCATCACGCCGCCTATCCCGGACAGGGAATCGCCGCAATGGCCTAAAAGCGCATTGACCAGCGTGCCGTCGGCATGGCCCGGCGCGGGATGTACCACCAATCCCCTGGGTTTATTGACCACGATGAGGCTTTCGTCTTCAAAGGCAACATCCAGCGCAATGTCCTGGGCTACGGCCTGCGCCGGTTCCGGCGGAGGCAGCATCACAGAATAAATTTCCCCGGCAGCGGTCTTGTAGCTTTTTTTAAGCGGCGCGCCGTCCAGCGTGACAAGTTCCTCTTCCAGGAGCCGGGCCGCCGCACTGCGGGTCATTCCCCCACAACGGGCAAGGAGAGCGTCGATACGTTCGCCGCTCTCCTGTGCTGGGATACGCAAGGTTCCGTTCATTTCTGATCGTCGCCGAATTCGGCGAGGATGTCTTCAAGACTGAACGACTGTGAGCCGTCGTCCGTTTTGGCCGATTCCGGCGCAGCAGGCTTGCTCGTAGGTTTTGTATAAAGCCTGGCCGCTGTTGGTTTTTCCGGCTTTTCAGCTACGGATTTTACCGGTCCGGATTTTACGGGCACAGTCTTGGGTGACTTTTTGTGCACAGGCTCCGGTTCAAAGGAAAACAGGTCTGGCTGCTCCTCTTCCTCGGAGTCCTCGTCCTCTGGCTCTTCATAGCGTTTTTTGGGGGCGGCAGGTTCGTCGCCGGAGCCGATTTCCCATTCCGCGAAGGGATCTTCGGCGTCTGTCGGCACATAGTTCTGCCGTGCATGCTCGCTGCGTTTCGGCACACGGTCGTAAGGAGATTCCGGTTTTTTCAGCTTTCTGGCTACGGGTGCAAGCTCATCAAAATCCGGCACATATTTGTTCTCTTTTTCGGCGGACTCTTCGTTTTGCTTTGCCGCCAGTTCCTCCTCCGTCTCCCGGTGGAAAATAACGTGGATGCAAAACAGAATGCCGCAGATTGTAATGAACATGTCCGCGATGTTAAACACGGGGAAGGGTAAAAATTCAAACTCGAACATATCCACCACGTAGCCGAACAGCGCGCGGTCGATGCCGTTGCCGAGCGCACCGGCCATTACAAGTATGGCGGTCCATTTCCCGAAGCGTGTATGGATAACCTCACGGGCAATAAGCACAATCACCGCCACGGTAAACAACACGGTCACACCCACCAGCAGCCACCGGCCATTCTGCAGAATATTGAATGCGGCACCGGTATTGTGCACGTCGGTGATGTGGAGAAATCCCTTAAAAAGCTCCAGGCAATTGGAGTTTGCGGGGTTCAGGGGGATATTTCTGGTCGTCCAGTATTTCATCGCCTGATCCATGATCAGCACGATTGCTGCGACGATGGCGTATGTCATAAGACTTTGCCTCCTATCTTTATCCTGTTACCGATCTTTGCCTCAAATGACTTATCTCAGCGCGGCGGCACAGCGGGCACACAGCTGGGGGTACTGCGGATCGCTGCCGACGGTGGTGCTGTGCGTCCAGCAGCGGGGGCATTTGGGGGCTTCGGATGGCGTTACTACGATGCTGACGCCCGGGAACGCCTGTCCCTGATATCCCTCGCCGGCGCCCTCACGCAACTCTGCTTCGGAAACGATAAACAATGCCGCAAAATGCTGGCCGCGAATCTTGTCTACGGCGTCCTTTGCAACATCGGAGACATGAATGGTCACTTTTGCGTCCAGCGGCTTGCCGATGCCCTTCTCCGCCCGAGCCAGCTCCAGCGCCTTATTCACATCATCGCGCAGGCGCAGACTGTCCGCCCAATAGGCGGCCTTGGCATCGCTGAGCTTCCACGCCGGGTGTTCGGAGGGCATATCGTTGAGGCATACATGGCGCTTGTCGTCCCCGGTCTTATGGGGCATCGAGAGCCAGATTTCATTGGCCGTGAACGCCAGGATGGGCGCAAGCAGCCGCACCATGGCGTCCAGAATCAGCCATATTGCGGTCTGCCCGCTGCGGCGGGCTGGACTGTTTTCTTTCTCACAGTAGAGCCGGTCCTTGAGTACGTCAAGGTAGAAGTTCGACATCTCCACAACGCAGAAATTATGCACGGCATAGGTGACGGTCCAGAATTCATAGCGCTCGTATGCGGCCAAGCACTTTTCGATAAGCGTCTCGCAGCGGTCCAGCGCCCAGCGGTCCAGCTCGACCATGTCGTCCAGCGCAACGCAGTCGGTATCCGGGTCAAATCCGTTCAGATTTCCGAGAATATACCGGGAAGTGTTGCGGATTTTCAGGTATTTGTCCGACAGCTGCTTAAAAATAGGGTCGGACGCGCGCATATCCAGCCGGTAGTCCGCACTTGCGGCCCACAGACGGATGAGGTCGGCGCCGTACTTGGGGATGAGCTCATCCGGCAGGACGGAGTTGCCCAAAGACTTGTGCATGGCCTTTCCTTCGCCGTCCACGGTCCAACCATGGCACAGAACGCTTTTGTATGGTGCGCTCCCTTTCGTAGCGACAGCGGTCAGCAGGCTCGACTGGAACCACCCGCGGAATTGGTCGCCGCCCTCCAGATATAGATCGGCGGGCCAGGTACCGGGCGCATTCAATTCCATCGAAGCTACATGGGTGGAGCCGGAATCAAACCAGCCGTCGAGAGTATCGGTTTCTTTTTCAAATTCGGTGCCGCCGCATCCGCAGGTAAAGCCGTCGGGCAGAAGGTCTTTGGCTTCCATCTCGAACCAGGCATTGGAGCCCCGTTCGCCGAAGATCGCGGAAATTTTCGCAATGGTCTCAGGTTTGCAGATGGGTTTTCCGCATTTCTTGCAGTAAAATACGGGGATGGGAAGTCCCCAGTGGCGCTGGCGGGAAATGCACCAGTCGGCACGCTCGCGGATCATGCTCTCCATGCGGTCGGCGCCCCAGTCGGGGTTCCAGCTCGCGGCGCGCGCTGCGCGGACTGCCTCGTCCTTGAACGCGTCCACAGAGCAGAACCACTGGTCGGTGGCGCGGTATAGAATGGGAGAATGGCATCGCCAGCAATGGGCGTACTGGTGTTCGATTGTCTCGCTGGCCAGCAGCGCCCCGCAGCACAGAAGGTCCGCGAAAATCTTCTGGTTGGCCTCGTCGGTGGTCAGTCCCTCGTAAGGACCGGCGTCGGCATTCATGCGGCCACGGTCATCCACAGGCACCACAATGCCGATGTGGGTCTTGCCCGTGGCATCGTATTTGCGGCAAACCTCATAGTCCTCCTGGCCGTGGCCGGGAGCGGTGTGTACGCAGCCGGTGCCGGCGTCAAGGGTGACATGGTCGCCCAGAATTACAAGACTGTCTCGGTCAAACAAAGGATGGCGGGCGGTCATGAATTCAAACTCGGCGCCCTTCATTTCGGCCAGGATCTCGAAAGACTCGATATCCGCGATCTTTTTTACATAGTCCAGCCGTTCTTTGGCAATAATGTAAACCTCGCCGTTTGGCTGCCGGGCAAGGACATAATCCAGATCGGCGTTCAGGCAGATAGCCAGATTCCCAGGGATGGTCCAGGTTGTCGTCGTCCAGATGACGAAATACAGCTCTTTCAGATCACAGTAGCGCGACAGCTTGCCATGGTCGTCGTGGACTTTGAACTTGACATAGATGGATTGGCATTGGTCGTTGGAGTACTCGATCTCCGCTTCGGCCAGGGCGGTTTCGTCCTTGGGGCACCAGTACACCGGCTTCTTGCCCTTGTAGATGTAGCCTTTCTCATACATTTTTCCGAAGACCTTGATCTCCTCGGCCTCGAACTTCGGATTCATGGTGAGGTAGGGATGAGACCAGTCGGCCTGCACGCCGAGCCGGCGGAACTGACCCATCTGGATGTTCACATAGTTCTGCGCAAAATCATGGCAGGCGCGGCGAAAATCCGGGATGGACATCTGCTTCCGGTTGAGTTTGTTCTGCTTGATGATGGCGGATTCAATGGGCATGCCGTGGTTATCCCAGCCGGGAGTATAGGGCGCCTGGTAGCCGGTCATCGACTTGTAACGGACGATGAAGTCCTTGAGGCACTTGTTGAGAGCAGTGCCCATGTGAATATAACCATTGGAAAACGGAGGGCCGTCATGAAGAATGAAACGGGGCTTTCCTTCGTTCCGCTTTTGCATTTCGTTGTAAAGGTCCATACCATCCCACGCAGCCAGCATATCCGGCTCACGGTTTGGCAGGGAGGCCCGCATGGGAAAATCCGTTTTTGGAAGATTTACCGTCGCGTTAAAATCCTGGGGCATTTCTCTGTTTCTCCTGCAAATTACAATTTTTTGAAATGGTCTGCTTGCCATAAATAGTCCGTATGGGCGGAGCGAAGCCCCGCCCAGCGGTTTATCCCTGTATGGCGCACTCAGGTGTTGTCGTCAAAACGGAATTCCTCGTAAGAATGCTTTTTCTTCTTGGCGGCATCGGTAGAAAATAGACGAGTGGGTTCTTCTTCCTCGTCGCCCGTCTCGTCGGCCTCTTCCGTTTCCGGCCTGGTCGGCTTTTTTTGCTTTTTGATGTTTGCGAATGCGGGGCCGGTTGCCGGTGCGGGTGCGGGCGCAGGTTCGGGTTCAGGCTCTTTTTCCTGTATGGGAGCAGGCTTTGCCAGCTCGTTACCCACCAGGCGTACATCGGCTAGTTTTTCATAAAATTCCATCTGCTTGGAGCAGACAGCGCTCATGTGTTCGATGAACTTCTGGGTGGCTTTCTTCGCCTCAGCCAGCTTCATCTCTTCATTTTGGATGTTGTCCTCCGCGCCCCTGGTAATAGAGTCGGCCTTCTGACGGGCCTCGGAGAGAATGGCATCCGCCTTCTTGCGAGCCTCGGACTCAATATCGGAGCTCATCTTCTGGGCAGACAGAAGAGCTAAGCGCATGGAATCCTCGGTCTGGCGGTACTCCTCAATCTTTTCCACCAGCACGCGCATCTTGCCCTTGAGAGTGGCGTTTTCCTTCGCAATGGCGGTAAAGTCTGCGGCCATTTGGTCAAGGAATTCGTCTACAGAGCCTATATCGTATCCGCGTAAAGCTCTTTCAAACGTCTTTTCCCGGATTTCCTGCGCAGTTGTCATATCTTTTACCTACCCTTTCTTAGTCGACTGATTCACTTAGATTCACTTAAAAATAAACTCCGTTATTTTCCAGTTCATCGATGAGGTCGCCCATAATGTCCACGTTGTACGGCGTTATGATGTATGTGTTGATGGCGACCTTTTTGATTTTCCCGTCGTTGGCGTAAGCCACGCCCGACAGGAAGTCCACAAGCCTGCGGGCTACGTCCTTGTTGGTAGTCTCCAAGTTCATGACCACGGTACGCTTTTCGCGCAGATGATCGGCAATCTCGGCAGCCTGTTCAAAACGATCTGGTTTAGACAGGACAACTTGTACGGCAGTCGTGGTGTGAATGTTCACCACTTTATTTTCCCTCTTGGAGGAAGCCGTGTGCTCATCAGTTTCAGGCGTGGCGGGATTCTGTTCCCGGAAGGGATTTTGTTCACGGAAAGAACTCTGCTCCCGTTCGCGGCGTTCAGGCTTGTCCTGGTGCGGCGCTACGATGGTGGGTTCGTCATCTTCCGATTCAATAGGTTCTTCGTAAAAATCGTCTTCTTCCTCGTCGTATGGCTTTGTCAGCTTTTTCAACTCGTCAAGAAAGCCCATAATATCCTCCTCATTTTATACACTGGGAGCGCCGTAGTCTCTCGCGCCAAAAATCGCGGTTCCGATGCGCACCATATTTGCGCCCGCCCGTACGGCGTCCTCATAATCTCTTGACATACCCATGGACAGAAAATCCATGCTGACATTATCGTATTTTTTTGAAATAATGTCAATATACATATTATATGTCTTTTCGAAATACGGTCTGGTATTTCCTGCCTTGGGGATAATCATTAGGCCGCGTACATGTATACCCTTAAGTTCTCCCGCACCGGCCAGAACACCGTCAAGTTGCTCCACCGGCAGTCCGGTCTTGGACGCTTCTTCGGCGATATTTACCTCCAGAAGAACGTCCTGAACTATGTTCAGGGACGCGGCCCGGCGGTTGATGGCCGCCAAAATCTCCTTTGAATCCACAGACTGAATGAGTGCAACCTGACCAACTACATATTTGACCTTATTTTGCTGCAAATGGCCAATTAAGTGCACGGGGCATCCCCCATATGCGCCCTCGGCGCCTTTTTCCCGGATTTCCTGTACATAATTCTCGGCAACGGCATCGATGCCGGCATTTACGGCCTCGCGTACCAGAGCCGAGGATTTTGTTTTGGCCACGCCCACCAGGGTAACCTTCCGTCCCCCGGATACTTTTTCTATCTTTTCCCGGATCACAGCGATATTCTCCGCTATGGTCATATTAAACCCCTGCCTTTGATAATCTCCCTGCCGGGAGGTCTTTTTTTCTATCCGTTATCTGTCAAAAACTTTTCCGTTAAACAGCTCACCCGCGGAAATAATGATTTCGTTCCCTTCCCGCAGAGCGTCGTCCCCTTCGGAGGACACCAAGCAGTATTCATCTCCCTCACAGACCATGGCGACTTTTTTTCTCTCCGCCTGAAGGCCCGTCATTGTAAACACGCAAAGATAGTCTCCGCCATCCGTATAATAGCTGTCCGCCGTCAGAACGGACCCGTCGGCCAGCGCAATGCGAGCCTGTGCAGCGCTGCCTACAGGTCCGCCCGTCTTCTCCCATGGCCAGTAGAGCACTGCAACACACCGGCCCTGGTCATCCGCGTCACCGACTTCCGAAACAAACGCGCTCATAGGCTTTCCCCCTATGGAGATCGTCACATGGTCGCCCGGCGCGATCCGCGCTGCTGCATCCCAGGACAAATACCCGGCCCAGTAACGCCATAATCCTTTGACCGGTACCCGCAGGCCCGTGTGTTCCTGGAACACCAATTCCGCTGACGTGGCCCGCACAGCCAGCATGTCCTTCATACCCTTGTCCAAAGAAAACATCACCGTGCGTTCCCCGTCCGTTTCATCGCCGATGCTCTGCACCACGGCGTCCAAGCACCCTGTGTAATACCGGCCGAAGGACAGTTGCACCGTGTCGCCCTCAAACAGCTTTTCTGCGCTGTCTTCGTCCATCACGGCGGCATAATACCAAAGATAGGAAGTTGCGATTTTGCCGATGGCATCCCGCGGTGTGTTTTTCTCAGATTTTTCCAGCTCTTTCAGCGCAGCGGGTTTGAGTCCAGCGGCCTTTTGCGGCGTGACATCCTCAAAGCCATCCACCACAAAGGAAAAAATTCCGCCTTCCCTCACGGGAACCGCGATGGTCTCCCCGGCAGACGCCGCCGTCAGTGTATCGTACTGCGCCTTCAGCTCCTGCAAGTGTTCGGCGGTCGCGCTGGAATTCTCATGAAATATCAGCCCCTCCAGAGCGCTTTTGCATGTGTCCGCATTCGAATAGTTTCCACTTCGCACATCGGCGGACAGGGCAATAATCTCCGCATAGACGGACTCGTCCCGATTCAGGATGCCATCACTCTTCGAAGCTTCCAGTGCAGCGGAAACCTGGTCGATTTCCAGTTCCAGGGCCCGTGCCTGCAAAGCTCTGTCGAGAGCACCGGCAGAAGAATACACCGTCGCCACACTGCCGCCGGAGGCAATTTTCTCCCCTTCCGAGGCAGTCACGTCTATGTAGGGCTCAGAATCCGTGACGACCTGCTCATTGCGTACCACAAAACCGTTCATGGATGCGGTGTCCGATACCGTGGCGGAGACGGCCAGAGCGGTCTGCACCGGATCGGAAAGACGCCGGTATATGTTCAGCCCCAGATAGCAAACCATGGCGCAGAACAGCAGTATGGCAACAGCTTTGATCAGGGCGTCGGTTTTTTTCACATAGGATCCTCCGTCAACGTCAGCGTCCGCGGAGGAACCACCGTGGAGATGGCGTGTTTATAGATCAGCTGCTGCTTGCCGTCGGTGTCTACGATGACCACGAAAGCGTCAAAGCCCCGGATGATTCCCCGGAGCTGGAACCCGTTCATAAGGAACATGGTTACGGTGAGCCTCTCCTTGCGGGCCTGGTTTAGGAAAATGTCCTGAAGATTCTGATTTTTCTGCATCTCTTCCATCCCTCCCGGGCCGCGGAGATTTACATAACATTTTATCACATTCCGCACGCCCGTAAAATAGTGATTTTATACAAAAACCTTTCGGTTTTGTACTTGCCGCTATTCTACGGCGCAGGCATCCAAATATTCCGTCGAAATCCGTCGCGCAAATCCCAGTTGGGGCTCAGTTTCCCAGCGGTTCCAGTTCACCGTATCATCCCGGCGGAGCCATGTCAGCTGGCGTTTGGCGTATCGGCGCGACTCGCGCTGAACCCTGTCGACAGCCTCGGCCAATGTGCACGCGCTGTTCAGATACGCCGCAGTCTCCTTATAGCCGATCGCCTGCATCGCGGTACTGTCCTGGCTCAGCCCCGCGTTCAGCAGGGCCCGAACCTCGTCCACCAGTCCAGACTCAAACATCTGCAAAGCCCTGCGATCGATGCGCGCATAGAGCGTTTCCCGCCGTTTAAAATCCAACGCTACCTGGTACGCCAAATACCGAGGCGGACGGGCTTTCGATTCGGCGTCGTGCTCAGTGATGGTCACGCCTGTAAGCTCATAGACCTCGCAGGCGCGAACAAGTCGCTTTTTGTCCTCAGGGTGCAGCAGTGCAGCCCGCTGCGGGTCAAAAGAAGCAAGCTTTCTGCGGAAGGCTTCGCCGCCCACCGCGTCATACTCCGCCTCCAAAGTCTTTCGAACGCCGGAATCTCCCGGCGCCACAGCGTAGGGCGTGCCCCGCAGAAGCCCTTCGATATACAGTCCAGTACCGCCCACGACGATGGGCGTCCGGCCCCGGGCGCGTATGTCGTCCACGCAGGCGGCGGCCATAGCAGCGTACTTGGCGGCGGAAAATTTCTCCGACGGATCTGCCACATCGATCATATAGTGCGGCACCCCGCGCATTTCCGATTTCGTCGGCTTGGCGGTGCCGATGTCCATGCCCCGGTAGACCTGCATGGAGTCGGCGGAAATCACCTCGCCGTTCAGCTGCAGCGCAAGCTCCGCACCGAGCGCGGTTTTCCCCGTGGCCGTCGGCCCCGTAATCACGAGAAGTTTTTGCATATTTGCCGGGTCGGATTTTTTATTCAGGTCGTCCATGAAAAGTTCCTCGATTTTTCCTCCACGCCCAGCGCTGCTCCGACCTGGGCCCGCGTAAACCCGATCTTCTTTTATACGATCCTCTTGAATTGTTTATCCAATTCCTTCTTGGTTAATACCACCGAGACGGGCCGTCCGTGCGGGCAGTACTTCACTTCGCCGGACACTACCTTTGCGGCAAGTGCGTACAGCTCCTTCTGATCGGAATTTTTCCCGGCCTTGATGGCGGCTTTGCAGGCGATGGTCTGGAGCACTTCGTCCCGTGCAAGGTCTGACACGCCTTTTTTTAGGCTGACGCAGATCTCCTCCAGCGCGGATACGCTGTCGGCCGCGTCCATGCCCGCCGGCACGGCCCGGATGATGAATTCTTCTTCTCCGTAGGGTTCCAGTTCAAACCCAAGTTCGCTCAAAAGCATTCCGTTTTGAGTCAGAACATCCCCATCCTCCGCCTGGGGCCTCCAGGTCTGCGGCAGAAGAAGCTCCTGTGCCATAATTTCACGGCCCTGCTTTTTCAGCCGATCGAAAATCACGCGCTCGTGCGCGGCGTGTTTGTCGATGAGAAGAATCTCGTCCTCCCTCTCAACGACGATGTACGTCTTCAGCACCTCGCCGATCACGCGAAAGTCATCGCCGCGTTTCTTCTCCGGTTCCGGCTCCCGCACGACTTCCGTCTGCACATCTTTTACCCGTATGTCCTCCGCATGGCCCCCGCTCGCCCGCGCCAGATTCGTCCCATAGGGAACCAAGGGGCTGTGCATAGCAAAATGAGGCTGCTCCACGCTGTATAACGGCGGATTTTGCCGCCGCCCCGCTTCCTGAGTCCTTGCGGTTTCTTCAACACGTGGGGCACGGTTTGCTTCAAAATCCAGCTTCTTTTCCGTACCGTGCGACAGCGGTATCTCCGCGGTTTTCGTTTCCCCTTCCAGGGCGGCCTGCACGCCGTGGTAAACCGTGTCGAACACGCGTCCCTCCTCGGAAAATTTGACTTCCTGTTTGGTCGGATGCACGTTCACATCCACCGCGCCCGGTGACAGTTCGATATACAGCGCGCACGCCGGATAGCGCCCGGTCAGAAGCGTGTTTTTATACGCCTGCTCCAGGGCCGCCTGCACCGTCGCGGAGCGGAAGGTACGGCCGTTGACAAAGAAAAACTGCATGGCGCGGTTGCCTCGGCCCGCGGCAGGGCTTGAAACAAATCCGGATACTTTCACACCTTCGCCCTTACAATTTACCTCCAGCATGGACTTTGCCACGTCGCGCCCCAGCAGAGCATAAATCACGCCGGCGGCGCGCCCGTCGCCGGCGGTGAAAAATTCTTCCTTTCCATCCCGGATACACCGCACGGAAACGTCCGGCCGTCCCATGGCTACCCGCAGAGCAACGGCGGTACAGTTGGCCCCTTCGGCTCGGTCCGATTTCATAAATTTCAGCCGCGCCGGTGTGTTATAAAACAAATCGCGAACGGTGAAGTCGGTCCCCTTCGGACAGCCGGCGGCATGGGCGTCAAGGATCTCCCCGCCCGCCACCTCCACGCAGGTGCCGGCCTCGTCTTCCTCCTGACGGGTCACAAGCGTCAGGCGGCTGACGGCGGAAATAGCGGCCAGCGCCTCACCCCGGAATCCCAACGTGGCGATGGCCTCCAGTCCCCGCTCGTCCTTTAGTTTAGGAGATCCTCGGTGGTCTGATTGGTTTTGCGGACTACCAGATGAGTCAATATTTCAGCCAATATATCGGGCGTAATCTGTTGGTTTTTG